>Ga0265314_10002498_pt1 | contig 18776 bp, 14 predicted proteins | sample 4126metaG_FD_203106 | JGI IMG/M metagenome (GOLD analysis project Ga0265314, IMG submission 203106) | Rhizosphere microbial communities from Carex aquatilis grown in University of Washington, Seatle, WA, United States - 4-1-26 metaG | ecosystem: Host-associated > Plants > Roots > Rhizosphere >... | reverse complement strand
CGGCCCTCGTCATGCTCGTGCTGATGGGCCTCTGACGCATCGAGCACCAGCTGCTGCGCGCGCACCGGTCGATCTCCGCGAGCGTGCGCGTGAAGAAGACCGTCTCGCTGGAGGACATCTCGCAGCTCCTCATCGCGGAAGGCATCGACCTCGTGGACTCCTCGACATACGATCACACGAACGATCGCGTCTTCGAGGTGCGGTTACGCGGCCCGGCGCGCCAGTTCGACGTGCTGCGCTCCGCGCTCCTCAGCCGCGACGACGTGCTCGGCGTCTACCTCGACTGACGCCCGTGCCCAAGCTCGTCGTCGACCTCCGCTCGCGCTCGGCCGCGTTCCGCCTCGGCGACGGCGTCGCGGCGCGCCTCGTCGCCGCGACGCCCGCGGACTGGACGGTGCACGTCGTCACCGCCGACACCGATTCCGGCGGCGACGGCGCGCGGGCGCCGAGCGACGAATCGCTGCGCGAGATCGCCGACGCCGAGGTCTACCTCGGCTTCGGCATGCCCAAGCCGCTCTTCCTCGCGGCGCAACGTCTGCGCTGGATGCACAGCGCCAGTGCCGGCGTCGCGAGCCTGCTGTTTCCGGAGATGCTCGCGAGCGGCGTGCGCCTCACGAATTCCGCGGGCGTCTACGGGCCGCCGATCGCCGAGCATGTGCTCGCCGGCGTCCTCTTCTTCCTGCGCGGCTTCGACGTGGCGGGCGCGTCGCAGCGGCGCGGCGCATGGAACCCCGCGCCGTTCGCGACGCGCGAGACGTTCGTGCGCGAGGTGGCCGAGTGCCGCGTGCTCGTCGTGGGCACCGGCGGCATCGGCACCGAGGTCGCGCGCCGGTTCACCGCCCTCGGGGCGACGGTCGCCGGCGTCCGGCGCCGCCCGGAACTCGGCGTTCCCGGGGGCTTCGCGCGGGTACTCGCGCTCGACGCCATCGACGCGGAACTCCCGCGCACCGACGTGCTCGTGCTCGCCGCGCCGCTGACCGACGCCACCCGCGCCGTACTCACCGCCGAGCGCCTCGCGCGCCTCGCCGACGGCGCCATCGTCGCCAACGTGGGGCGCGGCGCGCTCGTCGACGAACCGGCGCTCGCCGAGGCACTGCGCGCCGGGCATCTGCGGGGCGCCGTGCTCGACGTCTTCACGCACGAACCGCTGGCGCCCGATAGTCCGTTGTGGCACCTTCCGAACGTGTTGCACACCCCCCACATCTCGGGGGTCTCCCCGCGACGGTACTGGGACCGTCTGCTGGCGTTGTTCCTCGACAATTGGGCGCGCTATCGCGCGGGGGAACCGCTGCGGAATCTCGTCGACGCGCAAGCTGGGTACTGAATGGAAAAGATCATCAAGGCGGCGGTCGAACGCGGCGCGAGCGACCTGCACATCAAGGCGGGCGACGTCTTTCGCGCGCGCATCGACGGCAAGCTCGTGCCGCTCACGAAGCAGGCGCTGACGCCGGAGCAGACGAAGGCGATCGCCCTGCGCCTCATCCCGAACGACGAAGATCGCGCCCGCATCGACAAGATCCAGGACTACGACTGCTCGTGGGGCGCCCCGGGCATCGGCCGCTTCCGCGTGAACATCCTGCGGCAGCGCTCGAGCTTCATGATCGTGATGCGCGTCATCCCGTTCGAGGTGCCGACGTTCGAGAAGCTCGGCCTCCCGCCGGTGCTGCACAGCATCTCCGACGCCGAACGCGGCATGGTGCTCGTCACCGGCGTCACCGGCTCCGGCAAGTCGAGCACGATGGCGGCGCTCATCAACCACATCAACGCGACGAAGCACAAGCACATCGTCACGCTCGAGAACCCGCTCGAGTTCCTCCACCGCGACATCCAGTGCTCGGTGACGCAGCGCGAGATCGGCGTCGACACCGAGAGCTTCCGCATGGGGCTCCGCGCCGCGCTGCGGCAGGACCCCGACGTCATCCTCATCGGCGAGATGCGCGACGCCGAGACGATCGACACCGCCATGAAAGCGGCCGAGACGGGGCACCTCCTCATCTCCACCGTGCACACGCCCGACGCGCAGAGCACCGTGCTGCGCATCCTCGCGATGTTCCCGCCCGAGGAGCAGGACGTCGTGCGCATCCGGCTCGCCGAATCGCTCCACGCCGTGGTCTCGCAGCGCCTCCTCCCCAAGAAGGACGGCCACGGCCGCGTCGCCGCGCTCGAGGTGATGATCGTCACGCCGACCATCCGCGAGCTCATGCTCGACAAGGACCGCGTCGGCGAGATCCGCGATTACATCGCCGAGGGCCGCGAACAGTACGGCATGCAGACGTTCGACCAGCATCTCGCCGACCTCGTGCAGTCCGACCAGATCGACTTCGACGTCGCAGTCAGCGCCGCGACGAAGCCGAGCGACTTCGAACTGAAGATGAAGACCTTCCGCCGCCGCTCGACGCTCTCCCGCAAGGCCATCAAGGACGACGCCGCCGAGCCGAAGGCCGACGACACCATGGGCGGCATGACCGGCAACACGATGGACTTCCTCGGCGGCGGCAGCAAATAGGCAGCACACACGGCGCCTGGCGGCGCGCGCGCAGTCCGGTGCGCGCGACGCGGCGATGCACTTCTCACTTACGATCATCATGCTCGCGCTTCGCGGTGTCTTCAGTCCCATCGTCACGACGTTCTCCCGCGCCACGGGGGACCTCGACCTGCCGTCGTTCCGCGCGAACGTCGAGGCACTCATCGGCGCCGGCGTCTCCGGCGTCCTCGTCTGCGGTTCGAGCGGCGAGGCCGCGCTCCTCAGCGAGGACGAGCGCCGCGCCGCGCTCGAGGCGGCGCGCGCCGCCGTCCCCGCCGATCGCGTCCTCCTCATGGGCGTCGGCGGCGAGTCGACGCGCATCACCATCCAGCGCGCCGTCGACGCCAAGCGCATCGGCGCGAACGCCGTGCTCGTCGTCGCGCCGCACTACTACGCGAACGCGATGACCCCCGCCGTGCTCCGCGCGCATTATCACCGCGTCGCCGACGCGAGCCCGGTGCCCGTGGTGCTGTACAACATCCCGAAGTACATGCACTTCAAGCTCTCGCCCGAACTGGTCGCGGAACTCTCGCTGCACGACAACATCATCGGCATCAAGGACAGCTCCGGCGACCTCGAACTCCTCGAGGGCTACCTCGACTCGCGGAGCGACGCGTTCACCGTGCTCAGCGGCAACGGCGGCCAACTGGCGACGGCGCTCCAGCGCGGCGCGAAAGGGGGCATCCTCGGCCTCTCGCTCTTCGCCGCGTCGAAGTGCGTCGCCATCTACGACGCCTATCTCCGCGGCGACACGATCGCCTCCGAGGCGCTGCAGGAGCCGCTCAAGGCCGTGAACGCCACGATCGTGGGGGAACTGGGCCCGCCGGGGCTCAAGGCCGCGATGGACGCCATGGGACTGCACGGCGGCCCCGTGCGCGGACCGCTCCTCGACCTCGATGCCGCGGGACTCGCGCGCGTGCGCGACGTGCTCACGGCTGGTGGAGTGACGCCCGCCGCCTGACGCGTTGCGCTCGCGCCTGCGCGCCGTAGATTTCGACAACGCCCCGGGGAAACCGCGCCGGGGCGTTTTTTTGTGCCCGCCAGCGACCGTCCCGACGCCCTCCTCCCGCAGATCAGGCCCATGTTCGACTCCAATATCCGCACGCTCGTCGTCGTCGGCGCCCAATGGGGTGACGAAGGCAAGGGAAAACTCGTCGACGTGCTCGCCGAGCGGGCCGACTGGGTGGTTCGCTACCAGGGCGGGGCGAACGCCGGGCACACCGTGCACGTGGGCGACAAGTCTGTCGTGCTCCGCCAGATCCCGAGCGGCATCCTTCATCCGGGCGTGCGCTGCGCGATCGGGAACGGTGTCGTGCTCGACCCGGAGACGATGTTCGCCGAAGTCGACGAGATGGTCGCCCGCGGCGTCGACGTGCTCGGCCGCCTCTACGTGAGCGACCGCACGCACGTCGTCATGCCGTACCACAAGCTCGTCGACAAGGAGAGCGCCGCGAGCAAGGCGATCGGCACGACGGGGCGGGGCATCGGCATGGCGTACGAAGACAAGATCGCGCGCCGCGGCGTGCGCGTGCTCGACCTGCGCCATCCGGAGCGCCTCCGCGCGCTCGTCGAGAAGGGCTGCGAGCACGCGAACCGCCAGCTCGTGGCGTTCGGTTCGAGCAAGCGCGCCGACGCGCAGTTCTCGCTCGACGCGATGGCCGCGATCGCGCCGCGGCTCCTCGGCATCGCCGAGGACGTGGGACTCGCCGTGCACCGCGCCATCAAGCGCGGCGCCGCCGTGCTCCTCGAGGGAGCGCAGGGCTCGCTCCTCGACGTCGACCACGGCACGTATCCGTTCGTCACGTCGAGCAACACCACCGCCGGCGGCGCGAGCACGGGCGTCGGCATCGGCCCGCGCGCGATCGACGCCGCGCTCGGCGTCGTGAAGGCGTATACGACGCGCGTCGGCGCCGGGCCCCTCCCCACGGAGTTCGACGAGGCCATGAGCGAGACGGTGCGAAAACTCGGCAACGAGTTCGGCGCCGTCACCGGACGCCCGCGCCGCTGCGGCTGGTTCGACGCCGTCGTCGTGCGCTACGCCGTGCGCATCAACGGGCTCTCGGCGCTCGCCATCACGAAGCTCGACGTGCTCGACACGCTCGATCGGATCGGTCTCTGCACGGGCTACGAGATCAACGGCGAGATGGTCGACGAGTTCCCCGGCGACATCGCCGACCTCGAGGGGATCACGCCGCGCTACGAGTGGTTCGACGGGTGGAAGGCGCCGACGTCGGCCGCGCGCAAGCTCGAAGATCTTCCGACCGGCGCGCGCGTCTATCTCGACCGCATCCAGGAACTCGTCGACTGCCGCGCCCGCTACATCTCGGTGGGCACGCGGCGCGACCAGATCCTCGAGAGCGCGTGACCCAAGGGGCGGGGAAGCGGCCGGTCGTCGTGATCGGCGCCGGGCCGTGTGGCCTCGCGGCCGCCGTCGCGCTGGGCGAGGCCGGCCTCCCCGCGGTCGTACTCGAGAAAGCGAGTGTGGTCAATTCGATCACGCTCTATCCGACCTACATGACGTTCTTCTCCACCGCGGAGAAGATCGCGATCGGCGGCGTGCCGTTCCCCATCGAGGGCGACAAGCCGACGCGGCGCGAGGCGCTCGCGTACTACCGCAGCGTCGTCACGCGGCACGCGCTCGCCGTGCGACAGTTCGAGCCCGTCGAGCGCGTCACACGCGACGGTGACGGCTTCGTCGTGCATTCGCGGCCGCGCGGTCTCGCGCCCGTGGCGACGCCGGCGCGCGCTGTGGTGTTCGCCACCGGGTACTTCGGCACGCCCAACCGGCTTGGCGTGCCGGGAGAAGACCTACCGCACGTCACGCACTGGTTCCACGAGGGGCACGAGGCGTTCCAGCGCACGGCGCTCGTCGTCGGCGGCGGCAACTCGGCGGTGGAGACGGCGCTCGACCTGCACCGCGCCGGCGCGCGCGTCACGATGGCCCACTTCGGCCCGACCTTCGACAAGAACATCAAGCCGTGGATCCTGCCGGACTTCGAGGCGCGCGTGCAGGCCGGCGACATCGCGGTGCACTGGAACACGCGCGTCGTGGCGTTCGAGCCCGGCGCGGCCGTCGTCCGCGGCCCCGCCGGTGAGGCCCGCATCGCCGCGCAGCACGCCTACCTCATGACGGGCTACACGCCGCGCCCCGAGTTGCTCGATTCGCTCGGCGTGCGCCTCGACCCCGCCACCGGCATCCCGCCGCACGACCCCGCGACCATGGAGACGCCCACGCGCGGCGTCTTCATCGCCGGCGTCCTCGCGAGCGGCTTCGACGCGAACAAGATCTTCATCGAGAACGGCCGCGACCACGGGCCGCTCATCGCGCGGGCCCTGCTCGACCGCTGATCTTCGCGGGGCGCCGGCCATCTACTGAAAAACCAGTTGACAAACGATCCGGGCCGTCCTAAACTACTGAATAACCAGTAGACGAGGCCACGCATGCACGACATCTACTTCCCGCCCCGCGAACTCGCGGTGATGAGCATCCTCTGGAAGCACGGCTCCGCCACCGTCGCCGAGGTGCGCGACGGACTCGACGAAGAGCTTGCGTACACGTCCGTGCTCTCCGCGCTCCAGACGCTGGAGCAGAAGGGTTTCGTGAAGCACGAAGCCGAGGGACGCACGTACCGGTACCTCCCGCTCGTCGGCGCCGAGCGCGCCGGCGGCAGCGCCATCGCGCGCATCCGCGACGCGATCTTCCAGGGCTCGGCGGAGAAGATGTTCGCGCAGTTCGTCTCCGACGAGAAGCTGAGCCGCGCGGAGCTCGAGAAGATGCGCCGTCTCCTCGCCGACCGGTTGAAGGAGGAGAAATGACCGCGGGCTGGGTGCTGTACGTGCTGTTCGTCGGCACGCTGCTCGCCGGCGCGGCGTCGGCCGTCGATGGGGCGGTGCGTCGCGGCGCGCGCGCGACCCGCTGGCTCTGGGCCGCGGCGATGGTCGCCGCTGTCGCCTTCGCGATCGCCGCGCCGCGCGACGACGCGCCACTGACACTGCCGCGTGCCGCGGTGCCGGCCGCGACTGCCGCCACGACAACGCCGTCCGTCGCGACTGCCGCGAACGCCGGCGACGTGCTCCATGCGTTGCGCGCGGCCGTGACGGCCGCGATCGCCCGCGGCGTCGCCGCGTTCGATGACGATGTCGTTCGCCGCTGGCGCGTTCCGCTGGCGATCCTCTGGGGGTTCGCCACGCTCGCCATCGTGATGCTGCTCGTCGCGGCGCACCGTCGCGTCGATCGCGCACGCCGCGGCTGGCCCGTGGAGCGGCTGCACGACACGCCGGTGCGCGTCGCGCCGGGTGTCGGGCCCGCCGTCGTGGGCCTCTCGCGCCCGGAGATCGTCGTGCCGCGCTGGCTGCTCGCGCGCACGAGCGAAGAGCAGCGGCTCGTCGTGGTGCACGAGCGCGAGCACGTCGCGGCCGGCGACCAGCTCCTCCTGACGGGCGGATGGCTCTTCGTCGCGCTCCTGCCGTGGCACCCCGCCGCGTGGTACATGCTCGCGCGGCTCCGCCTCGCCATCGAACTCGATTGTGACTCGCGCGTGCTTCGCCGCGGCGTCGCGGCGCGACCGTACGGCACGCTGCTCATCGACATCGCCGGGCAATACGCCGGTCTCCGGCTTGGCGCGCTCGCGCTGGCCGACCGCACGACTCACCTCGAGAGGAGATTGCTCGCCATGAAGCCCACGAGATCCCGTTTTGGCATCGCGCGCGCCGCGTCGCTCGCCGCCGTCGCCGCCGTGCTCGTCGTCGCCGCCTGCGAATCGCGCCTGCCGACCGCCGCCGAGGTCGCGACGCTCGACGCCGCGAAGATCGAGGCCGACGCCGTGCAGTCGAAACTCATCGCCGAGCGCGCGCCGCGGCAGTACATCGTGGATGACGTGGTCACGACGGCGGCGGTCGCGAAGGCCATCGCCGCCGATCGCATCGCGACGATCAACGTCATCAGGGGCGATGGAAAGACACCCGACCAGATTTCGATTCGCACGAACGCCGCGACGTCGAAGGCGAAAGCGGAGGCGGAGGCGGAGGCGGAGGCGATCGAATGGACATCCAGGCCGGGTGAGCCAGCGCGAAGCGCGCCGATTCGCAAGGTCGACGGCACAGGCGCGCTCAAGGAACCCTTCCGCGGCCTCATCGTCATCGACGACGTCATTTCCACCGCCGCCGACATGAAGGCGCTCGACTCGCAGCGCATCGAGAGCGTCGAAGTGTTCAAGGGCGGCGCCGCGAACAAATGGAGTGCCGATCCCGCCGCGCAGTACGGCATCGTCAAGATCACGACGAAGAAGCACGCGCGGTGAGCCACTCGCACGAGGCCGCCGCGCTCCGGGCGCGGCGGCCTCGTGCGCATCCGGCCCGTGAAGGCGGTCGCCCGGCCCGCCGCGCGGCGCTCGCCCGGAGGCTCTGGGGAGCCCCGGAAGGGCCGGCCGGCGGTCCAAGGGGCGAAAATCACGGCCGGGTTCCGGCGGTCGCTCCGCCTTCATATAGAATGGGGCCGCAGGGCGAACCAGGGCCGCGCTCCCCTATGAAATCGGGGTGCGGGCGGGTTTTTGCGGGACCCCCGGGGAGTAACCGTCGAACCGAGTCAGGAGAATCCGGACACCCTTGTGCCCCACTGTCCGGAATTGTACCATTTGCCTCGCGGTCACCCACTTGTGACACGGGGCACAGTGCCCGAGTAGTAGATGATGTCTGGCTCCTCACCCGCCTTCGATCGAGGCGGGCGGAGTGCGTTTGTTGTCGTACGGCAAGTGCTAGTGTTGCGGTTCGTATCCCCTTGCCCACCACCGCAGAGAGAGATGACCCTATGATCAGGAAGCAGAATCGTGCTCTACTGAGTCTGCTGGCCTTGTTCGGAGCGCTGATCGCGCTCCCGGCAGCCAGTGCTCAGGCCCAGAACGCGGTCCTCACCGGCAAAGTCTTGTCAGACGTCGGTGCACCGCTCGAGGCAGCCAATGTGCTGATCGTCGAGCTGGCCGTGAGTGTGCGGACGAACGCACAAGGGCAGTACAGCATCACCATCCCAGCCGCCCGCGTGCAGGGACAGGCCGTCGCGCTCCGAGTTCGCGCCATCGGCTATCAGCAGGGCGTGCTCGGGATCCGAGTGACGGCTGGATCGCAAACGCACGATTTTGAACTGAAGAAGGACATCAACCGCCTCTCCGAGGTGGTGGTGACGGGCTCGATGGAAGGCACGGAACGCGCCAAGGTTCCGTTCTCCGTCGGTCGCGTGACGTCGGAAGACCTCCCGGTCCCGGCGCTCGACCCGATCCGCGCGCTCGAGGGCAAGGTCGGCGGTCTGCGCATCGGCCAGACGAGCGGCCAGCCGGGCACGACGCCTGAGATCCTGATGCGTGGCCCGACGTCGATCAACGCGACGGGCCGCAGCCAGGCTCCGATGATCATCGTCGACGGCGCCATCCAGCGCGTCGGCAGCCTCGACGAAATCGGCGGTCTCGACATCGAGTCGGTCGAAGTCGTGAAGGGCGCGGCCGGTTCGTCGCTCTACGGCTCCTCGGCGGCCAACGGCGTGATCATCATCAAGACGAAGCGCGGCGCCAACACGGACGGCATCAAGTGGACGTTCCGCTCTGAGGGCGGCATCTCCGACCTCAACAGCCTGTCCTACGGCATGCCGGTGAACTTCCACATGCAGCTCGACGAGACCGGCAAGCGCTTCTGCGTCGCCGGTTCGGGCAACACGGCCCCGTGCTCGCGCACGTTCGACTGGATGCAGGAGATCATGCGCATCAACAACGTCGCGGCCGACACGGTCCGCACGCTGCAGCAGGCGCAGTTCAACGCCCCGTCGGTGGCGGGCGGCGAACTGCTCAACGTGTTCCAGTCGAACATCTGGCCGAACCAGTACTACAACAGCTTCGCGCAGGTCGCGAGCCAGAACCTGATCACGCTCAACTCGATCGAAGCGAACGGCAAGGCCGGTCAGGTCCGCTATTTCATCAGCGGCGCCCAGACGAATGACGGCGGCGCCATCAAGGGCCTCATGGGGCAGCAGCAGTCGCGCGCCCGCGTGAACATCGATTACAACCCGCGCTCCGACATGACCGCGTCGGTGAGCATGCTCTTCGACAAGGGCACCACGGACCTTCGTTCGGGCGGTTCGTCGAACGGCGGCATCTGGGGCCAGATCCTGCGCGGCGCGCCCGCGGGCACGGACTACCTCGCCCGCGACACGCTGGGACGCCTCCTCGTGCAGGGTGGCGGCGCGAACCTCCGCGGTTCGGGCAACGGCGCCGGCACGCTCCTGTACGACACGGAGAACGCCTGGAGCCAGCGCAACTCGAACCGTCTCCTCGGGACGATGAGTGCGACGTACACGCCGTTCGACTGGGCGACGTTCGAAGGCACGTTCGCCTACGACAACCGCAACCGCATCGACAACTCGTGGAACGTGAAGGGGTACCGCTCGATCGGCGTCTCGACGTCGCTCAACAGCGGCAACCAGCAGATCGGCAACCTCTTCGAAGAAGCGATGAACGCGCAGATCTCGGCGACGTTCCGCAACCAGATCCGCTCCGACCTCAGCGCCAAGATCCAGTTCCGCGGTCTGTGGGACCAGGACTACCAGGCATCGACGGGCGAGACGGGCCAGATCTACGTCGTGAAGGACGTGTACACGCTCAGCAACACGACGACGAACAAGACGGCGACCGGCAGCTACTCGACGATCAAGGACCTCGGCGGCATCATCGGCGCCAACCTCGAGTACAAGGGCCGCTACATCTTCGACGGCACGTTCCGGTATGACGGCAGCTCGCTGTTCGGCGCGGGCAAGCGCTGGGCGCCGTTCGGCCGCGTGTCGGGCGTCTGGCGTATCTCGGAAGAGCCCTGGTACAAGATCAAGGGTGTCTCCGACCTCCGCTTCCGCGCCTCGATCGGCACGGCGGGCAACACGCCGTCGTTCTCGGCGCAGTACGAGACCTATGCCTGCTCGACGAGCGGCTGCTCGCTCGGCCAGGCCGGCAACAAGAACCTGAAGCCCGAGACGACGAACGAGAAGGAAGTCGGCCTCGACTTCACGCTGTTCGACCGCATCGGCATGGAAATCACCAACGCCAATTCGGAAACGCGCAATCAGATCCTCAACGTGACGACGCCGTCGTCGCTGGGCTTCACGAGCCAGTGGCAGAACGCCGGCACGCTGGCGAACCACACGTGGGAGATCGCGGCGAACATCCCGCTCGTCACCAAGCGTGACCAGCAGTGGAGCATGCGCATCGGGTACGACCGCACGCGCACGTACATCACGGAACTGTTCATGCCGGAGTACTTCACCAGCGCGGGCACGTCGCAGGGCACCGGCAGCCTCTTCCTGATCACGGCGCGCACGGACAAGCAGGACGGCGAGCAGGTCAACCGTTACGGCAACATCTGGGGCCGCGCCTTCTACAAGGCGTGCGATCAGATGCCGGCGTCGGTGCAGGCCAGCTGCGGCTCGGGCAAGGACTACCAGGTGAACAGCCAGGGCTACGTGGTGTGGGTCGGCGCCGGCAACACGGTGGGCGACGGCATCACGAAGAACCTCTGGCAGACCAAGCTCTCGCAGGCGAACTCGCCCTGGAACTATCCGCTCCAGTGGGGCATGCCGATCATCGACCGTCCGCTCCGCGGGCAGAAGGGTGAAGGCATCGGCAACCTGCACATCATCGGCAACACGCTCCCCGACTACCGCATGCAGTGGAGCAGCACCTACACCTACAAGAAGCTGTCGGTGTACGCGCTCCTCGATGCGACGATGGGCTTCAAGATCCAGAACCAGGGCGAAGGCTGGGGCCTCCTCGACTTCAGCTCGAGCAACTTCGACCAGGGCGGCAAGTCGGTCGCGGATGCGAAGCCGATCGGCTACAGCTGGCGCGTGGGTGGTGCGGAAGGCGCCGGTGTCGGCGGCTTCTACGACATCCTCGGCCCGAACAACTACAACACGGAAGACGGCTCCTACGCGAAGCTGCGTGAAGTCAACGTGTCGTACCACTTCGGCCCGATCGGCCGCGTCGGCGACTGGACGTTCGCCCTCATCGGTCGCAACCTGCACACCTTCACGAAGTACAGCGGCTACGACCCGGAAACGGGCGTCTCCGGCGGACAGGCGGGCTCGGGCCTGATCAACGCGGTCGACGCGTTCAACTTCCCGACGCTCCGCACGTTCACGCTCTCTGTCTCCACGCGCTTCTAGGAGCCGACTGATAATGATCCGCAAAATTCTTCGATACGCGGCTATCGCCGGCGCGGCTGGCCTGTTGGGCTGCACGGACAAGCAGCTCAACGTGGTCAACCCGAACTCGGGCGACACGCAGCGCGTTCTCGGCACGCCGAACGACGCCGAGGCCCTCATCTCCACGTACTGGAAGCGGTGGATGAGCGGCATGTACGGCAGCATCACGGACGTCGAGGGCATGGCCGACATCTTCGGCATGATGAGCTACTCGAGCCTTGCCAACAACTGCATGAACTCGCACGCGCCGTTCACGGGCGCGACGAACTTCAACTCCCCGGGCAATACCTGCCTCTCGGAGCAGTACCGTCTGTATTCGATCCTCGGTGAAGTCGAGCGTGTGGCGAGCAGCTTCCTGACGGCGGAAGCGGGCGGCCTCACGCTGGGCTCGCCGGCGCGTGACGCGCGCGCCAAGTCGTATGCCGAGTACCTCCGCGGCATCTCGCTTGGCTACCTCGCGCTGATGCACGACTCGGCGGCCGTCGTGTCGCCGGGCATGGACGCGCAGGATCCGGGCAAGCTGGCGGCCTATCCGGTGGTCGCGGAATCGGCGTACGCTGCGTTGCAGCGTTCGATCGACTACGCCACGGCCAACGAGAGTGGCGCGAACGGCTTCCCGCTCCCCACGACGTGGATCAACTCGCCGACGACGTACACGTCGGCCGAGTTCGTGAAGCTGGTGAAGAGCTATCGGGCGCGCTTCCGCGCGAACGTGGCCCGCACGCCGGCCGAGCGCGCCGCGGCGAAGTGGGACCTGATCATCGCCGACGCGCAGGGCGGCCTCACGAGCGACCAGATCATCACGACGAACACGGTCTCCGGTCCGTTCCGTTCGTGGGTCGCGCAGTACGACACGTACGGCCTCTGGCACCAGATGCCGCCGATGATCATCGGCATGGGTGACGTCTCGGGTTCGTACGCCTCGTACCTCGCCACGGCGCTGACCGATCGTGGGTCGGGCAACAATGCCTTCTTCATGGTGACGCCCGACCTGCGCTTCCCGCAGGGTGCGACGCGCGCCGCGCAGCAGGCGGACTTCCCGATCACGTCGTGCCAGGGCGCGGCGCAGACGTGCAAGCGCTACTTCGCCAATCGTATCGGCAACGACCAGTTCGCCGGCCTCGGCTGGGCCTGGTCGAACTACGACTTCGTCCGTTTCCACTCGTGGCGCCAGGCGGGCGACGGTGGTTCGGGCCAGAACGGCAACATCCCGCTGTTCGCCAAGACCGAACTCGACATGCTCCAGGCGGAAGGTCTCATCCGCCAGGGCAACTACGCGGCGGCCGCGGCGCTCATCAACGTGACGCGCGTCAAGAACGGCCTTCCGGCACTCACGGCGTTCGACAACACGACGCCCGTGCCCGGTGGCGCGAACTGCGTGCCGAAGATGCCGGTCGGTGGCAACACCGTCACCTGCGGCAACATGATGGAAGCGATGAAGTGGGAGAAGCGCATGGAGACCGCGTTCATCGCGTTCACTCCGTGGTATCTCGACGCCCGCGGTTGGGGTGACTTGGGTCAGGACACGCCGCTCTTCTGGGCGACGCCGTATCAGGATCTGCAGGCTCGTGGCTACACGGTGGCCCAGGTGTACGGCGCCGGCATCGGTGCCGGCAACGCCGCTGGGTCGTCGGCCGGCAAGAGCACCTACGGTTGGTAACCAGTTCGATTCGCAGGGCCGGCGCGATCCTCGCCGGCGCGTCATTGCTCCTCCAGTTGGGCTGCTACACGCTGACGCCCACTGGAGGGGTGATTCCGCCGACCGGAACGCGGGTCGCGGTCTCGCTGAACGATGCGGGACGCGCGGTGCTGGGTTCGCTGCTTGGCTCTGAGATCGATCAGGTCGAAGGATATCTGCTGCAGAAGGACAGCACGCGCTTGACGCTCGGAGTGACCGCGACGCGGTCGCTCCGCGGCGGAGAGCAGGTCTGGAGCGGCGAGAAGGTGGAGATCAAGACGACGTACATCACGAACACGTACGAGCGGCAGTTCTCCAAGGAGAAGACTTTGATCGCGAGTGCGATCGGGGTCGGTGCACTGGTGTTCATTTTGACCCGGGCCCTTCAGGGCGCGGCGACCACTCCTGATACCAAAGTTCCTGGCGACACGGCGCGGACATCGCGCCGCCTCCCCTAGATTGGGCGCGCGGCGCGCCTCAACACCAACGGAGTTTCTTTCATGCGACGCTTCCTCTATCTCTCGGTGATCTGCCTTGCGGGCGGCTTGGCTGCTGCGTGCAAGCCCGAGACGATCGTGAAGACGACGACCCCCCCGACCGCCGGCGTGCGTTTCATCAACGCCGTTCCGGATTCGGCCGGGGCCTTCGGTCTCGATTTGCGATTCGTCGACATCGTCGAGAGCAATGCGCAGTTCCGCATCATCTTCCGTAACAACCCGTCGACGTCGGCGGGCATTACGGGCAGTTCGCAGGTCGAGTACAAGGCGGCGGCCGCCGGCCAGCGCCACTTCGTGATCTTCCTTGACGACACGCTGCAGTCCGCGGCGCAGATCAAGCTCAAGGACACGACCGTGACGCTCGAAGCCGGCAAGAACTACACGGCGCTGCTCTGGGGCTATGCGCGCGCCGGGTCGACGCCGGTGCTCCAGCTCAAGTTCTTCTCGGAAGACGTGCCGGATCCGGCCACGAACGTCGCGCTGCGCGTGATCAACGCCACCAACGCGCCGATCGACGTGACGCAGTACGTGAAGGGTTCGGCCGTGCCGGCGAGCCCGACGTGGTCGGCGGTGCCGGCCATGAGCATCTCGAGCTACGTCACGACGGCGCCGAATGCGATCATGTACAACGTGCGTGCGGCGGGCTCGGCGACGAACCTGTTCGCCGACATCCAGGCGCTGCCTGGCACGCCGGCTTCCTCGAGCGCCGGCACCACGACGCTCGACATCGCGCCGATCCCGGGCACCACGGTCGCCGGGTCTGCGGTCACGATGATCGTCTTCCCGCCGTCGGTCGTCGGGGCTCGCACGCCGCAGACGGCTGCGTTCCTCGTGCCGGCCGGCTCGTTCATCTGGGATCGTCGTCCGCCGAACCCTGCGGGCACCTGATCCACAGCCTCACGGTTGGTTGAAAGAGGGCCGCCGGCGCACTGCCGGCGGCCCTCTGGCTATTATTCCGCCCGACCCTCACCCGTGACCGCGCGCGACGTCGCCCGCGGCGCCCGAGGGCGGAACCTCCGTCACATCGAACCGACGTCCAGTCGCATGCGCCTCTCACTGACGCCCGCCGCGCTCGCCACCGCCCTTCTCACGGCCTTCAGCGGTTGCCGCAAGCCCGAGCCCGCCTCGGCCGCCGTTCCGGACTGGCTGGTGGAGCGCGGCAAGCAGGAGGCCGGCTTCGCGGCCCTCTCGCTGACGCCCCACGACTTCCGGTTCACCGACCGGATCGACGCGAGCGGCATCACCTTCGTGAACCGGGCGGTGGACGACGCCGGGCGTGACTACAAGCCCGTGCATTACGACCACGGGAACGGCATCTGTGCCGCCGACGTCGACGGTGACGGCAAGCCCGACGTGTTCATCGTCACGCAGCTCGGGACGAGCGAACTCTGGCGCAACCTCGGCGAAGGGAAGTTCGAGAACATCACCGCGGCGGCGGGACTGAACCTGCCGGACGCCATCGGCGTGGGCTGCGCGTTCGCCGACATCGACAACGACGGGCGTCCCGACCTCTTCCTGACGACCGTGCGCCACGGCAACCACCTCTTTCACAACGAAGGGGGCGGGAAGTTCAAGGACATCTCCGCGGACGCCGGCGTGGGCTACGTCGGCCATTCGTCGGGCGCCGTCTTCTTCGACTACGACGGCGACGGGCTCCTCGACCTGCTCGTGACGAACGTCGGCAAGTACACGAGCGACGAGAAGGGCCCCGGCGGCTACTACGTGGGCCTCAAGGACGCCTTTCACGGCCATACGCACGCCGACCGCGACGAGGCGAGCATCCTCTATCACAACCTCGGCGGCGGGAAGTTCAAGGACGTCTCGGCCGAGACGGGGTTTCACGACCTGAGCTGGAGCGGCGACGCGACGGTGATCGACGCGAACGGCGACGGCCGCCCCGACATCTACATGCTCAACATGCAGGGGTCGAACCACCTCTGGCTGAACGACGGGGGCAAGAAGTTCGTCGATGCGAGCGCGCAGTATTTCCCGCGCACGCCGTGGGGCGCCATGGGGGCGAAGGTGTTCGACTACAACGGCGACGGGAAGCTCGACCTGTACGTCACCGACATGCATTCCGACATGTTCTCGCCGATCGCGCCCGGCGACTGGTCGCTCGAGATGGCGAAGAGCAATCCGGCGGCGATGCCCGACGACTATTTCCCGAACGGCAAGTCGGCACTGATCTTCGGCAACGCGCTCTTCGCCAATCGCGGCGACAAGGCCGCGAAGGGCGCGCCGCCGTACGAGGACATGTCGGACCGCGCCGGGGTGGAGACGTACTGGCCGTGGGGGCCGAGCGTGGACGACCTGAACGCCGACGGTTGGGACGACATCGTCGTGATCGGCGGGATGAGCTTCCCGTATCGCTACAGCATCAACTCGGTGCTGCTCAACGAGGGGAACGGCCACTTCCTGCCGGCGGAGTTCACGGTGGGCGTCGAGCCGCGGCTGCGCGGCGAGACGGAGCAGCCCTGGTTCAGCGTGGACTGCGGCCCGGGCGGGAAGGACGTCGGGAGCAAGCACTGCGCCCTCTGCGCCAAGCCGAACGCGCTCGAAGCGGGGTGCCACAAGGATGCCGAAGGGAAGTTCACGATCTGGGCGTCGAAGAGCGGACGTTCGTCGGTGATCCTCGATCTCGACGGCGACGGTGACCTCGACATCGTGACGAACGAGTTCAACGCGCGGCCGCAGGTGCTCATCAACGATCTCGCGCAGCGCGGGCGCCAGCATTCGCTGAGCGTGCGGCTGCATGGGACGAAGAGCAACCGGCAGGGGATCGGCGCGGAGGTGACGCTCGTGCTCGCCAATGGACGCCGGGTGCTCAAGGCGAATGACGGCAAGAGCGGTTACCTCTCGCAGAGCGACCTTCCGCTGTTCTTCGGCCTCGGGGTCGATGACCATGCCGACCGGCTCGAGGTGAAGTGGCCGTCGGGCAAGATGCAGACGGTGACCGGGCCGCTGGCCGCCGGGAAGGCGGTCGAGGTGACGGAGCCGTAGCGCGGGGCGAACGGTTGCCGTGGAATTCGCGTAATTTCCGGTGCGTGCGGCAGCGAACGAACGCGGCCGCGCGCACCAGATCCGTTCACCTGTGGCCCACCGACAGGAGCACCACATGATGCGTACCCGATATGCCTTGCTCGCCCTCCTCGTGCTTCCCGGCGTCGCCCTTGCCCAGCGCGGCGGCGGTGGCGGCGGCGGCGGCCGTGACCGCGGCACCAACGCGAAGACCGACCGCGCGGAGATGGACAAGGAGTTCGCTCCGCCGATGAAGCTCTCGCGCGGCGACCTCGAGGACATCGTGCCGGCGAAGGTGCTGCTCGACAAGAAGAAGGACCTCAAGCTCACCGACGACCAGCAGAAGCAGCTCAAGGACCAGGTGGGCAAGGTGAAGGAGACGAACACGCCGCTGTACGCGGCGTTCGACTCGCTCCGCATCGTGGTGCGGCCGAAGTCGAACCCGACGGACGAGGACCAGGTGCGCTCGACGATCGCCCGCGAGGAGCTGTTGAGCGTGGTGCGGACGATCCGGTCGAACTACGACGCGTCCGCGAAGGACGCCGTGGCGCTGCTCGACGACTCGCAGAAGACGACGGCCGCGGGGATCCTCGAGAAGCTCACGAAGGACGCGGAGTCGATGATCAGCGACCGGTTGAACGGCGGCCGCCCGATGCGCGCCGGCGCGCGCCCGTAGCGGCGCGCCCGTAGCGGCGCGCGCGCGGCGCTACGGTGGCGCTGGCGCCGCGCGCCTAGGGTTTCACGACGACTTCGCGGGCTCCGACGGGGACGGTCACTTTGGTGACCGTCCCCGTCGGCCATCTGACCCAGACGCCGGTCGGCACGCCGGTCAACCCGAAGACCTGCGTCGCGCCGTTCTGCGACCAGTAGCCGGCGCCGGCCTGCACCTCGCGCACGGGGCCGAGCTTGTCGCCGTACATGAGGCGCAACTGCACGCCGACGCCGTCGGGATTCGACGCGGGGCCGGCGACACGCACGCGGAGCCCCGGTTTGGCGCCGACGTTGTGATACAGCTTCGTCGCCGCGCCGTTCTGCGAGACGGCGAGGTCGAGGCGGCCGTCGCCGTCGTAGTCGGCGTAGGCGGCGCCGCGCTGGTCGCCGTAGACGACGATGCCCGACTGCGCGCCGTCGACGGCCGTGAGGCCGCCCTTGCCGTCTCCCTTGAGGAGGAGACCGCGCCCGCCGTCGAAGCGGGGGATGCCGAGCTGCGTCTGCGAGAAGTTCTGCGCGACGAAGAGATCCTCGTTGCCGTCGCCGTCGAAGTCGGCGATGCCGGCGTAGAACGCGGGGGCCATCTGTGCCGCGGCGGGGAGCGCGCGCGCCTCGAAGTGGTCGCCGCGATTCAGGAACACCATGTGGTCGAGCGTGACGACCTGCTTGCGCGTGGTGAGCGCGGCGCGGGGGCCGAGGACCTGGTCGAGCGTGGCGTCGGCGTAGGCGGCGAAGGTGGTGAGGCGCTGCGCGACGTCGGGGATGGCCATGCGGACGCGCGCGTACGGGTCGAGCGGCGCGAGGGCGTTGAGCCGCGCGTCGTGATGCGCGAGGAGCATCTCTTCTTCGCCGGCCGCGCCGATCTTGCCGTGCGCGATGACGAGCGGGTGGAGCGAATCGGCGCTGAGGTTGGTGTTGCGGCCCCAGTTCGTCGCGACGATGTCGAGCTTGCCGTCGCCGTCGAGGTCGCCGACGGCGAGGCCGTTCCAGCGGCCGGTGAGCTTCGCGAGGCCCCACGAGTCGGGGGCGACGTGGAACTTGCCGTGGCCGTCGTTGAGGAGGAGCAGGATCGAGTCCCACTCGCGGGCGATGACGAGGTCGGGCCAGCCGTCGCCG
>Ga0265314_10002496_pt1 | contig 18782 bp, 16 predicted proteins | sample 4126metaG_FD_203106 | JGI IMG/M metagenome (GOLD analysis project Ga0265314, IMG submission 203106) | Rhizosphere microbial communities from Carex aquatilis grown in University of Washington, Seatle, WA, United States - 4-1-26 metaG | ecosystem: Host-associated > Plants > Roots > Rhizosphere >... | reverse complement strand
GACGCGCGGCGCGCCGCTCAGCTGTCGGAATATTTGATCGTGCAGCCGAGCGCCTTGGTTTCTTTGACCTCGACGGGCTTGCCGCTCGCGACGGCTTCGAGCGCGTCTGCCAGGTAGGCCTGTTTCACCGCGTCGGCGTGCTCGGCGTTGTCGTCGATGGTGCCGTGGTAGACCAGCTTGCCTTGCGCATCGAAGAGAAACGCCTCCGGCGTGCGTTCGGCGCCGAAGGCGCGCGCCACCGCCGAGCCACTATCGACTGCGTAGGGGAATTGCAGGCCGAGCATCTTGGCGCGCTCGACCATGCCATCGTAACCGTCGACGGCGTTGGCTTTGGGATCGTTGGCATTGATCGCGATCACGCCGATGCCGCGCGCGGCGTAGGTGTTGCCGAGCTTGGCGATGCGCGCTTCCCACGCCTTGGCCCACGGACAATGGTTGCAGGTGAACACCACCAGCGTGCCGTTCTTGCCGGCAATCCCGGCGATGCTGACCTCGCGTCCGTCGACGCTCTTCATCTTGACGTCGGCCTTCGGCGCCGGCGCGCCGAGGTCGAGCGCCGCCGCCGGCGTGGCGAGCAGGGCGCCAAGGAGAAGCCATCGCAATTTCATCGTCATCCTCCTGTGGGTTTCAGCACGTCGAGGACCTGCGTCTCGAATTGTGCGTAGGTCGACTTGCCGAGCAGCGCATGCCGCAGCTGGCCGCTGCCGTCGTAGATGAATGTCGCCGGCAGCGCGCCGGACCATTGCGGGTCGAAGGCATTGATGAACGCCATGTCGTCGCCGGTCTTGATGTAGGTGGGAAAGTCGACGCCTTGTTCGGTGAGAAAAGCGGTCGCCTGATCGCGCTCGCCGCCGAAGTCGCCCGAGACGAGCAACACCTCGACGCCGCGATCTTTGTAGGTGCGGCGCAAGCGCAGCAGGTCGGGCATCTCCTCGCGACACGGGACGCACCAGGTGGCCCAGATGTTTACCACCACCACGCTCTGGTGCCTTGCGCGCACCGCCTCGAGCACCTGCGCCGCCGTCGCCGGGGTCGGCGGCGGCGCGCCGGGCGTCGCTGCGACCAGCGTCGCCGCGACCAGTGCGAGAGCCATCGCGCGCAGCACGTCGATCAGCAGGCCGGGCAGACGGCCGCCTGTCAACCGCGGGGGGAACCTTCACCGCGCAGGCGCGGAGAAGGCGGGGCCGTCCAGCGGCGAAAAGCTCAGTGCGCGCCAGTCACCGCTTGCGCTTGCCGGTGCTCGGGCGCGCCTTCTTGCGCGCTGCGCGCTTGGCGTTTGCCGCGCCGCCGCCGAAGCCGGCGAAGGAACCGTGCCGGCCGGCGCCGCCGGCGAAACGCGCCGCGCCGGCGACCGTCTCGCCCGACGCGAGAACTTCCATCCCCAAGCGCGTCTCTTCGCGCAGCGCGTCGGCCATCGACAACGTCCACTGCCGATAGGACGACAGGCGATCGTTGCGCAGGCAGCGTTGCGGGAAGGCGGCGAGCTGTTTCGCCAGCGCGACGGCTTCGCGCAGCGCTTTGCCGGGCGCGACCAGTCGATTCGCCAGCCCCATCAGACGCGCCTCCTCGCCGCTGACGCCGCGGCCGGTGAGGATCAGGTCGAGCGCGTGGCTGTGGCCGAGCATGCGCGTCAAGCGAATCGTGCCGCCGTCGACCAGCGGCACGCCCCAGCGCCGGCAGTAGACGCCGAAGACCGCATCGCGCGCCGCGACGCGCAGGTCGCACCACATGGCCAATTCGAGACCGCCGGCCACCGCGTGTCCCTCGACCGCAGCAATGACCGGCTTCGGCAGATCCATGCGCGACGGGCCCATCGGCCCGTCGCCGTCGAGCGTGACGCGATTGCCGCGTCCCTCGGCGACGCCTTTGAGATCGGCGCCGGCACAGAACGTCCCGTCCGCGCCGGTGAGCACCGCGATTGCCAGCGCGTCGTCCTCGGCGAAGCGCCGAAATGCGTCGGCCAACGCCGCCGCCGTCGGCCGATCCACTGCATTGCGCACCGCCGGCCGATCGATGGTGACGATCGCCACGGGCCCGTCGATGTCGAATCGCACGCCGTTCATGACCCGCAGCACTAGCGCAGCGCGCGCGGCGCTGGCGAGTCCGGCCGTCGCACGCACCCGCGCGCGCGCCCGATCGTCGCGGCGGTTCTCAGCGGGACGTGGCGGCCGACATCGCGCTGATCTGCTGCAGGAGCTGGCGCGCGCTCGGGTCGTCGGGCGCGACGGCGGCGAGGCGCTCGGCGTAGTCGCGCGCCGCGGCGAGATGGCCCGCGTCGCGGTTGATCGTGATCAGCGCGATGAGCACGTCGCGGTCGCGCGGATGGCGCGTCTGCGCCTTCTGCAGCACGTCGAGCGCTTCATCGGTATCGCCGGTCGAGTGCAAGGCGATGCCGAGCACGTAGGCGTAGCGCGCGTTGTCCGGCGCGAGCGCGGCGCCGCGGCGTAGCTCCGCCACGCCGTCTGCGCTGCGCTGTTGGCGCACCAGGGCGAGGCCGAGGGCGTAGTGCAGCTCGGCCGACCCGGGCACCACCGTCAATCCACTGCGCAGGGTCTTCTCACCGTCGGCGTCGCGCTGCTCGGCGCGATAGAGGTCGGCGAGGTTCACGTACGCCGGCGTGTAGGTCGGCTGCAGGCGTATCGCCGTGCGGCAGGCGTCTTCGGCCGCGGCGCCATCGCCGCGTTGGGCGTAGAGCGCGCACAGATTGGTATGCGTTTCGGGGCGCTCGGCATTGACCAGCTCGGCGGCGACCAGCTCATCGATGCCCTGGGCGATTGGCGCGCCGAGCGCGCCGGCCGCGGCCACCGGCACGCCGGCCAATTGCCGTGCCGCTTCGATGCGCACGGCGCGAATCGGATCGGCGAGGAGCGGCGCCGCCAGCGGCAGGCGCTGCGCCGGCGGCAGCTCCGCCAGCGCGCCGGCTGCGGCCCAGCGAATCAGCGCGTCGCGGTCGCCGAGGCTGGACTGCAGCGCGGCGGTCGACGCGCCGTCGAGCGGCGCCGCGAGCAGGGTCAGCGCCGTGGCGCGCGCGATCGGCGGCTGCGCGCCGTCGCGGATCAGCGCTGCGAGCTTCGCCGCCGCATCGGGGGCACCGTCGCGGCCGGCATGCAGCGCTTCGGCATAGTGTTGATAGCCGCTCGGGTCGTGCCCGTACCACCGCCGCATCTGCTCGCGCGCCCAGACGGCGTCGCGATCGGCATGGCAATGGTTGCAGGCGTTCGGCGTGCCGATCGTGACACTGAGGTCGGGCCGCGGAATGCGCAGGCTGTGATCGCGGCGCTCGTCGACCAGCATGTAGGTGGTGGTTGGCATGTGGCAGTTGGCGCAGCGCGCGCCCGGCGAGCCGGTGGAATGGAAGTGGTGCGCGGGCGTGTCGAACGTGGCCGGCGCGTGGCATTGCGCGCAGACCGCATTGCCCGGCGCGCGCAGCGCCAGCGTGTGCGGCTCGTGGCAGTTCCGGCAGCTGACGCCGGCGCGGTACATCTTGCTCTGTACGAACGAGCCGTATTCGTAGACCTCGCCTTCAATCTGGCCGTCGGCGAAGTAGCGATCCTCGACCAACAGACTGGGCACGTAGGTGTCGAGCAGCGGCGCGGTGATCGGCGCCGGCTCCGGCGCGATGACGCGGCGCCGCATGTGGCACGGCGCGCAGCTGTCGAGCTCGGCCGCCGGTGCGGGCTCACTGCCCGGCAGCGGGCTTCCGGTCGCCGGATCGGTTTTCCAGCGGCTCAGCTGCGAGCTGGGAAAGTGCACCAGCAGGCCGTCGGGCTGGCTCGCATCGCTGCGCGGCGTGGCGTGCGCAGCCCAGCCGACATGTTGCGAGCCGGGGCCGTGACAGGCTTCGCAGGCGACGTTGAGATCGCTCCACGTCGTGTCGTAACGGTCGTGCGCGGCGTCGTACTGCTTGCGCAGATTGGTCGAGTGGCAGGCCGCACATTGATAGTTCCAGTTCTGTTCCGCGCCCGTCCAGTGCAACGGGTCGCCGGGCGGCAGCGCCTCGTTCGGATAGAGATTCATCCAGCGCTGTCCGCCGACCAGCGCCGGCCGCGCGTCCCACGCGACGGTGAAGCTCTGCAGGCGTCCGTCGGCGAGGCGCAGCAGGTACTGCTGCAACGGGTCGACGCCGAAGGTGTAGGCGACATCGAAGTCGGCGGGCTTGCCGTCCGGGCCGTCCGTGTGGACGACGAAGCGCGCGCCTTGCTGCGCGAAGCGCGCGTCGATCTTGCCGTCGCTCAGCGTCGCGCCGCTGAAGTGGCCGAGCACCGTGTCCGCCGTCGCCGACTGCATGGCGCGCGCGTGATGCGAGTCGCGCCAGCGCGCCGCCTCTTGCGCGTGACAGGTCGCGCACACCGTGGCGCCGACGTACGTTGCGCCGCTGGAGGCCGCCGGCGTTGTCGCGCTGGAATCCGCTGCGGCAGGCCCGCAGAGCAACACGCTCAGCAGCAGCGCCGCGCGCGCGCAGCGCCGCGCGAACGGTGCGGCATGGTTGTCATCGTCGGTCGGGCGCAAGAGTCTCCAGCCGCTGGCGCGGCCCAGCGCTCATAGCGCGCGGCATGGCCAACGCCTATCGGCGGCCGCCAGATCGACTCTTGCCATGGACAATCGACGAGCGGTGACCCACGACGGTTTATCCCTTCCACACTCGCCGGTCGCTGACGATGAGCCGCAGCGAACTTTCAAAATGCGGCTGCCGGCGCCACGCGCCGTAGCGTTGATCCCACGCGCCGCACGCGAGGTCGACGCGCAGGCGCTCGACGATGCGGTCTTCGACGCCGGGCGCGAGGAAGCTCCACGCCGATTGCGCGCGGCGCAGGCCGGCATCGAGGAAGCACTCGGGGCGGGCGTAATAGGCTTCGGTGAAGCCGTCGACGCAATCGATCGGGACGCGGATCGGCTGCACGGTCGTCTGTCCGCCGAGCAAGCGCTCGACGGTAGCGATGGCCGGGAAGCGCGGCTGCTCCGTGGCCATCAGCTCGGGCGCGTAGTCCGCCAGCCAGAAGCGCGGCAGCGCCTCGCCGTCGAAGGTCAGCACGACGATCGGGCCGCGCGTCACGCGCACCAACTCGGCGAGGCCGCGCGCCACGTCCGGCCATTGATGAATGGTGATCATCGCCATGCCGGCGTCGAAAACCCGATCGTCGAACGGCAGGCGCTCGGCGACTGCGTCGATCGCCGGTGTGAGATGCGCCGGCCGCTGCGCGCGCATGGCGCGCGCCGGCTCGACGGCGACGACGTGGCGATCGAGCGGCTCGTAGGACCCGGCTCCGGCTCCGACATTCAACACCGTGCGCGCCGCGCCGAGCGCCGCATGCACGACCGCTGCGATACGCGGATCGGTACGCCGCTGGCCGGCGTAGCCGACGCCGTGCCGTTCGTAGTCGACGTCGCCGCCGCTCATGTGCAACCGCTCTGCATTTGTGCGCGGCGTATCAGCCGGCGCGCCGCCGGACCACGCGCTCCGGCTGCGCGCGTTCATACGTTTGTGCAGCGGCAGCTTGCGGCAGAAAGCGTTGAGAGCGCTGTAGGGTCAGCGTTCGGGTGCGCCATCTGCCGCATCATCGACGCTTGCGCTGCGGCCTCGGGCCTCGCTGGCGGATAGCGGCGTTGAACGGTGAGGGGCACCAGGCTAGTCGCCGCGTGGCGCGTGTCGAGGTTGCGCGTTGACGGTCGCCGGCCAGCCTGACTATCGCGGGCGGTATGGACATCGGGGTCGTGATGGTCGGCGTACCGAAGCGCACCGCGGCGTTGGCGCGGCTGGCAGAAGAAGCGGGCTTCGCCAGTCTGCGATTCCCGGACAGCCAGAATCTCGCTCCGGAAGTGTGGGGGCAGCTGATGCTCGCGGCTGCGGGCACCAGTCGGATTCAACTCGGACCGGGCGTCAGCAATTCGATCACGCGCGACGCCGCGCTCACCGCCAGCGCCGCGCTGTCGCTGCAAGTCGAGAGCGACGGCCGCGCCGTGCTGGGCATCGGCCGCGGCGATTCGTCGGTTCAGCGCATCGGCAAGGCGCCGGACTCGGTGGCGCACTTCGAGCGTTACCTGGCGATGGTGCAGACTTACTTGTCGGGCGGCACGGTCGACCGCGACGGCTTCGCCAGCCGACTCGAATGGCTGCCGCACGTCAAGGTCGCCAAGGTGCCGCTGGAGGTTGCCGCCACCGGCCCGCGCGTCATCGAGGTAGCGGCGCGCCACGCCGAACGCATTTGCTTCGCCGTCGGCGCCGACGCGTCCCATCTGGCGGCGGCGCTGGCGCATGCGCGCGGCGCCGCGGCGGCCGCCGGCCGCGATCCGAATACGCTGCGTTACGGCGCCTTCATCAACTGCGTCCTGCATGACGACGTCGCCGTCGCCCGCAATGCGCTGCGCGGCACGGTGGCAACGTTCGCTCGCTTCTCGGCCATGCGCGGCAGTCCCTTGGCCCGGCTCCCGGAACCGCTGCGCCGCACCGTCGAATATCTGCGCAGCCACTACGACATGCGCGAGCACACTCGTGCCGATGCCGGGCACGCCGCCGGCATCGATGACGGCTTCGTCGACTGGTTCGCCATCGCCGGTCCGGTTGAACGTGCGTTGCCACGCTTCCGGCAGCTGGCCACGCTCGGCCTCGACTTTCTGCACGTGGTGCCGAGCTCGACCGGCGTCGCGCGCGACATCGCCCTCGGCTCGTTCTCGACGCTCGCGCATTCGCTGCTGCCGGCGCTGGCCAGCTGAGCGGCGCGCGGCAAACGACCAGGAGGCGACGTCGAGCCGTTTGGTCTGCACCGCGCAACTTTGCGCCGATGCCGACGATGTACTTGGCGGGTCATGTGCTCGGCGGCTGTCACAGGGTATGAGAGCCGCCGTGCAGGACGAGGATGATCAGACGCGCTCGGTCGGGCTGACGCGCTGGGACGGCGATGCGGCGGCGGCTGCTCTCGATGCCGTGGCGCGCGAGGAGCCGCTCGAGATTCAAGTGCGGGGTGCCTCGCTGGCGGTGCTGATGCGCACGCCCGGACACGACTTGGAGCTGGCGCGCGGATTCTTGCTCACCGAGCGCATCGTCGGCTCGGCGGACGACGTCGTCGCCATTCGCCACTGCAGCGTCGTCGCCGACCCGGCGGCGGAGGACAACGTCGTGACGGTGAGCTTGCGCGACGGCGTCACGCTCGACCTCGATGCGTTGCGCCGTAACCTGGTGGCGAGCGCCAGCTGCGGGGTCTGCGGCAAAGCGTCGATCGCACAGGCGATGGCGACGGCGCCGCCGCTCGACGACGCCAGCTCTTTTGCGCCGCGCTTCTTTCGCGATATCGGCGCGCGGCTGGCCGCGGCACAACCGGGCTTCGCGCGCACCGGTGGGTTGCATGCCGCCGGCCTGTTCAGCGGCGACGGCGCGCTGCACGTGGTGCGCGAAGACGTCGGCCGGCACAACGCCGTCGACAAGGTCGTCGGCTGGGCGTTGCAGCACGGACGCGCCCCCCTCGCCGGCCACGTGCTGATGGTCTCGGGGAGGGTCTCGTTCGAGATTGCCCAGAAAGCGCTGGCGGCGCGCATCCCGGTCATCGCGGCGGTGTCGGCGCCGTCGTCGCTGGCCGTCGAGTTGGCGGAGTCGGCGGGGCTCACCATCGTCGCGTTCCTGCGCGGCGAACGGTTCAACGTGTACGGGCGGCGCGAGCGGGTCAGGTGAGGGCGTGCGGAGGTGCGAAGGTGCGGAGGTGCGGAGGTGAGGGCGTGCGGAGGTGCGGAGGTGCGGCGGACGCGGGTTTGATCACCTCCGGACGTCCGCACCTCCGCACCTCCGCACGCTTTGCTTTCCGAGTTTCCGCGCCGACGTCCCCCTTTTCCTGGTTGACACCCCGCGGCAGCGCGGTACTTAACGCACCGCGCATAGAAATCGACAGGAGGCCGTTGCATGAACGCGCTCAACCGACTGCATGAGCTTGGGCAGTCCGTCTGGTTGGACAACATTCGTCGGGAGCTATTGACCAGCGGCACGCTGGCGAAGTGGATCGCCGAGTTGTCGGTGACCGGCCTGACGTCCAATCCGACCATCTTCGAGCACGCCATCAGCCAGGGCAGCGACTACGACGCAGCTATCCGCGCGCAGGCGCGCGACGGGCGCTCGCCGGAAGACGTCTTCTTCGCCGTGGCGCTGGAAGACATCACGGCTGCCGCCGACCTGTTCCGCAGCGCGCACGAGCACAGCGCCGGGGTCGACGGCTTCGTCTCCCTGGAAGTGTCGCCGCGCCTGGCCGACGATGCCGAAGGCACGATCGCCGAGGCAAAGCGGCTGGCCGCGGCAGCCAAGCGCTCCAACGTCTTCATCAAGGTGCCCGGCACGGCCGCCGGGTTGGTGGCGATCGAGGAGCTGATCTTCGCCGGCATCCCGATCAACGTCACGCTGCTGTTCTCGCGCGAGCACTACCTGGGCTGCGCCTACGCCTATCTGAAAGGTTTGGAGCGGCGCATCGCGGCGGGGCTGAAGCCCGATACGGCGTCGGTCGCCTCGCTCTTCGTTTCGCGCTGGGACGGCGCGACGCAGCAGTTGCCGGAGCCGCTGCGCGACAAGCTCGGCGTCGCCATCGGCCAGCGGACGTACAAGGCGTATCGCGACCTGCTCGCTTCGCCGCGCTGGCAGATGCTGGCGCGGCAAGGCGCGCGACCGCAGCGCTTGCTGATGGCCAGCACGGGAACGAAGACCAAGGCGGTGCCCGACACGTATTACGTCACCGCGTTGGCGGCGCCGAACACGGTCAACACCATGCCCGAATCGACGCTGCTCGCCTTCGCCGACCACGGCGAGTTGCGCGGCGCGATACCGGCCGACGGCGGCGACTGCGAAGCGGTGCTGGCGCAGATCGGCAAGGCCGGCGTCGATATCGATGCGCTGGGGACCGAGTTGCAGGTCAAGGGACGCGACGCGTTCGTGACGTCATTCGATTCGCTGCTGGCGCGTGTCGCGGCGAAGATGCAAGCGTTGCGCGCCGCCTGAGCGCGCATCGCACACCAGGAGGAACGGATGCAGCTCGGCATGATCGGCCTCGGCCGCATGGGCGCCAACATGGTGCGCCGTTTGATGAAAGCCGGCCACCAGTGCGTGGTCTTCGATATGTCGCCGGACGCGGTGAAGGGGCTGGCGTCGGAAGGCGCCATCGGCGCGACCTCGCTCGACGACTTCGTCGCCAAGCTGACGGTGCCGCGCGCCGCCTGGATCATGGTGCCCGCAGCGGTGGTCGATCAGACGCTCGCCGACCTCAGCGCGCGCCTGCAGCGCGGCGACATCGTCATCGACGGCGGCAACTCCTACTACATCGACGACATCCGCCGCGCCGGCGAGCTGAAGGAGAAGGGGCTGCACTATGTCGACTGCGGCACCAGCGGCGGCGTCTGGGGACTGGAGCGCGGCTACTGCGAGATGATCGGCGGCGAGCCGGACATCGTGAAGCATCTCGATCCGATCTTCGCCGCGCTGGCGCCGTCGATGGACGAAGCGCCGCGCACGCCGGGACGCGAGAAGATCGCCAACAGCACCGCCGAGCACGGCTATCTGCACTGCGGGCCGAACGGCGCCGGGCACTTCGTCAAGATGGTGCACAACGGCATCGAGTACGGCTTGATGGCCGCCTACGCCGAAGGGCTCAACATTCTGCACAAGGCCAACGTCGGCAAGGGCAAGCAGGCGATCGACGCCGAGACGACGCCGCTGCGCAATCCAGAGCACTATCAGTACGATTTCAATCTCGCCGACATCGCCGAGGTGTGGCGGCGCGGCAGCGTCGTCGCCTCGTGGCTGCTCGATCTCTCCGCGCAGGCCCTGGCCGGTGACCCGACCCTGGAGAAGTTCGCCGGCCGCGTCTCCGACTCCGGCGAAGGGCGTTGGACGGTCCTCGCCGCCATCGAAGAGGGCGTTCCGGCGCACGTGCTCAGCGCCTCGTTGTTCGATCGCTTCGAGTCGCGCGCCGAAGCCGACTTCGCCAACAAGCTCCTATCGGCGATGCGCTTCGAGTTCGGCGGGCACTTGGAGAAGAAATGAGGAGACGGGGTTAGGGCTAGGGGCTGGGGGGTTAGGGAAGAAATCCTGACCTCCTCCCCAACCCCCAACCCCTCAACCCCCAACCCCAATCTTTCTTAGAGATATGGAAATCGAAGTTCTCCCCGATGCTGACGCGGTGGCGCGGCGCGCCGCGCAGCTGATTGCGGCGGCGGCGCGCGAGGCGGTGGCGGCGCGCGGGCGTTTCAGTATGGCGGTCAGCGGCGGCCACACGCCGTGGCAGATGTTGCGCTTGCTCGGCAGCGAGGACGTGCCGTGGCCGGGCATCGACGTGTTTCAGGTCGATGAGCGCATCGCGCCGGACGGTGATCCCGATCGCAACATGACGCACTTGCGCGCCAGCCTGCTGGCCGCGGCGCCGATCCCGCCGGCGCAATTGCACGCGATGGATGTCGGCGCTGCCGACGCGGTCGCGGCCGCGCAGCGCTATGCCACCGAGCTCGCCGCGGTGTGCGGCACGCCGCCGGTCCTCGATCTCGTCCACCTCGGCCTCGGGCCAGATGGCCACACGGCATCGCTGGTGCCGGGCGACGCGGTGCTCGGCGTGCACGGCGCGGACGTTGCGCTGACCGCCGGCACCTATCAAAACCGCCGCCGTATGACCCTGACCTATCCGACCATCAATCGCGCCCGCACGATCTTGTGGGTCGTGACAGGGGCGGAAAAGGTCGACGCGCTGCGCAAATTGCGCGCCGCCGATACCTCGATTCCCGGCGGGCGGGTGCGCCAAGAGCGCGCCCATCTGCTCGCCGATCAGGCCGCCGCCGGAGTGGCGGTGTGAGCGATCCGCGCGCCGCCGCAAAGGAGGCCGCCGGCCGCCACGCCGCGGCCTATGTGCGCGACGGGATGCGGGTAGGTCTCGGCACCGGCTCGACGGTGCACTACACGATCGTCGCGCTCGGCGAGCGCCGTCCCGACATCACCTGCGTCGCGACATCGGAACGCACGGCTGCGTTGGCGACCGAGCTCAAGCTGACCGTCGTGCCGCCCGACGCCGCGCAGCGCCTCGACCTCGCGATCGATGGCGCCGACGAGGTCGACGCGCGGCTGAATCTCATCAAGGGCGGTGGCGGCGCGCATTTGCGCGAGAAGATCGTCGCCACCATGGCGGCGCGTTTCATCGTCGTGGTCGACGAAGCGAAGGTGGTCGACACGCTCGGCGCCTTCGGCTTGCCGCTGGAAGTGCTCGACTTCGCGCCGGGCGTCGCGGCGGCGCAGGTGCGGGAGCTGGGGGCGCGCGCGGTGACGACGCGTGCGGCGCGCAGTGACAACGGCAATCTGCTCATGGACGCCGCCTTCGACCGCATCACCGAGCCCGCGGCGTTGGCCGCCAAGCTGGCGGCAATCCCGGGCATCGTCGAGCACGGGCTGTTTCTCGCACCGATGGTCGAGCGCGTCGTCGTCGCCGGCGCCGCCGGCGTGCGCGAGCTCGTGCGCAGCTGAACCGCTGTACAGCGAACACGGAGGATCCCAGGGCATGAAGGTGTTGGCGGTCGACGTCGGCGGGACACACGTGAAGGTGCTGGTCACCGGCCAGACGGAAAAGCGCGAGATGGACTCGGGGGCGCAGTTGACGCCGCGCGCCATGGTGTCCGGCGTCAAGCGCATGGCGCGGGGCTGGGACTACGACGTGATCGCCATCGGCTATCCGGGGCCGGTGCTGCACGACAAGCCGATGCTCGAGCCGCACAATCTCGCCAGCGGATGGGTCGGGTTCGATTTCGCCAAGGCCTTCGGCAAGCCGGTGCGCGTCCTCAACGACGCCGCCATGCAGGCGCTCGGCAGCTACAAGGGCGGGCGCATGTTGTTTCTCGGCCTGGGCACCGGCCTGGGCACGGCGCTGGTCATCGACGGCGACGTCGAGCCGCTGGAGCTGGCGCACTTGCCGTACAAGAAGGGCAAGACGTTCGAGGAGTTCGTCGGCAAGCGCGGGCTCGATCGCCTCGGCAAGGCGAAGTGGCGCAAGGAGGTGGCCGACGTCGTGGCGCGGCTGCGCGACGCGCTGCAGGCCGACTACGTCGTCATCGGCGGCGGCAACGCCAAGAAGCTGAAGGATCTGCCGAAGGGTGTCGAGCTCGGAGCGAACTCGAATGCCTTCATCGGCGGCTTTCGCATGTGGGATGACGCCGCTGCGGTCGCGCCGACGGCCCCCGCAAAACGCGCACCAGCGCGCACGACTACAAAGCCGGCGGCCGCCGCGAAGAAGCCCGTTGCCGGCAAAGCGAGTGTGGCGGCGCCGGCCAGTGACGCGAAGAAGTAACGGCGGCGAACCGGCCGGGGTCGGCCGGTAGCGATCAGACCGTGGCATTCAGCGGTGTTGTGGACGTCCCGGCTTTTTTCGTTGCCGCGACGGCGTGTCCGCTTACTCACCCGGCGCCGCCAGCGCGCGCTCGGCGCATTCGATGTCGGCGGCGGTGGTGATCTCGATCCGGCTGCCGAGACGTACGGCGCGCAGGTGTCCACCGGCAGCGATGTGGGCGGCGAGGGCGGTGGTGACGTAGCGTTCACCGCCCGATTGCGCGCCGGAGCCGAGCAGCGCGTCGAGGCGGCGCGGCAGCCAGTAGAGCGGTGCGGCGACGAGGTCGGTGTCGACCGTTCCGAGCGGCGGCTTTTCGACCACGGCGATGACGCGATCGCCGTCGACGACCACGGCGCTGCGGCTCGCCGTCGCCGCAGCGCTCATCCGCAGCACACCGATGACGGCGCCGCCGTCGCGTCCGGCGTCGACTACGGCGCGGATGTCGGCGGGGTCGAAGAGACTGTCGCAGGCGCAGGCAAGATAGGCGGGGGCGGCGCCGAGCAGCGGCAGTGCCAGGGCCAGCGCGTCGGCGATGCCGCGGCGTTCATGTTGAACGGCGACGGCCGCGCTCGGCTGTGCGTCGGTAAGGTAGGCGGCGAGGGCGTGGTCGTCGGCGTGGCGGACGGCGATCAGGCGGCCGACACCGGCCGCCGACAAGCGCTCGATGACATGGGCGATCAGCGGCCGTTCTGCGAGCGGCAACATCGGTTTCGAGACGCGCCGCCCGAGCTCGCCGAGGCGCGCGCCGGCGCCGGCGGCCAGGATGATGCCGACGACCGGCGCGCTGCGTGTCATCGCCTCTCGACGCGCAATCCAGTGCGCGTCACCGGCAACAGCAGCACCTCGCTGGCCAGCCCCTGGCGCGCCGCGAAGTCGCGCAGCGCATCGGCGAGGGCGTCGGCGCCGCCGGGTGGGGGCAGGGCGAAGATCGCGCCGCCGCCGCCCGCGCCGGTGAGCTTGGCCCCGAGCGCGCCGGCGCGGCGCGCCGCCGCGACCAGCGCCCGCACCTCTTCGCCGGCGCCGCTGGCGAAGCCGCACGCGTCCATCATTGCGTCGACCAACTGTTGGTTGCGGTCGATCTGTCTCCCGAGTCCGATCCAATCATGCGCCAGCAACGCGATCTTACCGCGCCAGGCGGTCTCGCCCATTTGTCGGGCGAGCTCGAGCAGCGCTCCGCCGCCGCGCCGGCGCTCCTCGAGATAGCGCGCGCGCATCGGTGCATGGACGCTGCCGGAGTGCCGCACGACGCCGGTGGTGGCGACGACGAAGCTGAGCGGCGGCGCATGCGGACCGAGCGTTTCATACGTCGCGTACGGTTCGTCACCGAGCGGCGCGTGCCACAGCTTGCCGTGGCACGCGAGATACGCGACGTCGCCGAACAGCGGGGCGTAGCGATCGGCAAAGCCGCACACCACGTCCAGATCATGCTCTTCGGCGCGTTGTGCCAGCTCCGCCAGCGCCCAATCGTTCCAGCGCCGCGAGTCGACGCCATAGTACGCGCGCAGACCGGCCAGCACCGCCAGAACCAAGACCGATGACCCGCCCAAGCCGCTCGATGCGGGGACGTCGGTCCATGTTTCGATCGCCACCGGCGCATCGGCCAGGCGCGCGGCGAGCGTCGATTCGTGCCGGCAGAACGCGGCGATGGCCGCGGCCGCGATCTCACCGCCGCCCGCGGTCGGACCGGTGGTTGCGCGCAGCGTCGCGCCGCCGCGCAGCTCGATTGCCGCGGTCAGGATCGCATAGGCCCCTTCGCACGCATCGGTCGGGCTGCCGGCGATGTTGATGCGCGCCGGCAGCGAGACGGAGATCGTCATGCGCCGCACAGGACCACAGTTGCGCATGACGAGGAAGCGCTCGGTGGTCGGCCGCGAGCGCTCAGCCGGCCCGGCACCTCCATTCGGAAGCCATTCCGCCGGGCTTCGGAATCCACAGATGCACCCAGATCGCCGCTCAATCGCCCGCCCCAAGAGGACACAATCGTCGCGTCGCAGCGCGTCGCGAGCGATGAGCTCGCTCACATGGTGTGAGATGCAGACGGCATGGGCGCTGCCGCCTCCTGGGCGGGGCGATTAGGCGCGGATCTCTGTTCATCTGTGAAGATCTCTTTCTTGGCACGGCGGGTCGCGTGAAGGGTTCGCCACATCGCTTGCTGGCTTGCCGGCGCCGCGCCGGTTTGCGCAATAGGCGGCAGGGGGAAACGCGGCATGGCGGCAATCACGCGGAACACGGTGCGATTGGCGGCGAGTGCGGCGCTGTTGCTGGTGCTGCGTTCCACGGCGACGGCGCAGAATCATCCGTTCGCCTCGCACCCGATGCCCTACGCGGCCGGCTCGATCACGCCGAGCCATGTCGGCCAGGCGGCGCAGGACAATGTCGTGCGTGCCTTCTACGACGAGTGGAAGGCGCGCTATCTCGTGCAGACCTGCGGGGCGGCCGACTTCGTCGTCGAAGCGAAGGTGAGCGGCGGCAACCTCACCGTCTCTGAAGCGCACGGCTACGGCATGCTGCTGTCCGTGCTGATGGCTGGCCACGATCCCGACGCGCGCGCCATCTTCGACGGCATGGTGGCGTACCGGCGCGCGCATCCGTCGATCTTCACGCCGGGGCTGATGGCGTGGAATCAGCGCACCTCGTGCAGCGACGCCGAAGGCGGCGACAGCGCCACCGACGGCGATCTCGACATCGCCTATGCGCTGCTGATGGCCGACAAACAGTGGGGCAGCTGCGGCGCGATCGATTACGCCGCCGAAGCGGGGACGGTATTGGCCGGCATTCAGAGCGGCGAGGTCGACGGCAGCGGACGGTATCTGCGCCTCGGCGATTGGACCGCACCCGACGAGCCGCAGTACTACCAATCGACGCGCAGCTCGGATTTCATGCCCGATCACCTGCGCGCCTTTGCCGCCGCCAGCGGCAACGTGCTGTGGACCCAGGTGCTCGACCACACGTACACCGTGTTCGACGCGCTGCAGTCGTCGCACAGCCCGAGCACCGGCTTGATCCCGGACTTCATCGCCGATCCGCTCGGCACGCCGGCGCCGGTCGCGCCGCATTTCCTGGAAGGACCGAACGACGGCGCCTACGACTACAACGCCTGCCGCGATCCGTGGCGGCTCGCCACCGACTATCTGGTCTCCGGCGACGCGCGTGCGAAGACGGCGGTGCAGCGCATGACGACGTGGATTCGCAGCGCCACCGGAAACGATCCGGGACAGATCGACTCCGGCTATCAACTCGACGGCAGCGTCAGTGCGCAGGCGGACTATCGCTCGATGGCCTTTGTCGCGCCGTTCGGCGTCGGCGCCATGACCGACTCCACCAATCAAACGTGGCTGAACGACGTATGGGATCTCGTCGTCGCGACGTCGGTCGACGACGAGCACTACTATGAGAACTCGCTCAAGCTGCTGAGCCTGATCGTCATGTCCGGCAACTGGTGGGCGCCGCAGGCGGTGAGCGGCGGCCGCGTGGCGCCGCCGACCTCGCCGCTGTGCAGCGGCGGCGGCGCGCTCGGCAATGTGCAGCTCAAGCTGAGCGGTCTGACCGCTCCGGCCGGGCGCCAGAACCTGCAGCTCAAGGGGACATTGTACTTCCCCGGCGGCGTGCCGGTGGCGGCGCCGTATGCGCTCGGTGCCCAACTGCGCATCGCCGATGCCGGCAGCGGCGACGCAACCATCTACGATCTCAGCCGCTTCACGACGCCGGTGCCGGCGCAGGCCTCCGGCGTCTGCGACGCGCGCGACGGCTGGGACACCGGTCGCCTGCGCTATCGCAACCGCTCCGGCGCCCTCGATCCGCCCGTCTGCAGCGCCGGCAGCGCCAACGGTCTGGGCGAGATTCGCTACACGCCGCGCGACGCCAACAATCTCGACGTGCAGATCAAGGTCCGCCACGCCGGCATCGCCGCGCCGAGCGGCGGCCTGCGCGCGACGTACGTACTGGGTCCCGACCAAGCCGCGAGCGACGCTGGCCGTTGCGCCACCAGTGTCGCCGTGCCGTGCGTCGGCAACGGCAGCGGCAGCGCGCGCAAGTGCCGCTGAGATGATCGAGCGACGCGGGGGGTGCCCGCGTCGCTCCTGTATCGCCACGAGCGCACACGCGTGCGCGCTGGCGCCGTGCCACTATTGGCAGGTCAAGGTGCCCTCGATGTTCGCGATCGCGCCGTCGCACGGCAGTGAGATGGACGTGTCGACCAGATTCTGTTCGCTCGTCAGGCACGAGCATTCGATAGCCGGCGGTAGCATCGGTTGGCAGTTTGCGCAGGTCTCGGCGTACGAGCCGACGGCGCGCGACCAAGCGCTAAAGCTGCACGTCGAGAATCCCTCGACGCAGGTTTGCGCCGCTAGGAAACGTTTGTCCGGTGTCATCATGAAGAACGCCTGGCGGGGTATGCCAGCGGAATTCCAGTTGCCTTGGAACAGTCCGATGGGCGGCAGCATCGCGCGCAACGTCAACGGTACGGTGTCGGAGGCGATGTCGAAGTCCTCGCCGCGCAGGTGGAAGTTGCCGTCCGTCAGCGTTCCGACGAACGCGGCGGCGCCGTCGACAGCCTCGAAACGGCGCGCAGGCGGCGTATCATCTCGTGCGGCGAAGCGCACGACGCTGCCCGACCAGAAGTCGGCGCCGAGATCAGCGTCGCTGTATGAAGCGAGGTCGGTCGCGTCTTTTTCCAGCGCGCCAAAGCCGGACACCATGTCGATGTACAAGGCATGCCGACCGTCGGCGCTGAATTGGAGCGCGCCGGCGACCCCATCGCTGCGCTGAAAAGCATAGACGCGATTGGCGCGATCGAGCACGACCAGCGGCGCGCTGAGTGTCTGCGTCAGGGGGCCGATGACGAGTCCGCTGCTCTCGATGCGCACAGTCTGCGTCGCGCCGTCGGCATTGGCTCCGAACTCGATGAACGGCCCGAACCATGAGCCAGCCAGGGATCCAAAGCAGCCGTCGAGTGCGCGGTTGACGCTGGTCACCAGCTCGCTGATCACGATCTTACCGTCGGAATCGGCGTCCGCTGCGCTGCAGCTCGACGCGGCGGCGGATCCGAGCGCGATGTTGACGCCCAGCACCAGCTCGTTGATCGCGACCATCTGGTCGTCGTTGCAATCACCGGGGCAGGTCGCGAATGGGCCGGGCGACGCGGGCCGACCCGTCGCGGTCGGCGTCGGCGTCGTCCCGGTGGGCGGCGTCGCCGTCTCGGTCGCGGTGGGAGTCGCGCCTGTAGGCGGCGTCGCCGTCTCGGTAACCGTCGGCGTTGTCGCACACGGCAAGCAGCTGTCGGTCGCTTCGTCGCAGACGTGGCAGCCGGGCACGCCGGTGCACGGATCGCCGAGCTGGTGGCAGACGCCGGCGGCATCGCAGCGCCCATCGCCGTTGCAGAACAAGCCGTCGTCGCACGGCATATCCTGCGGCTCGAGCTTGCAGTGAACGTCGCAGCAGGCGCCGAAACCGTTGCCGGCGCCGAGGTCGCACTCCTCGCCGCTGTCGAGCTGCCCGTTGCCGCAATTCGACGGCACGTACTGCACGTTGACGAAGTGTCCGTCGAACGACTGGTCGCGCGGCGGATCGCCCGGGTAGCCGCAATTCGAGCACTCGGTCGTCGTTCCGCCGGACGCGCCCAGGCGTACCGCGACCTCGCACGTGTTGCTCAGCACACCGGCGTCCCAACTGAAGCGCAGACGATGGAACTCGACCTCCTGCGGATTGGTCACCGTGATCGTCGCGTCGGCCGTGTCACTGATCTCGAGCGCGGCATCGCCGCTCGTTTGCAACGTGATGTCGGGCGGATCGGACAAGCTCAAGGAGCCGGACGAAAGGCCGAAGCCGCCGATCACATCGCCCGTCACGCCGGACAGCGTCACCGCATCGGCGCAGTCCGGCGCGTCGGCTTGCCGGACCATCTGGCCGACCCAGCCGCTGCTGATGATCAGACTGTAGGAGCGAGACGAGTGCACCTCGAAGTCAACCTCGTGCACGGCGCTCGCCATTTTGGAGCGACTCGTGCTCTTCGAGTCGGCATTCACGTTGAACCCATAGCGCGCAGTGAAGTCCTGATTGGCGCCAGCGACTGCGGTGTCGCTGATTTCGAACTCGGTCGACGCCTCCGAGTCGTTCGGCGACGTACTACTGAGCGAAGAGAGATTGGTGACGACGTTAAAGATGCCGTCCAGCCCGATCGCCGGCGCGGCCCAGCAGGCCAGCACGGCGCCTATCGCGAAGCTCTGCAGCGAACGCTGGCGACCGGCGCGCGAAAGCGGGGCCTGCGGCGCCGCCGAGGCAGCGCGCGGTGGCAGCAGTGCAACGTCGCAGTGCGGGCGGCTCGTCATTTCATCGCTCCTATCATCTGGTGGCGGGTGTGCGGTTGCGGGTGAGGGAAGCGTCGGCACTGCGCCGGTGAATGGTGCGACGATACGGCTTGCGATCGGACGGCCTGGCTCTCAACCGTTCTTTTGCCTC
>Ga0265314_10002493_pt1 | contig 18801 bp, 12 predicted proteins | sample 4126metaG_FD_203106 | JGI IMG/M metagenome (GOLD analysis project Ga0265314, IMG submission 203106) | Rhizosphere microbial communities from Carex aquatilis grown in University of Washington, Seatle, WA, United States - 4-1-26 metaG | ecosystem: Host-associated > Plants > Roots > Rhizosphere >... | reverse complement strand
CACCGGTTATTTCAACGCCGCCAGCCTGATCGCGGTGCGCATTCTCGATCCCAAAGTGGACGCAAAGATCGATGCTGATTTTTTCGAGACGGCCTTGAAACGCGCGCTTGCACGCCGCGAAGCGCTCTATGACGAGCCCTATTACCGGCTCGTCCATGCGGAAGGTGACGGACTCCCCGGTCTTGCCATCGACCGTTTCGGCGATCTGTGTTCGGTGCAGGTGACGACGGCGGGCATGGAGAATTTGACGCCCATGTTGTTGGAAGCTCTGGATCGAGTCATTGCGCCCAAGACAGTCGTGCTGCGCAATGACACGCCGTCGCGCGCGCTTGAAGGTTTGGCCTCCTATGTCCGCGCCGCCAAGGGCGAGATGCCGGAGCGCATCTCCGTGCTCGAAAACGGCGTGCGCTATTTCGCCGATATCGGCGCGGGCCAGAAGACCGGCTGGTATTTCGATCAGCGCGACAATCATGCCTTCATGGCAAAGCTGGCGAAGGGCCGCTCGGTTCTGGACGCCTATTGCTATGCCGGCGGCTTCGGACTTGCCGCGGCGAAGTCCGGCGCGAAGAGCGTTATCGGTATCGACTCATCGCAAGCCGCGCTGTCGCTCGCCGAAGATTCGGCTGCCGCCAATGGCGTCAAGGCGAGATTCGTGAAGGCCGATGTGTTCGAGGAACTGGAGCGTCTTTCCGCCGCCAATGAGAAATTCGACGTGGTGATCGCCGATCCGCCGCCCTTCGTGAAGTCGCGCAAGGATCTGGAACCGGGCGCCAAGGCCTATCGCAAGCTGGCGCGGCTGGCGGCGTCCGTCACCGCGCCGAACGGGTTTCTGCTGCTGGCGTCCTGCTCGCACAACATCGCGGCGGACCGTTTCGCGCTGGAATGCGCCATCGGCATTTCCCGCGCAAACCGGAGAGCCGCGCTGATCCATCAGTCCGGCGCGGGCGCGGATCATCCGGTGCATCCGATGCTGCCGGAGACGGCTTACCTCAAGGCGCTGGTCTACGCGCTCGACTGACCTTATTTGCGGAAGCGATAGGCGAACTGGTCCGTATGGCCGCGGATGGATTTGTCGAACACCGTCGTCTTGTGCGCGTCCTTCGGATTGCGCAGCACATCGCTCTCGCCGTCGAATTTGAAGCCAACGCTGGTCACCTGCGTTTTGACGATGGCCGGATCGATGCGGTGCAGCGTGTCGGTATCGCGCATGCCCGAACCCGCCTCGGCGACGTGGTCGACGACAACAAAGACGCCGCCTGGCTTGAGTGCCGCATAGACCTGGCGGTCGAACGACACCGGATCGATCTTGCCCATGAACTTGTCGGGATAGTCGTGATAGTTCTGCGACGTCCAGATCACGTCGGCTTTGGTGGGGATGCTGAACTGCGCCGCGGGCTGCACGATCACGCTGACATTCTTGTATTCGGGCTTGGCCGCCATCGCTTTCGTCGCCGTCACATCGTCGGCCGCCTCATTGGCATATTCGTTCGGCCACACGGCGTAGACATGACCCTTCGGCCCTACGATCCTGGAGAAGATGCGTGTGAAATATCCGCCGCCCGGAATGAGGTCGACGACCGTGTCGCCGGGTTTCACCTCGGCGAATGTCGCCAGCTCCGCGGGATGACGCCGCGCATCGGCCTGCAAATCGGCGCCGCGCGCGGGATCGGCGAGAGCGGCGCGCACATAAGCCGGGGTGTCGCCGGCATAAGCGGCACAGGAAAGTCCAAGACCTAGAAAGGCGGCGAGCAAAATCGTGCGATGCAGCATGGCGGTTCCCGCGATTGATCGGCACGGGTGAGCCTAGCCGCAACCGCGCGTAGCGCCAGTCACAGTTTCGTCAGGGTATCGGATCGCCCGTGCGGGCATTCCAACCCACATAGATCACGCCCAGCTGATTGGCGCGGAATCCCGCGACCGCGCCGCTGTGGTCGTCGACCACCAGGGTTTGCGGCGCAGCATCCGTGGACGACGGCCATTGCGGCAGGTCTGCGCCGTTCGGATCGCCGCTCTTGGCGAAGTTCGTCCAGTAGTTCTGCATCAGCGCTATGACGCCCTTGTCCTTGTCGCTGACGAAGGATGCCAGCATTGCGCCGCGCGGGGTTTTCGAAAATCCATGCAGGCCGAAGACATAGATAATCTCGCCGCCGTGACCGACGCCGGGATCGCGGCCGCGCAGCGCGTCGGCAATATAACGGAAGTGATAGACATAAGCGTTGTTGCCCGCCTTCGCCGCATAATGCGCAAAACCCTGCGCCCCGGAAGCGAACAGCGCGTCACTGAAGAACTCACGGACGAATTCATCATCGCCGATCGCACCGCCGGCGTCATAGAGCGCGCGCACGGCCGTCAGCTTGTCGCCCAGCGGTTTCAGCAGGCTGTCTTTCGTCATGCCGATCAGCGGCATCAACGTCGATTCGTTGCTGTTGGAGCCGGCGATATAGGCGGCCTTGGCAATCTTGCCCTGCGAGAACAGTTTGGAGACCTGATCTGGAAGCACCGTGCCATCCACCATCGGCGTGGTGCCGCCTTCGACATTCTCCTTTTCGGCCTGCACAATGCTCGCCGCCGGGAGCGCGCGCAGCTTCGCAGGATCAATTCCGGCCCGCACCTTCTGCGTAAACGCAGCCGCAGCGGCCTGCGCCTCCTGTTCCGTCGGCGTGTGGATGAGACCAAGGCCGGATTCGGAAATTGCCTTGGTGAAAAGCCCGCGCGACAGCGGCGACACCATCAGATCGTTGACGCTCATGCCGCCGGCGGATTCGCCGAAGATGGTGACATTGGACGGATCGCCGCCGAAGGACGCGATGTTCGCCTGCACCCATTTCAACGCCGCGATCTGATCGAGCAATCCGTAGTTGCCGTGCGGCTCGTCCGGATGTTCGGCGGCGAGAGTTGGAAGGTCGAGGAAGCCGAACCACCCAAGCCGGTAGTTGATCGTCACCACGATCACGCCATGCTGCGCCAGCTCCATGCCGTCATAGATCGACATGGCCGATCCGCCGCCCCGAAAGGCGCCGCCATAGATCCACACCATCACCGGAAGTTTCGTTCCCGGCGCGGTGTTCGGCGACCAAACATTCAACGAGAGGCAATCTTCGCTTTCAGGAAGCCTCTCATAGGCCATGCCTTTTGGGCGCGGCGCCTGCATGCAGATGGGGCCGAACTTGCCGGCATCGCGGACGCCGCTCCAATTGGGCGCGGATTGTGGCGCGCGCCATCGAAGATCGCCGACGGGAGGCGCAGCGAAGGGAATATTCTTGAAAACCGAAATGCCGCCATCGGTCGTGCCGGACAGCGTGCCTTGAGGGATGGTGATTTGCGGGTCGGCAAATGCCGCGCCCGATATCAGAATGCAAAACGCCGCCGCCAGCCCAAAGCGCATGATCCCTCCCGCCCGTTCTTTGGCGTACGAGAGGGGCTGGAGCGCGATCCGTCAAGTCAGATGCTGATCTGCGTGCCCAGCTCGACAACGCGGTTTGCCGGCAGGCAAAAGAAGCGCGCGGGCGAATAGGCATTGGACGCGAGCCAAGTGTAGAGCGCGATGCGCCAGGGGCTCAAAACCGGGCGTGACGCCGGCACCAGCATCTCGCGGCCCACGAAATAGGTGGTGCTGTCGGCATCGATGACGAGGCCATAGGACCGAGCCAGTTCGAGGCTCTTGGGCACATCGGGGAATTCGAAGAAGCCATAATGCAGCTTCACGGCGAAGAAGCCCTTGCCGAGCTTCTCCACTTCCACCCGCTTTGCGAGTTCGACAACCGGCACGTCCTCCACCAGAACGCTCACCAGCACGACGCGTTCGTGAAGCAGGCGATAGTGTTTGAGGCTGTGCAACATCGGCCCCGGCGTGAGGTCGGTGCGCGGCGTCAGGAACACGGCCGTGCCGGCAATGCGCTGCGCCATCTTGTCGGCGCGCTCCAGGAACAGGGACATAGGCATGGCGCCGTCGCGCAACCGGTCCAGATGCAATCGGCGTCCCACGCGCCATGTGTCCATGACCACGAACACGCCTGCAGCAACAGCCAGCGGAAGCCAGCCGCCCTCGATTATCTTCAGGCTGTTGGCGGACAGGAAGGTGAGATCGATCAGTCCCAGCGTGCCGAACACGGCAATGACCACGGGCAGCCGCCAGCGCCACTTGCGCAGCGCCACCACCGCAACGAGGAATGTCGAGATCGCCATGACACCGGTGACCGCAATGCCATAGGCGCTCGCCAGCGCGTCGGAGGATTTGAAGATCAGCACGATCAGGACGACGCCCACGCTCAGCATCGCATTGATGCGCGGCACATAAATCTGTCCCTGTTCGGTTGCGGACGTATGCCGCACTTCCATGCGCGGCAGCTGGCCCAGTTGCACCGCCTGTTGCGTGATCGAGAACACGCCGGAGATCACCGCCTGCGAGGCGATGATGGTGGCAACGGTCGCCAGTGCCACCAGCGGATAATGCGCCCAGTGCGGCGCCAGGGAGTAGAACAGATATGTCGTTGCATGAGGGTCCACGAGCAACACGGCGCCCTGTCCGAAATAGTTCAACACCAGTGCGGGCAGCGCGATGAACACCCAGGCGTTTCGGATCGGTCCGCGTCCGAAATGACCCATGTCTGCGTAAAGCGCCTCGCAGCCGGTGACGGCCAGCACGACAGAGCCGAGCGAGACGAAGGCGATCCACGGCTCATGCCGGAACAGCGCAAGGGCATAATGGGGACTGATGGCCGCAAGGATCTGCGGCGCGCGCATGATGGCGTTAAAGCCCAGAACCGCCAGCACGATGAACCAGACGACCATCACCGGACCGAACAAGGCGCCGATGCGCTCCGTGCCGTGCCGCTGAATGAGAAACAGTCCTACGAGGATGGCGAGCGACAGCGGCACCACCCATTCGGCGAAGACATGGCTTTCCGCGCCAATGCCTTCGACCGCGGAAAGAACCGAGATCGCGGGCGTCAACATTCCGTCGCCGTAGAAAAGCGCAAGGCCGAGAAGCGCGACCAGGCCGATCGAGGTCTTCACCCGCCGGCTTAATCCCGTTACGCGATGTGCCAGTGTGGCCAGCGCCAGCACGCCGCCTTCGCCACCGTTGTCCGCGCGCATGATGAAGATCACATATTTGATCGTCACCACGACGATCAGTGCCCAGAAGATCAGCGACAGGACACCCATCACCGCCAGCACTCCCGGCACCGCACCGCCGGCCGCCAGCGCGGACTGCTTCATCGCGTAAAGCGGGCTCGTTCCGATGTCGCCAAACACGACGCCGAGCGCGCCGATGGTCAGTTTCAGCTCCCGTGACGCAGGAGCGGTCGCAGCGGGAGCGTGTGAAGCGGTGGAATCGATGGGAGCGGACATTGGGTACCTAGATCGTGGTCTGTGTGCCGAGCTCAACCACGCGGTTGGGCGGCAAATGATAGAAGCGCGCTGGCGACAACGCCGACGCGGCGAGTGTCATGTAAAGCCATGTGCGCCAACGGCCTAGCACAGGATGTTCGGACGGCACGAGCGTTTCATGGCCGATGAAGAAAGTCGCGGTTTCCACGTCGATGGCAAGGCCGAACGGCCGCGCCTCTTCCAGCGCCCGCGGCACGTCGGGGGTCTCGAAGAAACCGTGATGGATGTTCACGTTGTAGAAGCCCTTGCCCAGCTTCTTGACCTCGATGCGCTTGGCGGCCGGCACGATGGGCGTGTCATCGACCAGCACATGGGCGAGAATCACCCGTTCATGCAGAACCTTGTTGTGCTTGAGGTTGTGCAGCAGGGCGCCCGGCACGATGTCGTCGCGCGCCGAAAGGAAGATCGACGTGCCGGCCACGCGCACGGGCGTCTTGTCGGCGCGTTCCAGGAAAAGGTCGAGCGGCATGGATTCGCGGCGGAGCTTTTCCATATGCGCGCGCCGTCCGCTGCGCCACACTTCCATCAGCACGAACACGCAAGCCGCGATGAAAAGCGGCAGCCAGCCGCCTTCCGGAATCTTGAGCATGTTGGCGGAGAGAAACAGAAGGTCGATGATCGCCAGCAGGCCGAACAGCGCGATGACCGCCTGCACGTTCCAGCGCCACTGGCGCGCGGCGACGAGCGAGACGTTCATCGTATCGATCACCATCACGCCGGTGACGGCGATGCCATAGGCCGAGGCCAGGGCAGCCGAGCTCTTGAAGATCAGCACGATCAGCACCACGCCGACGCACAACACGGCATTCATGCGCGGCACGAAGATCTGGCCATAATCGGTCGCCGAGGTGTGGCGGATCTCCATGCGCGGCAGCTGGCCGAGCTGCACAGCCTGCTGCGTCACCGAGAACACGCCGGAGATCACCGCCTGCGATGCGATGACGGATGCGCACGCCGACAGGATCACCATCGGGTAATGCGCCCAATGCGGCACGACGGAGAAGAAGGCGATGCCCGCCAGATGCGGATCGCGCAGGATGGCGGCGGCCTGCCCGAAATATTCCAGCAGCAGCGCTGGCAACGCCACGAAGAACCAGGCCTTGCGGATCGGAGCTTTTCCGAAATGGCCCATGTCGGCATAGAGCGCCTCGCAGCCGGTGACGGCCAGCACCACGGCGCCCAGCGAAACGAAGGCGTGCCACGGCGCTTCCAGGAAAAGCTTGATCGCGTACCAGGGATTGACCGCAACCAGCACCGATGGCGTCTGCGCGAGCGAGATCGCGCCAAGCACCGCAAGCGTTGCGAACCAAAGCACCATCAGCGGCCCGAACAGCACGCCGATCTTGGCGGTGCCGCGGCTCTGCATCGCGAACAACCCAACCAGGATGATCAACGTCAGCGGAAGAACCAGGGGCTCGAACATGCGGCTACCGATGCCAAGACCTTCGACAGCGGACAGGACGCTGATCGCGGGCGTCAGCATGCCGTCGCCGAAGAACAGCGCCAGCCCCATCACCGCGCCGATGCCGATGGCCATCTTCACGCCGCGCCCGATGCCCGGCGAGCGATGCGCCAGCGAGGCGAGGGCCAGTGTGCCGCCTTCGCCGTCATTGTCGGCGCGCATGATGAGCACGACATATTTCAGCGTCACCACGATGAAGAGCGCCCAGATAATCAGCGACAGCGCGCCGATCGTGTCGTCATGCTGGGGAAACCTGCCGCCGGTCGCCAGCACCGTTTCGCGCATGGCGTAGAGCGGGCTTGTGCCGATATCGCCGAACACGACGCCGAGTGCCCCCAGCATCAGCAGCCAGTTTCGCTTCCGGTCAGCCGTGGGCGCGACATGCACCGGCCGCTGCGGATCGTCTTCCAGGGCATCGGTCAGAATAGGCCGGGGATCGTTCACGGCATTTTGGGAGATTGGTTCATCCACCGGACAAGACGCTCATGGCAACGCGAATGCGCGGGTTTCAGCGCCTGGATTTTTGCGGGACTCGCACCCACAGCCTTCAAGGGCGCGGACCATACCCCCACGCGCCCCAAAGGCAACGGGGCGCGGCGGTATGGCCCGTGCGAGGCATCAAGTGCCTGATTCGGCTAGGAATATCTCAGGAGTTGTTGGCGACCAGCGGATTGTCGCGGCCCGGTCCGATGAAGCCCTGCACCAGGTAGATGCGTACGCCCCAGGCGCCGGTGCGCTCGTTGTAGACCTTCACCTGGCTCCAGTCGTTGTCCGGGCTGACGTCCACGACGGGATCGTCGGTGAAGACGGCGCCATCGTTCAGCCAGTTGGCATGATCGACGCGGATTTCGCGGCTCGACATCAGCGCGGTGACGACGGCGACATGACTGCGGTGCGGACCGGCATAACCGGTGAGCACCAAAATCGATCCCAGCCGAGGAATTTCGCTGCGCGCATAAAGCCCGGACGCTTTGTCCCACCAGTCGGCGGCATCGCCGTAAATCTTCACCTGCGAATGATCGCGCGCGAACGGCACGCATTGCAGCGCCGGGCCGGAGGGTTCCGCGCCACTCCAGCCGGACGGGCGATCGGAAATGTCGGGCGCGCTCGCGCATGCTGCCGTGAGAAGGCAAAGAGCGGTCACCGCCGCGAGCCGTATCTGAGACCCCACCATCACAAGCCCCTTGATGCCGCTCCAGCGGGCGGCGACCGTGACGCCATCATACGCAGCGCTTTTCAAAGCAGCGTAAGGCAATTCGCTAAGATTTGATCAATTCAAACTAGGAGCGATCTGTTAAGCGTTTCTTAACGCTGCGGATTACTCGCTCGCATCGGGTGCGGGCAGCCGCGCCATCGTTCCCTGCCAGCCCATGCCGCCAATGGACAGAAGGCCTGCGGCGGCGAACATGAAGAAAGGCAGGCTCCAGGCCTGCTCGGTTAACGCGAACACCGGCAGCAATACACCCGCAACGAGTTCCGGGCTCCCGCGCCAGACGCCGACCATGACGGCGCCTGCCTTGGGCGTGCGCGTGAAATCCATCGGCGTTCCGGCAAAGGCTTCGTATGTCGCGCGCGCGTTGGACAGCACCAGTCCGCTCGGAAACACCATCGCCAGCAGAATCGATTGCAACAGATGAGGTTCCCGTTCGCGGCCAAGCGTCTGTTGGCCCTGCCACAGATAAAAGAGGCTCGTGGAGATTCCGAGCGCCGTGACAATGAGGCCCAGATTCGCCACGCTCTCCAGATACACCACATCCATGTACATCAGCGTGAGACTGATGACGGCGCTGGCGCCGGCCAGCAGATAAAAGCCGAACTGGCACATCTGCAGCGTCATCGCCATTTTCAACCGGAGCGGAAAATTGCTGGACCAGATTTGGGGAAGCAGTTTGCGCGCGCATTGCGCGTGCCCTTTGGTCCAGCGCGCCTGTTGCGCGCGCCAGGCCGCCGCCGTTTCCGGCAGTTCCCCGGGCACTTCAAGATCGTTCACGAAAGCGGTGCGGTAACCCTTGAGGGCGCACCGGATGGAAAGATCGAGATCCTCGGTCAACGTATCGCCGGTCCAGCCGCCGCCATTGTCGATCGCCTCGCGCGACCAAACACCCGCCGTGCCGTTGAACGACATGGGAAGTCCGGCGCGAAAGCGCGCTTCCTGTTCCACGGCGAAATGGCTGTCGAGAAGAATGCCCTGTGCCCGTGTCAGCCAGTTGCGATGGCGGTTGGCATGCGCCCAACGCGCCTGCACGAAGGCAAGGCCATTGTCGGCGACGAGCGCGGGTACCGTGCGACGCAGGAAATCCGGCGGCGGCACGAAGTCGGCATCGAACACTGCGACGTAAGGAGCCTGCGAATGTTTCAGGCCGAAGGCGAGGTTGCCCGCCTTGAATCCTGTGCGTTCCCCACGGCGCATGATCGAGAGGTTCACATCCGCTGGAATGATCGCGCGCACCGTGGCAACCAACGCGTCATGCTTGTGTGCGGGGCCGTCGTCGAGAAGCTGGATTTCGAGTTTGCTTTTGGGCCAGTCGATCTGCGCGGCGGCCGATGCGACGCGAACGGCAAGCGAGCCCTCATCGCAAACCGGGAGTTGGACCAGAACATCGGGCAAGGCTTCGTCGGGAAGAAGCGGCAGGCGCAAACGGCGCGGCGCGCGATACATGCGCAGAATGGCAAGAGTGGCGAGTTGCAGCGACAGGACGCCCAGCGTGACCAGCACCAGCGCCAGCGTGAACTGCAGCATCAGGGACAAACCGGACATGCGATGCGCGCGACCCCACTCTTTTGATTTCCGAAGTCGGCGCGCCGTATCGGCTGGCGCAGCGCCCGGTTCTGATCCGCGAAATGTCCGCAGGACAGCACGGCTTATAACGAGACTGAATGTGCTTTGGGACCAAATCTTTCGCAAGACCTGGCGGCATATGAGCCTTTTTCAGTCCAGCGTGCGGCGGAACCGGGCCAGAGCGATGCCCGATACGACGAACATAAAGAGAATAAGGGGCCAAAGATCCGGCCATATTTCCGGAAAGCCGTTGTCTTTGAGCAGGATGCCCCGAACTATCCTCAGGAAATGCGTGGCCGGCAGCACCTCGCCGATCCACTGCGCCCATACCGGCATGCCGTCGAAGGGGAAGGCGAAGCCGGAGAGCAGAATGGCGGGAAGCAGGAAGAACATGGTCATCTGCATGGCCTGAAGCTGGTTTTCCGCCACCGTGGAGAATGTGTAGCCCACCGCCAGGTTCGCGGTGATGTAGATGGCTAGCGCCACGGAGAGCAGCAGCAGAGACCCGATCATAGGCACGAAGAAGACGAACTTGGCGACCAGCAGGATGATGGCGCTCTGGATCCCGCCAATGACGATGTTGGGCGCGATCTTTCCCATCATGATTTCGACCGGCGTCGCCGGCATGGCGAGCAGGTTTTCGTAGGTTCCCCGCTCGCGCTCGCGGGTCAGCGCCAGGCAGGTCATCAGCACCATCGTCATGGTGAGGATCACCGCCAGCAAGCCCGGAATGATGTTGTATTGGGTCACCGATTCCGGATTGTAGAGAAGATGCGTAACCGGATTGAACGGCGGCGGTCCTTGCGCGCGGGCGGCGAGCGGCCCCTTCAAATCGTCGCGCAACGCGCTTGATGCAATGCCGTTGAGCGCGCCGATAGCATAGGAGCCCGCCGCGGTGTCCGTCGCATCCACTTCGATGAGAAGATCGGGCGCCGCGCCCCGCACGATATCGCGCGTAAAGTTTGCCGGAATCTCGACGGCGAAAAGAACTTTTCCTTCCTGCAAAAGCCTGCGCGCTTTTTGCGGCGAGTTCGTTTCGGCGACGACATTGAAGTAACTCGAATTCTCCAGCGCCGCCACTACGGAGCGGGCGAACACGCCGGGATCGTCCACCGAGATCACGGTCGGCAGCGCCCTGGGATTGAAGTTGATCGCGAAGCCGAACAGGAAGAGCTGCATCAGCGGTACGCCGATGATCATGCCCAGCGTGATCCGGTCACGCCGCATCTGCAAGAATTCCTTGAGCAGGATCGCGTAGACGCGCGCGAAGGAAAAGGCGCGGGTCATTTCGCCTGCTCCTGTAGATGAATGAACACGTCCTCCAGGTTGGGTTTGGTCTCGCTGACGGTGATGCCGGACTGGTTGCGATAAGGCGCGATCACGCGCGTGAGCGCCGCACGGTCGCGTCCGCTCACATGCAGCGCGGCGCCGAAGAAGCCTGCATAGTCCACACCGGGCTGGTTCTGGATGTGCTGCATCAGGCGGCGCACGTCGCGTCCTTCCAGGACAAAGGTGATGAGGCCGGATTGCGCGATCACCTCATCGACGGAACCGCGCGCGATCAGTTTGCCATTCAGGATATAGACGATGCGATCGCAGCGCTCGGCTTCGTCCATGTAGTGGGTGGAGACCAGAACCGTCAGACCTTCTTCGCTGAGCGCATGGATCTCTTCCCAGAAATCGCGCCGCGCCTTGGGGTCCACGCCCGCTGTCGGTTCGTCGAGCAGAAGAAGTTTCGGGCTGTGGAGCATGCAGGCGGCAAGCGCCATGCGCTGTTTCCAGCCGCCGGACAATTCGCCTGCGAGCTGATTTTGGCGTCTGACCAGGCCGAGCCGCTCCAGCGTGCGGTCCACTTTGTTTCTGCGTTCGGGCAATTCATAGAGCCGTGCGACGAATTCCAGGTTTTCGCGGATCGAGAGATCTTCCCAAAAGCTGAAACGCTGGGTCATGTAGCCGACCTGGCGCTTGATCGCTTCGGATTGCGTCAGCACGTCGAGGCCGAGGCACGTGCCGTTGCCGTCATCGGGATGCAGCAAGCCGCACAACATGCGGATCGTGGTGGTCTTTCCCGAGCCGTTGGGGCCCAAAAATCCCCAGACCTCGCCGGAGGGAACCGCAATGTCCACGTGATCGACGGCGACCTTCTTGCCGAAGCGCTTGGTCAGCCCGTGAACGTCGATGGCGAGATCGGAAGCCATGTCAGAGCGGCCGCACCTGAACCGGTTGGCCGGGATTGAGTTTCAATCCGCCCGGCGCGCGCGCCTCCAGCTTGAACACCAGCTTCTCGCGCACGCCGACGCTGAAGATCACCGGCGGGGTGAATTCCTCTTGCTGCGCGATGAAGCTGATCGTGGCGTCGAGCGGCTTGCAGCCGTCGCAGCTGATGCGCACTTTCTCGCCCAGATGCACCCTGCTGAACTGCGTCTCCGGCACGAAGAATCGCACATAGATGTTCTTCGGCGGCAGAATGGAAAGAACCGGCGTCGAGGCGGGCACGTATTCGCCAGGGCGGAAATAGATGTCTTCCACGCGGCCTTCGGTCTGCGCCACGACATTGCGTTGCGTGAGCGAATACGTCGCGCCAGCAAGCGAAGCGCTGGTCTGCGCGATCTGGGACTGCAATTGCGCGATGCGCGCGGCGGATTGCTCGTAGTTGGATTTTGCAAGATCCAGATTGGTGGGCGTCCCGGCATTGGCACGGGCCAGCCCGCTCTGCCGCTCCAGCTGGCGCTTGGAATATTCCAGATTGGCCTGCTCCTGCGTGAGCGAAGCTTTGGCGGTCTCAAGCGAGGCGACATCCTGATCGCGCGCGGCGATCTGCGCGGTATCATCCAGCGTGAAGAGAAGATCGCCGCGATGGACGTAAACGCCGCGCTCGACATGCAGGGATGAAACCCAGCCAGGTTGCGGTGCTGAGATGAAGGCGTTGTCGCCTTCGCCATAGCCAAGCCACGCGCCGTCGTCGCTTTTCCCGCAGGCCGCAAGCAGCAGGAGAAGACATATCGAAATGCGTTTCATCATTGTGCGCCTCCGTCGGGTGCGAACCCGCGCAACAGAGTGTCGAGATGGGTATCGAGGAAGCCTTGATAGTCGTAAGGCTGCGTATCGAATTGTGCGAAAGTGGTGCGCCAGACCGCAGCCAGCAGGATCGGCGCGATGCACAGTCGCGCCGCGTGTTGCGGGTCGACCTCACGGAATTCGCCGCGCGCGATGCCGCGCGTGATCACCGTGCTCATCGCGGCCAGTCCGCGGTCGATGATTTCCTCGCGGTAGAAGCGCGCCAGTTCCGGAAAATTGCCGGCCTCCGCGAGGATGATCTTGGGCAGGACCACCCGGTCGCTGGTATGCAGAAATTGGCCCACCGTGGAGAGGATCATGCGCAGCAGCTCGGCCGCCGGGCCGTTGAACGCCTGCACATCCTCGAGGACCTGGCCGACCCTTACGCCGATGGATTCGCGCACCAGCGCCTTGAACACGGCTTCCTTGTTTTCGAAGTAGAGATAGATCGTGCCCTTGGTGACGCCCGCACGCTCGGCGATGTCGTCCATCCGCGCAGCCGCGAATCCCTTTTCCGCGAAGCAGGTCAGCGCCGCTTCGAGAATTTCCTGCGGCCGGGCATCCTTGCGTCGCCGCCAGCGTGGTGAGGAGGTTTCCATGAGATCATGTTAAATAACTGACTGGTTAGTTATAAATATCCGTCGCCGATTTAACAACCAGTGCGTTCGCACAGTAGCTATGATGCCGCCGCAAGGCGGTGAGAATCGGGGAGCAGGACGTGAGAAGAATTTATTTCAGTAAATCAAAGGCTTGCTTCCTTTTCGGAAGCCTGGTTCTGGCTTCGGTCCTGGCCGGTTGCGTCACTCCCACCCCTTATGGCCCGCGCGTCGAGGGAAGCAGCACTGGCTACACCGATGAGCGTCTTGCCCAGAACCGCTATCGGGTCACGTTCACCGGCAACACGGTGACGCCGCGCGCGGCTGTCGAAGATTATCTGCTCTACCGTGCGGCTCAGGTGACGCTCGATTCCGGCTATGCGGCGTTCGAGTTCGACACGCGCGATACCAAGGCGAAGACCATTTATCTGTCGACCTTCGACAATTTCCCTTATGGCCCAGGCTACGGGCCTTTCGGCTGGTATTGGCACAACTGGGCTTTCGACGACACCGAGATCCAGTCGCGTCCCGTCACGCGCTTCGAGGCTTATGCGGAGATCGTCATGCTGACGTCCGAGCAGGCGAAATCCGAACCGCGTTCTCTCGATGCACGTGACGTGATGGCGCGGCTTGGGCCGCGCGTTCTTCCGCCGCCGCCGAAATAACGCGCTCTTGTAAGGCTCGGACCGCCGGGCTACTCCGCGGGCATTCAGGTGGAGGGGTTTTTATGCGCGATACGATTATCGGGCTGGCGCTCGCGTTGCTGTTTTTGGCCGGCCTTTTCGCGCTTCCGCGATTTTTCCCGCATGAGGAATTGCAACAGACGCCGGCGCAGGCCGCGGCCGATATCGAGCCCGGGTTTGCCGGTGTCCGTCAGATCGGCCCGTGGATTTTGACCTGTGGTCCGGTCCGCCCCAAAGCGGTGCCGCTTCCTTTTTCTTTTGCGCCGGGCAGACGGGCCGCGCCGGCAACAACCGATATGAACGCGCTCGGCCGTTGTCGAACATTCATGGCGTTTCGCCGTAAGGCCGATCCGAGGCAGGTCGTGATGCTGCTGAATTTCCGGCTGCTCGGCCGAAGTCAGCGGCTTGCCGTGTTGGTCCGCATCCCACCGCGCGCCAGGAAAGGCGACGTGGTGAGCTTCCGCCTGGGCCAGAAGGTGTTGAATCTGCCGGTTTCCCTTTGTGACAAGCAAAGCTGCCTGGCTGCCGCTTCGCTGGCGCCGGAGCAGGAGGCGATGCTTTTGGCCCGGCCAGCGACACAACTTTTCCTTCCACCCGGCCCGAATGGTAAACGCCTGGCCGTCCGGGTTCCCCTGCTGGGACTGCGCGCTGCGACCGGCGCCATGCGCCGGGCGGAAGCGGGTGAATAGGCATTGTCTCTCTGGGGCCACAGCGATGGCCAAACCCTGTAAGCGGCTCGCCAAAGGCGCCTCCACCCCCAGAGAGATATTGCGGATTTCAAAGGTTGATGAAAGATTTACCGCCTTGAGCGGGTAAGAGCGGCCACCGCGGGGTAGGCGCTTTGTTTTGGGGGGACGCATGCGCGATGCCGAGCGCTTGCAGCTGAAATCGAAACTTCTTGTTGGTGCAGCGGGCATGACCGCGGCTGCGATGAGCACGGCTGCGTTTGCTGCCGATGCTGCGCCGCCGCCTGCCGCAGATACGTCCGCCACGCCGGCGCCCGTCGCTGCGCCGGCGGCGACGCCCGCACAGGCCATGACACCGATCGATCCGCCGAAATGGCTTCCCTATGTCGACATCGGCGGCGGCGTCGGAAGCGGATTTGCGATTGGCCGCGCCAACGCCTTCGTGCCGGTCTGGCAGGATCTCGACTCGCTGATGTTCGTGCGCTTCGGTGCAGACACCGGCCGGCGGAACAGCGACAACGATTTCAATCTCGGTGCCGGCTATCGCGCCAAGATCGATTCCGAGTGGATTCTCGGCGCATTCGCAGGCTTCGATAGCACGCAAACCGAATTCAATCACACGTTCAATCAATTCTCGCTCGGCCTCGAAGCGATGTCCGCAGATTGGGACATCCGCGCCAATGCCTACTTCGCCAAGAAAACCAATCGCGCGATCGGCAACAAGTTCGCGCTCTACATTCACGACACCACGATCGCGATCCTGCAGGGTCAGGAAGCCGGAATGTCCGGCTTCGATGGCGAGGTCGGCTATCGCGTCTTCAATACCGATTCCACGGACGTGCGCGTTTTCGCCGGCGCTTACACATTCCATCATGCCGATGTGAACACCGCCGGCATCGGCACCAATTTCACCTTCCCCTATCGTGACGTCACCGGCCCGAAATTGCGGGCGGAAGTGAATGTCTTCGATCTCGACATGCTGGGCTCGCAATCCCGGTTCTCGGTCGAAGGCCAGGTTTCGCATGACAGCGTCAACCACACGTCGGAATATATCGGTGCGACGTTGCGCATCGCGCTCGACGATCCGTCGGGTCCGGGCGCGCAGGCGCTCGACGATCTGGATCGCCGCATGGCCGATCCGGTGCGCCGCAATGACAACGTGCTGACACAGTGGCATTTCAACAAGCCCGAGCCGGTCATCATTTACAACGGCGCCGTCACCTCCAAGCCCACGAACACGCTCTACTACGCGGAGCAGCGCAGCAGCGCAGGCGCCGGAACCTACGCCGATCAGACGACGATCCAGGACGCGACATCGCGTGGCGGCGCCGGCAAGAACGCGTTCATCGTCCTCACCGATGCGGGCGGGAGCACGATCGACGCCACGGGCACCACTGTTCAGAGCGGCGAAACCGTGACAGGCGCCGGAACGTTCAAGGTCCGCGGCGCGAACAACACATATCCTGTGTTCACGCATGATTTCGCACCGGGGTCGGGTGCCGTCTCGCTGAGCGCGTCCACCGGCAATGTCCTCAACATCAATGGCGACGCGAACATCGCGGGCCTGTCGATCGTCGGTCCCTTCATCGACGGCATCTACGGCGCCAATGTCGGCAACGTGACCATCGCCAATGTGAGCATCACCGGCCCGGGCACCAACGGCATCGTCTTCCAGCAGACCGACGCTTCCGGCACTGCGAACATCGTCATCGACAATTCGTCGATCACGGGCGTGAGCAATGACGGCATCGAGCTGGGCATCAGCGCCACATCCGGTGCAACCTCGACGACGAACCTGATCGGCAGCAATCTGACGATCAACGCCGGCAATGACGGCGTGTCGGTGACGTCGAATTCGACGGGCACCTCCAACGCCACGGTCTATGCCGGCATCCACGATTCCACGCTCATCGCGGGCGGCACCGGTGCGCAGATGGTCGGAACGACGTCCGGCGGCGGCACGCTCACCCAGACGCTGCTCGTCGATCCGACGACGATCCACGCCAGCACGCACGGCATCTATGTCGGAGCGAACATCTCCAGCGGCACGCTGATTCAGAATCTCGTCGTCGACGACGTCGCGATTACGGGAAATGTCGGCATCGATCTTACGGGAACGGCAACCGGCGGCGCGTTGACGCAGACCGTGCAGATCAACAACACCACGATCGATGCGGCAACTTATGGCTTGCGCGTCGAAGGTTACGCCAAGGGCGGCTCGGTGAGCCAGAGTCTCACCGCCACCGGCGGTGCAATCACCGGCGACGTGGACATTTATGGCTACGCCAATGGCGGCGCTCTGACACAAAGCGTCAGCGCCGAAAACATCACCACGGCCGCGAACCTGCTGCCGATCAGTATCAATGCCTATGGCGAGAAGGGCAGCATCGACCAGACGGTCAGCCTGACGAATGTGATCGCCAACGGCTCGACTTATGACAACATCGACATCTATGCCAGCGGATACGGCGACGTCACGGTCCATCAGACGGTGTCGCTGTCGAATGTCCAGGCGAGCAATGCGGGTTACAGCGGAATCGAAATCGATGCCAGCGCAGGCGCGGGCGCGACAACGATCCAGACGGTCGGCATTACCGGACTGACCGCGAGCAACAACTATACTTCCGGCGTGCAGGCGCAGATCAGCGCCTACAGCTCCACGACGGATGCGCCGTCGGTTGCCGCGCAATATCTGACGATCGATCACGCGACGCTCACGGGTAACACCTATACCGGCGTGTCAGCCGGCGTGGTCGGGGTTGAGAACGCGACCGCGCGGCAGGACGTCAATGTCCTCAATTCGACCGTCACAGGCAGCTTGGAAGGTATCGTGCTCGATGCCTTTGCGCTGAACGGCGGCTCGGTCCAGCAGAATATCTATTTTGCCAACGACAGCATCACCCACAACACCAACAACGGCATCGAGATCATAAACGAGGCGAAGTATGGCGCGGGATTCTCGGCGCAATACGGTTCGATCGACAATGTCGATGTGAGTTACAATGGCCGTGATGGCATCCGTGTTATCGCGGGCGCCCATGAAGCGGATGCCGAACAGCAGCTTTATATGGTCGGCATCACGGCCGATCACGAAGGCCGCGACGGCGTCGAGATTACAGCGACCGCAACGGGCTATTCGACGGGCAGCTACACGACCTATCCATCGCATGTGGAGCAGGATCTTTACGTCGTCTATTCCGATCTGTCGCACAATGCACGCAACGGTCTGGAGATCACCGATACCGCAGCCGATCGTGCGCAGATCGATCAGACCGTTTTTGTCTATGGCTCGCATATGGACAACAACGTCATCTATGGCTTCTACATGGAAGCCGATGCCCAGGGCCCCGCAACGGCGACCTATGCCAATGGCTACAAGACCGTCCTGAATTCGACTTTGTATATCGAAAACAGCACAGCGGATCACAACGGCCTGTCGGGTGCTTACATTTACAGCGCCGCCTCGGGCGCCACCACGCTGACCGAAAAACTGACGGTCGAAGGCTCGGACTTCAGCAACAACGGCGACGCCGGTCTTGTCGATGTGGCCTACGCCACCGGCTATCTCAGCGAAAACCTGCACTACGTCTCGATTTCCGGCTCGACCTTCGCCAGCAATTCGACTGACGGCGCCGATCTGATCGCTTCGCAAGTCTACGGTCCCGGCCCTTATGGCGTGTCGATCCAGATCGACACGATTTCGGACAGCGATTTCTCGCAAAACGCGGGTGACGGCCTTTATCTGGGCGCGTTTGCGCATGGCAACAACGGCCGCGCGGAATCCTATGTCACCATTTCCGGCTCGACCTTCTCGCACAATGGCGAGAATGGAATCGATTCCTTGGCCTATGCGGGCGGTGGCGGCTATGTGCCCGGCTACTCCTGCCAGACGGTGCAGGGAACGGTGGGTTATTGTGCCGTCGTGCGCGAGCGGCTCTATGTCGACGGTTCAACCATCACCGACAACGCCAAGAGCGGCATTTATCTGGGATCCGCCGCCAATGATTATGGCGCGATCTACTCCCATTCCGGCCGTTCGCCGGCGAAGTCACTTTATGTGAGCAACAGCACGATCAGCGGCAATCCTCTGGCCGGCATTGCAATATACAACTATGTCGAACGTGGCAGCTATCAATTCCAATATGAC
>Ga0265314_10002492_pt1 | contig 18802 bp, 18 predicted proteins | sample 4126metaG_FD_203106 | JGI IMG/M metagenome (GOLD analysis project Ga0265314, IMG submission 203106) | Rhizosphere microbial communities from Carex aquatilis grown in University of Washington, Seatle, WA, United States - 4-1-26 metaG | ecosystem: Host-associated > Plants > Roots > Rhizosphere >... | reverse complement strand
AGGAAGATCATGACCTGGAAGCCGATGCGGTGGCGCTGCTCGAGCTTCGGCTCGGCCGCCCACATCAGGAACGCGGTGACGTCCTTGGAGTACTGCGCCAGCGTCGCCGGCGAACCGTCGTCGAAGGTGACCTGGCCGTCGGACAACGGCTTCGGCATGGCGATGACATGGCCGGGGAAATATTCGTTGTAGTTGCCGCCCGCCGGCATGGTGAAGCCGTGCGGCGGCGCGTCCTTGTAGCCGTTGAGGATGGCGTGGATGTAGTCCGGCCCCGCCTCCTGGTACTGCGTGACGATGTCGAGCACGAACAGCGGGAAGCCGCGCATATAGCCGCGCGCCTTGGCGAGCGTCGACATGTCGGGCGGCGCGACGCCGCCATTGGCCGCGGCCGCGGCTGCGTCATTGGCGAAAGGCGACGGGAAGTGGTCGGCCGGACGGCCGGCGCGCTCGATCGTCTCGCCTTTGTCGTCGAGATCCTTGATCTTGTATTCGGCGGCCAGCGCGGCGACCTGCGCCTCCGAGAAACCGGGGCCGCCGGCGTCGGCGAGCGAGCCGATCGAAAGCAGGCTGAGCGCGTGGCAGCTCGAGCAGACTTCCTTGTAGATCTTGAAGCCGCGCTGCAGCTGCGCCTCGTCGTATTTGCCGAACGGACCGGCGAACGACCACTTGATGCGCGGTGGCGACGGCTGCTCGTGCTCCTGGGCGAAGGCGGGCGCGGCGCTGACTGCGAGCGCGCCGGCGAGAGCAAGAGCGAGGATGGTCCGGTTCTGTTTCATGTCGATCGCCCCGCTCACGCTTTCGCGCCCAACACCGATTCCGAAATCGAATTCGGAACGGGCTTGGTCTTTTCGAATATGCCGAGCAGCGGCAGCACGATGATGAAGAATGCGAAGTAGTAGAAGGTCAGAAGCCGCGACAGGATGACGTAGACGCCTTCCGGCGGCTTGGTGCCGAGCCAGCCCAGGCCGATGCAGGCGATCACGAACAGCCAGAAGAACTGCTTGTAGACCGGCCGGTAGCGCGCCGACTTGACGCGCGAGGTGTCGAGCCAGGGCAGGAAGGCGAGAATACCGATCGAGCCAAACAGCGCGATCACACCCATCAGCTTGTTTGGGATCGAGCGCAGGATGGCGTAGAATGGCAGGTAGTACCACTCGGGCACGATTTCCGGCGGCGTCACCGCCGGATTGGCCGGGATGTAGTTGTCGGCGTGGCCGAGATAGTTCGGCACGTAGAACACGAACCACGCATAGAAGATGCAGAAGCACGCCATCGCGAAGCCGTCTTTGCTGGTCGCGTAAGGCGTGAACGGCACGGTGTCCTTGTCGGACTTTGGCTCGACGCCGGCCGGGTTGTTCTGACCCGCCACGTGCAGCGCCCAGACGTGGAGAATGACCACGCCGGCGATGGCGAAGGGCAGCAGGTAATGCAGCGAGAAGAAGCGGTTGAGCGTCGGGTTGCCCACGGCGTAGCCGCCCCACAGCCAGGTGACGATGGTGTCGCCGACGCCGGGAATGGCCGAGAACAGATTGGTGATGACGGTCGCGGCCCAGAAGCTCATCTGGCCCCAGACCAGCACGTAGCCCATGAAGCCGGTCGCCATCATCAACAGATAGATGATGACGCCGAGAATCCAGAGCACCTCGCGCGGTTCCTTGTACGACCCGTAATACAGGCCGCGGAACATGTGGATGTAGACGGCCAGAAAGAACATCGCCGCGCCGTTGGCGTGCAGATAGCGCAACAGCCAGCCGTAATTGACGTCGCGCATGATCCCTTCGACCGAGCGGAAGGCGAGATCGACATGCGGCGTATAGTGCATCGCCAAGACGATGCCGGTGATGATCTGGACGCCGAGCATGAACGACAGGATGCCGCCGAAGGTCCACCAGTAGTTCAGGTTCCGCGGCGTCGGGTAAGCGACGAACGAGGAATGAATCAGGCCGCCGATCGGCAGCCGCTTCTCAAACCACTGCGCAGCTTTGTTCTGCGGCTGGTAGGTCGAATTTCCGCTCATGGTCGAACCTTGAATACGATTTTCGCTCAGCCGATTTGAATCTTGGTATCGGACACGAATTTGTACGGCGGCAATGGCAGATTCAGCGGGGCGGGTCCCCGCCGGATGCGCCCGGCGCTGTCATATTGCGAGCCATGGCACGGGCAGAACCAGCCATCGTAGTCGCCCTGATGGGCGAGCGGGATGCAGCCGAGATGGGTGCAGATGCCGATGACGACCAGCCACTGGTCATGGCCCGGCTTGACGCGCGCGCTATCGGGCGCCGGATCGGGCAGGCTCGCCACATCGACGTTCTGGGCAAGCTCGATGTCGTGCTTGCTGCGATGGGAGATGAAAATCGGCTTGGACCGCCAGAACACCTTGACGATCTGGCCTTCGGCGATCGGGCCGAGGTCGATGTCGACCGGAGCGCCCGCAGCGATGGTCGAGGCATCCGGGTTCATTTGCGCGACCAGCGGCACCAAGACCGCAGCCGCGCCGACGGCGCCGACGGCACCGGTGGCGATGTAAAGAAAGTCGCGGCGCGTGTGCTCCGCAGAAGACACGGTCGTCACGTCTTGAGCCCTCTCCCCCGGCTGGCTTATCCATCCGCCCGCGGCTGGAGCCGGAGACAAGTCCCACGGCAGTGGGGCGGACCGGTTGCGGCAGCCCTGAGAAGACAGGACGGCGCTTCGGTGGCGTTCTATTGGCACCCTTGTGCTAAGAGCGCAAGCCCGGCGACGTGAAGTCACATAAATCGTTCGTCTACCAAGCGATATTTCGGGCCTTACCGTAGAACGCCAGAGGCCGGCCGATGCGAATTGCCCTTTACGAGCCGGACATTCCCCAGAACACCGGTACGATCTTGCGGACCTGCGCTTGTTTGGGGCTGGAGGCGCATATTATCGAGCCGGCCGGCTTCCCGGTCACCGACCGCGCGTTCCGCCGTGCCGGACTGGATTATCTCGACCACGTGACCATCGTCCGCCACGCTTCGTTTGCCGCCTTCGACGCCTGGCGGCACGGCGACGGGCTCAAACTGGTGCTGCTGACGACAGCCGCGGCGGGCAGCTACCTCGACCACAGCTATGGCGAGGACCAGGTCCTGCTGTTCGGCCGCGAAAGCGCCGGCGCGCCGGAAGCTGTGCATAACACCGCCGACGTCAGGCTCCTGATCCCGGTCCGGCCGGGCCTGCGCTCCCTCAATATCGCCGTGGCCGTCGCCATGGTCGCCGGCGAGGCGCTGCGGCAGACCCGGGGGACACAACCCTCAGTATGCTAATATGGCGCCGGGAGCCCGGAGGAGTTGAGCGATGCCCCGATTTGCCGTCCTGGCGCTAGCCGTAGCGCTTGTCGTGGGTCCAGCAACCGTTAGCCTGGCGCAGGGCCCTATAAAATTTGTGGTAAAGCCCGCGACCCAGAAGATCGAAGCAGAGATTGCGCGGCTGATGCGATGGCTCGAAAACAAGGATGATTCGCAGACGTTCGGCGCACGATTCCGGGCGAAATCCGTGGAGGAGGTCAAAGAACTTCCGGTCAAACTGATTCTCGGTCCGGCACTCGAATGCCTCAAGAAGACGAACGGTAAAGCCGCGTACGAGATTTGCGTGCGCAGCGCCTATGCCCCATCCCCTTAAACGAACGTAACGCCGATGGACGCTGGAATAATCGAAGCCTGCAAGACCCGCGCCCGGACCTGGTTCGAGTCGCTGCGCGAAGACATCTGCGCGGCGCTCGAGGCGGCCGAGGACGCCCTACCCGCCGCTGCGCCTTTGGCGGATCGCGCTCCCGGGCGTTTCGTGCGCACGCCGTGGCAGCGCACCGACCACAACGGTAACCCAGGTGGTGGCGGCGTCATGTCGATCATGCGCGGCCGCGTCTTCGAGAAAGTCGGCGTGCATTGCTCGACCGTGCATGGCGAGTTCGCGCCGGAGTTCCGCAAGGACATCCCCGGCGCCGCCGACGACCCGCGCTTCTGGGCGTCGGGCATTTCCCTAATCGCGCATCCGCACAATCCGCATGTGCCGGCGGTGCATATGAACACGCGCTTTGTCGTCACCAGCAAAGCCTGGTTGGGCGGCGGCGCCGACCTCACGCCGGTGCTCGATCGCCGCCGCAGCCAAGACGATGCCGACAGCATCGCCTTCCATGCCGCCATGCGCTCGGCGTGCGACGCCCACGCCGCGGTCGCGCCCTACGACAAGTTCAAGAAATGGTGCGACGACTACTTCCATCTCAAGCACCGCAACGAGCCGCGCGGCATCGGCGGCATTTTCTACGACTATCTGGAGAGCGATTGGGACGCGACCTTCGCCTTTACGCAGGACGTCGGCCGCGCCTTCCGCAAGATTTATCCCGAGCTTGTCGCCAAGAATTTCACGGCGCCGTGGAGCGAAGCCGAGCGCGACGAGCAGCTCGTGCGCCGCGGCCGCTATGTCGAATTCAATCTGCTCTACGATCGCGGCACGATTTTCGGGCTGAAGACGGGCGGCAATGTCGAGTCGATCCTGTCGTCGATGCCGCCGCTGGTGAAGTGGCCCTGATCGTTCCGTGCGATGCAAAGCCGTCGTGCGAGCGTGATCCAACTGTCATCGAAGGCGGCTAGGCTGCTGCGATCAGCACAAAGGGAGATCGCCATGACCTTCGCCGCGGGAGATGTCGTAGTTTTGAAATCGGGCGGCATCGCAATGACCGTGATCGAGGTCGAAGACGAGGAAGCGGTGTGTCTTTGGACCGGCGAGGACGGCGATTTGTTCCGCGAATCGATCCCCATGATCGCGCTGCTGGCGGCGCACGCGCTGGATGAAGACGAAGACAACGCGGAAGAAGAGAGCAAAGAAGAGAGCGAAGAAGAAGACGAAAACGAAGAAGCCGAAGCCAAAGAAAAGGCAACCGCGGCGTGATCGCCGCGTTCGGTCAAGCTTAGGATATTTGCGGCCAGCGAGTAGCGAACGTCAAATCCGCTCCACGAGCGCGCCGTAAATCAAAAACACGCCGCCCACGAGCACCACCACGTCGAGAATCGCGGTGTGCACATGCACCGGCATGCGCTCGACGAAAGCTTTCGCCAGAAACGCGCCGGGCAGCGCGATGATGCCGATCAGCAGCGCGAAGGCCAGCACCTTGGCGCTGATCACGCCCGCCAGCCCGAACACCGAAATCTTGACGATGCCGATGACGATCGAGATCGCGGCGTCGGTCGCGATCACCGAGGCGCCGCTGAGCCCTGCCGCCATCAGCAGCGACAGCAGGATCACGCCCGAGCCCGCGGTGCCGCCGACCACGGCGCCATAGCCGACCGCGCCCAGCGCAAGGCCCGCGTCGCCGAAATGGATGCCGTGATATTTCAGCAGCCGCCGCAGCGGCACGCTCAGGATCAGCATGGAGCCGATGACGAGCGCGGCGCCGGCATTGCTGAGCTTGGTATAGCCCCAGGCGCCGAGCACGCAGGTCGGCACCGCCGCCACCAGCCCGATCCATACCCGCCGCCAGTCGGCATAGCCGATGAAAGCGGTGATGCGGCTGGTGTTTGAGAACATCGCCGAGATGGCGATGATCGGCACCACGGCTTCCGCCCCGGTCAAAGGTACCAGCACCAGCGGCATCAGCGCGCCGGTGCCATAGCCCGATACGCCGCCGAGCACGGAAGCGACGAAGGCGATGACGCCAACGGGAATGAGCTGCCAGATGGAGACGTCTGCAAAGGCGGCAAAGAGGTTCATGGCCATTGTTCTGTCACGGCCGGGCGAAGCCTGCCAGCATCCCCATATCGATGCCTTCCGGTATTTAAATACCAATATGCATGGCAGAAATGTCACGCACTCCGCGCAATTCGGCAAAGCCTAGGGATTCCATTTTATAAATGGCATTCAATGGTTGTATTTTGTTTCTGGTTTTTCCAACCGTCCGCGCAGTTTAATCTAGGGGGTCACCTATGAGCCGGAAGTTCACTGCATTCTTGGCTGGGGCTCTGAGCCTCGGTTTCGCGCAATACACCTTTGCCGCCGACATGCCTGTCAAAGCAAAGCCGATGGTCGTCGCGACAACGTTCAACTGGACCGGCGCATATGTTGGCGGCTTCGCCGGTGGCGCGTGGGGCGGCAGTGCCAGTGATCCCGATCCGACCAGCACTGCGGCGCCATTCGTCGGCTGCTACAATTGCGCGGTGCTAAACACCTACCGTCTCGGCGGCGGGTTCACCGGCGGTTTGACTGCGGGATACAATTGGCAGGGCGTCGCTTCACCGCTGGTTCTCGGCATCGAAGGCGAATTCGGATATCTGCGCGCCAACGGATCGCAGGCCTATACCGCCGTTGGTTTCCCCAGCGCCTCGGAAATGACCGCTACGACGACGGTTGGCAACTGGTATGGCACGCTCACGCCGCGTATCGGCTACGCCTGGGATAGGTTGCTGGTATACGTGAAAGGCGGTCTCGCCGTCTCTCGCGAGCAGGTCTCATTCGTCGATTCGACCGCCAGCGCCGCCAATCCCGGCCTGATCAACGGGTCTGCCAGCAAAACGGTTTGGGGCGGCGCGTTCGGCGGCGGCTTGGAATACGCCTTTGCGCCGAACTGGAGCGTCAAGGCGGAATACCTCTACCTCGGCCTCAACGCGACGGTCACGGCTTGCGGCTTGAACACCGGCGTCGGCAGTGCGGGCTTCGGCGCGACGTTCTGTTCGGCCATGAGCGTACCGGCCGTTCACACCGCGAAGATCGGCTTCAACTATCGTTTCAACTAACGCCACCTAATTCGCAACGTCAGGGGCCGCCGTGTCGGCGACCTCTATCATTTGGCCGCTACCGCGCTGACGCGGCGTCCGCAACTTTTTCCAGCGCCGCTCGGCCCGCCGGAAACCCCGCCGCGATCCAGGCCGCTTCGGCGGCGCGCAACGCCGCGCCCAGCGCCGGACCTTTTTCGATGCCGCGCTTGATGAAGTCCGCCGCCTTGAGCGGAAACTCCGGCGCGGTCCAGCGCTGCGGCGTGGTCGTCATCGCGTGCCAATGCTTGTCGTTGGCCGAGGCGGCGGAGCGCGCCCAGCCGAGCAGCGCGTGATCGGTGAAAGCCTGCGCGCCGAGCCGATAGATCAGTGTTTGCGCCGCAAGCTCGCCGCGCTCCGGCGAAATCCGCCGCCAGCCCTCCGCCATCGAGACCAGCCGCTCCTGCTCGACATTGTGCAGCCGCAGCTTGAGCGCCAGCCGATCGGCGTCCTCGGCCACCACGACGGCGAGCGCGCCCAGCCGTTGCACCGCATCGGGCGGCAGACCGATCGCCGCTTCGACCTTGGCCATGTTTTCGAAGCTCGCCAGATAAGTCACGCCGCCGAGCACGCGCAGCAGCAGGCCACAATCCGCCATCGCGATCAGCGTCGGCACCGCGTGCGGCGCGACCAGCAGCTTCATCACTTCCATGCGCACGCGCTCGCGCGACAATTGATCGAGCCCGTCGCGGCCAGCGATGCAGGCGGCGAGCCCTTCCGCGTCCGGATGACCGCCTTCGCTGTAGGCGGCGTGAAACCGGAAAAAGCGCAGGATGCGCAGGTAGTCTTCCTCGATGCGCCGTTTCGGCTCGCCGATGAAGCGCACGCGCCGCACCGCCAGATCGGCAAGCCCGCCGACATAGTCGTAGACCGCGCCGTCGCAGCCGGCCGACAGCGCGTTGATGGTGAAGTCGCGCCGCTCGGCGTCGGCCTTCCAGTCGCGGCCGAAGGCGACCTTGGCATGACGGCCATAAGTCTCGACGTCCTGGCGCAAGGTCGTAACCTCGAACGGATGCTTGTCGACGACGACGGTGACGGTGCCGTGCTCGATGCCGGTCGGCACTGCCTTGAAACCGGCGGCGGTGACGCGGCGCACGACCTCGTCGGGCACCGCCGTGGTGGCGACGTCGACTTCGTGGATCGGCATGGCGAGCAGCGCGTTGCGCACCGCGCCGCCGACGACGCGCGCTTCCTCGCCGTCGCGATCGAGCACCTCGAGCAGACGCTTGAGCGCTGCGGCATTGGGCCAGGCCGCGCCGGCGACACTGCGCGCGCTGGCGCCCGTCATTTGGTGGTCGCCGGCACGAATTTGCCGTTCTCCATGTGCGCCGGTACATAGACCGAGCCGGGCGGCGCGCCGGTATATTCGGCGAAATAGAAAAAACTGATCGCCATCAGCGCCAGAGCGACGATGGTCAGCGTGACGATGCGCGAAGCCGGCCAGGAATCCGGATGCAGCACGTCGGCCTTGATCGCCCACAAAAAGACGACATAGAGCGCGAACGGCATCGCGAACAGCATGATCTCGGTGAAGACCTGGCGGATCATGGCTGCCTCGTTCCCCGGGCGCAGCGCAGCATCCCTTGATGATGCGCTGCAGACTCGGGGTCCAGGAGCCCCTGGGTCCCGGCTCTGCGGTGCATCGCTGCGCGCGGCACGCTTGCGCTGCACCGCGTCCGGAACATGAAAGCAATGACCTGGCGGATCATAAATATATCCGTTCGTGCAGATTGCGCAGGATGCCTGCCGTCACGCCCCAGATGTAATGCTCGCCGAAGGTGATCGCGTAATAATGCCGCGTGATACCGTTCCAGTCGCGCCCATGACGCTGCACGTTGGTCTGATCCATCAAGAACGCCAGCGGCACCTCGAAGACATGATCGACCTCGCCGGCGTTGAGCGTGAGCGCAAAGCCCGGCTTGACGCGCGCGATCGTCGGCACGATGCGGTAGCCTTGCGTCGTCATGTAAAGATCGAGATAGCCGAGCGGCTCGACATAGCTGCGGTCGAGGCCGATTTCCTCCTCGGTCTCACGCAAGGCCGCCGCGAGCGGATGCGCGTCCGACTTTTCGATCTTGCCGCCGGGAAACGAGATCTGCCCCGGATGGTTCGGCAGATGCTGGGCGCGTTGCGTCAACAGCACCGTCGGCTCCGGATGACCGACCACCGGCACCAGCACCGCCGCCGGGCGGATCGGGCGCACTTCGGCGATCTTCTGCATGACCGGATCGACGTCGTGGTCGCCGCGCTTGGGCGTGATCGAGGCGTCGCTGAGGCCGGCCGGCACGTCGAGCGTCAGCCGCGCCTGGGCGCGGGCGAAAAATTCCGCCGCCGACAGTGTCGTCACCGCGTCCATCAGGCGAACTCCCGCACGACGCTGGCTTCCGCCATGGCAAAAAATTCTCCGGCCGACGATACGCCGAACATCGCCTTGCCGCCGATATCGCGCTCTTCGCCGAGTTCAACCAGATCGTAAAACAACGTTCGCGTCACCTTGGCCCACAGCTCGCGGCGGACATGCAAGAACGGTTTCAAGCCCCCCGCCGCCTCCAACTCGAACCGCAGGCCGTGGCCAGGACCCGCCTCGACCCAGTCGTCGACGTTGGTCCGGAAACCGAGCACCTGGCCCCGAGCATCGTGCTCGACCTTGAGCTCGACGGCGAGGAACGGGGCTTCTACGACAATCAAACCGACCTTTTCGACGGGCGTGACGAGGAAGTATTTGTCGCCTTCCCGTTTCAGCACGGAGGCAAAAAGCTTGACCAATCCGGGCCTTCCGATGGGTGTCTGCTGGTAGAACCAGGTGCCGTCGGCGGCGATGCGCATGTCGAGATCGCCGCAAAACGGCGGGTTCCACAACTCGACGGGCGGCAGCCCCCGCTTTTCGCGTGGCAACGCCGCGGCAATGCCTTCCAGCCCGCTTTGCTGCCCTATCTTCACCATGGTTTCCCTAGCTAATTCCAATCCACGCGCGCCTGTTCGCAACTTCGTGACAACCCGCACCGCGACCGGGAGATAGCGTAAGCTCGCCCGCAGAATGCGCAAGATTCGCCGGGAAATGCGCGCGAAATTCGGCTTGGTGCGTTTGTTGCATATTCCTTAGGCGAACCTCAAAAGGAACGGAACATGGCGGCAATAGAAAACCTCGACAAGCTCGAAGACATGATCGTACGCGCGGCGGAATCGACCGCCGTCCACGTCCGCGCGGCCAAGGCCGCCATCGGCGTGGTGATTTTCGGGCAGGACATCGTGGTCGAGCGCGCGCTGATCACGATCCTGTCCGGCGGTCATGGCCTGCTGGTCGGCGTTCCCGGCCTCGCCAAGACCAAATTGGTCGACACCATGGGCATCGCGCTGGGGCTCGACGCCAAACGCGTGCAGTTTACGCCCGATCTAATGCCCTCAGACATCCTCGGCACCGAGGTGCTCGAGGAAACGCCGGGGGGAAAGCGCAGTTTCCGCTTCATTGCCGGGCCTGTCTTCGCGCAATTGCTGATGGCCGACGAGATCAACCGCGCCTCGCCGCGCACGCAGTCCGCGCTGCTGCAAGCCATGCAGGAGCAGCATGTCAGCGTCGCCGGCGCCCGCCACGATCTGCCCAAGCCGTTCCATGTGCTCGCCACGCAGAACCCGCTGGAGCAGGAAGGCACCTATCCCCTGCCCGAGGCGCAACTCGACCGCTTCCTGATGGAGATCGACGTCGATTATCCCGACGAGGCCGCCGAACGTAAGATTCTCTTCGACACCACCGGCGCCGAGGAGACGCGTGCCAAGGCGGCGATGACGTCCGACGACCTGATCGCGGCGCAACGGCTGGTGCGCCGTCTGCCGGTCGGCGAAAGCGTGGTCGAGGCCATTTTGAAGCTGGTGCGCTCGGCGCGTCCCGGCCCGGATGCCGGCGATCTCGGCAAAGTGATCTCCTGGGGTCCGGGTCCGCGCGCCAGCCAGGCTTTGATGCTGGCGGTGCGCGCCCGCGCTTTGCTCGACGGGCGCTTTGCGCCATCCATAGACGACGTGATCGAACTGGCCGAACCCGTGCTCAAGCACCGCATGGCGCTCACCTTCGCCGCGCGCGCCGAAGGCGAGACCATTGGCAACGTGATCCAAAAGCTGAAGGCCCGCATCGGATAACCATGGCCGAGCCCCGACGCAGCGATCCCCAGGATGAGGCGGTAGAGGCAGCTGTCGGCAAAAGCCGTAAGCTCGCCGCGCGCATTCCACGGCTGATCCTGGAAGCACGCCGCGTCGCCTCGACCGTCATCCACGGCCTGCACGGACGCCGCCGCGCCGGCGCCGGCGAAAATTTCTGGCAGTACCGGCGCTTCGTCAGTGGCGAGCCGTCCAACAATGTCGATTGGCGGCGCTCGGCGCGCGACGATCATCTCTACGTGCGCGAGCGCGAATGGGAGGCCTCCCATACGGTCTGGCTGTGGGCCGACCGTTCGCATTCGATGGATTTCACCTCCGCGCTGACGGAATGGAGCAAGCTCGACCGCGCCCTGGTGGTGTCCTTCGCGCTGGCTGAAGTCCTGATTCAGGGCGGTGAGCGCGTCGGCATTCCCGAGTTGATGCGGCCGACCGCGAACCACAACATCATCGAGAAGATGGCGCAGGCCATTTTGCACGACACCGCCGAGCATCCGAGCCTGCCGCCAAGTTTTGCGCCGGCGCCGTTCTCGGAAGTATTGCTGCTGTCCGATTTCTGGTCGCCGATTGCCGACTTCCGCCGCGTCATCGGCCAATTGGCCGCCAACGGCGCGCACGGTCATGTCGTCCAGGTCGTCGATCCGGCGGAGGAGACATTCCCTTATTCCGGCCGCGTCGAATTCATCGAATCCGAGGGCCTTGGCAGCGTCACCGCCGGGCGCGCCGAGACCTGGCGCAACGACTATCAGCGCTTGCTCGCCAACCACCGCGCCGCGCTGCGCGCCGAATGCGAACAATTCGGCTGGAGTTTCACCATCCATCGCACCGATCGCGGCCCGACCGAATTGTTGTTCGCGATCCACGCCCGCATGGGTGCCGGCGCGACGCAGACATTGGTCAACAGCCGGCACGCGCCGGCGCAGCCTAAGAGGCCGGCATGATCTCCGGCCTGCCGCTCGCCTTCGCCCAGCCGCTGGTGCTGCTCGGCCTGCTCAGCCTGCCGATTTTGTGGTGGCTGCTGCGGCTGGTGCCGCCGCGCCCGCGCCGTATCGATTTCCCGCCGACGCGGTTGTTGTTCGAGATCGCACCCAAGGAAGAGACACCATCGCACACGCCCTGGTGGCTGACCGTGCTGCGGCTGTCGCTGGCGGCCTTGTGCATCATCGCCGCCGCCGGCCCATTATGGAATCCGCCGCTCGCCGCCAGCAGCCGGGCCGCGCCGCTCTTGATCTTGCTCGACGACGGCTGGCCGGCGGCCGCGTCCTGGGATGCGCGCCTGCGCACCGCCGACGAATTGATCGCGCGCGCCGAAGCCGACAACCGCGGCGTCGCCGTGTTGCCGCTGTCGGAAACCGCGCGCGACATTTCCCTGCAGATTGCCGGCGCCGCGCGCATCCAGGTGAAGCAGATCAAGCCCAAGCCGCAGGGCGTCGAGCGCAGCGACGCGCTGCCCTTGATCGAACGTTTCTTGAAAGCGACGCGCGACGTCGAGCTGGTCTGGTTGTCGGATGGCGTCGATCTCGGCGCCGGCGCCGGTTTCGTCGACGGTCTCAAGCGCGCGATCGGCAGCAATCCGCTGACCATCGTCGCCGGCGGCACACCGACGCCGCACGCGCTCGCCGCCGCCGACAACGCCGCCGGCGCGCTGACCGTGAAAGTGCTGCGGCCGCAAACCGGGAGCGGCGACAACGGCATCGTCAGCGCCATCGACCTCAAGGGCCTGCCGCTCGGCGAGGCGCCTTTCGTCTTCAACTCCGGCGACCGTGAAACCGAGGCCAAGATCGACCTGCCGGTGGAAATCCGCAACGACGTGGCGCGGCTGGAAGTCGTCGGCGACCATTCGGCAGGCAGCGTGCAACTGCTCGACAAGCGCTGGCGCCGCCGCACCGTCGGCATCGTGTCGGGCTCGACCGCCGACCGCTCGCAGCCGCTGCTCGGCGCCACCTATTATCTGACGCGCGCGCTCAACCCCTTCGCCGACGTGCGTACGGCCGAAGACGTCGGCCCGAGCGAAGCGGTGACCCGGTTCCTTGGTCAGCAATTGCCGATGCTGATCCTCGCCGACGTCGGCAATGTCGCCGACGCCATCGAGCCGCTCAACAAGTGGATCGACAACGGCGGCGTTCTGGTGCGTTTCGCAGGGCCCCATCTGGCCGCGGCCGACGACGCCCTGGTGCCGGTGAAGCTGCGCCGCGGCGGCCGCATTCTCGGCGGCAGCCTGAGCTGGGACAAGCCGCAACAGCTCGCGACTTTCTCGCGCGACGGCCCCTTCAACGGCATGGCGGTTCCCAAGGACGTCACCGTGACGCGGCAGGTGCTGGCGGAACCGGATGCGCAACTCACCGACCGCACCTGGGCGACGCTGGCCGACGGCACGCCGCTCGTCACCGCCGAGCGCCGCGGCAAAGGCCTGGTCGTGCTGTTTCACGTGACCGCCGACACGCGCTGGTCCGATCTGCCGCTGTCCGGTGCTTTCGTCGACATGCTCCGCCGCATCGTTTCGCTGGCGGGCGCGACCGCGAGCACCGAAACCAACGAAGCCGGCACAGGAACGAGCGGCCGCACTGCCAATCAGGTCGTGCCGGCGACGCGCGTGCTCGACGGCTTCGGCGCTTTCTCGGCGCCGCCGCCGACGGCTCGGCCGATCCCGGCGAATTTCAGCGGCCGCGCCACCGCTGACCATCCACCCGGTTTCTACGGCCCGCCCGAGGGACTTGTCGCCGTCAATACGCTGGCGCCGGCCGACCGGCCATTGCCGCTCGACGTGTCGCCGCTCAATGCACGCGTCGATGTCTATCGCCATGGCGAGCCGCTCGACCTGCGCGGTCCGATCCTGCTCGCCGCGCTGGGCTTGCTGCTGCTCGATGCGCTGGTGGTGTTCTGGCTGTCCGGCGGTTTAGGTGCGTTGCGCATGGGACGGCGCGTCACGGCGGCGCTGCTGGTCGGCGGATTGCTCGGCGCCTTCGCGTGGCAACAGCCCACCGCGGCACAAACGCCGGCGCAGCCGCAACCACTTTCCGCGCAGCAGGAAGAGTTCGCGCTGAAGGCGACGCAGCAAACTCATCTCGCCTATATTGTCACGGGCGATTCATCGGTCGACGACATCACCAAAGCGGGCCTGCAAGGCCTGACGCTGTTTCTGGCGCAGCGTACCGCGCTCGAGCCGGCCGAGCCGATTGGCCTCGATCCCGCGCGCGACGAATTATCGTTCTTCCCCGTCATCTATTGGGCGATCTCCCCCGGCGCGCCCAAGCCGTCGCAACAGGCGCTGGAAAAGATCGATAGCTACATGAAGCGCGGCGGCACCGTGCTGTTCGATACCCGCGACGCCATCGACGCGCCGGCCGGTCCCGGCGGCGAAATGCAGGGCCCCGGCATGGTGGCGCTGCGTTCTATTTTGTCGTCGCTTGACATCCCCGAGCTCGAACCGGTGCCGCGCGACCATGTGCTGACCAAGACGTTCTTTCTGATGAAAGATTTCCCTGGCCGATTTACCAACGGCCAGCTTTGGGTCGAAGCGCAGCTCGCCGACAGCGACGACAGCGGCCGCCCGGCGCGCGCCGGCGACGGCGTATCGTCGATCATCATCACGTCGAACGATTTCGCCGGCGCCTGGGCGATCAGGCCCGACGGCCAGCCGATGCTGCCGCTGGTCCCCGGCGAGCCGCGGCAGCGCGAATTCGCCTTCCGCTCCGGCGTCAACATCGTGATGTACGCGCTCACCGGCAACTACAAGGCCGACCAGGTGCATATCCCCGCGCTTTTAGAGCGGTTGGGGCAGTAGCATGAACCTCGGCATCTCATTCGCGCCTTTGGTGCCCGATTATGTGGTGTGGGCCGCACTCGGCGTTGCCGTGCTGATCTCGGCTTTGCTGCTGGTCGCGCGCAGCCGCGGCGCCTGGATGCGGGTGATCGCATTGCTGCTCTTGGTCATGGCGCTGGCCAATCCATCGCTGACACGCGAGGACCGCGACCCGATTCCATCGGTCGCCGCCGTCATCATCGACAAGAGCCCGAGCCAGAATTTCGGCGACCGCAACGCGCAGACGGAAGCTGCCAAGAACACGCTGGTCGAGCGGCTCAAGCGCATCCCGGGCCTCGAAGTGCGCGTCGCGGAAGCCGGCGCCGCCGAGACCGACGGCACGCGGCTCTTCTCGGCCTTGTCGTCGACGCTCGCCGACGTGCCGCCGGACCGCATCGCCGGCGCGGTGATGATCACCGATGGCCGGGTCCACGACGTGCCGGCCGACGTCGCGGCGTTGGGTTTCTCCGCGCCGCTGCACGCGCTGATCACCGGCCACGCCAACGAGATCGACCGCCGCGTCGTGCTGACGCAGACGCCGCGTTTCGGCATTGTCGGCCAGGCGCAGACCATCGGCTTCAAGGTCGAGGACCAGGGCGCCGGCGCCGGCTCGGCGCAGGTCACGATCCGCCGCGATGGCGACGTGCTGGAAACGCGCAGCGTCGCCGTCGGCGACGAGGTCAAAGTCAACATTCCGATTCCGCACGCCGGCGCCAACATTGTCGAGGTCGAGGCCTCGGCGCTTGAAGGCGAATTGACGCCGATCAATAACCGCGCCGTCCTTTCGATCGACGGCGTGCGCGATAAATTGCGCGTGCTCCTGGTGTCGGGCGAACCGCATGCCGGCGAGCGGACGTGGCGCAATCTCTTGAAGTCCGACGCCTCGGTCGATCTGGTGCATTTCACCATTCTGCGGCCGCCGGAAAAGCAGGACGGCACGCCGATCAACGAGCTGTCGCTGATCGCCTTCCCGACCCGCGAACTGTTCCAGCAGAAGATTTCGGAATTCCAGCTCATCATCTTCGACCGCTACGCGCGCCAGGGCGTGCTGCCGCTGATCTATTTCGACAACATCGCGAAATATGTGCGCGATGGCGGCGCGGTGATGATCGCGGCGGGTCCGGATTATGCTTCACCCACCAGCATCTGGCGCACGCCGCTCGACGTCATTCTGCCCGCCGAGCCGACCGGCGACGTCACCGAGAAGAGTTTCCAGGCAACGCTGACCGAACTCGGCAAGCGTCACCCGGTGACGCGCGGGCTGGAAGGTTCGGAAACCGACCCGCCGCATTGGAGCCACTGGTTCCGGCTGGTCGACATCCGCCGCTCGACCGGCACCAATGTGATGCAAGGCCCGGACGGCAAGCCGCTTCTCGTGCTGGCGCGCGAAGGCGAAGGCCGCGTCGCGCTGCTGTTGTCTGACCACATCTGGCTGTGGGCGCGCGGCTATGAAGGCGGCGGGCCGCATCTCGATCTGCTGCGCCGGCTGTCGCATTGGCTGATGAAGCAGCCCGATCTCGAAGAGGAAGCGCTGCGCCTAGTCGTCAGCGGCCACGACCTCACGGTTCAGCGCCAGACCATGGCCGACACCGTCAACCAGGTGACGCTGACCTCGCCGACCGGCGCGACGCGCACGCTCAATCTCGCCGCCGTCGAGCCCGGTCTGTGGCGAACGACCCTGACCGCCGACGAACTCGGCCTGTGGCGCGCCAACGACGGCAAGCTCACGGCGCTCGCCAATGTCGGCCCGGCCAACCCGCGCGAATTCGCCGAAGTGACGTCGACCACGGAGGTCTTGGGCAAGCTCGCCGACGCTTCGGGCGGCGACGCGCGGCGTCTCGACAGCGGCAGCGGCCTCAGCGTGCCGCGCGTGGTGGCGGTGCGCTCGAGTTCGACCTTCCAGGGCGAAGACTGGATCGGCATGAAGATGCGCGATGTTTCGGTGGTACGCGGCATCGGCGTGCTGCCGATCTTCGCCGGGCTGATCGGCTTGCTGCTGCTGGTCGGTTCGCTCGCACTGACCTGGGCCAGAGAAGGCCGTTAGTCGTTTTGGACTTCCCACGCCGGCCGGATGACGCCTCCGACGCCGTCGAAGGCGCCGGGCTTCAACTCAGCCACCAGGAGCCGCGCGGGATCGACCGGGCCGGGCATCTTCACCTGACCCTTGGGGATGCGCTTGAAGCCGGATTTCGCGTAATAAGGCTCGTCGCCGACCAGCAGCACCATGGTGTGGCCCTTGGCCTTGGCCTCGGCGAGCGCCTTTTTGATCAGCGCCGAGCCCACGCCGCGCGAGCGGAACGGCGGCTCAACCGTCAGCGGCCCGAGCAGCAGCGCCGGCGCCTCGCCGATAACGACCGGCGTCAGCCGCACCGAGCCGATCATCAAGGTGCCGATACGCGCCGTGAACGACAATTCGAGCAGATGCCCCCTGCCCTCGCGGATGCGATAGGCGCTGCGCGCATAACGGCCAGGGCCGAAGGTGCGTTCGTGCAGCCGCTCGATCGCGGTCGCATCGCCAGCCGTTTCCGGCATGATGGTCAGGGACAACTCGCTCATGGACGAGCCGATTAGCACCTCGCCTGATTCAGGTCCATTGCCCGTGGCGCAAACGGCTGCGACACCCTAAATGATCAGCCACGCAACGGGAGATAGTCGCAATGGGACTGCTGGTTGACGGCGTTTGGCAGCAAGACGGCCAGCGCACCAAAGACGGCCATTTCATCCGTCCGCAGGCCGGCTTCCGCAACTGGGTGACGCCGGACGGCAGCGCCGGACCTTCTGGCCAAGGCGGTTTTGCCGCCGAGAAGGACCGTTATCACCTCTACGTTTCGCTCGCCTGTCCTTGGGCGCACCGCACCATCATCTTCCGCAAGCTCAAAGGACTGGAGAATGTCATCTCCCTGTCCGTCGTCTCGCCCGATATGCTGCAGGACGGCTGGACCTTCAACAAGGACGAAGGCTCGACCGGCGACGCCGTCAACGGCAAGAGCAAGCTGTCGGAAATCTATGTGATGGCCGATGCGAAATATACCGGCCGCGTCAGCGTGCCGGTGCTGTGGGACAAGAAAAACAAAACCATCGTCAATAACGAGTCATCCGAAATCATCCGCATGCTGAATTCGGCCTTCGACGCCTTCACCGGCGTCCGCACCGACTACTATCCGCACGCCTTGCGCGCCGAGATCGACCGCATCAACGACCTCGTTTATCCCAACATCAACAACGGCGTTTACCGCACCGGCTTTGCCACCACGCAAGAAGCCTACGAGACCGCGTTCCGCGGCGTGTTCGACACGCTCGACGAATTGGAGCGCATCCTCGCCGAGCAGCGTTATCTCGTCGGCAATGCGATCACCGAGGCGGACTGGCGGCTGTTCGGCACGCTGATCCGCTTCGACGCGGTTTATTATTCGCACTTCAAGTGCAACTGGCTGCACATTTACGAATATCCGAGCCTGTCGAATTACGTGCGCGATCTGTATCAGGTGCCGGGCGTGGCCGAGACCGTCAGCCTCCAACAGATCAAGCGGCACTATTACGGCAGCCAGCGCCAGGTGAACCCGACCGGCATCGTGCCGGTGGGGCCTCAACTCGACTTCGCCGCGCCGCACGATCGGGCGCGGTTTGGGTGAAGCGCCCGCGCTAGTGCATCGCTAATTCGCCCTTGGCCATCATCAGATGATGCGGCTGGTGATGACCGCCCTGCACCATGATGCCCATGAAGCCGAGCGCCTTGAGCTTGGTCAGTGGCGTGGCTTCGCTCGCTGTCACCGTCAGCTTGACGCCGTTCGGCAGTTCCTCGGTCTTGGTGTTCCAGCCGATTTCCTTCAACTCCTGGACATGTGCCGGCACCATGCGTTTGATGGCCGCGAGGGTGCGGCCCTCGCCGGTCACTACGATTTCGAGGCCGTTGTCCAGCGCGCGTTCGGCTGCCACGGCGTGCAGAGTGACTTCGTTCATATCGATGAGGTGCTCGCGCAATGCCGCGATGTTGACTTTCGCCCAGTCGGTCGCCGGATCGGCCTGGATGATTTGGACGACTTCCTGAATGGTGCCGAAGGCGTCCTGGCCCGGCATCGTCGGCAAACCGGCAGCTCCA
>Ga0265314_10002490_pt1 | contig 18816 bp, 15 predicted proteins | sample 4126metaG_FD_203106 | JGI IMG/M metagenome (GOLD analysis project Ga0265314, IMG submission 203106) | Rhizosphere microbial communities from Carex aquatilis grown in University of Washington, Seatle, WA, United States - 4-1-26 metaG | ecosystem: Host-associated > Plants > Roots > Rhizosphere >... | reverse complement strand
GGACAGGCTCAAACCCGCTCTCGACGCCAAGGGCGTGGTCCTGGTCGCCCTGTCGCTCGACCGCAGCGGCAAGGTGGCGGTCGCCAACACCTTCGCCCGCCTGGGCATCAAGAATCTGGATATCCGCACCGACGAGAATCGCGTGGCGGCGGAGAAGCTGGACGCCCCCGCCTTGCCGGTGACCCTGCTGATCGACCGCGAGGGCCGCGAAATCGCCCGCTTCATCGGGGCCGCCGAGTGGGACGGCCCGCCGGCCGCCCGCCTGCTGGACGCCCTGGCGGCGGGAAACCCGCTCACCCCGGACATGGCGCCGCCCCCGGTCAGAATGGGCGCGGCCCCGTAAGGCAAACGCGGAATTCCGGCGGCTCGACGCGTCGAGCCGCCTGGGGGAAGTCCCTATTTGTGGCCGTGGTGCATCATGCCGCCCGGCATGGCGGCACCGGGAGCCCCTCCACCGGGAACCATGGCACCAGGAGCCATGGCGCCGGGCGCCAGGACCGGCACCTGAACCACCACCGCGCCGGCCTTCTCGAACTTGAGAGTGAGCTGCACCGTGGCGCCTTCCTTCATGGGAGCGTTGAGGCCGATGAACATGATGTGGTCGCCGCCCGGCTTCATCTCGGCCGTGCCGTGCTCGGGCACCACCAGGGACTCGACCTTGCGCATGCGGTAGATGTCGCCGTCCTTCACATGGGTGTGCAGCTCGACGCTCTTGGAAATGCCGGCTTCCGCCGCCAACAGGCGGTCGGCGGCACCATGATTGTTGATGGTCATGAAGGCGGCTCCGGTGCCGCCGGCCATGGGAGCGGCCCGCATGAACGGGTTGGCCACCTCGATATCGGCGGCTGCCGCCTGACCGGCGACGGACAGACCCAGCAGCAGGGCGGCGGCAATGGCAAAGGACTTCATGGACGAAACTCCGGACAGTAATCGAGCGTAGCCGCCCCCGGATGCCGGGGTGGCGAAAAATGAACATAGGACATTGCTGGAGCGGAGGAAAGGCGGCGTCAGGCCGCGACGGCCGGGGGACCGCGGGCGAAATGGTGGTGGGATGCCTGCCCGTCGATGTGTGACGACGCGGTCGCGGCGATGCGAAGCCCTGCCGTACCTGCGGTGGGTACTTTGAAGGTTGGGGACGGCAATGCCCCTTTCGCCGACGACGCGGCCTGGCACACCAGACAGCATCCGTGGCTTTCCGACTGCTCGTCGTCACTCAGGGGAGATGGAACCGCCGTACGCTCGGTTCCGCCCGCGAGTGACGCGTGGCAGATACCGGTCCGCGCGGCCAGCGTCACCAGAAGGGTATCCCCCCTGAACGCCAGATCGAGACCGGGAAGCAGACCCTGGAAGACGAAGCCCGCCGCCACCAACGCCACCGCCAGCAGCCGCGCCATGGGGCGACGGCCGATACGGCGGATGGACAGGGCGGCGCGGGCAGAGCGCAAAGCGATCCTCCTTGGGGTCCGATACAGGAACGCACGCCCGGCGGCGGCGAACATTGACGCAGATCAAGTGTGGAGAAAAGGTAAGGATCAGTGGCGGGCCGCCATGGCGGGACGGTGCCCGCCAAGCCGGGCCTGGGCCGCCCGGACATAGGGGGCCAGCCTGGAATCCTCGCCCAGGATGTGGGCCATCACCCACTTGTCCATCAGGCTGCGCATGGCCAGGATGAAGCCCTCGTGCCCACCCTTGCCCAACAGCGGCAACAACAGTACATGACGGAGCGCCGCCCCCATTTCCGCATGCAGCCTCTTATGCCGAGCCAGATCAGGATAGCCGCACAGGGCCATGAACTGTTCCTCGCGATCGAAATGCCCGCTGGCCTCGGCCATCAGCCGGGAGGCCGCCGCCTTGGCCGCCTCCAGGGTCCGGCTGGCTTCCAGTTCACGCCACGCGGCGATCATGCGATCATGGTCGTCGTCGAGGACCGGATGTCCGATGCTGTAACTGGCGGCCATGCCCACCTCCATGGAAGTACAAGAGAATCATCTTGCAAATACCGCGAGCGAACAAACGCCAGTCTGTGACGCTTTCCTGTCGTTTCATGACGGTTTGGCGTCAAACGCGAACCGAACGGCGTAGAAGAATTCGTCAAACACACCGAAAGTTATAGCCCATGTCTTCATATGCCTTCTTTTCCTCCATGCTCCGCTTCGTCGCGGCCAAGACCGAGGCCGCCGCGCCCGCCGCCTTGGACGCGCGAACCGTGGACATGATGGCCGTACTGCGCCGCATCGCCGATACGGTGGAGAGGGAACCGGATTTCCAGGTGCCCGGCGATGGCCTGGAACTGAGCGCACGCGCCTTGGCCGGCTTTGCCGCCTTCTTGCAGAAAAGCATCCTTCCCGAGGCGGTGGCCCATGGCAATCAGGCGGGCGAGGCCCAGGTGCGCTGGGCGGTGGACTCCGCCATGGATGCCGTCAACACCCTGCTGTCGCGGGCGGCGCTGCAGGAAGGCCAGCCGGTGCGCGTCACCCTGCCCCCGCCTCCGCCGAATACGTAATTTACCTTACCCTTGCCCACCGGGCACCGGGCGTGGTTCACTACCTATTCATATAATCGGACGTTTCGCGGAGCGGATGAAGGCATGCTGACCAGGGATGTTGCGGCGGGCGAGGTGATCTTCCGCCAGGGCGATGCCGCCGACATGGCCTATCTGATCGAGTCGGGCACCATCGAAATCCGGCACGATGCCGACGGCCAGTGTGAAAGCCGCCGTCTTGCCCGGCTGGGACCGGGCGAGGTGTTCGGTGAATTGGGCGTCATCGACGGCGAGCCGCGCTCGACCACCGCCATGGCCGAGACGCCGGCCCGGCTGGTAATGGTGCGGGCCGAGAAGATCCAGCAATCCATCGCCCGTTCCGATCCCTTCTTCGCCGAGTTGATGCGCAAGCTGGTCGGCCGCCTGCGGAAGACGCGCGCCATGGCCGATTCCGAGGTGATGGCCGCCCTGCAAAGTTCGGATTTCGGCCCCGGCTTCGAGGAGGTACTGCGCGAGCGCGACATCGCCGAAGGCATCATCCGCGGCGAGATCGAGCCGTTCCTCCAACCCATCGTCGACCTGCGGACCGGCGCCATCAAGGGGTACGAATCCCTGGCGCGCTGGCGGTCCGAGAAATTCGGTCTGCTGACGCCCTGCGACTTCCTGCCGCTGGCCCGCCGCACCGGCCTGATCCGCCGCATCGATCTGACCATGGCCGACCGGGCGCTGAACATCTGCGCCGGCTTCGGACGCGACGAGAATGCGCCCTTCGTGGCCATCAACATCTCGGCCTGGCACCTGCGCGACCGCACCCTGGTGGACACCCTGAAGCGCATGCTGGCCCAGCACCGGCTGCCGCCGCGCCGCATCTGCGTCGAGATCACCGAGACCATGCTGATCGACGAGACCTCGGACGCCGATTCCATGCTGGCCGAACTGCGCGATTGCGGCATCCGCATCGCGCTGGATGATTTCGGCACCGGCTTCTCGCCACTGGCCTTCCTTTACCGCCTGCCCATCGACATCCTGAAGATCGACGGCAGCATGGTGGAAGGCGTCGAGTCCTCGGCCCGCCAGCGCGGCGTGCTGGAGGGCTTGCGGGAATTATGCGGCCGCCTGGGCATCGAGATCATCGTCGAGGGCATCGAGACCGGGGAGACCACCGGCATCCTGCTGGAACTGGGCTTCACCCTGGGGCAAGGCACCCGCTTCGCCGCCCCCCGGGCGGTGGACGAGGCCCTGAGAAAGAGCGCCTCATGAGCGGTCAGTCCGACGCCGCCACCCAGGCCCATGTCCAGACCGAGCGGGTCTTCGCCAGTCTGGCCGCCTATCAGCACGCGCTGACCAGCCACGTGGACTGGCTGCAGGCCTGGTACAGCTCGGTCCTCAACTGGGACGACCATGCCCGGCCCAACCCGGCCGCCGACCATTGCCGCTTCACCGCATGGTACGACGGCGCCGGCCAGTCGGTGCTGGCCGCCTATCCCGCCTTCGCCGAACTGGGCCAGCTTCACCGCGACATCCATTTCAAGGCGGAACAGGTCACCGAGCGGGCGGCGGGCGGCCACACCGTCACCACCTCGGATTACGAGTCCATGATGGCCCTGGTCCTGGCCTTCAGCACCACCGCCCAGGGGCTGGAGCGCGACGCATGGCGCACCCTGGCCACGGTGGACGCCCTGACCGGCCTGGGCAACCGCCAGACCATGATGGGCCACCTGATCGCCGAGCGCGACCGCTCCATCCGCCTCAAGCAGCCCTGCTGCGTCGGCATGGCCGATATCGACCATTTCAAGCGGGTCAACGACACCTTCGGGCACTCGGTGGGCGACCGGGTGCTCCGCGCGGTGGCGGAAGTCCTGCGCAATACCGTGCGGCCCTACGACGTGCTGTACCGCTATGGCGGCGAGGAATTCCTGGTCTGCCTGCCGGCCGCCACCCAGGAAGCGGGGGTCCAGGTGCTCGAGCGCATGCGCGTCGCCATCGCCGCTCTGCGCCTGACCACCGCCTCGGGCCAGTCCATTCCCGTCACCGCCACCTTCGGCCTGGCGGAACTGTCCGCCGACCTGTCGGTAGAGGAATCCCTCGACCGCGCCGATACCGCGCTTTACGACGGCAAGCGCGGCGGCCGCAACCGGGTTACAACCTGGAGCGGTGGCGGCGAGGACTGAAACCTTCCGCGGCCGCCGGTCCAAAGACCTATTAGGGGCTGGTACGGAAGCCGAAATCGATTATCATTTCCCCAAAAAAGATAATCGCCCCGGGAGGCAGACGGAATGAAGGCAGAGGGCCACCAGGGCGCTCCGTCCGGTCATGGCATCGACATGACGATGATGCAGGGTGTGCTCGATCACCTCGATCAGGGCATCTCGGTGTTTTCCGTCGACCTGCGCCTGATGCTGTGGAACCGCCGGTTCACGGAGTTGCACGAATTCCCCGACGGTTTTCTCCACAACGGCCTGGAATTCGCCGACATCATCCGCTTCAACGCCCGGCGCGGCGAATACGGCGATTGCGACGTCGAGGCCTATGTCCGCGCCCGGGTGGATTCGGCGCTGGAATTCCAGCCCCACCGCCTGGAGCGCATGCGGCCCAACGGCACCATCCTGGAGATCATCGGCAACCCGCTGCCCGGCGGCGGCTTCGTCACCACCTACAGCGACGTCACGGTCAGCCGTCAGATCGCCGAGAATTTGCGCGATTCCAACGACCGTCTCGACCAGATGGTCGAGCGCCGCACCAAGGCGCTGCGCGAGAGCGAGGAGCGCCACCGCGCCTATGGCGAATTCCTGGAAGCCACCGTCCAGCACATGCCGCAGGGCGTCTGCCTGTTCGACAGCAACCTGGATCTGGTGGTGGCCAACAAGGTGTTCTTCGAGCTGACCCAGGTTCCCATCAGCCTCAACGTCAAGGGCATCAATTTCCACGAGTTCATGCTCTATAACGCCCAGCGTGGCGAATATGGCCCCGGCGACCCCGCCGAACTGGCCCGCCAGCGGGTCGAGAAGGCCCGCAAGATGGAGCCCCACGCCTTCGACCGCACCCGGCCCGACGGCACGGTCATCGAGGTGCGCGGCAATCCCATCCCCGGCCGCGGCTTCATCAGCACCTTCACCGACATCACGGCGCGCGCCAAGGCGGAGGAATCGCTCCGTGAAGCCGCCACCATGGCCCGCGCCATGCTGGATGCTCCGGGGCTGCTCGTGCTGCTGATCGGCATGGACGGCGCCATCGTCGACCTGAACGAAGAAGCGGCGCGCGGTCTGGGGGCCACCAAGGACGAGATGATCGGCACCAACATCTTCGCGGCCATGCCGCCCCAGGTGGCCGAGCGCCGCTTCGCCCACGCCCAGCAGGCGGTATTCGAGGGACATGCCGTCTATTTCGAGGACGAGCGCGACGGCCGCTGGTTCGAGACCACCATGACCCCCTACCCCATCGACCAGGACGGCATCGCCCGGGTGATGGTGATCTCCCACGACGTCACCCATCGCCATCAGGCGGAACAGCGGCTGCGCGAGGCCACCGCCATGGCCCAGGCCGCCAACCGGACCAAGACCGACTTCCTGGCCGCCATGAGCCACGAGTTGCGCACCCCCCTCAACGCCATCCTGGGGTTCTCGGAAATCATCTCGCGCGAGATGTTCGGGCCGGTGGGCGAGCGCTACCGCGCCTACGGCCAGGACATCAACTCGGCCGGGCAGCACCTGCTGGCCATGATCAACGACATCCTGGACATCTCGCGCATCGAAATCGGCGCCTTCACCTTGTGCATCGAGCAAACCAGTCCGCACGAACTGGCGGATTCCTGCCTGCGCCTGGTGAGCACCCGCGCCGAGGCGGGAGGTATCCGGCTGGCCGAGGAGGTTCCCGTGTCCCTGCCCGCCATGCTGATCGATTCCCGGCGCACCAAGCAGATTCTCATCAACCTGCTGGGCAACGCCGTGAAGTTCACGCCGCCGGGCGGCAGCGTCACCCTGCGGGGCGAGCGCCAGTCTGCGGGCGGCATCGCCTTCCACGTGATCGACAGCGGCATCGGCATGAGCGAGGCGGACATCGCCATAGCGCTGTCGCCCTTCGGTCAGGTGGATACCGGGCTGGACCGCCGCTTCGAAGGCGCCGGGCTGGGCCTGCCGCTGGCCAAGTCCCTGGCCGAGTTGCACGGCGGCAGTCTGGATATCCACTCCAGGCCCGGCAAGGGCACCACGGTCAGCGTCTATTTCCCCGCATCGTGCATCGCGCCTTAGGTTTGCCCCTCGCCGGGCCCGGCCCTTCGGCCGCTTGGCCGCCGCCTCAATGGCGGCGGGTCGCGGCGCGCGCCGGACTTGGCGCATGCCGCTCCGGGTTTTGACGAGGAAGCCGGCGCGACTCCGCCGCGCGGCACCAGCTGGTGCTGGCCCGGTCCGATCAGGTCGGCCCGGCCCATCTTCTGAAGGGCTTCCCGCAGGATCGGCCAGTTCTCGGGATCATGCCAGCGCAGGAAGGCCTTGTGCAGGCGCCGCTGGCGCAGGCCCTTGGCGGTGAACACCTCCTCGCCCGCCCGGCGTACCGGCCGGATGGGGTCGCGCCCGCTGTGGTACATGGCGGTGGCGAGCGACATGGGGGTGGGCAGGAAGGTCTGCACCTGATCCAGCCTGAAGCCGTTCTTCTTCAGCCACAGGGCCAGATTCAGCATATCCCGGTCGGTGGTGCCGGGATGGGCGGCGATGAAATAGGGAATGAGGTAGAGCTTCTTGCCCGCCTTGGCCGCCGCCTTCTCGAACATCTCCTTGAAGCGCTCGTAGCTGCCGATGCCCGGCTTCATCATCTTGGCGAGCGGCCCGTCCTCGGTGTGCTCGGGGGCGATTTTCAGGTAGCCACCCACATGGTGGCGCACCAGTTCGTCCACATAGGCCGGGCTGGTCACCGCCAGATCGTAGCGCACGCCCGAGCCGATGCTGACCCGCTTCACGCCCTTGACGCCGCGCGCCGCGCGATAAAGGCGGATCAGCGGGTCGTGGTCGGTGCCCAAGGTCTTGCAGATATCGGGATAGACGCAGGACAGCCGGCGGCAGACCTTCTGCACCTCGGGCTCGCGACAGCCCAGGCGCCACATATTGGCGGTAGGGCCGCCCAAATCCGAAATGGTGCCGGTGAAGCCCTTGGTCTTGTCGCGGATTTCCTCGATCTCGTGGATGATCGAGGCTTCCGAGCGGCTTTGGATGATGCGGCCCTCGTGCTCGGTGATGGAGCAGAAGGAACAGCCGCCGAAACAGCCGCGCACGATGTTGATGGAAAAGCGGATCATCTCCCAGGCGGGAATCTTGGCATCGCCGTAGGAAGGATGCGGCCCCCGCGCATAGGGAAGGTCGTAGACCCCGTCCAGTTCGGGGGTGGACAGCGGCACCGGCGGCTGGGAGACCCACAATTCCTTGTCGCCGTGGCGCTGGACCAGGGGGCGGGCGTTGAGCGGGTTGCTTTCCTGATGCAGCACCCGCGAGGCCTGGGCGTAGAGCACCTGATCGTCCCGAACCTGCTCGAAGGACGGCAGACGCACCACCACCCGCTCGCCCTTGACCACCGGCTGGGCGGCATCGATGTCGGAGGCGTCCACCACCTGCCAGTCCGCGGGGATCGCGTCGCGCACCAAGACGGTCCCCCGGATGTCGTGCATGGATTTGGGCGCCTCGCCCGCCGCCGCCCGCCGGGCGATATCGACGATGGCCCGCTCGGCGTTACCGAACACCAGAAGGTCGGCCTTGGCGTCCATCAGTACCGAGCGGCGCAGCTTTTCCGACCAGATATCGAAATGGGCGATGCGGCGAAGGCTGGCCTCGATGCCGCCGATCACCACGGGAACGTCCTTGAAGGCCTCGCGGCAGCGCTGGGCGTAGACGATGACGGCGCGGTCGGGCCGCCTGCCTCCCTCACCGCCCGGCGTGTAGTTGTCGTCGCTGCGCAGCCGGCGGTCCGAGGTATAGCGGTTGACCATGGAATCCATGTTGCCCGCCGTCACCCCGAAGAACAGGCGGGGACGGCCCAGCGCCCGGAACGGCTCCGGCCCGCTCCAGTCCGGCTGGGAGATGATACCGACCCGGAAGCCCTGGGATTCCAGCAGCCGGCCGACGATGGCCATGCCGAAGCTGGGGTGGTCCACATAGGCGTCGCCGGTGACCAGCACCACGTCGCAGCAATCCCAGCCGAGCACATCCATCTCGGCCCGGCTCATGGGCAGGAAAGGCGCCGCCGGGCGGCGGGGAAAGGAAAGGGGGGTCGGCTGGTCCATGACTCTTCCGCTCAAATACCGTCGCCGTCGGCGAATCCCTTCTCTTCCTCCCCTTTGCCGTTCAGATGCAACACCCATTTCGCCAGCGGCCGCCGCGCGGCCAGACTGGAAGCGGCGATGAAAGCCACGGCACTCAGCAGCAGGATGGCCAATTCCCGCCACCATTCCACCAGGGCCAGATCCTCGGACAACCCGACCGAGACCAGGACGGGATAGCCGTCGACGGCACGAAAGACGCCGATTTCCGGCGTGCCGTCGGTGGGATCGGGAATGCGTCCGGCCAGTTCCCGTCCCTCGACGCCCCAGCGACGGAACAGCCGGCTGTCCAGGAAGGTCTTTCCGGCCAGGGAATAGTCGCGCGGGTGATTGACCAGCAGCCGGCCGGCATCGTCGAAGATGCGCACCGCCACTCCGGGACCGGGGCTCATCCCGGCGACCTGTGAAAAGATGTACTCGGTATCCAGTTGCACCAGCAGCATTCCCAGGAAGCGGCCGTCCAGATCCTGCAGCCGGCGGCTGATCATCAGCCGCCAGCGGCCCGGTCCGGTCTCGCCCAGGGTCAGGCCGGCATCGCCGACGAAGATCGCGCCGTCCCGACCGTGGTCGCGGTGTCGCAGGAAGAAGAAGCCGCCCGAGATGTCGGGAGCGGGACGGGGCGCCGGCACCGACGCGGCCGCCAGCCGCCCCGAGGCGTCGAACACCAGCACCGCCGCCACCTGGGGCAGACGCTGGGTGGTCAGCTGGAAGACCCGCTGCAATTGCGGCTGGGACGCCTGGGCGGCGACGAAGCGCGTCGCCACCGGCCGCAGATGATCGGTGATATGGACCTCGACCGGCTGGAGGGTGGCGGTCAGGGTGCGCGACACCTCGCGGGACAAGGCGTGGACCTGCACCTGGGCCTCCTCGAAGGCCTGGTCGTGCTCGATCCACAGGCTGCCGAATTCCCAGGCGTTGAACAGCAGCGCCACCAGGGCGGGCGGTGCCAGCAGCAGCGGCAGCCACCGCCGCGCCCAGCCTTTCACCGTCCTGTGGACCTGCTTCACCATTGCCGCCCTCGGTCAATGCTGCAATGCAACATGGACGGTAGCGCGTTTGCCGTCATAAAGCCAATGACTCTTGCTATGCAAGGGCCGAGGGGGCACATTCCCCCCTTTGCTCCCGGTCGTACGGGAAAGCCGAGGAACGATGGTAAGGATACTGGCGGTTGGACTCGTTGACTGGTGCTGGCGCCGCGCCTGGGCGGTGGTCATCGCCTCGCTGGCCGTCACCGTGCTGCTGGGTTGGTTCGCCGCCACCCACCTGTCGCTGGACACCGACGAGAGCAAGCTGATCTCGTCCGACCTGCCGTTCCGCAAGGTGGAAAAGACCATCGATCAGGCCTTTCCCCACTCCACCGACCGGCTGGCGGTGATCATCGACGGCCCCACCGCCGAACTGGCCGAGGACGCGGTCGAAAGGCTGGCCCAGGCCCTGCCCGCCGCCCACAAGGGCGTCGTCCACGACGCCGCGCGGCCGGCCGAGGAGGTGTTCTTCCGCAAGAACGGCCTGCTGTTCCTGTCCACCGCCGAGCTGAGCGACATCGTCGAGCGTCTGGTCCAGGCCCAGCCCCTGCTGGGCTCCATCGCCAAGGACCCCTCCTTGCGTGGCCTGCTGGCCTCGGTGGATCTGGTACTGCAGGGCATCAGTCATGGGCAGGCCCAGCCCAAGGATATCGAGCCGCTGCTGGCCCAATTGGACAAGCCGGCCGCCGCCCTCGCCGCTGGCCAGACGGCCAAGCCGGTGGACTGGCAGGGCCTGATGTCGGGCGGCCCGGCCAAGGATGCGCCACGCCGCTTCCTGATGGTGCGAGGCGCCCTCGATTACAGCGAGCTGGAGCCGGCCTCCGACCTGATCAAGGCGGTGCGCGCCACCGCCCGCGACCTGGGGCTGGTGCCGGAAAAGGGCTATCGCGTGCGCGTCACCGGCAGTCTGGCCCTGGCCGACGCCAATTTCGCCACCGTGGCCGAGGGCGTCGAGATTTCGGCACCGCTGTCCTTCCTGGCGGTGCTGCTGCTGCTGTTCTGGGGCGTACGCTCCGGCCGGGTGGTGGCGGCCATCGTCATCAGCCTGATCGTCGGCCTGGTGGGAACCGCCGCCTTCGCCAGCGCCACGGTGGGCAGCCTCAACCCCATTTCCGTGGCCTTCGCGGTGATGTTCGTCGGCATCGCCGTGGATTTCGGCATCCAGTTCGTCACCGCCTATCGCAACGAACGCTATCTCAAGGGCGACGCGCACGCCGCGGTGCAGGGCGCGGCGGCCGCCATGGCGGCGCCCCTGACCCTGGCGGCCATCGCCACCGCCGTGGGCTTCCTGTCGTTCATGCCCACCGATTATACCGGGGTGTCCCAGTTGGGGCTGATCGCCGGCGGCGGCATGATCATCGCCCTGATCATCGACTTCACCCTGCTGCCCGCTTTGCTGGCCCTGCTGAAGCCCCTGCCCGAGGAAGAGCCGGTCGGCCTGAAGCTCCAGGCCGCCGACGCCTTCCTGCGCCGCCATGCCAAACCCATCGTGGTGATGGGATGTGTCGTCGGGCTGACCGGCGCCGCGCTGCTGCCCGTCATGCCCATGGATTTCGATCCGCTGCACCTGCAGGACCCCAAGGCCGAGGCGGTCTCCACCTTCCTCGATCTGGCCCGCGATCCCGACAACGGCGTCTACAACATGGAGACCCTGGCCCCGTCGGTGGAAGCGGCCACCGCCCTGGCCGAGAAGTTCTCGGCCCTGCCCGAAGTGCACCGGGCCATGACGGTGACCACCTTCATCCCCGACGGGCAGGACGAAAAGCTGGCGATGATCGGCGACGTGGCCATGGTGCTGGGGCCGACCCTCAGCCCGGCCAAGGTGCTGCCCGCCCCGTCGCCCGAGGAATTGCTGGCCGCCGTCACCCGGCTGGCCGGGCAGTTGGAGACCATCGCCCCCGACCACCCGCCGTCCAAGCGGCTGGCCGAGCACCTCAAGGCCATCGCCGCCAAGGGCCCCAAGGCCGCCGAGGACTATCAGAAGGCCGCCGCCGCCGGCCTTCCCGCCCTGCTGTCGGGCATCCGGCGCTCGCTGGACGCCGAGGCGGTCAGCCTCGACACCCTGCCCGCCGAGATGAAGAACGGATGGATCGCCTCCGACGGCCGGCGGACCCGCGTCCAGATCCTGCCCAAGTTCGACGTTCAGGACGAGGAGCAGCGCCGCCGCTTCATCGCCGCCGTTTCGGCGGTCACTCCCGACGTGATCGGCGCCCCCGTCTCCATGGAGGAATCCGGGCGGGTGGTGATCCGGGCCTTCGCCATCGCCGCCATCGGCGCCATCCTCGCCATCGGCCTGCTGCTGGGCCTGATGGTCCGGCGGGTGCTGGATTCCGTGCTGGTGCTGGCGCCGCTGGTGCTGGGAGCCCTGGCCACGGTCATCGTCGCCCGGCTGGCCGGCATCGCGCTGAACTTCGCCAACGTCATCGCCCTGCCGCTGCTGCTGGGCATCGGCGTGGCCTTCAACATCTATTTCGTGGTCAACTGGCGCAACGGCGTCACCGATCACCTGTCGTCGCCCACCACCCGGGCGGTGCTGTTCTCGGCGCTGACCACCGGCTCGGCCTTCGGCAGTCTGGCGGTATCGCCCCACCTGGGCACCGCCTCCATGGGTGTCCTGCTGTTCCTGTCGCTGGGCATCACGGTGGTATCCACCTTCGTGGTGCTGCCCGCCATCTTCCACCTGATCGGTAAGCCCAAGTGAGCAAGCGCCTGATCGTCACCGCCGATGATTTCGGCCGCTCCCTCCAGGTCAATCAGGCGGTGGAGGAGGGCCATGTCGACGGCATCCTGACCGCCGCCAGCCTGATGGTCACCGAAGGCGCGGTGGACGACGCGGTGGAGCGCGCCCGGCGGCTGCCCAATCTGGGCGTCGGACTGCACGTCACCCTGGTGGACGGCATCCCCGCCCTGGCGCCGTCACGGATTCCCGATCTGGTCAACGAGCAGGGCCTGTTCACCCGCGATCTGGTACGGCTCGGCACCCGCATCTTTCTGTCCAAGGACGCGCAGCGTCAGGTCACCGCCGAGATGCGCGCCCAGTTCGAGCTGTTCAAGGCCACCGGCCTGCCTCTGGCCCATGTGGACTTCCATCACCACTACCACCAGCACCCCACCGTATTCGATCTGGTGCTCGAACTGGCGGTGGAGTACGGCGCGCCGGGCATCCGCATTCCGTGGGAACCGCCGCTGCGCTCATACCGGGCGCGGGGCGACAGGCTGGGCACCCGCCTGCTCAACGGCATCTTCCACTGGCGGCGCAACCGCGCCATGGCGGCCAAGGCCAGGGCCAGGGGGCTGGTGGTCAACGAACGGGCCTTCGGCATCAACGATTCGGGCCAGATGGACGCCGCCAAGGTGAACTCGTTCCTGGACGTGCTGCCCGACGGCCTGTCGGAAATCTACAGCCATCCCGCCACCGGACATTGGGCGGGGCCACGGCCCATGCCGCCCCATTACCGCATCGACGAGGAGTACAAGGCGCTGATCGCTCCGGAAAACCGCAGCAAGGTCGCCGCGTTGGGCATCACGCTGACCACCTTCGCGCAGGAGGCGGCACGCCGATGAAAGGCAACCTGCTGCGCCTGGGCGTCATCGTCCTGATCGTCATCGCCGCCTGGTACATGCGCGACGGCTTCGGCGACGTGGGCGGGGCGCTCGATACCGCCGGCTGGAGCGGCGTGGCGCTGATGGCGCTGACCCACGCTTTGCCGGTGGCGCTGTGCGGCATCGCCTGGGGCCTGCTGCAAGACGACGTCCCCACCCTGAAATTCTCGGTGGCCCGCTGGATCAAGGACGGAGTGGGCGAACTGGCCGGCATCCTGCCGCTGTCGGGCGAGATGGCCGCCATCCGCCTGATGACCCGCTACGGCTTCCGCGTCGCCGATGCCAGCGCCATCGTCATGGTGGACGTCACCGCCGAGGCCATCGCCCAGTTCTTCTTCAGCCTGCTGGGCGTCGGCCTGTGGCTGCATCTCTATCCCGACGCGGCGGTCACCCGCTGGGCGCTGATCGCCCTGGGCGTCAGCATCCCCGGTCTGGCCGTCTTCGTGGCGCTGCAGCGCTCGGTGGTGATGCGGTTCCTCGAGACCCTGCCGTCCAGGATCATGCCCCATGCCTGGGACGCCCCCGATGCCGATTCGGGGGTGCATGCCGCCGTCAACGCCCTCTATGCCAACCACCGCCGCTTCGCCCGCTCGGTCTTCTGGCACGTCCTGGCCTGGGCGGCGGGCGCGCTGGAGGCCTGGGTGGCGCTGCGCCTGCTGGGCTATCCCATGGGGCTGGCCGAGGTGCTGGCCCTGGAAAGCATCATCTACGCTATCCGCTCGGTGGCCTTCGTGGTGCCCGGCGCCATCGGCCTGCAGGAAGGCGGCTACATGCTGGTGGGCGCCGTGCTGGGCCTGCCCACCGAAATCGCCCTGGCGGTATCGCTGCTCAAGCGCGGGCGTGAATTGCTGATGGGCCTGCCGGCCCTGTTCGCCTGGCACTACATCGAGCACTCCACCGCCAAGGCAAAGGCCTCGGCCGAGAAGACCGAGGCCTGAGTCTTCGAACCGGCGCCCTCTACGCGCAGCGGATCTCGCGGATAAAGCCCGCCACCTCCAGGGCCAACTGGTCGGAGGCGCCCTTGAGGCCGTTGGCGGCGTCGTAGACCTGATCCGACATCATCTTGGTTTCCTCGGCGGCGCCCGAGACCACCTCGACGTTCTCGGCGGCCGAGGCGGTGCCGTGGGCCGCCTGCTCCACCGAACGGGCGATCTCGGCGGTGGCGGCGCCCTGCTCCTCCACCGCCGCCGCGATGGCCGAGGACAACTCGCTGATATTCTCGATGGTGCCCGAGATGGAGCGGATGGCGTCCACCGCCGACCGGGTCTCGGACTGGATGGCATTGACCTGCTGGCCGATCTCCTCGGTGGCCCTGGCGGTCTGGTTGGCCAGATGCTTGACCTCGTTGGCGACCACGGCGAAGCCCTTGCCGGCGTCGCCGGCCCTGGCCGCCTCGATGGTGGCGTTGAGTGCCAAAAGGTTGGTCTGGGCCGCGATATCGTTGATCAGGCTGACCACGTCGCCGATCTTCTGGGCCGCCTCGGCCAGACCGCGCACCATGCGGTCGGTCTCGCCCGCCTGACGCACCGCATCCCCCGAGATGGTGGCGGCATGGGCTACCTGACGGGAAATCTCGGTGACCGAGGACGACAGTTCCTGGGTCGCCGCCGACACCGACTGGACATTGGCGGTAACCTGTCCGGTCATGGCGGTGACGTTGCTCGCCTGGGCCATGGTCTGCTGGGCATTGGCAGACAGGGTCTGGGCGTTGCCCAGCAGCGAGCCCGACGATACGTCGATCAGGTCGACCACCCCCTTGACGCGATCTTCCAGGGATTTGGCGACGCGGTTGAGCTCGGCCTTGCGGTTTTCCTCGGCCTGACGGTCCAGCTCGGCCTTTTCCAGGGCGGAATAGCCGAGCCGGGCCTTGAGGGCGCGCAACAGCGAGTGCAGTTGCCCGAACTCATGCACGTCGGCCGCCGGAATCTCATGGGCCTGATTGCCGGCGGCGATGGCGTCGAAATGGCGCTCCATGGCCTTCAAGGGGTTGCGGATGCCGGCCAGTATCCAGACGGCCAGGACGAAGCCCAGGATGATGGCGACGACCAGGGCGCCGACCACCAGCATGGCCTTCGACGACAGGTTCTGTTCGGCCCTGGCATAGGTCTTGCCGGCATCCCGGCTCTGATAGGTGATCAGGTCCTTGAGCGCGACATGGTTGGCATTATAGAGCGGCCGCATGGTTTCGCCGAAATGCTTGGCCAGGGCGGGACCATCGGCCTTGCGGGTAAGGTCCAGGGCGGGCAGCAGTCCCTGGTCGCGAAAGGCTGTCCGCGCCTTGGCGAATTTTTCGATCAGGGCCACCTCCTCGGCCGGATGGCTGCCCTGGGCATAGTGTTCCCACTTGTGGTTGATGGCCTGCGAATTGGCCTCGATGGCGGCCAGCCGCTCGTTGACCGGCACCCAATGCTGGTTGGTCTGTAACTGGAGCGCGATGCTGGCGATCTGGCGATAGTTTTCCTGCGCCAGATCGGCGATCTCGGCCAGATCGATGGCCGGCAGGGTGTTCTCCTGATAGACCTCGCGCACATCGTTGCCGATGCCGCGCATGCCGGAAATGCCCAGCCAGCCCACCACCAGCATCAGTACGCCCAGCGTCGCCAGCACTCCGCACAGACGTCCGGCGATGGAATTCTTCAACTCGGCAAGCTTGCCGGCCAATCCGGTGGACACCACCCGCCCGTCACGGATGGTCAGTCCCTGAGCCTTGCCGTCGCGGAACAGCTGATAAGCCTGCTCGGCGGCATTGATCTGGGCGCGGGTCGGCTTGGAGCGGATGGAGATGAAGCCGGCGATCCGTCCCTCTTCCATAAACGGCGTGACGTTGGCCAGCACCCAGTAATGGTCGCCGGTCTTGGTGCGGTTCTTGACATAGCCTTCCCACGGCCGCCCGGACTTGATGGCCACCCACAGATCGGTGAACGCCTCCTTGGGCATATGGGGATGGCGCACCACGTTGTGGGGGGCGCCCAGCAGCTCTTGCTCGGTGAAGCCGCTGATATCGATGAACGCCTTATTGACGAAGGTGATGCGGCCGCCGGCATCAGTGCGCGACACCAGCATGTCGCCGTCCCGCAATTCCACTTCACGGTTGGTAATCGGTCCATTATCACGCATCGACACTCTCCATTCCGGCTCGATCACCCCGTCCGGTTGATTTTTCCGCACAACTAAATCTACCTTTGGATATACGGGAGTGCACACCTTTAGAATGGTATGAGTTTTTACGTATTCAAGAGTACTAATGAGAATCTCCGACCCCCTAACTATGATATTTCGAGAAAAGTTTCTGTTGTGCCCTGCCCCGTCCCGCCGTTAGGGTCCGCCCCATGAGTGAAGTCCAGACCCTGACCATCGCCGAGGAAGAGGCCGAGATTCGCCTCGACCGCTGGTTCAAGCGCCATTTCCCCACCGTCAGCCATGGGCTGCTGGAAAAGTGGCTGCGCGCCGGCAACGTCCGGGTGGACGGCAAGCGGGCCAAATCCAACCAGCGGCTGGAAGCCGGGCAAAGCGTGCGCATCCCGCCGCTGCCCGCCGCCGAGGCGCCCCCCCGCGAGGTCAAGCCCGCGCCGGTGGACGAGAAGACCGCCCGCATGCTGCGCGACGCGGTCATCTACATGGACGACGACATCATTGCCCTCAACAAGCCGCCGGGTCTGGCGGTACAGGGCGGCACCGGCATGGCCGACAAGCATCTGGACGCCTGGCTGGATGCGTTGTCCTTCGATGGCGGCCGCCCCAAGCTGGTCCATCGTCTGGACAAGGACACCTCGGGGGTACTGCTGCTGGGCCGCACCGCCAATGCCGCCGCCAAGCTGGCCGCCGCCTTCAAGAGCCGCGCCGCCCGCAAGTGCTATTGGGCGCTGGTGGCCGGCGTGCCGCGCTATCCCCAGGGCCGCATCGATGCTCCCCTCGCCAAGCTGCCCGGCAAGGCCGGCGAGAAGGTGGCGGTGGACAAGGAGGACGGCAAGCACGCCGTCACCTATTACCGCGTGGTGGATTCCACCCTGAAGCGGGCCGCCTGGCTGGAACTGGAGCCGCGAACCGGGCGCACCCATCAGTTGCGCGCCCATTGCCTGCTGCTGGGCACCCCCATCATGGGCGACGGCAAGTATGGCGGGGCTGCCGCCCTGATCGAGGGCACCGGCGTATCGCGCAAGCTGCACCTGCACGCCCGCGCCGTGCGCCTGCCCCATCCGCGCACCGGCAAGCCGCTGGAGATTTCGGCGCCGCTGCCGCCCCATATCAAGGCCAGCTTCGACTTCTTCGGCTTCACCGAGGGCGAATCCGGCCCGCCCTTCGTGTCCTTCGAGGAAGATTAGAAGACGTCATCATTCCGCCGCATTCCGGCGGTTGGTTGTGGGGCCCCGATGGGGTAAGATAACCCTACGAAAAATACGAGCAGCGCGCCGGAGCCCGATGTCCCATCTGCGCCTTGCCGTCTTCGATGTGGACGGCACCCTGGTGGACAGCCAGCATAATATCGTTTCGGCCATGACCGAGGCGTGGAGCAACCTGAATCTGGGCATTCCCCGGCCCGAACAGGTGCGCCGCATCATCGGCCTGTCGCTGGTGGATGCCTGCGCCGTGCTGCTGCCCTGGGCCAATCCCACCGTTCACCGCGCCGTGGCCGACGCCTACAAGGAAGCCTTCCGCGCCATGCGCCTGCTGCCCGACACCATGGAGCCGCTGTTTCCCGGCGTGAAGGAAGCCCTCGACCGCCTGGAGGGCGAGGGCTGGCTGCTGGGAATCGCCACCGGCAAGTCGCGGCGCGGCGTCGATTCCCTGCTGGAGGCCCACGACCTCCAGGGCCGCTTCGTCACCATCCAGACCGCCGACGACAATCCCAGCAAGCCCAACCCGGCCATGCTGCGCCGGGCCGCCGCCGATTGCGGGCTGGAGCCGGGCGAGATCGTCATGATCGGCGACACCGCCTATGACATGGCCATGGCTTCCGCCGCCCGCACCGCCGCCGTCGGCGTGTCGTGGGGCTATCACTCCCTGGATGAACTGCAGCGCGCCGGCGCCCAGGTGGTGCTCGACACCTTCGACAACCTGACCGAGGTGCTGGACGCCATCACCGGAGATAAGGCCAACACCGGAGATACCGAATGAGGTTGAGCACGATTGCCAAGATCGTTGCCGCCCTGGTCCTGGTTCTGGTGGTTGCGCTGATCGGAGCCGGCAAGGCCCTGAAATCCGAGATCTACAACGCCTTCCTGGCCGACCGGATCAAGGCCGCCACCGGCCTCGATCTCAGCTTCGCCGGTCCCACCAAGCTGAAGCTGGGGCCGTCGCCGGTGCTCAGCTTTACCGGCGTGACCTTGTCGGCCGGCAAGGGCGCCGACATCGTCTATGTCGACCGCATCGAAGCCCGCGTCGCCCTGGTGCCGCTGGCGCTGCGC
>Ga0265314_10002489_pt1 | contig 18827 bp, 20 predicted proteins | sample 4126metaG_FD_203106 | JGI IMG/M metagenome (GOLD analysis project Ga0265314, IMG submission 203106) | Rhizosphere microbial communities from Carex aquatilis grown in University of Washington, Seatle, WA, United States - 4-1-26 metaG | ecosystem: Host-associated > Plants > Roots > Rhizosphere >... | reverse complement strand
TTCCGCCCGCGTCGGTGCGCCCATCAGGCCGCCGAAGCGCGTGCATTTGATCGCGGCCGCCGCGGCGGCAAAGCGCATGGCGTCGATCTCGTCGCCAGTCTCGGCGAGGCGGTAGGTGAAAGCACCGTGAAACGTATCGCCGGCGCCGAGCGTATCGACCGCGCCGACCGTGAAGGCCGGCATATGGCGCACGGCGCCGCCGTCGAGCCAGAACAGGCCGGCGGGGCCGTCGGTGACGGCGAGAAACCCCTTATAGACTTCGGCATATTTCTTCAGTGCCGCGGCATGGTCCTTGATCCCGGTGCTCTCGCGCATGGCATCCGCCGACGCGATGACGTGGGTGCAGCCGGCAACCAGCGGATCGTCCGGCGGCGCCGGCTTGTCGAGATCGAGCACGCGCGGAATGCCGCGCGTCTTGGCGGCCTCGCAGATCGGTCGCGAGATATTGTCGTAACGGTTGTCGAGCAGCACCGCGTCGAGGCCTGCGACCGCCGCCTTGGCGTCCTTCGGTACCGCCTCGCTCAGACCCCGGTTGCGGCGGGTGGCGATCATCTTTTCGCCGGAGGCGTCGATCAGGATCAGCGAAACCGACGAGCGTGCGCCTGGCACGCGGATGGCGCCGCTGACGTCTATGTTCTCGCCGGCGAAAGTCTTGACGATGGTGTTGGCAACCTCGTCGTCGGTATCGCCGAGCGCGCCGATATAGCTGCATTCCGCGCCGAGCCGCGCCACCGCGACGGCGGCATTGCCGGCCTGGCCGCCGCTGGTGATGAGGAAATCGGTGGCCTGCACCTTGGCGCCGGGAGCGGGAAATTCGTCCACCCGCATGATGATGTCCTGCACGGCGCCGCCGGCGCAGAGAATTTTCGGTGTTTTAGTCAAACCGGACGTCGTCCTCTACCCAGGCGCGGATGATGTGGTGCGCGATCGCCACCGGCGGCGGTGTCGTCAGGCCATCCGGATGCTGGCGCATCAGCATGGTGACGACCTCGTCCTTGCTAAACCAGCGGGCGTCTTCCAGTTCCTCGCGGTCGACCACAATATCGCGGCTCAGGGCTTCGGCATGGCAGCCGATCATCAGCGACGACGGGAACGGCCAGGGTTGCGAGCGGAAATAATTGACCCGGCCGCACACGATGCCGGCTTCCTCGCGGGTCTCGCGGTGCACGGCGTCCTCGAAGGATTCGCCGGGCTCGATGAAACCGGCAAGGCAGGACCACATCGTCGCGGCAAAGCGGGGCGAGCGGCCGAGCAGGCAGTTGTCGCCGTCGATCACCAGCATGATGACGACGGGATCGGTACGGGGGAAATGCTGCGTCTTGCAGTGCGCGCAATCGCGCCGCCAGCCGCCGTCGACGCTTTGCGTCGGCGAACCGCAGTTGGGGCAGAAGCGATGCTTGGCGTGCCAATGCAGCACCGCCTTGGCCTCGGCGATCGGCGGCAGATGCTCGGGATCGACCAGGCCCTGCACCGCGATCGAGCGCAGATCGGTGACCAGAAGTTCGTCGCGGGTCTTGAGTGCCTCGGCCGCCGCCGGCGTGATGCCGAAACCGAAGCGGCCGGCCTCGTCGAGATGGCCGAGGAACACGGTTTCGGTGGCGTCGCTTAAGCCGCGCGCCTCGGCCAGTGTGAACAGCGGATCGCTGAGCGGTGCGCCTTTTTTGGCGACGATCCAGTCGCCGCCCATGACATAGGCGCCAGCCTTGGCGCCGGACAGCAGCGCGTCCAGCGCCGCGCCGTCGCGGCGGCGTTCGGCGGCGCGCTCCAGACGGTTTTCGGCATAGCCGAGGCGGGGTTTGGGGCCGAGTTCGGGGCGAGGGGGCATGCGAAGCGGAACGTAGGATGTGGAGGTGACAAGCGCAATGCGTGTCAGATTTTCAACCCACGGCGTAGCGCGCCGATCAGCCCGTCGCGCGCGGCGGGATCATAGGGCACCGCCGGCGCTTGGCCCCAGACCGGATTCGGCCAAGCGGCGTCTCTACGGCGGCGGCCGATCACATGCACGTGCAATTGCGCCACCACGTTACCGAGCGCCGCGACGTTTAGCTTGTCGAATTCGGTCACGGCTTTGAGCGCCTTCGCCGCGGCGTCGATCTCGCTCAGCAACTGCACCTGTTCGTTCGGGTCGAGGTCGGTGAGTTCGGTGACCCCGGGCATGCGCGGTACCAGGATCAGCCAGGGATAATTTGAATCGTTCTCCAGCAGCACGCGCGACAGCGCCAGGTCGCCGACCGGAACCGTGTCGGCGACGAGTTGCGGGTGGAGTGACCATTCCATGGGAGTGCCTGAAACGATTGGGTAATTTCGTATGATTCTTTCGGAGGAAAGCTAGCAGAGCCACGGCGCGCGTGCTTGCTTTCCGGCCCCTTTGGCCCGATATAGGTCCGGGAGGTTGGCGGTGGACGAGCCACTCGCCAACCGGGTCAGGTCCGGAAGGAAGCAGCCCTAACGAGCACGGATCGGGTCGCTCGTCAGCCTCCCACCTAATTTCCGCGAGCGAAGCGAAATGCTCAGCGCCGTGCGCGGACAAAGCACGTTGACGCGCGTCTTGGATAAGCCTCTTGGTTACGCCTTTTGGACGCGCTATGGCGGATGGCACGATGAGCGAGCCGACCAACCAGCTGGAACCGGGCCATCCCGGCCTCGACCTCGGCTCAGCCCCCGCCGAAGGCACCGGCTATCGCGTGCTGGCGCGCAAATACCGCCCCGCCAATTTCGACGACCTGATTGGCCAGGACGCCATGGTGCGCACGATCTCGAACGCCTTCGAGAGCGGCCGCATTCCGCAGGCCTGGATCCTCACCGGAGTGCGCGGCGTCGGCAAGACCACGACCGCGCGCATTCTCGCCCGCGCGCTGAACTACGAATTGCCGGACGGCTCGGTGACGGCGCCGACCGTCAATATGCCGAAGCTCGGCGTACACGACGAGGCCATCATCGAGGGCCGGCATTTGGACGTGCTGGAGATGGACGCCGCCTCGCACAACAGCGTCGAGGACGTGCGCCAGATCAACGACGCCATCCGCTACGCGCCGGTGTCGGCGCGCTACAAGGTCTATATCCTCGACGAAGTGCACATGTTGTCGGGCGCGGCCTTCAACGCGCTGCTCAAGACGCTGGAAGAGCCGCCGCCGCACGCCAAGTTCATTTTCGCCACCACCGAAATCCGCAAGGTGCCGGTGACGGTGCTGTCGCGCTGTCAGCGCTTCGACCTGCGCCGCGTCGATGCGGCGCTTTTGGTCAAGCATCTGGAAAACATCGCCGCCAAGGAGAAGATCGAAACGGAGCCTGCGGCGCTGGCGCTGATCGCGCGCGCCGCGGAAGGCTCGGTGCGCGACAGTCTGTCGCTATTCGACCAGGCCATTGCCCACGCCGCGGGCCCGGTGCGCGCCGAGGACGTACGCGGCATGCTGGGGCTGGCCGACCGCGTGCGCATCGTGGATCTGTTCGAGCATCTGATGAAAGGTGACGTCGCATCGGCGCTGACCGAATTGCGCGCGCAATACGACATCGGCGCCGATCCCGGCGTGATCCTGAGCGACCTCGCCGAGTTCACGCACTTTGTGACCCGCGTCAAAGTCGTGCCGTCGGTGGCCGACGACGTGTCGCTGTCGGAAGCCGAGCGCAAGCGCGGCCGCGAGTTCGCCGCCCAATTGTCGATGCGCGTGCTGTCGCGCACCTGGCAGATGCTGCTCAAGGGCGTCAGCGAGGTGCAGTCGTCCGGCCGCCCGGTGGCGGCCGCCGAGATGGTGCTCGTTCGCATTGCCTATGCCGCCGATTTGCCGACGCCGGACGAGGTTATCCGATCGCTGACCGAGGAAGGCGCGTCGCGGCCGTCAGGCAATGGCGGCAGTCCCGCGGCGCCGACCAATACGCAGAATTTCACGCGCTACGACGCGCCGCGCGGCAGTTCGCGCACGCAGGCCGCCGCCTCGCCGCGGCCGGCGGAAGATCCGGTGGCGCGGCTCGATACGCCCGAACCTGCGCAGCCGACGCTGCAGATCGGCAGCTTCGAGGAGATCGTCGCGCTGGTGCAGGACAAGCGCGACATCACCATGAAGATGGCGTTGGAACGCGACGTGCGACTGGTGCGCTGCGAGGACGGTCAGCTCGAAATCGAGGTGCTGCCGAACGCACCCAAGACTTTGGTGCACGACCTGCAGCGCAAGCTCACCGCCTGGACCGGCAAGCGCTGGATCGTGGTCGTCTCCAAGGAGCAGGGCGCGCCGACGCTGCGCGCGCAGATGGAAACGCGTCAGGCCGAACTCGAAGAGGGCGTGCAGAGCGATCCGTTGGTGCAGGCGGTGCTCACCCGTTTTCCCGGCGCCAAGGTGGTCGGCGTCACGCAAGCGGCGCCCGAGGCCGGCGCGCCGGACGCGGCGCCAGAAGAGGATGAGGACTGATGGCCGATTTCTTGGGCATGATGAAGCAGGCGGCGCAGCTGCAATCGAAAATGCAGGCGATGCAGGCCGAACTCGATTCCATCGAAGTCGAGGGCACGGCCGGCGGCGATTTGGTCACCGTGCGGCTCTCCGCCAAGGGCGACCTCAAGGGCGTCAAGATCGACGAGTCGCTCTACACCGCGCAGGAAAAAGAAATTATCGAGGACCTCTTGGTGGCGGCCCACGCCGACGCGCGCCGCAAGGCCGAAGCCGTCATGCAGGAAAAGATGAAGGCCTTGACCGGCGGCCTGCCGCTGCCCCCGGGGATGAATCTCACCTAAATGCCCAGCGCCGTTGCCGGACCCGAAATCGAGCGCCTGATCCAGTTGCTGGCTAAGCTGCCGGGCCTGGGCCCGCGCTCGGCGCGGCGCGCCGCGTTGTTCCTCATCAAGAAACGCGAACTGCTGATGGCGCCGCTCACCGGCGCGCTGCAAACGGCGATGGACAAGATCGTCATCTGCAAGACCTGCGGCAATATCGACACCAAGGACCCGTGCACGGTCTGCACCGACCCGCGCCGCGACCAGTCGATCATCGTCGTTGTCGCCGATGTCGCCGATTTGTGGGCGCTGGAGCGGGCGAATGCCGTCAACAGCCGCTATCACGTGCTCGGCGGTACGCTGTCGCCGCTCGACGGCGTCGGCCCCCAGGATTTGAGCATCGACGCGCTGATCTCGCGCGTGCACGGCGATGAGGTGAAGGAAGTCATCCTGGCGCTCAACGCCACGGTCGACGGCCAGACCACCGCGCATTACATCACCGAGTTGTTGCAGGGCGCCAACGTGAAAGTCACGCGGCTGGCGCACGGCGTGCCGGTCGGCGGCGAACTCGATTATCTCGACGAGGGCACGCTGTCGGCTGCGATCAAGCAGCGGACTTTGTTTTAGGCCTTCTTCGGCTCCAGCCGCTTGAAGTGCCCGCGCATCTGCAGCCACCACAGCAGCAGCAGGCCGGGCGCGGCCAAAGCCGTACAGATGACGAAGAACCAGAACCAGCCGGCGGCGGCGACCAGATATCCGGTCCCGGACGAGAAGATGGTGCGCCCCACCGTGGCCAGTGCGGTCAGCAAGGCATATTGCGTCGCCGTATGCAGCGGGCTCTGACACAGCGCCGAGAGATAGCCGACAAAGATCACGGTGCCGAACGCATCCGCGAAATTCCAGATCGCGACTGAGAACGTCAAAGCGAGGATGTTGTGACCGATGAGCGCCTGGGCCGAGAACACCAGAATGGTGAGCGTTTGCAGCAGCGCGCCGGTCCAAAGCGTGCGGGCGAGCGGGTAGGCGCGGGCGAAAAACCCGCCGGCGAATCCGCCGGCGAGCATGGCCGCGAAGCCGACGCCCTTGCTGATGGCGGCGATCTCGGCGAGAGAAAATCCGATCTGCAGGAAGAAGGGCGTGTTCATCACGCCGGCCATCGCGTCCGCCAGCTTGAACAAGGCGACAAAGACCAGCACCACCACCGCCATCTCCTGGCGCAGGAAATCGACAAAGGCGCTGACGGCGGTATCGACGGCGCGCCGCAACGGATTTTCGCGCCTTAGACCGGCATGCTGGGCTTCGACTTGCCGTGACAGATCGGGTTCGGTGGCGGCAAGTGACGCCATGATGCCGATCACGACCAGGATTGCCATGGCGAGATAGGCGGCTGCCCACGACGCTTCGAGTGAAAAGCCGGTATCCTGCAGATGGCTCACCAGCACCAGCGTGCCGGCCCCCGACACCAGCATGCCGACGCGATAGGCGGCGACGTAAGACGCCATGCCGGCGGCTTGCTCGTTCTCCGGCAAGCTTTCGACGCGGAAGGCGTCGACCACGATGTCCTGCGTTGCCGACGTGGCCGCGACCAGGAGTGCGCCGAAGGCGACCAGGCCGGGCGCGGTGGCAGGATTGCAGAAACTGAGGAAGACGATGGCCGCCAGCAGCAGTAATTGCGTGAGCACCAGCCAGCCGCGCCGGCGGCCAAGCCGCCGTGACAATAACGGCACGTCAAAGGCGTCGACGATCGGAGCCCAGAGGAATTTGATGGAATAAGGAATGCCGACCGCGGCGAACAGGCCGATGGTTCGGATATCGACATTGCTTGTCTTCATCCAAGCTTGCAGCGTCGTGCCGGTCAGCGCCAGCGGCAGGCCCGACGAGAAACCGAGGAACAAGACGATCAGCACGCGCGGCTTGAGATAGACCGCCATGGCGTCGAAGAAGCTGGGCTTGGGCGTGGCGGTGTCGGGCGCGGTCATTCCTATTCCGCCGCGCCGATCTTGCGCAACGGAGCTGCGATGATGTCCGCGCTCGGTGTCTCGTCGCTGAATTCGACGCTCTGGATTTTCTCGCCGCGGCTGAGAATCTTGTCGGCCGATATGACGATCTGCTCGATGTCCTTGTTCACCGTGCCGAAGTGCCTGTCGAGATTGTCGACGCGGTCCTTGAGGCGCTGCACGTCCTCGACCATCAGGCCGACCTCGGTCAGGATCTTGTCGGCGGCCTCGCGCATGCGGGCGTCTTTTTGAATCTGTTGAACGACTTGTATCGCCAGCATCAGCAGCGACGGCGACACGATGATGACGCCGGAGCGGTAGCCCTTCTGCAGCACGTCGTCGAAGCCGTCATACAGTTCGGCGAACATCGATTCCGACGGGATGAACATGAAGGCGACGTCCTGCGTCTCGCCCTTGATCAGATATTTGCTCGAAATGTCGTCGATGTGCTTGCCGAGGTTCTGGCGCAGCTGGCGCGTCGCGACCAGTCGTTCTTCGTCGGTCTTGGCGGCCTCCAGCGCAGTGGTCGCCTCCAGCGGGAATTTGGCGTCGATGATGAGATGCCGCTTATCCGGCATGTGGATGCAACAGTCCGGCCGCGAATTGTTCGACAGCGTGAATTGGAATTCGTAGGCGCCTTGCGGCAAGGCGTCGCCGATAATCGCCTCCATGCGGCCTTGGCCGAAGGCGCCGCGGCGCTGCTTGTTGTCGAACACCTTTTGCAGCGACGTGACCGTGGTCGCGAGTTCGCTGATGTTCTTCTGCGCCGCGTCGATCACCGCCAGGCGGGCGTGCAATTGTTGCAAATGGTCGGTGGTGTTCTTGGTGGTGCTCTTCATCGACTCGCCGATGTTCTGCGACACCGCGTCGAGCCGGGTGTTGACCGTGTGCTGCAATTGGCTGTGCGAGTTCTGCAACCAGTTGCCCATGGCGTCGAGGCGGGCATTGAGCGCGGCCAGCCGCTCCTCGGCGGCGGGGTCGATGACCGGCGCGCGGGGGCGCAGCAGCAGCCCGATGATGGCGGCGATGCCGATGGCGATGATCAGGGCGAGAACGATGAGCAAGGTTTCGGACATGAGGAGTTTCTAGCGCGATTCGCCGCGCGATGCGAACGAAGGGCGAACGGTACGGCGCTTGGCGTCGCGGCTCAAGGCCTCCGGCCGATGGGCGGCGGCCGCATTGACCGCGCCGGATAAGCCCCTTAAATCGCGGCTATGGCGATCCGCGACATTCTCATTATCCCCGACAAGCGCTTGCGCGTGAAATCCGACCCGGTGGCGGCGATCGACGCCAAGCTGCGGGCGCTGGTCGACGACATGTTCGAGACCATGTACGCGGCGCCCGGCATCGGGCTCGCCGCCATCCAAATTGGCGTGCCGCAGCGGGTGGTCACCATGGATCTGGCCAAGAAGGACGATCCGCCGGAGCCGAAGGTCTTCATCAATCCGGAGATCGTCGGTGCGTCGGCGGAGACGTCGACTTACGAGGAAGGCTGCCTGTCGATCCCGGAATATTACGAGGAGGTCGAGCGCCCGGCCGCGGTGAAGGTCAAATATCTCGACCTCGACGGCAAGGCGCAGGAAATCGAGGCCGACGGCCTGCTCGCAACCTGCCTGCAGCACGAGATCGACCACCTCAACGGCGTGTTGTTCATCGACCATATCTCCAAGCTCAAGCGCGACATGGTGATGAAGAAATTCAAGAAGGCGGCCAAGAAGACCGGCGGCGACAAGCCCAACTCCGACGACTTGGCCGGCGACAAAGAGCCGTCGCATCATATCGGCTGATACCGGCGCTTAGCGCGCTCAACTCGACGGTCCGCTCATGCCGCTGCGCCTGATCTTCATGGGCACGCCCGATTTCGCGGTGCCGACGCTGCTGGCGCTGGGCCACGCCGGCCATGAGATCGTTGCCGTCTACACCCGCGCGGCCAAGCCCGGCGGCCGGCGCGGGCTCGAGCTTGTGCCATCGCCGGTCGAACGCGAGGCCACGCGGCTCGACATTCCGGTGTTGACGCCGAAATCGCTGAAGTCGCCGGAGGCGCAAGATCAGTTCGCCGCCTTCAAGGCCGACGCCGCGGTGGTGGTGGCCTACGGCATCATTCTGCCCAAGGCCGTGCTCGAGGCGCCGCGGCTCGGCTGCTTCAACGTGCATGCCTCGCTCTTGCCGCGCTGGCGCGGCGCGGCGCCGATCAACCGCGCGGTGATGGCGGGCGACAGGGAGAGCGGCGTCACCATCATGCAGATGGATGAGGGCCTCGACACCGGCGCGATGGCGCTGGTGGAACGGTTGCCGATCGCCGCCGACATGACGGCCGGCGAATTGCACGACGCCCTGGCGCCGCTCGGTGCCGACGCCATGGCGCGCGCGCTGGGCGCGGCGGAGCGCGGCACGCTGACGCTGACGCCGCAGCCGGCCGCGGGTGTCACCTACGCCGAAAAAATCAGCAAGGACGAAACGCGCATCGATTGGTCGAAGCTGTGGTCGCACGTCCACGACCACATCCGCGGCCTGTCGCCGTTTCCCGGCGCCTGGTTCGAACTCGGTGGTGTGCGGGTCAAGGTGCTGCGCTCGACGCGCGGCGAGGGCAGCGGAGCGCCCGGCACGACGCTCGACGACAAACTCACGATCGCCTGCGGTGACGGCGCGGTGCGGCTGGTTCAGGTGCAGCGCGCCGGCGCCAAGGCGATGAGCGCGGACGAATTCCTGCGCGGCACGCCCATCAAGGCCGGCACGCCCATGGCGTAACGAGGCGCTAGTCCGCCGCGACCAAAGACCAGTGCTGGCGTGGCGATTCGATGACTTCGGGAAGATTGATGTCGGTGGTCCGCACCAAGTCGGTATGACCGAAGCCTTTGGAGTAATCGAGGATCGAGACGATCACCGGCGTGAACCGGACGAGGGGCATTTCTCCCGGCGCCGGGGGCGGCATCGTCTTGTACTCGGGATAGCGCTTCAGGAATATTGTGCCGACGCGCTCGCGCTCGGCGGCATCCGTCACTTCGACGGCACGCGCCGCCATCGACAGGCCCTTGATTTGCAACGGATCCAGGGTGTCCCGGGCGATGGCAATCGACACGCGCGAATCGCCCAGGATATTGGCCCATTTCTGGCCGGAGCGGGCAATCATGCTGTAGATCAGCAGCCCGTCATTGGCATAGCCGACCACGGTCGCCTGCGGCCAGCCGTCGGCCCTATTGGTGGCGATCGTCATGATGCGATGACCGTCGAGCAGATCGACGATTTTGCGCTTGAATTCGTCGTTCATGGACAGCGCCCTCGATTTCACTTTTAAGTATAGCGGCGCTGCCATCTGCGCCTTTGAGGTAAGTCAATCGTGCCCCGCTACAAACTCATCGTCGAATATGACGGCGCGCCGTTCTGCGGCTGGCAGACCCAGGCCGACCAGATCACCGTGCAGGGCGTGCTGACGGCGGCGGTCGCGGCGCTCTCCGGCGAGACTGCGCTGGTGCAGGGCGCCGGGCGCACCGACGCCGGCGTGCACGCGCGCGGCCAGGTCGCGCATGTCGATTTCGCCAAGGAGTGGGACACCGACACCGTGCGCGACGGCCTCAATGCGCATTTGCGGCCGCATCCCGTGGCCGTGCTGTCGGCGGAGCGCGTGCCTGACGATTTCAACGCGCGCATGTCGGCGCGCAAGCGGCACTATCTCTACCGCATCGTCAACCGGCGGCCCGATCTGACATTCGATCTGAAATATGCCTGGCGCGTGGCGCGGCCGCTCGACGCCGCGGCGATGCATGCTGCCGCGCAGCGCCTCACCGGCAATCACGACTTCACCACCTTCCGCTCGACCGAGTGCCAGGCCAAGTCGCCGCAAAAGACGCTCGACCAGCTCGACGTCGTGCGGCACGGCAACGAGCTGCACGTCCTCACTTCGGCGCGCTCGTTCCTGCACAATCAGGTGCGCTCGATGGTCGGCTCGCTGGTGATGGTCGGCGCCGGCACCTGGAGTGCCGACGACCTGACGCGCGTGCTGGAAGCGCGCGACCGCACCGCCTGCGGCCAGGTCGCGCCGCCGGACGGGCTGTATCTGATGAAGGTCGACTACTAGCCGCGACTTTCCTTGGAACTCCGCTGGCGCGCCGGCATTGCCGCCCTATATCCGCAGGGCGGATTTCACAGGAGTATCGACATGAGCACTTTCGGTTCGGCGGTCTGGTCCGGCGGCATCAAGGACGGCAAGGGGTCGATTTCGACCAAAAGCGGCGCGCTGAAAGATTACCCTTACGGCTTCGCCAGCCGCTTCGAAGGCAAGCCCGGCAGCAATCCCGAAGAATTGATCGGCGCGGCCCACGCGGCCTGTTTCACCATGGCGCTGTCGAAGATCCTCGGCGACGCCAATCTGACCGCTGAAAAAATGGAAACGCAGGCCGACGTCACGCTCGAGAAAAAGGGCGAGGACTTTGCCATCACCAAGGTGCACCTGACGTTGAATGCGAAAATTCCTGGTGCCGACGACGCCAAGTTTCAGGAATTGGCCGCCAAAGCCAAAGCCGGTTGCCCGGTGTCGAAGCTCTTGAAGGCCGACATCACGCTGGATGCGAAGCTGGTGTAATCTCTGCTCATCCCTCCCCCTGCGGGGGAGGGATAGGCATCACCCAAAATACTTGTCGATGATCTTGCGATAAATCGTCGTCAGCGCGCGCAGGTCGGCGATCGGGACGCGCTCGTCGATGGCGTGCATGGTCTGGCCGACCAGGCCGAACTCCACCACCGGGCAATAATGCGTGATGAAACGCGCGTCCGACGTGCCGCCGGTGGTCGACAATTCCGGCTTGCGGCCGGTCACTTCGGCCACCGCGTTCGACACCAGTTCGGTGAAGGGGCCCGGCTTGGTGACGAAAACGCCGGCGTTCGACGGCTCGAACTTGAAGGCGAATTTGATCTTGCCACCCGACGCCTTCGCCGCGCGCTGTTCCAGCAGCGCCTTCAGCGACTCCAGCGTGTGGCAATCGTTGAAGCGGATATTGAAGCGTGCCCGCGCCTCGTCGGGAATGAGGTTGACCGTCTTGTTGCCGACGTCGATCGTGGTGAATTCGAGGTTCGACGGCTGAAACGTCGCGCTGCCATTATCGAGCGGCTCGGATTGCAACGCATTGATCAGCGTGACGATGCCGCGCACCGGATTGTCGGCGCGTTGCGGATAGGCGACGTGGCCGGACTTGCCGGTGACGATCAGCGTGCCGTTGAGCGAGCCGCGGCGGCCGATCTTGATGGTGTCGCCCAGCTCGTCCTGGTTGCTCGGCTCGCCGAGAATGCAGTGGTCGAACTTCTCGCCGTGCTCGGCCGCCCAGGCCAGCAGCTTCGGCGTGCCGTTGACCGCAATGCTCTCCTCGTCGCCGGTGATCAGAAACGAGATCGAGCCCTTTGGCTTGCCGCCATTGGCTGCGAGATGGTCGAGCGCGGCGGCAACGCAGCAGGCGATGCCGCCCTTCATGTCGACCGCGCCGCGGCCGTAAAGCTGGCCGTTGTCGATGGCGCCGGCGAAGGGCGGATGCGTCCAGGCCTTCTCGTCGCCCGTCGGCACCACGTCGGTGTGGCCCGCGAACGTCAGATGCGGCGCTTGAGTGCCGATGCGGGCGTAGAAATTCTCGACGTCCTCGGCGCCCGGCTCGCTGAAGGTCATGCGGTGCACGGTGAAGCCGGCTTTCTTCAGCACGCCTTCGAGAAACGACAGCGCGCCGCCTTCCGCCGGTGTTACCGACGGGCAGCGCAACAGATCGCGGGCAATGGCGACGGGGTCGGCGGGCACTTAATCCCTCAACAGCTCGTTGATGCTGGTCTTGGAGCGGGTGCGCTCGTCGACGCGCTTGACGATGACCGCGCAGTACAGCCCCGGTCCGCCGTCCTTGCCCGGCAACGTTCCCGGCACGACGACCGAGTAGGGCGGCACTTCGCCGACCAGCACGTCGCCGGTTGCGCGGTCGATAATCTTGGTCGAGGCGCCGAGGAACACGCCCATCGACAGCACCGCGCCTTCGCGCAAGATGACGCCCTCGGCCACTTCCGAGCGGGCGCCGACAAAGCAGTTGTCCTCGATGATGACGGGTCCGGCTTGCAGCGGCTCCAGCACGCCGCCGATGCCGACGCCGCCGGAGATGTGACAGTTCTTGCCGATCTGCGCGCAGGAGCCGACCGTCGACCAGGTGTCGATCATCGTGCCGCTATCCACGTAAGCGCCGAGATTGACGAAGGACGGCATCAGCACCACGCCCGGCGCGATAAAAGCCGAGCGGCGCACGATTGATCCCGGTACGGCGCGGAAGCCGCCCTTCTTGAACTTCGCGGCATTCCAGCCCTTGAACTTGCTGTCGACCTTGTCCCACCAGTTAGCCTTGCCGGGGCCGCCGGGAATCGCGCTCATGTCGTTGAGCCGGAACGACAGCAGCACGGCTTTCTTGAGCCATTGGTTGACCTGCCAGAGGCCGTCGCTCTGACGCTCGGCGACGCGGGCAGTGCCGCTGTCGAGCAGGCCCAGCGCGGTGTCGACCGCCTTGCGCACGGCGCCCTTGGTCTTCGGGCCGATCTTGTCGCGGCCTTCAAAGGCGTCGTCGATGGTCTTTTCGAGGCTGGTCAGAAGCTTGTCGTTTGGCATGGTCCGTCCCGGAATTCTCAGGTTCCGGGTTGTCGGGGGGTAAGGGCAGGCCTGTCAAGCGGTCGCCGGCCGCTCAATAAAAACGGGGCCCCGAAGGGCCCCGTTCCGGCGGCGGTCTCGTTAGGCCGCCGCGTGGGCCAGTTTCTGCGAGTCCGTGGCCACGACCTTGGAGCGCATCGGCTTGAGGACGAACAGCGCCATGGCCACCACCACGACGTTCATCAGCGCGGTGACCGCGAACACCGCGTGCCAGCTTCCGGTCGACGCCTTGATCATATTGGCGACCGGCACCAAAAAGGCCGAGGCGCCTTTCGCGGTGTAGAGCAGGCTCAGGTTCACGGTGGCGAATTTCGGCCCGAAGCTGTCGGTGCAGGTCGACGGAAACAGGCTGAAGATTTCGCCCCAGGTGAGGAAGATCAGCGCGGCGAAGACCACGAAGGCCCAGGGCGCGCTGCCCAGCGAGCCCAAGAGCCAGTACGACACCGCGCCAAGGCCGAACGCAATCGCCATCGTGTATTCACGGCCGATATGGTCGGACACCCAGCCGAACAGCGGCCGCGCCGCGCCGTTGGCGACGTTGTCGACGATCAGTGCGACCGACAGCGCGGTGGCGCCGAACAGAATGGCGGTGTCGGCGACATGATAATCCTTGGCGATGAGCGCGATCTGCGCCGTCGCCATCAGGCCGCTGGCCGACACCAGAATGAACATGACGTAGAGCACCCAGAATACCGGCGAAGCCAAGACCTCGCCGGGCGAGTAACTGCGGGCCGACTGCATCACCTTGGGCGGTGCCATTTGACCCATGAACTGGATTTCGTTCGCCTCAGGCGCGCGCAACATCCAAGCCAGGATGAAGACGATGACGCCTTGGCCGAGGCCGAACCAGAAGAACGCGGCTTCGTAGCCGCTGCTGGCGATGACTTCGCGCACCGGAACGACGGTGAGCGCAGCGCCCGCCCCGAAGCCGGCCGCGGTGAGGCCGACGGCGAGGCCGCGGCGATCCGGAAACCACTTCACCGCCTGGCCGACGGCGGTGGCGTAGACCGCGCCGCCGCCGATGCCGGCGAGGATAGAGCCGATATACAGCATGGTCAGCGTGTCGGACTTCGACTCGACGATCCAACCCAGCGCGATGAAAACGCCGCCGAAGGCGACCATCAGCTTCGGCCCGCGCTGCGCGCCGAGCTTGTCGACGATCCAGCCTTCGAGCGGCGTCAACCAGGTCTCCAGCGCGACGAAAATGCTGAAGGCGAGTTGGATCGCGGCCACGTCCCAGCCGTGGGTGGCGTGTATGGGCCCGACGAACAGCGTCCAGCCGTATTGCAGGTTCGCGATCATGATCATGCAGATCACGCCCGCGATCAGTTGCGTCCACCGTTGCCGATTCAGGGACTGTGTGGTCGTGGCGCCGATACTGGCCATAATGAATCCTCCATGGTTTCCCTAGTTGTGCCGATTATTATCGTTGACGATCGGTGCAGTGGCCGTGCGCACCGTTGCGTTGATTAAACTGAGTTCGGCGGCGGTGAGTTCACCGCGGCCGATGTGATATTCCATGACGACGATGAAAAACGTGACGGCGCCGACCCACGCGGCGGCGATTGCTACGTTGATAGCCAACGACGACAAGGTCCGCCGCGCGTTACGCGACCGCATTCACAATCCCGGATAAGCGCGCCCCGCTTATGACGGCATTTGGCTGTCGCAATTTGTACAGGTCAAGATTGAATTCGGAACACGCTGCCGATTGCTGCGCGTGCGAACCGTTTTATTCTAAAGTCGTATGGATGGGAGGCAAGCTTTGAGAAAATCGACAAGATCGTCGGTGACGTAATCGACGTGGGGATCGTCGCGGCCTTCGAGTTCCCAATTTTCGCGCACCACTTTGTTGTCAGGCGACGGCACCACCAGCACGGTGGTCATGCCCATGGCGTGCGGCACGGCGAGATTGCGCGCCAGATCCTCGAACATCGCCGCCTTCGTCGGATCGACGTCGTGAAGCGCCAGAAATCGCTCATAAGCGATGGCCGCCGGTTTCGGTTCGAGTTCGGCGGCGACGATGTCGAAGATGTCCTCGAAGTGTTCGTGCACTTCGAGCTTCTTCATCACCGCGTCGGCGTGCTTGCGCGTGCCGTTGGTGAGGATCAGCTTGCGGCCCGGCAGCTTTTGCAGCACGGCGCCGAGCGCCGGGTCGGGCTTCAGCACGGAATGATCAATCTCGTGGACATACTCGAGATACTCGGTGTGGTCGAGCGCATGCTCGGTCATCAGGCCGCGCATGGTGGTGCCGTAACGCTTGTAATAATCCTTCTGAACGCGGAAGGCTTCGTCCGGCGACACTTTGAGAAAATCCACGATGAACGAGCGGATGCGGTCGTCGACCTGCTGCCACAGCAGATGATGCGGGTAGAGCGTGTTGTCTAGATCGAACACCCAGGCGTTGACCTTGGCGAAGTCGCCGGCCGCCGGCAGAGAGGGCTTTGACACTTATTGTTGTTCCTTGAAGCGCACGGTGGCCGCGGGTTTGCCGGCCAGATCGATCTCGGTGAAGCCCGCCGAATTCAGGCCGCGCGCGGCGCAATCTTTCTGGTCGCTGAGATCGAACTTGCCGTCGCGCGTGCATAGCGCGACATTGCCGCCCCAGGCCAGCGGCGTTTCGCCGATTTTGACGACACGGCCGCTGGCGTCCACCGCCTCGCCGTAGCTGTAGAGCTTGCTGGCGCCGGCGCGCAGATCTGGCCGCACGCATTGGCCGGCGTCGACGCGATACCAGCCGCGCGTGATCGTCGCGTTGCCCTCGAGGGTGCCGATCGCGGCCATCACCGCGTATTTGGTATCGTTGCACCAGGAAAAACCGCGGCCTTCGGGATTGCGCGCGGCGTCGAGCAGCGTGGCGAAGAAATCCGGGCCGGTCGCCGCTTCCGCCGGCAATTTGCGGTCGGCGAGGAACTTGGCGATGGCGCTTTGCGTCTTGGCGCCTTGCACGCCGTCGATCGGATTGGCGTCGTAGCCGGCTATCACCAGCAGCCGCTGGATGCCGGCAAGCCGCGCCTGGTCGTCGTCGTAATCGGCTTCTTCGGCGAGGTTGATCGCCGGACCTTTCGGCGAATCCGACGGCCGCGCCGCGGCGAAGCGCGCCTGCTGGCTCATCGGGCAGCCGCGCGCATTGGCGATCTCGAAATTGCCGTCGCGCACGCAGAAGTCGGCGTTGCCGTCCTGCGGCGCCGGCGCCGAGCCGTAGACCGGCGGCGTGCGGGTGTGCACATAGACCATCTCGGCGTCGAGCGCGCCGTCCACCACCTGCTTGCACTGGCCGGGATCGACGCCGAACCAGCCGCGCGTCGAGACGTTGGCGCGCTTCTCCAGGCCGATGGCGGCGTCCATATGGTAGCTGGTGCGGTTGCACAGCGTGAGTTCGGCGTGTGCGGGCACTGCCGCCAGCATCAACAGCGCGGTCGCTAGTGCGATCCGCATCAGCGATGCATCAGCGTGCCGGCGCCGTGGTCGGTCAAAAGCTCGAGCAGCACGGCGTGCGGCACCTTGCCGTCCATGATGACGACGCCCTCGACGCCCTGGTCGAGCGCATAGATGCAGGTCTCGACCTTCGGGATCATGCCGCCGGAAATGGTGCCGTCGGCGATGAGGCGGCGCGCGTCGGCGACCGAGAGTTCGGTGATCAGGCTTTTCGACTTGTCGAGCACGCCCGGCACGTCGGTCAGCAGCAGCAGGCGCTTGGCCTTGAGCGCGCCGGCAATGGCGCCGGCGAAGGTGTCGGCGTTGACGTTGAAGGTGCCGCCGCCGGCGGATGTCGCCACCGGCGCCAGCACCGGGATCATCTCCTTGCCGAGAATGGCGTTGAGCACGAACAGGTCGACCTTGTCCGGCTCGCCGACGAAGCCGAGGTCGACGATCTTCTCGATGTTGGAATCGGGGTCGACCACGGTGCGCGTGACCTTCTTGGCCTGCACCATGTTGCCGTCCTTGCCGCACAGGCCGACGGCCTTGCCGCCGGCGTCGTTGATGTAGCCGACGATCTGCTTGTTGATCGAGCCGGCCAGCACCATCTCGACGATCTCGATGGTGGCCGCGTCGGTGACGCGCAGGCCCGCCGCGAATTCCGATTTGATGCCGAGCTTCTTGAGCATGGCCGCGATCTGCGGGCCGCCGCCGTGCACCACCACCGGATTGATGGCGGCCTGTTCGAGCAGCACGATGTCCTTGGCGAAATCGCGCGCCAGCGACTCCTCGCCCATGGCGTGGCCGCCATATTTCACGACGATGATTTCCTCGTCGTATTGCTGCATATGCGGCAGCGCTTCCGACAGGATGCGGGCCTGTTCTTGTGGGTCGATCTTTTGCGGGTCGATTTTCGGCGCTTTGCTCATCGCTTCGCCTCTGCCTGGAATGCCCGCGGGTTCTAGCCTCACCGCTTTCTTTCGTCCAGCAACCTCGCGATCGCGGCGCGCAGCTCGTCCATCCCGGTGCCCTCGTGCGACGAGGTCGCCAGGATGCCGGGGAAAGCGCCGGGCTTCTTGGCCAGGGCGGCCTCGACCTCGGCGATGCGGGCCTCGAGTTCGGATGTCTTGATGGCGTCGCATTTGGTCAGGACGACCTGATGGCTCACGGCCGACGCGCTCAACTCCTTGAACATCGGCTCGTCGGTGTCCTTGAGGCCGTGACGGGCATCGATCAGCACGTAGACGCGGGCGAGGTTGGCGCGGCCGCGCAGATAGGCGGTGATGGTGTCGGTCCAGGCCGACACCTTGGACTTGGCGGCGGCGGCATAGCCGTAGCCCGGCATGTCGACGATATGCAGCTCGGAGCCGGCGTTGAAGAAGATCAGTTCCTGGGTGCGGCCGGGCGTGCGCGAGGTCCGCGCCAAGGCCTTGCGGTTGGTGATGGCGTTGACCAGGCTCGATTTGCCGACATTGGAGCGGCCGGCGAAGGCGATCTCGACGCCGCGCATCGGCGGCATCGAGGCGGCCGAACCGGCGGCGGCGAGGAACTGCCAGTCGCCGCCGAACAGTTTGCGGCCGGCTTCGATTTCGCGGTGGGTATATCGGTCGGTCATGGTTCGCCCTGTCTGTCATGCCCGGGCCGGGCCGTCCATCGCCGCGGCGGGCAGGCCGCCATCCGGCGTTTCCGCCGCGGCCTCCCGACCCTGCTGCGTCTCGAGCTTGGCCTGACGGGCCTCGATGAAAGCGCGGATGCGGCGCGCCAGTTCGTAGCGGAATTCGTCCATGTCTTTCGGCACGGGGTCGTCATCGGGCTCCAGCGGGGCATCCTGCTGGGTCAGCAGCGCGGTCAGCTCGCGCAAGGTGCGCGTCAACGCGGACAGCGCGCGGCCGGCCTGTTCCATCTCGCGCGGCTGATGCGGCCCGGCCGAGAGCCGCGCGATGGTCGCCTCTATGGCGGGCAGCACCCGCGCCACCGCGCTCTGCAGCCGCCGCACGATCGCGGCGGGGTCGTCGCTGGGCGCGGCAACTGGTGCGTTCACATCCTCCCA
>Ga0265314_10002488_pt1 | contig 18828 bp, 9 predicted proteins | sample 4126metaG_FD_203106 | JGI IMG/M metagenome (GOLD analysis project Ga0265314, IMG submission 203106) | Rhizosphere microbial communities from Carex aquatilis grown in University of Washington, Seatle, WA, United States - 4-1-26 metaG | ecosystem: Host-associated > Plants > Roots > Rhizosphere >... | reverse complement strand
ACTTCAATACCGCGGCCGTCATCGATGCCGACGGTAAGTATCTGGGCAAGTACCGCAAGCATCATATCCCCCACGTGCATCCCGGATTCTGGGAGAAGTTTTATTTCACACCGGGAGATTTAGGGTATCCAGTCTTTGAGACGAAGTATGCTCGCGTCGGAGTCTATATCTGCTACGACCGTCATTTTCCCGAAGGCGCGCGCGTGCTGGGATTGAACGGCGCGGAAATTGTTTTTAATCCTTCCGCTACGGTTGCGGGACTCTCGGAATATTTGTGGGAACTCGAGCAGCCGGCGCACGCCGCGGCCAACGGCTATTTCGTGGGGGCCATCAATCGCGTGGGACGGGAAAAGCCTTGGAACATCGGTGAGTTTTACGGCAAGAGTTACTTCTGCGATCCGCGCGGGAAGATCTTCGCGCAGGCCAGCCGGGATAAAGATGAAGTGCTGGTCGCGGATCTGGATCTCGACTTGATCCAGGAAGTGAGAAGGGTGTGGCAGTTTTATCGCGACCGGCGTCCAGAAACGTATGGCGCGCTGACGACGCAGACGGGACAGACGGCGGCTGCGGACTAGATTTGGTCGAGCAACTTCGCGGCCTGTTTTTCCATTGTCATCCTGAGCGAAGCGAAGGACCTATGCATTCCGGCGCTGCGGGCAAAATGCATAGGTCCTTCGCTTCGCTCAGGATGACAATTTGGGTTTTTACTGACAATTTGGGTTTTACTGAAAGCTGATCACTGATAGCTGAGAGCTGCCTCGCACATGCCCCCATCCTTCCGAATCGAATCCAGTCCGCTGTACAACAGAGACCTCGCGCCCACGACTAGCGACCGGCGCACCTGGGGCACCTACAGCTTCGCGGCGCTGTGGGTATCGATGTCGGTCAATATTCTGACTTACATGCTGGCCGCCAGCCTGATCCAGGGAGGAATGAACTGGAAGCAGGCAGTGGCCACCGTGTTTCTCGGCAACACGATCGTTCTCGTCCCGATGCTGTTGAATTCGCATCCGGGAGCGCGTTACGGGATTCCGTTTCCGGTGCTGGCGCGCGCTTCGTTCGGAGTGCTGGGCGCGAATGTTGCCGCGGTCTTGCGCGCTCTCGTTGCCTGCGGATGGTTTGGCATCCAGACATGGATTGGCGGCGAAGCGATCAACACCATGATCACGACGCTTGCTCCCGCCTGGGGGCGAGTCGCCTATGGCGTTGCCATCTGCTTCCTGGCATTCTGGCTTATCAATCTGGCCGTCATTCTCAAGGGTATCGAGTACATTCGATTTCTGCAGGGAATCAGCGCGCCGGTTCTGCTGGCTGTGGGTCTGCTGCTGCTGGCGTGGGCCTACAAGTCGGCGGGCGGATTTGGCCCCATGCTGTCGGCTCCGTCACGCTTTGTGAGCTTTCCGGATTTTCTGAAGTTCCTCATCCCGGCGCTGAATGGCACGGTCGGTTTCTGGGCCACCGTGTCGCTGAACATCCCGGACTTCACGCGGTTTGCGAAAAGCCAGCGGCAACAAGTGATCGGGCAAGCGCTCGCCCTGCCGACCACCATGACGCTCTATTCGCTGATTGGAATCCTGGTGACTTCGGCGACGGTGGTGGTTTACGGCGCCGCGATCTGGAATCCGGTGCAATTGCTGAGCCGCTTTCATTCGCCCGTGGCCGTGGTGATCTCGCTGCTGGCGATTCTGCTGGCGACGCTGAACGTGAATATTGGCGCCAACGTGGTTTCACCGGCCAACGATTTTTCGAACCTGTGGCCGCGAAAAATCAGCTTCCGCACCGGCGGCGTAATCACCTGCTTCATGGGCATCGCGCTGATGCCGTGGAAATTGCTGTCCAGTTACAGCACATTCATCTTCGGCTGGCTCGGCGGCTACGCGGCGTTTCTGGGGCCGGTGGCGGGAATCATGATCTGCGACTACTTTGTGATCCGCCGGCGAGTGCTGGTAGTTGACGATCTCTATTTGCGCGGCGGGGTCTATGAATATTCGCGTGGCTTCAACTGGCTGGCTGTGGCTGCGCTGGCATTGGGAGCGGGCACGGCGCTGGTGGGGTTGGTTATTCCGGCGGTACGTGTTCTCTATGACTATTCGTGGTTTGTGGGATTTGCGGTGGCGTTCGTTGCTTACTACGCGCTGATGGGTTACAGAGTAAGCCGGGGATACCGGTCCCGCAGGAGTTGTCGTGAGTAAAACGTCTTCGTTCCGACAATTACTGTTCAATGCTTGCTGATTGGGAGCATAATTCCGGCTGCACGCCTAAGTCGGGTTTTACGTCGTGCAACTGCTTGATCGGAGCTGACCTGTGGAGCGCGACAAATTGATATCGGCGGCGTGGGTGATTGCCGGCCTAGTCGCACTTGCTCCCGCAATGTTTTTCATTTTCTGGGGCATTCTTTTATCGCTCGAGCTCTTGCCAACTCTGCCCAGGGTGCTCGCAAATCCAGACGGCTACACGCTCTCTTTCGTCGCTAGGACTACCGCAGAGACGATCGGTGGTTGTGCCGGGCTCGTTGCCGCTTGGATGGGAATATTGATTCCGCAGAAACTGCAGCGCCATCCGGACCTAAAAGGAATCTTCCTAGTATTTGCTTGTGCTGGTGTCGCCGCTATGTGGGGGTACATTCCAGAAGAAGGGTGGCGACATGCGAGGTTCGTCCGCCTTTGGATAATGTTGGGGCCTGTAGTTATGGGGCTTTGTGGTCTATGCCGAGTGTTCTGTTGTAAGTCGTCATCTGGTGTCGAGGGGCCAACTAGTGTAGTGCGTCAAACAGATCGATCTTTATGATTCGCTGACTCCCCCGTGATCCTCTGTGCCCTCGTGGTTAAAGCCTTTGACTTCCTCGTCAAACACCAGACTTCCTATCGGATCGAGACGAAACCGCTATCTTCGTCGCACTACACCAGGTGATCGAGCGTAGACGCGACGTGCGCCATTGCTGTTGATGAAATCGCCGTTACACCAACGACGATTGCGCACCTACTTCTGAAACGCCGGCAACACTTCTTTCTTGTATTTCTCCAGCGTGTCCTCTTCGTCCCCGCACATCAGATAAATGTTGAACTGTGTTACCCCGGCGCGAGCGAGCGCGCGGAGCTTTTCGATGTGCGCCTCGGCGGGACCGAGCAGGCAGAAGCGGTCGGTCACTTCATCCGATACGAAATGTGCGTTGCTGCTGTCGACTTCGCAATGATGCAGGTAATCGTAGTGCCCCTTGTCGCGTATGTATGAGGTCAGCGCGGGCGGGAGTTCCTCCGGCTTGTAGCGCGAAACTAGATCCACTACGTGATTCGACACCAGCGCGGGGAACCAGCGCACGCGCTCGCGGCCGACCTTCACGTCGTCGGACACCCAGACCGGCGCGGCAGCCATGATCTCGATCTTTCGCGGATCTCTTCCCGCGGCCTCGGCGCCCTTCTTGACGAAGCTGACGCACCACTCGATCAGATCGGGATCGGCGAACTGCAAGATAACGCCGTCGGCGATTCGGCCGGCGAGGTCGAGCACTTTGGGTCCGTATCCCGCGATCCATACGGGCGGAACGCCTCCGTTTGCCCATGTCAGCCGCGCATTTCGGCCTTCGTATTCGATCTCATTTCCAGCGGTGAGATTGCGGAAATCCTTTACCGACTCTTCCAACTGCGCGACCGTGACCGGTTTCTTGCCCAGCACTCGGCGCGAACTGTCGCCGCGGCCGATGCCGAGTTGCATGCGTCCACCAGAGATCAGGTTCAGCGTCGCAAACAGACTCGACGTCACCGTGATGTCGCGGGTCGCCGGATTCGTAACGCAGGTGCCGAGGCGCATGTGCTTCGTGTTGGCCGCCATCAGCGTGAGCATGGGATAAGGTTCGAGCCAGAGGACGTGCGAATCGAAGATCCAGCCATACTGGAAGCCGGCCGCTTCCGCCTGGCGCGTGAGCGCGACGATCCTCTCCACCGTCATGTCGGGCTTGATGGTGATGCCGAACTGCATGATTACTCCTCTGGTCTCGACGATGGAGCGACGGGCGCCTCGCCCGTCCAACGGTGCGGTGGCCGGGCGAGGACGCCCGGCGCTCCACAATCAAAATCGGCACTCGTAGTTTCGGGAGTTTAGCATAAAATCTGTACTTCGCCGCCGAAGGGGAAGGCACAATCATGGGCTTTGACACCATTATCGTTAACGGTCGCGTCGCCACGGCAACCGACACTTACACCAGCGACGTCGCGATCAGCGGCGGGAAGATCTCCGCTGTCGGGCAAAGCCTTCCGCGAGAAAATGCGGGAAAGATTATCGATGCGGCGGGTAAGTATGTGTTTCCTGGCGGAATCGACGTGCATACCCACCTCGACATGCCGTTTGGAGGAACCACTAGCGCGGATGATTTCGAGACGGGTACGCGAGCCGCGGCCTTTGGCGGGACGACTACTTTGATTGATTTCGCGATTCAGTACAAAGGGCAGACGCTGCGAACGGCTTTCGATACCTGGATGCAGAAAGCGTCGGGCAAAGCGGTTTGCGATTACGCGTTTCACTGCATCATCACCGACCTGGCGGACGCGCAGCTCGAAGAGATGAATGCCCTAGTGCGCGAGGGTGTCACCAGCTTCAAGTTGTTCATGGCGTATCCCGGCGTGTTCATGCTCGACGATGGGAGCATTTTTAAAGCTCTGCGCGCGACCGCGAAGAACGGCGGACTGGTCTGCATGCACGCCGAAAATGGGGGCGCGATTGACGTGATCGTGCAACAGGCGCTGGCGGAAGGAAAGAAAGCTCCGAAGTATCACGCCTTGACTCGTCCCACGACGGCGGAAGCGGAAGCGGTTTCGCGAGCGATTGCACTTGCCGAAATGGCGGGAGCGCCACTTTATATCGTCCATTTGAGTTGCAACGAGGCGCTCGAAAAGGTGCGCGAGGCGCGGGATCGCGGACTTCCCGTTTATGCCGAGACGTGTCCACAGTATCTGTATCTCTCGCTGGATAACTTCGACGCGCCCGGCTTTGAAGGAGCGAAATATGTTTTCACGCCGCCACTGCGCGAGAAGTGGCATCAGGAAAAATTGTGGAATGGATTAAAGACCGATCATCTGCAGGTAGTTTCGACCGATCACTGCCCCTTCTGTTTCAAAGAGCAAAAAGAACTGGGCCGGGACGATTTCACCAAGATCCCGAACGGCGGCCCGGGCATTGAGCACCGCATGAGCCTTATCTATTCTGGCGGCGTTGCCGCGGGACGATTCAGCGTGAATCGTTTTGTGGAATTGGTTTCCACGACGCCTGCGAAACTTTTTGGGCTGTATCCGCGCAAGGGCACGATCGCGGTGGGCAGCGACGCGGATCTGGTGATCTTCGATCCTGATCGCAAGCACACCATCAGCGCGAAGACTCACCACATGCGCGTCGATTATTCGATGTTCGAGGGAATTGAAGTAACGGGAATGCCCAATATCGTGCTGTCGCGCGGGCGCGTGGTCGTGGAAGGAGATAATTTTCTGGGACGTGCGGGCGCGGGAGACTTCCTCAAGCGGGCTCTTTACTCGCAGCCTTAGAGCGGTTCCGCGATGTATGGTGCGTACCCTCAGCGGCTGAAGCCGGCACTGCCCAAAGACAGGCATTCACTAGCCTTTTCGCGGCGGGCAGAACGGGGCAGAGCCCCGTGACCACACGAGCCGTTTTTCCGCAAGCTGTAAAGGCGAGCTTTTCCCAACGCTGAAGCGCTGGGCTAAGTTTGGTCGCCCCTCCGGGGCTGGAGAACTTGCGCGCCCGCGTCCGTTAGCGTTTATCTTCAGGCGTAAAGGGCGGTTCCGCTCGTCAGCGCCTTGAGGTCGGCAATCTTGCGAGCAACCTGCACTGAGTTCGGGCACGACACGCTGCACGCATCGCAACTACCGCAAGCTTCCAATCCGTGGCCCGCGGGAATTCCAGCGAGCAGGGTTCGAGCCATGTCACTGTTGCGATATTGCACGGCGTACATGTGCGAACGCATCAAGGCCGGGACTTCCGCCTGCTTGGGGCAAGCTGCGCGACACTCGCCGCACTGCTGGCAAAATTCCGCTTGTGCCGTGAAGCTCTTGTCGGCGAGGAACTTTTTCTCATCTTCGGTGTAGGCGAGATTGCGGGCGACGGAGAAGTCCTGCTCCAGATGCTCGTAGGTGCTGACGCCCGGAATCGCGGTGGTCACGAAGTCATGAGCGAGAACCCACTTCAGCAGCGCGGTCTGGCTGACCGGCGGAAGCGGCTTCGGCAGGTGAGCATCCGGGCGAACGCTGCCACCGGCTTGCGTTTTCATGGCGACGATGCCAATGCCGCTCTTGGAGGCGCGCTCGATGGTACTTAAAATCGCGTCGTTGTGCGCCATGGTGTAATTCAGCATGACCAGCGCCACATCGAACGTATCCAGTCGAATCGCCTCACCGACCACGTCCACGGTGTTATGCGTGGAGATGCCGATGAAGCGCGTCTTGCCGTCTTTTTTCAGAGCCTGCAGGGCTTCCAACGGACCCTCGGCATGTGCTTGTTCTGCAGAATCCACGGCGTGGTAGTACAAAATATCCACGTGATCCATCTGCAGCCGCCGCAGGCTCTTCTCGGTGTTTTCGATGAAGCGTGCCTTGCCGTCCGCGGTGCTGAGCTTTCGATCATGGTCGCGGACGGCTTCCTTAGTGGCAACGGTAACCTTATCGCGAATACCCATTTCCTTGATGACCTGCCCAACCATCTCCTCATTGCGACCCTGCTGATACCCGGCGGCGGTGTCATAGAAGCGTACGCCCAATTCGTACGCGCGCCGCAGCAGGCCCGGGACGTCGGCGTTCATCACCCCCATGCTCACAACCGGAAGCGTCAAGCCTGTCTTGCCGAGCGTGCGCTGCAAGACCGGACTTGATACGGGGGTCTCAACCGGCAGGCCGGAAGTCGCTGCGAGCGCATCCCACGCAAACGGGCCAAGTTTCAGCGCCGCGCCTCCGAGCGCCAGCGTTTTCAGGAAACTTCTGCGGTCTTTCATAAGATCTCCTTAGTAATTCTGCAACTTTATAAGAATCAATCCACTTCGTCTCACTTCAAATTCTGCGCCGTCTGCTTCAGCAATGCCGGCGAGTTGGCTGCCGGATTTACCACCACAATCAGGTAACGGCCCTGCGCGACGGCAATCACGCGTCCCTCGAAGGTATTGCTGGCCCGAATTGCGCCGTTACCCAAATCGGGGGCAGCTTCACACTTGCCACTCCCACGAAAATATTTCGCGAGCGCTTCCAGCCTGATCTTCGCCTCCGCCGGGTCCTTGGCCACGGAAATCAGCAGCTTGCTGTCCGCCGCACCCTGTTTGTAGCTCACGATATACGCCGGGCTCAGAAAGGAGTGGCCAAGCGGGTCCTTCCGCGTGAACTGTTCCGAATATTTCACGCGATGTTCTTGCGGAATCTTCTTCAGCAGAGGAGGCCATGATCGTGTCCCGGCAATCCGCTGTGAGAGCACGCGGGCAAACTGCTGCAGCAGCTCGTTCGCTCCGGGGCCGGACCCGGAAAGCTTGACGTAGTAGCGATCCTGCAGAAAATTCAGGATTCCTTCGCTCCGGTAAGCCTCGATGCCAATGTCCAGAAAGTGATAGCTGGGCGAGCGTTCGGCGGCATAAATGCCGAACGCGTCTTCGGCGCTGCCCATGTCAAAAATGTCCACGCCCAGTTCGGCTTGTCCGCTCTTGAAGTCCTGATGCAGCAGGACATGCAAATCGTAGAGCAGATAAACATCGGCCCCGCCGTCCATGAATTGATACAGCTTGTCGGGGCCGTAAAACGCGGGAGCGCCTTGCGCGGTGGCGTGTCCGGGAAGGGGCGCGCCGACAAACGTCAGAAGATGTTTTTGGTCAATATCGGATGCTTGCGTGCGGGGAGCGCCGCCGCCGGATGCCGAACTCTGTGGCGGAAACACTGCTGCTGCCAGCAAGCCACAGATCAGCCAGCTAGTCCTTCGGGCCCAGAACTTCATTCCCACTTTCCCTCACCCGCCATCGACCGGAGCGAGGCACCGAGGATGGGAGCGACGGGTTAGACCCAATTACCGGGTCTGACCGGAATTTCCTTTTTGCCTTCGGAACAGACCATACTACACCCGTCTGGCTTGCTGGTGCAGACAAAGCGGAATCGGGGCGCGCACGATGGTCATGTCGCTGCGGACGCCAGGAGCGATTCTTGCGAGGGGTAACATGGCGCGGTTTACAATGTTCAGGCGCAAGCTTGGGAATGCGAGCGCCGACCACCATCATGACTGCGACTATTGGCCAGGACCAGGCAAGATGAAGGAAGTCAGCGGGCTCGGCGACGCGAAGCAAGGCCACGACGGTTCGTGGTTGCAAGCCTCTGTCACCCCGACGTTTCCAATCAGCCGCGTTGACGTCTGGAGAGTGTGTCTGGACGAAGCCGTGAAAGCAGGCTCCGAGGCCAGCGTTTTGTCGCCCGATGAGATCGCGCGCGCCAACCGATTTCACTTCGAGAGAGACCGAATTCACTTTAGCCGATGTCGCTCCGCACTTCGGAGCCTGCTGGCCGGCTATCTCGCAATTCCTGCGGCCGAGATTGCTTTCGAGTATCTGAGCAGCGGCAAGCCGCAGCTCGCAGCGGGGCAGAATCCACGCGCGCTGCAGTTCAACGTATCCCACTCGGCGAACATGGCGCTGATCGCGTTTGGCTGTGAGCACCGACTCGGCGTCGATATCGAACAAATCCGCGTCGACGTCGACACGGAATCACTGGCCGATCGATTCTTCTCTCTTCGCGAGCGCGCTGGACTTCGGGCGTTGCCAGATCACCTACGAGTGCCGGGGTTTTTTGCCTGCTGGACGCGTAAGGAAGCGTTTCTTAAGGCCACCGGTGACGGGCTTTCGTTTCCGCTCGCTGATTTTTCCGTCAGCACACACCCCGATCTCAATCCTGATCTTGAGGAAATCCGGGGAAATACCGAAGCTGGCAAACAGTGGTCTCTGGCAGACCTCAACGCCGGCGATGGCTTCCGGGCGACGGTGGCCGTGGAGCGCGCTTTCGCTCGCTTCGAAACCTATAGTTCCCCCCGCATCTGCTAGCTTCATAGCGCGCCGATCGACAAAAAAATCCCCACGACCCGGACTACGTCGTGGGGCAAGATGCGAATATCTAACTCACCCGGAAATGTGCGTGGGCTCCGGCGCGGTGACCACGGTTTCGGAGACCGGCTCCTGGCGGCGCGCCTCCTGCACACGATCGAGGCAGGCCTGGAGTTTCTCCGCCAGCATTCCCGCGTTGGGCTCACTCAGCATGTTCAGATGAGTGCCTGCGACATCCTGAACTTCGATTCCTCCGGCGGCCAGTCCTCCCCAGCCCAGCAGTTCGTCGTCGACGTCGAAAGCGGTTCGGGTGACCGACCGAAAGATAGTAATGCGGCCCGGATAGACCGTGGGGCGATACATCGCCCCAGCGATCCGATTCGTGGTTTTCATGTCAGCAACGGACGGAGGAGACAAAAGGCGAAGCTTGTACATCAGGCCGTACACCTTCCTGGTGAAGAAGGAAACCGTCCGTTTCGTTGCGTGCCGCAGTCCCTTTCCCGAACGGAGGTTGCGCTCGAACCGGATCTTGTACATGGCAAGGCGCCGGCGGAGATCGGGGGTATCCCGGTAGCGCTCCATATACTGCCATTCAATCGTGTCCAGCAATCCGAGGAGCGCTACAGTTTCTCCGGCGGCATGAAGCTGCTGTGCCACTTCGAACATTACGATGCCGCCGAAGGAGTACCCGGCCAAACAGTATGGCCCGTGCGGCTGCACCTCGCGTATCGCGCGGATATAGTAGGCCGCCATATCCTCCACCCGCGTGAGCATGGGCAAGCGCCCATCCAAACCCTGCGGCTGAAGAGCAAACACCGGCTGATCCTCTCCCAGGCAACGGGCCAGCGCGTTGAAGCCGATGACGTTTCCGAAAACGCCGGCGACCACGAAGAGCGGCAAGCGCGACCCGTGGCGGCGAATGGCAACTACCGCGGACGACGGCACCACTTCTGGAACGCTGGAGGTTTCGGCCTTCCGGATCAGCCCGGCCAATTGGCGGATAGTGCGCGCCTCAAACAAGGTGGAGAGGCCGAACTCCTGCTGATAGGTCTTCTTGATCTTGCTGAACAGGCGCACGGCAATCAGCGAATGGCCGCCCAAGTCGAAGAAATCGTCGTCCAGACCAACCGTCTTCACTCCCAGCAGTTCCTGCCACCACTCCGCCAGCACGTTTTCAACTCCGCTTTCGAGTTTCACCGCACTTCTTGCCGGAGAATCGGGTGCTGGGGATGCTGCCGGCTTGGCCGCAAATTCTCCGCGAATTACTATGACCTCGGGCGGCATATCGGAGCGCAGAATCTGATCAAATGCGCTGATCCCGTCCACCGCTGAAATCCCCTGGCCCACAATCACGTCAGCCGGTTCGCTGAGGGTTCCGGTTACTCGCGAACTTGACACGGGCGCGGAGCCGTCAAACGCGGCCGCCATGCGCCGCAAAGAAAACTCCTCGATTTCCGCAACAATACGCCCATCTGCATCGAGCAGCGTGAAATCGAAGGTCGCGATCTCGCGTTGCGCCCTATTCTCCTGGCGGCAACGGATGTGGCTGTAGACGCGCGCGGGCATTGGACGATAGAACCTGATCCGCTTGTAAGACAGGGGCAGATAGAGGGCCTCGGACTCGTCGTATCCGGGAATGAGATAGAGGGCCGATCCAGTGGCCAAGTCGAAAAGAGCCGGATGCAGAAACCAAGTTGGCAAGTCGGCGAGAGAATCTTGTGCCAGTTGCAGGTCCGCGAGTGCTTCCCGCTCTCCGATGTGCAGAGTCTGCAGGTTTCGCCAGCGGGAGCCGAAATCGAAGTAGCGCTCCTGGCGGGTCCGGTGCTGATCGTCGAAATCGATACGGCGCAAACCACAGCGCGCGCGAAGCTCCGCGACATTCCGATCCGCGGGAGCGGGCTTCTGGTTTCGCGCAACCTGCCCCGACGCGTATTCAATCCAATCCTTGCTTTCGGCCAGGATCGAAAAACGGAAACCGGAATGCTGGCGGCGCAGGCGCACGCGCACCTCTTTCGATTCCTCCGGAGCGACGGAAAGAGGCGCCAGGAAGAAAACATCTTCGAATTCAATCCCGCTCCCGAAGCGGTCTTTAATTCTTGCGACATCGATTCGCGCAGCATCGATCAGCGCGGCTGCGGCCAGTTGCAGATATCCCGTGCCGGGAAGAAGAGCGGAGCCGTTCTTGAGACGGTGCTCGCCCAGCAGCCAATTCTTCTCGCAGCTCAGCCGGACTGAATCAACCGTCTCCGTTTCAGACTGGACCATGCGGCGCTCCAGGATCGAAGAGCTGTTTGTGCTTACTGGACCTCGCCCCGCCATGCCCACACCGGCCCACATTCCCCAATTCACGGCGGTGACGGGTTGGCCGGTCTGGCTGAGGGCAAACGCATCCAAGAAAGCGTTCGCGGCGGCGTAATCGACTTGCCCGGGAGGCGGCACGAGAGAACTGATGGAGGAGAACAGGAGCCAGAAATCGAGCTTGCGGCCGGCGAGCGCCTGCTGCAAGACCTCCTGCAGCACCAGGGTGCCTTGAATCTTTGGCGCCAGCACGCGCGCGGCGCTCTCGCGACTCTTGATTTGCAACGGGCCGTCTTCGATCAAGCCGGCGGCATGAATCACGCCGTCAATACCGCCAAAGCGCTGAAGGGCCGTTTCGACGGCTTGTTCCATCTGCTGGCGGTCGGTCACGTCCGCGGCAATCGTGAGCACCTCGGCTCCGGCGGATTCCAACTCGCGCACTTTCCCGATCTTTCGCAGGCTGCCGCTGGTTCCGTCCGGCGCCTCGATCGGAACCTCGGACGCAAGTGGAAGCGGCGTACGCCCCACCAGCACCAGCCTCGCGTGAACGGATCGCGCCAGGTGTTCCGCGACCAACAGCCCAATCCCTCCGAGGCCGCCGGTAATCAGATACACGCCTTTCTCTTTCAGACGGGTTCCCGAGGGCTGGACGCGAAGATTCGCGGGCTCGAAGCTTTCCACCCAGCGTTGCGTCTTCCGGTACGCCACGCAAGAAGCTTCATCGCGCGAAGAGCCCTCTAGAATAATGGTGCTCGCGGCGTTTCCCAGATACTCGATCTCCAGATCTAGATCGATATGGCGGCAGAACGTGCCGGGAAATTCCTTTGGGATTACCCGGACAGGCCCCAGCAACGCGGCGCGCGCGGGTTCGGCGACGGCTTCTCCAGAGACTGACTGCAATCCGTTGGAGACGGATAGAATCTCGACCGCGCCGAGATCCTGATCCCCCAGGGCTTGCGCCAGAAACAGGAGGCTGTAGAAGCTCAGGTCCAGAGTCCGATCCAGAGTCCGATCTGAAGTCCGACCCAGCGACCGGCCTGCGGCCGAGCCAATGACCGGCCACAGGTGCAGAATCTTTTTTGGCGCATGCTCGTGGCGGGCGATATCCGCGAATAGATGGTCGTAATCCTCACGCGCTCCGGGACGAATTACGTACGAACCGGTTCCGGCGCGCTTGTACTTAGCACCGGCGGCGACTTGCAGCACTTCATGTCCGGCAGCCCTAAGTTGCTTCAAAACCTCCACGCCGAGGCCGGTATCGTCAGAAAACACCAGCCAGATGGCGTGGTCTGGCGGAGATGCCTTTGTGGCGGAAACTTTCTTCCAGACCCGTTGATGGAACCATGGCTCGACCGTGGCCGCATCCGCGCGAGGAGCGGCGACACTTCCCTTCCCGGCAAGGAGGCTGCCACCGGGTTCAATCCAGTAACGCTGGCGCTCGAACGGGTAGGTGGGAAGTGGAACCCGTTGCGTGGACTCTCCGGAATGCAGAACAGTCCAATCGATCGATTGGCCGGCGATCCAGAGTTGTCCAGCGGTGTTGAGCAGGAACATGGCGTCGGAGACCTGCTCCTGCGGATGCCGCATGGAGGGCAGGACCTTGGACGCTTTCGGCCTGCCTGGGTGCTGGCGGGCCAGCGACGTGAGTGCCTGGCTCGGTCCAACTTCCAGGAATACACGCGCTGGATCCGAGAACAGTTCCGCGAGACAGTCGGAGAAGCGCACGGTATTTCGCAGATGGCGCGTCCAATAGAAGGCATCGGTGGCTTCGGCAGCGGTAATCCACGTGCCGCTGACGTTCGACAGATAAGGAATCTTCGGGGCACGCAGAGTGACCTTGTCAAGATGGCCGTGGAAGGCTTCCAGCATTGGGTCCATCATCGCGGAATGAAAAGCGTGCGACGTGTGCAGCAGGCGGCAAACGATTTTTCGCTTTTCGAGCTCTCGCGCGAAATTCTGAATCGCATCGGTGGGGCCGGAGAGCACGCACTGTTCGGGTCCGTTGATGGCGGCGACCGCCAATTCTTGAGGAATTGAGAGCGTCGCCGCAGCCGCGGAAACCGCTAGCATGGACCCAGACGGCATCTCGTCCATCAGACGGCCGCGGATGGCGCTCAAGTGCAGAGCGTCCTCCAACGAGAACACGCCCGCCAGACACGCGGCAACGTACTCTCCAATGCTGTGTCCCACCATGGCGGCTGGCGCGATGCCGTGTGCCATCCACCACTGCGCCAGCGCGTATTCGATGCTGAATAGTGCGGGCTGCGTGAAGCGCGTACGCGACAATCTCTGGTCCGCCGTGGCTGCTTCCTGCTCGGGTGGGTAGAGCAAGGTTCGCAGATCGAGGCCAAGGTCGGGCGTTAGACACTCCGCACAGGCGTCGAGCTGCGCGCGGAATATGGGCTCCGTTTCGTACAATTCACGGCCCATGTTCACGTATTGCGAGCCCTGACCGGAGAACATGAAGACCACGCCAGAAGCGGATGCGGGCGACTGACCGGTGAAGACACGGTTGGGTTCCGCGCCGCTCAGCAGGCGGCAAACCTCTTCGGTGTTAGCCGCCGCAAAAACGCGCCGGTGAGAGAAACGTTTTCGTCCCGCTTGCAGCGTGTAGGCCACATCCTGCAGGCGCAAACCCGGATTTGCTTGCAGGTGGGTTCTGAGGTTCTGGCTGACCCGTTCCAACGCGGAGGCCGTTTTCGCGGACAGCGCCAGCAACTGATACGGCTTCTTCGCCGGGGCCCGTTCTTCCAACGGCGGCGCTTCTTCCAAAACGACATGCGCATTGGTGCCGCCGATACCCAGCGACGTGACGCCGGCGCGTCGCGGCACGCGGCCCGTTTTCCATTCTGTCAGGCCAGTGTTGACATGGAACGGGCTGTGTTCGAAATCAATCAGCGGATTCGGTTTGTGGAAATGCAAGCTCGGCGGAATCTGCCGATGCCTCAACGCTTGCGTCGTCTTGATCAGACCCGCAATGCCCGCCGCCGCGTCCAGGTGGCCAATGTTGGTCTTGAGCGACCCGATGGCGCAATAATTCGTGCCCGTGCCTTGGCTGGTCTGGCGGAACGCTTGCGTCAGAGCTTTGATCTCAATCGGATCTCCGACCCTGGTTCCGGTCCCGTGAGTTTCGACATAGGAAATCTCGCTTGCTTTGACGCCGGCCACGCCCAAGGCTTCGGTTACGACCTCGGCTTGTCCGTCGACGCTGGGAGCGAGATAGCCGGCCTTTCGCGAGCCGTCGTTGTTGATGGCGGAGCCAAGAATAACGGCATGAATGGTGTCATGATCGGCCAAGGCGTCTTCGAGCCTTCTGAGCACCACAATGCCGGCGCCGCTCGAAAACACGGTGCCACTGGAATCGGCGTCGAAGGCGCGGCAGTGGCCGTCGCGCGACAGAATCTCGCCTTCGCGATACAAGTAGCCGTGTCGGTGCGGAAATTCAATCGTTACCCCGCCCGCCAGCGCCATGTCGCATTCCTGATTCAGCAGGCTCTGACATGCGAGGTGGACGGCAACCAGCGAAGTGGAGCAGGCCGTCTGCACGTTGATGCTTGGTCCCTGGAGATTCAGCTCGTAGGACACGCGCGTTGCCAGCACATCCTTATCGTTGCCGGTCTGGCGAATCAGGAACATCCCGGCGCTTTCCACCAGCGTCTGGTTGGTCAGCAGGTTGTAGATCATGTAAGAGTTCATGCCCGAGCCGGCATAGACTCCGATGGACCCGGCAAAACTCTCCGGCACGTGGCCCGCATCTTCCAACGCTTCCCATGCGCACTCGAGGAAGACGCGGTGTTGTGGGTCCATGATCGACGCGTCTTTCGGGCTGAAACCGAAGAAGGCAGCGTCGAACATATCGAGATCCTCGAGCACCACTCCGGATTTCACATATTCCGGCTGGGCGAGTTCGTCGGCGGAAACTCCAGCGGCCAACAGCTCGGCATCGCTGAGTGGGCGGATCGCTTCCACGCCGTCTCTCAGATTGCGCCAAAACTCTTCCGTGTTACGCGAGCCGGGAAAGCGGCCAGCCATGCCGACGATCGCGATCGCTGCGCTTTTCATCGTCATTGCTTCCTCTGTTGGCGCGCGGCCAGCCTGCGCTCCGCCCGGTTCAGAACTGGCGCCGCGGTATCTTGTCCATTGAGGTGGTTCGCCAGAGCGCGGACGGTGGGAAACTGAAACATGTCGACCAAAGAGATCTCGCGGCCAAGCGACTGCTGCAGTTGCATGTGCACTTCGGCCACCATCAGAGAGTGGGCGCCGAGATCGAGAAAATTCTTGTCCAATTCGATCTGTTCCACTCCCAGCGCATCTTTCCAAGCCTGAGCGATCGCGCTCTCGAGTTCGTTCCGCGGCAGTTCGGGCGGCGCATCAGATTTCTGTTCCAACGTCGAGGGGTGGGGCAGCGCGTTGCGATCGATCTTGCCATTCGCCGTCAGCGGTAAGGAATCGAGCGGCACGAACATCGATGGCACCATGTGCTCGGGCAGTGTCGACGCCAGCGCCGCGCGCAGAGAGGCGAGCTTTAGACTCGCTCCCGGCCTGGCGACAACATAGGCAACCAGGCGTTTGTCTTCCGGTTTGAAGTCGTGGGCAACGACCACCGCCTGACTTACTCCAGCCTGCTGTTCGAGAGCGGCCTCGATTTCGCCGATTTCGATGCGGAAGCCGCGCAGCTTCAACTGAAAATCCGCTCGTCCCAGAAACTCCAGATTTCCGTCGGGCAGAAAACGCGCAATATCTCCTGTGCGGTACATGCGGTTTCCCGGACGGAACGGATCGGCTAGAAACTTCTCGGCAGTCAACTCCGGTCTCTGCCAATACCCCCGCACCACGCCCTCGCCGCCGATCCATAGATCGCCGGTCTGGCCGGCAGCAACCGGCCTTAGTTCCGCATCCAGCACATAGACCTGGGTGTTGACGATCGGCTTCCCAATCGGGATAACATCCGACTCGTCATCGATACGAAACGTCGTGGACCAGATTGTGGTTTCGGTGGGCCCGTACATGTTGTACATTTCGCCGGAGAAGACCTGCCGCAACTGACGAACCAGCGATGACGGGAGCGCCTCGCCTCCGAGAAAAAGTTTTTTCAATCGTCCCAGCGAAGCCAATCCATCGGGATTGACCGCGATCATCCTCGCCAGAGAAGGGGTCGACTGCATGTGCGTAACGCCATATTTCAAAATCTCGTCTGGGATCGTCTGCACGCCCTCGTCTCCGTGAATGATTACCTGAAACCCGCGGGTCAGCGTCCAGAACAGTTCGAGCACCGAGATGTCGAAAGAAATGCTGGTCACCGCCAGCCAAACGCCGGGCTCGGACCCAATCGCTTGATCCATGCCGGTGAAGAAGTTGACCACGTTGCGGTGCTCGATCATCACACCCTTGGGTCTCCCCGTCGATCCTGACGTGTAGATCGCATAGGCCAGATTCTTCCCGTTGGCAGTGGAAGGGATCGGGGCCGTGGAGTGTGAGGCAATGGTTTCCGCATCGCCATCGATGGAGACAATGTGCTTCGCCGCATGGGGCAGACGCGATTTCGTGCGCTCGGTGGCGAGGATGACCGGAGCCTGCGAGTCTTCGATCATCAGCTCGATACGCGGCATTGGATAGCTGGGATCAATCGGAACGTAGGCCCCGCCCGCCTTGAGGATCGCGATCAACCCGACCATCATTTCCAGGGAACGTTCGACGGCGATCCCGACCAGAGTTTCCGTCTGGACGCCGAGCGCGCGGAGATGCCGCGCCAGTTGATTGGAGCGCCGATCGAGTTCGCAATAGGTCAGGCTGCGCCCCGCGGAAATTACCGCGATCGCGTCCGGCGTGCGCGCAGCCTGGAGCTCAAACAGCTGCGCCATTGTGCTCTCGCACAAGCGGCCGCTCTCGGTTTCTTTGCCTTCAACCGTTTCTGCGAGCAAGGAGGCTGTTCTCCAGGAAAAGGAATTCAATGCCAGTGCCAAGGAAGGTCTCGATGGCCTCTTCCGGCGTATTGACAATGGGCTGACCCTTTACGTTGAAACTGGTGTTGAGCACCATTTCTCGTCCGGTGGTTTTTCCGACGGCGGCGAGCAGGCGATGGAAATCGGGATTGTCTTTTTCTGACACTGTCTGCAGGCGCGCTGAACCATTCACGTGAGTGATGGCCGGAAGCGACGCGCGGTGTTCGGGACGAACGTCCACCACCGTAATCATGTAGGGCATATGCGTGCCGGGCGCGACGTTGAACCAACGATGCGCCTCTTCCACTGAACACGCCGGGGCAAACGGGCGAAACGCCTCGCGCATTTTGACCATCGCGTTAATACGGTCGCGCATGGCCGGATGCCCAGGGTCGGCAAGAATACTGCGGTTCCCCAGGGCGCGCGGACCGTACTCCAGGCGGCCGCGATACCAGGCAATCACTCGTCCCTCGGCGATCAGCCTGGCCGCTTCGGCGCAAGTCCGATCGAGAGAATCGAAACGCGTCACCGCAACCCGGCTAGCGTACTTCTGAATCGCGTTTTCGATGCATGGCAGGGCATAGGCAGGCCCCAGTAGCGGAACCTTCATGCGCTCATTGTGAATTTTCTCAAAGAGCGATGCGCGGTAGAGGGCAGCACCCAAGGCAGTGCCGTCGTCTCCGGCCGCGGGCTGAATGTAAACTTCGTCGAATATGCCGGAGTCAATGAGCTTGCCATTGGCGGTGCAATTCAAAGCAACGCCGCCTGCCAGAGCAATGCGCCGCATGCCCGTTTGTTTTCCGAAATGTCCGCAGACGTGCAGAACGGCGCGATCGAGACACTCCTGCAGCGCAGCGGCTATATCTTTGTGTTCCTGGGTGATCTCCGCGTCGGGCGCCCGCCGCGTCACCAAGTGCTCGTCGAGATAGGCACGGGTTGCCACATAGTTCTCGCGTTCTTCTCGCGAGCGGTTGAGCCGCAGGATCGGAATTCGAATCGAGCCATCGGGACGCAGCTCGACTGTTTTCTCGAAGAAAGCGCGGAAACGTCCCGGATCGCCATAGGGGGCAAGCCCCATGATCTTGTATTCATCGGAATTGAAATCGAAACCCAGGTGCAGCGTGACCAGGGAGTAGAGAATGCCGATGGAATCGTTGGCGGGGATCTCGCGCAGCTTCTCAAAATCGCCGTCGCGAAACTGAAACACAGTGAGGCTCTGGACCTCGCCCATGGCGTCGTTCACGACGGTCAGGCACTCGTCCCAGCCCGAGGTGAAGGCGGCGCTGGCGGCGTGCGCGAGATGATGATTGACCGGCTGGATTTTCTCGTCTGGAAAATCGGGGTAGTAACGCCGCAGCTGTCCGACGAGCGCTTCTTTCGAGAACACGTCCTGGTACAGTCTCGCCGACTCTGGGTCAAGCGAATAGAGCGGGCGGAAGGGCGCATAGTCAAAGCCGTGCGCGATTTCGTCCACATCTTGGAGCGCAATACCAGCCTCACGAAGACAAAACTGGATTGCGTCAATGGGAA
>Ga0265314_10002487_pt1 | contig 18835 bp, 11 predicted proteins | sample 4126metaG_FD_203106 | JGI IMG/M metagenome (GOLD analysis project Ga0265314, IMG submission 203106) | Rhizosphere microbial communities from Carex aquatilis grown in University of Washington, Seatle, WA, United States - 4-1-26 metaG | ecosystem: Host-associated > Plants > Roots > Rhizosphere >... | reverse complement strand
CCCGCTTCAAGCAAGGTATGAACGTATTGTTCAGCAACCGTGCAGTCGTCGAATAACTCCTCATAGACCACCACGAACGGAGTGGGAACGCCCGTCACGCCTGACAATTCCTTGGCCCGGCCTTCCGGGTCACGCTCGGTCTTCCCGACCTTCACCACATCGGGCATGGACGCGTTGATTAGCACGTAGAGGAAGCCAGCGTTCATTCGCGGCACTCCCGGATTGCTGGAAGGCGGCAGCGCTTCATTGCCAATCCCGTTGGGTGACACAACATGCGCGTTCACCGCCCGCCAGGGCATGATAAACAGTTATCCAAATCCAATCGAAGCAATCTGGCTCGCCACGCTACTCTATAAGCCGTACATCCGCAAAAAAGATCGACCTCCCCAGCGATACTCGCCCCAAAAACAATCAAATCGAAACTCAAAAATCAAAAATCCCGCCGCCCCCCTCCCGCTTGGCATTGCCTCCCCCATCTCGCACAATTGCGGCATGACCATCCGCGCTCCAGCCGTCCAAGCCCCCGGTCTTCAAGGCCGGTCCGGACAGCGCCTGCGCCTCACCCTCTGGGCGCTCCATGTCTGGGTCGTCCTGCTCGCGCTCCTCTCGCTGATCACCGACCGCTTCAACCTCTGGCTCGACATGCGCGCCCTGGGCGCCGCCGGAAAGCTCTTCGCAATCCTCTGGGCCGCCACCGCCACCACCATCCCCTTCCTCGCCGGCCCGCGTCTCACGCGCTTTTTCCGCCACCCCCGATGGTCCCCCGGCCTCGCCCCGCACATCGCCCGCCTCCTCCTCTGGCCAACCTACTTCCTCCTCGCCTGCCTCCTCGCCGATACCGCCTGCTACATCGATCTGCTCCTGCACCAGAAAGCCGATCTCCAATTCCCGCTCCCCTTCCTCATCGCCATCCTCCTCGCGCTCTGGGCCCTCCTGACCCGCGAATACCTGCGCCGCCAATCCGAAACCACAAAAATCGACGCCCCCACCCGCCTCCTCGCAACCCTCTGGACCATCTCCCTCGCGATTTTCATGCTCGGCGCCTTCGCCCTTCATCTGTTCCAGCGCCCGCCCCCGCCGGACAAAAAAATCGACCTCGCCGTCGTCCTCGGCGGCTACGTCCTCCCCGATTCCAAAGCCTCCGTCGAACTCGCCGACCGCACCAGGGTCGCCATCAACCTCTACAAACAGGGCCTCGTCTCCCACATCCTCCTCTCCGGCGGAATTCACCCCCCCACCTCCAGCCACCCCAATGAACGCAACGAAATCACCGCCATGAAAAACGTCTGCCTCGCCGAAGGCATCCCCGAATCCGCCCTCTTCTACGATCCCGTCGGCATCAACACCCGCGCCACCGCCTTTAACACCGCCGGCTTCATGCACGCCCACGGATTTTCCAGCGTCATCGTCTGTTCAACCGATTTTCACCTCTATCGCACGGTGCTCAGCTTTCATCAGGCCGGCCTTGACGCCTACGCCCTCGCCGCACAGCCGGCTGATTGGCAATGTGCCGAAATCCGCGACACCGTCCGCGAAATGATCGGCATCGCGGTCTACAAACTGTTTCCCCACTACCACCAACCCACGGTGATCAGCATGCAACTCAAATCCCCCCGCCTCGTCGTCAAAAAATCCGCCGGCACCCTCGAACTCTTCGACGGCCAACGCCTCGTCAAAACCTACCCCTGCATCTCCGGCACCCACCCCGGCGACAAACAAAAGGAAGGCGACCGCCGCACCCCCGAAGGCACCTATCGCATCGTCTACAAAAACCCCGAATCCAACTTCCACCTCTCCCTCGGACTCGACTACCCCAACAAAAAAGACGCCACCCGCGGCCTCGCCGACGGCCTGATCACCCAGGCCCAATACGACCAAATCACCGCCGCCCTCGCCTCCGACCTTTCCCTTACGGAAAATCAGAAAAACCTCTGGTACACCCCCCTCGGCGGCGAAATCTTCATCCACGGCCACGGCACCGGCCGCCCCGACACCGCCGGCTGCGTCGCCCTCGACAACGTCGACATCGACGAGCTGTACGCCCTGCTCCCGGTTGGCACACCGGTCGAAATCCAACCGTGAGGGGGGCAACGGTTAAGTGCCTATGCCGATCCAACTAAAGAGAGCGGGCATTACCGAAAGCTCCACCGTCTGTCCGTTGGGATCGACAATCGCACCTTTGACATACTGGCGCACCAGTTCCCGCTTCTCTTCAAGGCTAACCAACGGTACCAGCTCGGCGATCAGCAGTACCGTCAATGCGCAAAACGAACTGGTCACGGATGGTACGGCCAACCTAACTTTTGATAACGACGGCAACACCACGACCGACGATCAGGGACATACGCTTGTCTGGGATGCCTGGAACCGACTGGTAGACGTTACGAGCGGTAGTGTAACCCTCTCTTCCTACGTGTATGACGGGGCGGGGCGCCTGATCACAACGGCTGTTGGCACTGTCAACACGGATACCTACTTCTCGGGTGCGCAGGACATCGAGAATCGCGCTGGTGTCAGCTCCGGAAGCAACCATATATACTGTAGAAATACCTCTTGGGAACCAACACAAGAGTAATCCTCATGACTTGCCCTCTTTCAATCTCAATCCTTATCTGACGGCAGCGATTCAGCAGTATATGCCATCATCGTCAAATTGATCGGAGGTGTCTCCCGTGGAGGTCGACTTTGGCTTCAAATACTACAAATGGCGCATTAGATGACGTGGCGGCTAATTACATTTTGCCAACTAGAGCGTGTTATGCACATTCCGCGCTATAATTGCGGATGAGCAGGAAGCCTTACCCGACTGACGTGTCGGACGACGAATGGAATTTCGTTGCTCCGTACTTGGCCTTGATCGATGAGAACGCCCCACAGCGGGAATATCCGCTTCTTGAGGTGTTCAATGCCCTCCGGTACATCTCCCGAAGCGGCGAAGCCTGGCGGATGATGCCTAACGATCTGCCTCCCTGGCCGGTGGTCTGCCAGCAGATGCGCCGCTGGTTTAAAGCCAAGGCCTTCGAGACCATGGTGCACGACCTGCGGGCGATCCTACGGCTTTTAGACGGGCGCAACCCCGACCCAACTGCCGTGGTGATCGACAGCCGCACGTTGCAAAGTACGCCTGAAAGCGGCGGCCGGGCGGGCTATGACGGGGCCAAGAAGAAAAAGGGCTCCAAGGTGCATGCGGCGGTCGACACGCTGGGACACCTTTTGGCCCTGCGGGTGACGCCGGCCAATGCCGGCGACCGTGAGCAGATCGACATTCTGGCCCAAGAGGTGCAGGACGTGACGGGTGAATCGGTGCAGATCGCGTATGTGGATCAAGGTTACACCGGGCCAGACCCCGCCGCCGATGCCAAGCAGGACGGCATTGATCTGCATGTGGTAAAACTGCCCGAGGCCAAGCGGGGATTTATTCTCCTGCCGCGGCGCTGGGTGGTCGAACGCAGCTTTGCCTGGGCCTCGCGCTTCCGTCGACTGGCGCGGGACTGCCAACGCCTCGCCGGTGTCTTGGCCGGCTTTCATTACATCGTGTTTGCAAGCCTCCTGCTTGCTCGCGCTGTCAAACTTGCAGCGGGGAGTTCATAACACGCTCTAAGGGGCAAAGGAGCGTTTGCTTTGAAGTTGAGCCTGGGTGTAGATTTACGCTTCGACAAAAGCGAAAGGATCAACTGCAATGCGCAAGGTTCAAGGTATGCTGATTGTTTGCGTACTTTTTTTGTTGTGGTTAGCTGGTTGTTTCGTCGCAAAGATACACCTTGTGCAGTACTTTAACAGCAAGAGTATAAGTTCTGGTAGAGTGGTGTCATTCACGCAAAATCCGAATATAGCAACTGTTGACATTGATAACGAGGGAATCTCAAGGAGGGTGACGTTTGAACCGGAGACCGACATATGGCAGAAGGAAGTTTGGAAGGATCTTTCGGCGAGAGGTTACGCCGTGCCCGGAAAGCCAATATACTTTCTAAATGGCGACGATCGTGAGGTGCCGATCGCTTCTGTGGTATTAGGCCTCATTCCGATACCTCTATTTGGAATAGGAATTTCGGGATCTCTCGGAGCGGTTGCTTGGAAGCTGTTAATTCGAAGCGGCTATAAAAGGCCGATTGCTTCCACACCCAGTTGGACATCAATGCGAATGAGAGGACCGAACGATGAACTAATTTTTGCACGATTTCCAATATTCAATTGGTTGTTTATGGGGTACGCAATTCAGGGTGCCGTTCTCGCGCCATGCCTGAGACTAGACGCTATCAATGAGGTGCGATGCTTACACACGGTGGTGGCGTTGTCTATGGTCTTTCTAGTGTATTCTTTTGGGTTCTTGTTCTTTCTGGTTACGAAGAAAGTATAATGCGCTTCCTTACGGATTTCACGTGACCCGTCCGACCTGTATCATTCTCGGCCCTGAGCAAATACCCCTGGCACATTCTCGATTGCCCTTGCCGGGGTGGATCAATCGCCAGCAGCAGGAGGTCATCGAATACCTCAGGAAGAGAACCGCGTCCTCCGCGAGAAACTCGGCACCAAGCGTGTGCTCCTGGGCATCTCCCAGAAGCGGCGCCTAGGCACCGCGGCTTTCAAGGTCGGCCGCAAGCTCCTCGCCGAATGCACCACGTTCTTCTCCCCAGAAACCCTCCTCCGCTGGCACCGCACCCTCGTGGCGGGCAAATACGACGGCAGCGGCAAGCGTGGCCCCAAAGCCAAGAAGGCCAATGAAATCCGCCAGCTCGTCTTGCGAATGAAAGCGGACAATCCCTGCTGGGGATATGGCCACATCCACGGAGAACTCAAGGGGCTGGGCTTCAAAGTCTCCTGGCAGACCGTGCGCCGCATGATGATCGAGCACGGCCTGCTCGATGGTCCCAAGCACAAAAAGAAAATGCCCTGGTCCACCTTCATCAAGGCGCATTTCGAGAGCATCGGCGCTTGCGATTTTTTCGCCGCGGAAGCATGGACGCCCAAAGCCCTGACCCTGTTCCTAGTCTACCTTGCCATCGATACCAGTACCCTGCGCATCGAGCCCCCTACCACGGCCAGGGCCTTGTCGACAAATAGCTATTTACCAGCCGATCCGGTACATTTTATTGGTAGAATAGGGTACCCAAACAAGCTGGATCGCCTTAGTTGAATTGACATTCCTGGTTAAACACTTAAATAGTTAAACGGGATCCGGGGGCGGGGGGGCCTTTCGACCAACCCCTCAGCCGCGCCGCCCATTTAACTATTTAACGACTTAACCACTCAACTAATGTGCCGCATCCGCCCGTGGTCGTGGCAGAATATTCTTCAGCGTCGCCGCAATCGCGCTCAACGGCACCGGCACAATCTTCGGATTCGCCAGCGTCCCCGTCACCGACACCTGCAGTAGCTGATCCCGCGTCGCCTGGATGATCGGCGTCAAAATCGGCACGTACATCTCGTGCGGCGTCTCGGTAATAAACGACATCTCCAGATTCTTGTCCTTGATCGACAACGTCCCGAGCCCGGCGAGATTAATCCCCTTGCTCTCCAGCAGAATCCGCTCAAAAGTCACCTGGTCGTTCCGCAGGTAATAGCTCAAGCTCGCCTGGTCGAAGGAATCCGCCACCGGCAGCCGCAGCGTCGCCACCTGCATCAGCCCCATGGACAGCGGCACGTTGAATATCTTGCCGTCGTCGATGGTCATTTCTCCGCGGCCCGTGCGATCCGCATTCGGTCCGAACGTCTGCTGCAGCGACAGCGACGCATTCACCCGCCCGTCGCCGATCTTCTTGCGCTCCTCCTCCGTCGCATTCACCGGCAGCACCAGCTTCGAGAATTCCGCATCACTGAGCGTCAATTCCGCCCGGTATCCGCCATCCGACGGCATCGTGTCGGGTGCCGTGGTCGCCGGTTCCGTGGCCGGATTTATTTCACCCGCGGTGCGCACCCGGATCATCCCATGCAATTGCCCACCGGCCACGCTGCCCGTAAGCCCGTTGAGCGTCACTTCATGGGCCGCCGATACCGCCGCCACATCCGCCGTCAGCGTATCAATTATGTGATCCGAAACATTCAGATTCTCGAGCGACAGCTTGCCGTCAAAATCAAACGCCTCCCCGCTGCCGGCCTTTTCCGGATCAAAACGCCCCTTTCCCGCGAGCCCGAAATTCTCCGCCGTCATCGCCATCGGCCCGGTCGCCCCCACGTTCCGCCCCTTGAGCGACCCCTCAAAGTCCCACGCCTTGTCCGAGCCTTCCCGCGCCAGCGACTCCACCGTCAATGAAAAACTCGAATCGGTGCGCTTGGCGTCAAGATTCTTGGCAATGCCCGCCGGCAACTTCTCGATCAATTTCCCCGGCCAGTGATTCGCCACCATCTCGCCCGAAAGCGTCATCGCGCCATTGTCCGGCCGAAAACTCCCCTGCCACCGCAGCGTCGCGCCGTCCATCACCGCGGACATGTCGCTCATCGCGATCGTCGCGGGCGTGATGTCCACCGTCCCGTGCATCTTCTCCAGATCCGCCGGCCAATCCTTCCGCCCGAGCTTCACGCCGTTGGCCACCAGCCGCAACTTGTAGTCGCTGATCGTCATCGGCCCGAATTGCAGGGGCTGCCGGACACCCGCCGCCGGCGCCACCGCCGGCGCATTCACCTTCACCATCGCCTGCCCGAACAAATCCAGCTGCCCCGCCGGCTTGCTCTCGCTCCACATGTCCTTCCACTTCGCCGGCGCCACCTCCGGCAATTGCTCCGGCAGCGAAATCCCCTCCCCCAGCAGGCTCAAATTCAGATCCCCCGCGAACCCGTTATCCAGCTTCCCGGTCAATCCGATTCGCAACCGTTCCGGCCCCGCCGCCGCACCCGGCCAGACCATCTCTGCCGTGAACTTCTGCAGTTCCAGCCCCTCCGGCGAAATCCGCCCCTGTCCCGTGATCGTCTCCATCGCCACCGCCGCGCCGCCCAGTGTTCCCTTGAGCGTCCCCGACCGCCACGTCATGTCCCCCGCCACCACCAGTTTCCCGGGCGCGCCGGCCACATCCGGCATGACCTGCACCTCCCCGTTGAACCCCGCACGCCCGCCGAGCGCCAGCCCTTTGACCTTGTCCGAATATTCCGCCGGCAACGCCTGGATCAGACCCGCTTCCAGCGGCACATCGGCCACAATATGCAGATCCGGCTGCAGATGCGTCACATCCCCGGACGGATGCCGCACCACCCCATCCATTATCACCTTCCCGGAATCATCCTTCCCCGTGTGCAACACCAGCCCGTCGATCCGCGTCTGGTCCGCCTCAAAATGCAGGTGCCCCGTCGCCCGGTCAAACGCATATGGCACGCGATGGATAAAGCCCGAACCATCATGCAGATCCACATCCACCACCACCCGCGGCAACTCAAAGAGCGACTGCCCCCGTTTCACCGTGCACACAAACGCCCCCGTCCCCTGCACCGAAAACATGTCCCAGATTGTCTTATATTTTGATGGCAGGCAGGCCGCCATCCGATCATCAAACGCCGCGTTGGGCGATGTAACCGTAAAATCGATCATCCGGTTGCTCCAGGTCGTCCCGGTCATGCCGTCGATCTTCACGTCCATTTCATCGGCCTTCGCCTTCACGCCGTGAAACGCCACGCTCTCCTGGTCAAACGATATCCGCCCATTCATGTGATCCAGCGGAAACGGAAAATGCGCAAAGCGCATCTGGGCATCGTGGCAGTCCACCGTGCCATCCACCAGCAGCGCCGCCCGCGGCGCCGTCCTCCGAATGGTCATCGCGATATCCATCTTCCCCAGCGGGTTCACCCGTGCCAGCAGGTCCTGGCCCGTCAAAAACGCCATGAACAGCGGCGGATACGGGTCCTTCAGATTCAGCCCTGGGAACCGCAACTTCAACTCAAACGGCGCATCAAATGAAAGCCCGTGCGCCGTGCAATCCGCGATAAATTTCTGCCCCAGCACCTCCCCGTGCAGATCGCTGATCCGCACCGCCGGATCGCTGCGCGAAAACTCCAGCCGCCCGTACACATTTTTCACATCCAGCGGATACGCCTCCCGCGTTTCCCCCGCAGAAACCCCCTGCTCCGGCTCCACCATCCACACCATCGATACCCCGCCCAGATCCGCCGATACCGATGGCCCATCATGCGGGTTGAACGCCAGCGTCACCTCCGAGAGTGGCCCGGTGATCTGGTGCGACTCAAACCATTCCATCACCGGCCGCGGAATCCCGTTGTGCAGGGCGTCGGCAATGTCAATGTTCTTGGCCGTGGCGATGAACATGTTCGCCGAGGTGTCCCACGTCCCGCGGAGCAGGTTGCCTGCGCCCGGCCGATTCAGCTCAAAGCGATACGTCGAGGCCACCGACGGGTCCGGCGTAAATTCCCCCTCCATTTGCCCGCGCGCCGTCACCGCCAGCTTCCCGTCATGCACTTCCCCCCATTCCACGATGGCATTCCGCACCAGTACCACCGGCAGGCTCATCGGTTTCCCGCCGCCCGGCCGGCGCTCCGACGGTTTCATCGCCGCCGGCCTCAGGAGCTCGTAATTCCACCGATCATGGTCCGCATCCCGGTTCTCAATCGGCCGGAACACCGGCGAATCCGCAACCAGTTGCGTCGCCGTCAGTTGCCCGAGCATCAGGCTCATCCAGTCAAACCGCGCTTCGATCTGCTCCGCGGAAAAAATTGGCACATCATCCGCCGGCGATGCCGCGGACGACGCATCCCGCGGCGTCCGCACTTCCACGCCCGATAACAACAGCGTCCCCGAGAACGACAACCGCCCCGTCCGCACCGTCACATCTCCCCCCAGCACCCGCGACAGCAGCACCTCCGCCAGGCGGCTGATCCGCGCCGGCCGCGTCATGTACCAGCCGCCCACCACCAGCAGAATCAAAAATATCAGCGTGATCGATCCCGCCCACCGCCGAAACGGACTCACGAAAAGCGCCAGCGGCGCACGGCTCGCCCCGCCGCATGCACGACTCTTCCACCACCGCGCCGGATTCCCTCGGGCGAAACTTGCCATAACCTTCCGCGATTCAGCCGTTCAGTCGGCTCCGTTCGCTTTTGCCTGGCCACATTTCCAAACGGCGGTTGCAGCGCTTAACACCGGCCCCACTCCCTAGACTTCCCGCGTTCCCAAACGTTTGGCTCCGCCCAACAGTTTCCACACGCCAAATACGCCCATCGCCGCCAGCACGCACGCCATCGGCATCAGTGGAACGCGGTATCGCACCGATCCGAGGAACAACGCATGAACCGCCGTAAAGTAAGTCATCGGGATCAGCAGCACGCCGAGAATCTCGCTGCGGGTTCCATGAATAAAGACGCCGCCGAGTCCCAGAACAAACAACGGAACATACCAGAGACCCATCCCCAGTTGTATCGGACGCTGCTGGTAACTCGCCGCATTCAAAAATGGCGACCATGTCCGCCCAATCTTCACCACCGCCAGCCGAGCCATGCGCACCGGCTCCGTCCGGACAAAATGCCACGCCCGACGCGCCCACGCGTCATTCACCTGCACCTCATTCATCCCCTGCATCTCAGCCGGCGGCGCGACCTCGCCCTGCTTTGGCCCGCCATCGGCACCCGGGTAAACCGCTTCATAAAGCGATATTCCCTCGAGCGATGTCAGCCGGAAAAACCCGCTGTGAAACGTGGCGTAGTTCCGCATGAGCCACGGCACCAGCGTCACAAAAACAATCGCCACCGCCATCGCCCCGCCGGCAACGAGGCGCGGCCCCTTGATCGGGGCAGCCTTCCATCCGCGAATCACCAGCCACAACACCAATGGCACAATTCCATACAGCGCCTCCGCCCTCAGATACACCGCCACACCCCACAAAACCCCCAGCACGGCCCACCTGATCCAGAACCGCCTCCAGCCCGGCTCATCCGCGGTTTCCAAAATCCGCAGCGCCACCCAGATCGCCAGCATCAACACCAACGCAAACGGAATCTCCGAAAGAAGCGTCGCGCCAAAGGCCACGGACAGCGGATCCAGCGCCGCCAGCCCCGCCGCCACCAGCCCCGCCCGGTAACTGATCCGCCGCCCCAGGATGTACGCCAACACCACGCATCCGCCCCCCATCAGCGCCTGCACCACCAATACCGCCCTGACCGAATCCCCGCTCACCGCAAAAATCCCCCCGACCAAAACCGGATACCCCGGCATCCGCACTTCCGTCCGCCCGTTCACCGCATATGGCTGCCCATGCGCGATCGCCAGCCCCAGCGCCAGATAATCCCCGGAGTCCTCAAATTCCCCCGGCGCCGTCGCGGCCAATCCCGGCCCGACGCGCGTCGGAAGCCCGATCGGATGCATCAGCGCGAGCGCCAGCCGCAACCCCACCGCCAGCCCCACGATCAGCGGCAACCACCGGCGCAATGCGGATTTCTCCTCCGCGGACACACGGCCGATCATCGCTTCCTCCCTGGACGTTTCTCGATTCGTACTTCCCCGGACCCCAGCGAAATCGTCACGCCCGCGCCCATTTCAATCCGCAACCCCCCGGTTCCCTTGTTCAACGCCCGCGTCGCTTCCGTCAGCCGTTCAAAATCCGCGATTTCCACCGATCCACCCAGCCCCGCCACAATCCCCCGCAGAATATGCGTCACCAGCGCCGGCGGCGACCCGCGCAGCACATTCCAATCCAGAACCACACGCCCCGAACCCTTCTTGCGCACCAGGTCCGGCAATAGCCGCCCGGCAAACACGTTCATCGCCCGATCCATCTGCCCCGCCACCTGCGCCAGACGCCCCCGGCCAAACCTGCTCAATCAGCGGCATCACCTCCGCTCGTACCCGATTCCGCAAATACCGCGGCGAGGCGTTCGTCGCATCCTCGCGCCAGGTTTGCCCAATCTGTTCCAGATAACCGCGCAATTCCGCCCGCCGCACCCCCAAGAGCGGCCGGTATAAGGGCACCTCCAGCAATTTCCCCGCCTTCCCCCGCCCCTTCAGAATCCGCTCCGCCGACATGCTCCCCAGTCCCGCAATCCCGCACCCCCGGAACATCCGCATGAGCACAGTCTCCGCCTGGTCCTCCGCATGGTGGGCCATCACCACGCCGTCGAGTTCCCGCGCCATCAGCGCCAGTGCCCCCATCCGCCCCTGCCGCGCCGCATCCTCACTGGCCTTCTTGTTGAGCCGCAGTCTCGCGCTGCGGTAAGGCAGTCCCAGCCCCTTCGCCAGCTTCCGCACAAACGCCGCATCCCCCGCGCTGGCCCTCCCCCGCAGCCCATGATCCACATGACCGGCCACCAGCTTCCACCCCCAATAATCCGACCGATTGATCTCATGTAGCAACCGCAACAGCGCCACCGAATCCGCCCCCCCGCTCACCGCCACCAGCAGCCCCGCCCCCCGGGGCAAAAGCCCCCCCCGATGCAACTCCTGATCCACCCGTTGAACAAGCCCGCGCGGCGCCGGCATAACAACCCCTTGATCCAGATCGATAGCGCATTCCACGAACGGTGCCGACGTTTGTCAATCCGGCGTGCCCCCCAATTCACGCGGATTTCCTGAACCGCTCCCCGCCAGCCCCTCGTATATTCCGGCAGTCAGGCGTAACCTTTCCAAGGGTCACGCATCCAATACCTCAGTGGGGAACCATCGCGATTCTTTCGAGAGCCAGACGCCTTCCAGCGACTGCCTGTGCGACGCGTGTTCGCGGGCCTCTCGATTCAAGTCCTTACCTGGAGTCTTCTCATGTCCACTCGTTCTGCCATCACCACGTCTCTCGCCGCTGCCGCCATCGCCGGTCTGCTCGCCGGGGCCGCCCCCGCGCGGGCGTCGGTCTCCGCCACCGCCGGCATCAGCAAGGCCGCCAAAACCGGAAGCAGCGTCCTCGGCAAGACCTTCAACACCGCCGACACCGCCACCGCCCCCAATCCCAAGCACGACTGCAAGGGCAAAAATGACTGCAAGGGCACCGGCGGCTGCTCCTCCAGCGACAACGGCTGCAAGGGCAAAAACTCCTGCAAAGGCAAGGGCGGCTGCAACAGCAACAAGTAATCCATCAACTGCTTCGAGCGCCCCGGATGAAAATCCGGGGCGCTCCTTTTTTTCCGGGAAATCGGGGATCACTGCCATCACTGCCAGTGGGGCATCCCCGATTTCTCTTTTCCCGACCGTCCCGGGTATCCTGTCGTTCAACCGGAACCAAACCATGCCCGCCAACCGCCACAACAATTTCACCAGCCTCGGCATCGGCATCGGCCTGCGCATCCCCCATTACGATCACATCCTCAACAAAAAACCAACCTGCGACTGGTTTGAAGTCATCTCCGAAAATTACATGATCGACGCCGGCCGCCCGCTCGAAATCCTCGACCAGATCATCGCCCAATACAAAATCGTCCAGCACGGCGTCGGCCTCTACCTCGGCAATACCGACCCCATCAACCGCGACCACCTCACCCGCCTCAAAAAGCTCACCCAGCGCACCAAAACCCCCTACCTCACCGATCACCTCTGCTGGGGCTCCGTCGACGGCACCTATTCGCACGACCTGCTTCCGCTCCCCTACACCCAGGAAGCCGCCAAAATCACCGCCCAGCGCATCCGCGAAATCCGCGACTTCCTCGAGCTCCCCATGTGCGTCGAAAATGTCTCCAGCTACGCCGAATACCATGTCTCCGAAATGACCGAATGGCAATTCCTCACCGAGGTCGTCGAGCAGGCCGACTGCGGCATCCTCCTCGACGTCAACAACATCTACGTCTCCGCAAAAAACCACAATTTCGATCCCTACGAATACCTCGCCAACGTCCCGCACGACCGCGTCGGGCAATTCCACGTCGCCGGCCATTCCAAGTTCGAAAAGTACATCCTCGACACCCACGACCACCCCGTGCTCGACCCGGTCTGGAAAATGCTCGATTACGCCCTGCAAAAATGCGGCCCCACTTCCGTCCTGCTCGAGTGGGACGCCCACATCCCCAGCTTCGAGGAAGTCCACCGCGAGGCCATGAAAGCCAATAAATTTCTCAAGCGCGTCACCGAGGCCGTCCATGCCCAAAGTTGACTCCCCACGCCCGGTGCGCCTGCGCCAGATCCAGCGCCTCTTCGGCACCGCCATCTTCCGCCCCCTCACCGACGGCTATCAGATGGACCCCGTCTGGTCCGACGGCCGCCCCACCGCCGACATCGCCGACACCCTCATCAAAGCCAATGACCGCCTCACCAGCTTCGAGCGCCTCGAAATCTACAACCGCCAGTACTGGTTCCGCATCATCGACTGCTTCCACGACGATTTCCCCGGCGTCCGCGCCATCCTCGGCACAAAACGCTTTCAGCACCTCGCCCGCACCTACCTCGCCCAGTGCCCCTCGAGATCCTTCACCCTGCGCGACCTCGGCCAGTTCCTGCCCGCGTTCCTGGAAAACAATCCGCAACTCGCCGGCACCCACATCGCCCCTTCGCTCGACATGGTCCGCCTCGAGTGGGCGCACGTCGTCGCTTTCGACGGCCCGAGCCGTCCGCCCGTTACGCCCCTCGAAATCCAATCCACTCCGCCGGAAAGTTTGCACCTGGCACTTCAACCGCACATGAGTCTGCTCACCGTCCACTATGCCGTGGACGATTACCTGCTCGAGGTGCGGAAGCTGGTGCGAAAATCCAAAGGGGAAATTCCTGTGGTGCGCAAACGCCCCCGAAAGCTTCCCGCCCCCGTGCCGCTTCTCGTGCATCGACACGACAACGCGGTCTACTACAAGCGCCTTGAGGCCGGCGAGTTTCACATCCTCTCATCGCTCATCCAGGGCTTGCCGCTCGCCGATGCCATCGCCCACGCATTCGAAAAATCGCAGGATCGGCCCCCCGAAGCCGCCGACCTAACCCGATGGTTCGAAAACTGGACCCGCCTCGGATGGCTCTGCCCTGCCGCCTAGATCGCCCGCCTTACCCCCTTTAATACGACCATCCGACTCCAAGCTACGCCATCGCGTAGGCGAACTTTGTGAGTCTCATTAAAAATGCCTACATATGTCCCGTTCGCATTGACACCTCATGTTTCTGAATTATAGTCCCACTAGCGAAATTCGCGGCTGAGGCGGGATATTCTCGAACTTCAGCCCCTATAGATGGTGTGGAGTGCATGTGGGAAGCCGCTCATTGGCGGCCGCTGCGTTTCAACTGCATGAAGGAGGCAATCGTGACGGAGTCATTGGTGGGTAGCGCGCGCGGTGCACGCCGCGGGCGTCGTGGGTTATTTGCTTCCCGGAAAACGCGGCATGCGGCCTATTTCGACGCGCTCGAAAACCGCATCCTCATGAGCGCCGCCGGACTCGTCGCCTCCTATTCCTTCAACGAAGGCACCGGCTCGATCGTCCATGACACCTCCGGCCTCGGCAACAACGGCATCCTCCTCAATGCCACCTGGACCACCTCCGGAAAGTACGGCGGCGCGCTCTCCTTTGATGGCACCTCCAGCATGGTCGCCGTCGTCGATTCGCCCTCCCTCGACCTCACCACCGGCATGACCCTCGAAGCCTGGGTCGATCCCAAATCCCTCTCCAGCTATGGCACAATCCTCTACAAGCAGCGCGTCAACGGCGACGCCTACGCCCTCGATGCCTCCAACAACACCAACAACCCCCCCGTCGCCCTGATCAACATCAACGGCGGCTCCGATACCTCCGCCGTCGCCGCCTCCAAGCTCGCCACCAACACCTGGACCTTCCTCGCCGTCACCTACGATGGCTCCAAGCTCTCCATCTACGTCAACGGAACCCTCTCCAAGAGCACCACCGTCTCCGGCAACATCGTCACCGGCACCGGCCCCCTCCAGATCGGCGGCAACTCCATCCTCAACCAGTATTTCGCCGGCCTCATCGACGAAGTGCACATCTACAACCGCGCCCTGGCCGCCACCGAAATCCAGACCGACATGGCCACGCCCATTTCCACCGCCCCCGACACCACGCCCCCCGCCGTCACCGGCACGACGCCCGCCGCCAATGCATCCAGCGTCGCCACCACCAGCACCCTCACCGCCAATTTCAGCGAAGCCGTGCAACCCGCAACCATCCAATGGACCGTTACCGACGCGAGCAGCAACCCCGTCGCCGGCACCGCGACCTACAACGCCACCACCCACGTCGCAACCTTTACGCCCAGCATTGCGCTGGCCCCCGGCACCGCCTACACCGTCACCATCGCCGGCGCCGCCGATACCGCCGGCAACGTCATGGTCTTCCCGGACACCTGGTCCTTCACCACCGCAGCCCCCGACACCACGCCCCCCGCCGTCGTGGTCACCTCGCCGGCCAGCGGCGCCCAGAGCGTCCTGCTCACCACCCCAATCACCGCGACCTTCAGCGAACCCGTGCAGCCTTCCACCATCAGCTTCGTCGTGCGCGATGACAAACAAAACAACGTCGCCGGCACCGTCTCCTACAACGCGCAAACCTACACCGCCACCTTCACGCCCACCGCGAGCCTCACCAACGCCATGACCTATTCCGCGATCGTCAGCAACGCCCTGGACCTCGCTGGAAACATCATGGACCACGAAGCCTGGCTCTTCACCACCGTCCCCGCCGGCACCGGGCCCTACACCCTTTTCCCCTCCACCGCGACGCCCGCTTCCATCGACGACACCGACACCAGCGCCGTCGAGCTCGGCGTGAAATTCACCTCCGACGTCTCCGGCTACGTCACCGGCATCCGCTTCTACAAAGGCCCCACCAACACCGGCACACACACCGGCGAGCTCTGGAGCAGCACCGGCACTCTCCTCGCCAGGGCCACCTTCACCAATGAATCTACCAGCGGCTGGCAGCAGGTCAATTTCACCCAACCGGTGCTTATCCAGGCCAATACCACCTACGTCGCCAGCTACCACACCAACGTCGGCGCCTGGTCGGCGGACACGAGCTACTTCCAGACCACCGGCGTCAACAGCGCTCCGCTTCACGCGCCGGCGACAGGATCGACCGGCAACGGCGTATACGCGTTCAGCGCGTCGTCAGTGTTTCCGTCGTCCACCTGGCAGGCCACGAATTACTGGGTGGACGTCTCCTTCACCAGCGCCACCGTGCAGGGCCCGCTGGTCACTTCGCAGACGCCCGCATCCGGCGCATCCAACATCGCCATCAGCAGTTCCATCTCCGCGACCTTCAATGAATCCGTCAAAGCTGCCTCCATCAACTTCCAGCTCCTGGATTCGGCCAACAATCCTGTCGCCGGCACCGCCGTCTACAGCGACACCACCCACACCGTCACCTTCGCTCCCACCCACACCTTGAATAGCGCCACCACCTACACCGCCATCGTCAGCGGCGCCACCGACGCCGGCAATATCACCATGGCCACCCCCGCCACCTGGGCCTTCACCACCGCCGCCGCCGCCGGCACCCTCTCAACTTCCATCACCGGCCAGTGGTCGAGCGTCATGAACATGGGCCTCGTCGCCATCAACCAGGTGCAGCTCAACGACGGCCGCATCCTCATGTGGGACGGCGGCCCCGCCTGCATCGGCTCCTCTTCCGCCACCGTCTACAATCCCGCCAACGGCAGCTTCACGCCCGTCCCCGTGCCCAATCCCAACGACACCAACGACATTTTCTGCTCCGCCGCGGTCCTCATGGCCGACGGCCGCGTCGCCGTCATCGGCGGCCACGATTGCACCGCCGTCAATGCCGGCATCAAGAGCCTCAACATCTTCGACCCCGTCACCATGACCTGGACCCGCGGCCCGGATATGACCTACGCCCGCTGGTACCCCACCGCCACCGTCCTCTCCGATGGCCGCATCCTCGTCACCGCCGGCTCCGATGCCACCACACAATCCCTCGTGCCCTATCCTGAACTTTACGATCCGGTCTCCAACGCCTGGACCGTCCTCACCGCCGCCAAGCAGACCATCAACAATTACCCGTTCATCTACCAGTTGCCCAACGGCAATGTCCTGGAGGCCGGCTCCGATGAAGCCCCCCAGGTCACACGCGAACTCAATGTCGCCACGCAAACCTGGACCACCGTCGATTCCACGCTCGATGATGGCAGCAGCTCCGTCATGTTCCTCCCCGGCGAAGTGCTCAAGGCCGGCTCATCGACCCCGGAGGAAGGGGCCGTCCTCGCCGATCCCTCCGCGCCCACCGCGTATGTCCTCAACATGAACTCCTCCAGCCCCCAGTGGGTGCAGACCGGCTCCATGGCCAACGCACGCTCCTGGGAAGACCTGACCATGCTCCCCGACGGAACCGTGCTCGCCACCGGCGGCACGCGCAACCTCGGCGGCGTCGATCCCACCCAGGCCGTCCTCCCCGCGGAAATCTGGAACCCCGCCACCGGACAGTGGACCACCGTCGCCTCCATGGTCACCCCCCGCATGTACCACTCCACCGCCACGCTGCTCCCCGATGGCCGCGTGCTCGTGGCCGGCGGCGGCAACAATTACGTCAACAACAACAACTATCCCTCCGCCGAAATCTATTCCCCCGGCTATCTCTTCAATGGCCCGCGCCCCACCATCACCTCGGTCGCCAGCAATCTCCAATACGGCAGCAATTTTGACATCGCCACCCCCGACGGCGCCAGTATCAAGTCCGTCGCACTGATCCGCACCGATGCCGTCACCCACGCCTTCGATGAAAACCAGCGCTACGTCCCTCTCGCCTTCACCCAGTCCGCTGACGGCCTGTCCGTCACCGCCCCCGCCAATGGCGACATCGCCCCGCCTGGCTATTACATGCTCTTTATCGTCAACGCCAATGGCGTGCCCAGCATCGCCCCGTTCGTGAACCTCCCGGTCCCCGGCGCTGATGTCACGCCTCCCACTTCCCCCGGAAGCCTCCAGGCCAGCGGCACCGTCGGCGGCGCGATGCTTTCCTGGACCGGTTCCACCGACAATGTCGCCGTCGTCGGCTACAACATCTACCGCAGCACCAATCCCACCTTTACGCCCGGCCCCTCCACCCTCGTCGGCCAGACCTCCGGTACCACCTACTCCGACTCCGTCGCCGGCGGCACTTACTACTATTACGTCGAAGCACGCGACGCCGCCAATAACTTGAGCGCCGCCTCCAACTCCGCCTCCGCCGTCGTCACCACCCCGCTGATTCACTTTGTCCAGGACGCCACCAACGGCCTCGAGTACAGCACCACGAGCCTCACCGTGACCCTCCCCACGGCGGTGAAAGCCGGCGACTTCCTCATCATCACCGGTACCGCCGCACGCCCCGCCGGAACCCTTTCCATCAAGGACTCCCTCGGCAACACCTTCGTGGCGGCCATCAGCGCCGTCACCGATCCGGCGCAAAGCGTCACCGCCAACATCTGGTACGTCGCGATTTCCAAGGGCGGCAGCGACACCTTCACCATCACCCCCTCCGCCTCCGCGGCCCTTGAAATCCACGTCTCCGAGTGGAACGGCATCAGCACCGTCAACCCCGTTGACCAGACCTCCTCCGCCAACGGAAACAGCGCCGCCATTTCCGCCGGCACCGTCACCACCACCCAGGACCAGGAACTCATCTTCGGCTACGCCTTCCCTCAGCAGAACGCCACCAACGGCTTCGGCTTCACCGGCCTCTCTTATGTCAACGGCGATATGGATGAATACCAGATCCAGCCCACCGCCGGACCCGCCGCCGCCACCTTCACCCAGCAAAGTGACGTCTGGTTCGCCATGGAAGCAACCTTCCGCCCCGCCGTCCCCGACACCCAGCCCCCCACCGCGCCCGGCAACCTCACCCCCACCAGCAACATCGGCTCGGTCTCCCTCGCCTGGAATGCCTCCACCGATAACGTCGGCGTCTCCGGCTACAACGTCTACCGTTCCACCGTCTCCGGCTTCACCCCCGGACCCTCCAACCTCATCGGCACCACCACTGGTCTTACCTACAAGGACACCAT
>Ga0265314_10002485_pt1 | contig 18841 bp, 16 predicted proteins | sample 4126metaG_FD_203106 | JGI IMG/M metagenome (GOLD analysis project Ga0265314, IMG submission 203106) | Rhizosphere microbial communities from Carex aquatilis grown in University of Washington, Seatle, WA, United States - 4-1-26 metaG | ecosystem: Host-associated > Plants > Roots > Rhizosphere >... | reverse complement strand
CAGAAGACAGGGCGATTGGAGCAAGCGGCGAACTCCTATCGCGAGGCGCTGCGTCTGCGGCCGCAGTCGGCCGAAGCCCATGCCAACCTGGGAGCGGCGCTGCAAGAGCGCGGCGATCTGAAAGACGCACGCGCGGCGTATGAGCAGGCACTGCAAATTTCTCCGGACTTGACGGGGGCATTGTGGAATCTGGCGCTGGCGGCGGAGCGGGACGGCAATGCCGGGGAAACCGAGAAACTGCTGGAAAGATTACTGGCAGTAGAACCGGAGCGGGAAGACGCGGCGTTCCGCTTGGGCTATCTGCAACTGCAGCGCGGCGAGTACGCTGGGGCGGTGGACAGCTTCGAGGCCTGCCTCAAGAAACGCAAAGATTGGTTCGAGGCGCGTTTGAACCTGGGCCTGGCGTGCTGGAAGTTCGGAGATCTGGAAGCGGCGGCGGCGGCCTTCCGCATGGTGCTGACGATGAATCCGAAGCAGGTAGACGCTTTGCGCTCCTCCGCGGCGGTGGCGATTGAACAAAAGAACGCGGGTGCGGCTCGCGAGGCGATGAAGAAATTAGACGCGCTGGGGGCGACGACGCCCGAGTTGAACTATAACCTGGGGCTTCTGCTGCAAGCTGCGGGCGATCACAACGCGGCGGCGGAGTGTTACCGGTCCACACTACAGCACAAGCCGCAGTTTAGCGGCGCGCTGATCAATCTGGGACACGCACTGCGGGCTGCGGGGCAAGACGATCAGGCCCAGGAGCTATGGAGCCAGGCGGTGGCGGCGGACCCGGCGCTGGCGTCGCGGTACTTCCAGTAGGGCGTCCGCTATCATGAAATTTGGGTGAGAAGAAGTTTCGCAGCGTCCGGTCACGGATTCTGTTGGTGGTTATCAACGTCGCTTCGCTAGGGAGTCTGCTGTGGGCTCTGCGCGGGGCTCATCTAGGCGAGCTCAAAGAAGATCTCGCGGAGATGAGCTGGTGGTGGGTCGCGCTAGCGGTGGTCGCCGATGTCTCGGTGTATCTGTGGCATGGAGTGCGCTGGCAGACGCTGCTGCGGCCGGTAGTAAAGCTCAAATATTGGGAACCGGTACGAGCCATCTACGTTGGGTTGTTCGCGAATGAGGTGCTGCCCTTCCGAGCGGGCGAGGTGCTGCGGTGCTATCTGCTGGCGCGGAATCCGCTGCTGCCGCTTTCGGTTTCGCTCACCAGCGCGCTGATCGAGCGGGTGTTTGACGGCATCTGGCTCTCGCTGTGCATCATCGTCATGCTGCGCTACACCACGTTTCCGCACAGCATGCGCTACTTAGTAGACGGCGCTTACGTGCTGGGGATTACAGTGCTGGTGTTGGCGCTGGTGCTGGGCGTGGTCATGTTCCGGCGGCACGAGACGAGGGCGGCGCTGGCCGGGGAGAAGGGCTGGCGACGGCAACTGCATGTGCTGATAGATGACCTGGAGATCATGGGGCACTCGCGTTCCCTGCTGACATCGTTTGTGCAGAGTCTGCCGTACCTGATGATCCAGATCATTCCGATCTATGCGTCGCTGCGGGCTTATGGGTTCGATCTTTCGCTGGGCGTGGCATTTGTTCTGATGGTGGTGCTGCGGCTGAGCACGGTGGTGCCGCAGGCTCCGGGTAATTTGGGACTGTTTCAGGTAGTGGTCCGGGAGACGCTGGTGAAGGTCTATAACGTCGTGCCGGCGGAAGCGGCGCGTTTCTCGCTGGTGCTGTGGGGGATCATGACGCTGCCGCTGTTGATTGGCGGAGCGATCTCACTGGCGGTGACCGAATCGAAGTTGAGCGAGCTGCATGAAGCGGCGAAGAGCGAGACCAGCCAGATCACGAGCTCGCGGCCATAACCTTCTCGTAGACGGCCCAGGTCTGGGCGACGGCGGAATCCCAGGTGAAGCGCAGGGCGCGGGTGCGGCCGCGGGCGATGAGGTCTTCTCGTAGGGACTGGTCGGAGGCTAGTCGCGTGAGGGCGTAGGCGAGGTCGTCGACATTGAGGGGGTCCACTAAGAGGGCGGCGTCGCCGGCTACTTCGGGCATGGCGGACGTTCGCGAGGTGATCACGGGGACGCCGTGGGCCATGGCTTCTAGAACCGGCATGCCGAAGCCTTCATCGAGCGAGGGGAAGGCGAAGATGCGGGCGCGCGCGTAGAGGGCGGAGAGCTGGTCGGCGGAGAGGTGTCCTAGCAGGTCGATGTCCTGGCGGCGGGGGCTTTCTTCCACGGCGCGCAGTTCTTCGGCGGCTCCGTAGCCTTGCGAGGCTCCGGCGAGCGCGAGACGCCAGCCGGCGGGGAGGCGCTCGAAGGCTTTGACTAGTCTCGCGACATTCTTGCGGCGCTGGATCACGCCGACGAAGAGCACCAGGTTGTCTCGCGACGAGGAGTTGGGGGCGGCGGGGGGCATGTGGACGCCGTGAGGGACGACGTGGATGCGTGAGGGCTCGACGCCGAGGTATTGCTCAACTTGTTGGGCGGTGAATTGGGAAACGGCGATGATGGCGTCGCTGTGCTGGGCGGCTTGGCGGGCTTGTTCGGTGAAGCGGGCGCGGAAGTCGGGGGAGGAGTAGTCGCCGGACATGACGAAGAGATCGTGGAAGGTAGAGACGGTGCGGCGCGCGGGGGCGTCGACGCGCTGGTTGAGGGCGTGAAACAGGTCGGCGCGGGGGGCTCCTACGAGTAGACGGCGGCTGGCGTTGGGCGGCAGCGCGTCGGAGAAGGATTTGAATAAGCGATGCGGGCGGTAGTAGAAGCGGAAGCGGTGGCCGGGGTGCGCGCGAGCGAGGCCGAACATTATCTCGCGTGAATACACGCCGACACCGGAGAGATTTCGTCCGAGGCTGTAGGTGGCGTCGAGGGCTATGCGTTGCATCGTCAGGCAATGCGTAAATACGTTTCGATGCTCGGCGGGGCTGTCAGCAGATCGGCGATTGCGGTGCGGAATTGCTGGATGTGAGGCGAGGCGGCGTGGCGGTCCAGATGGGCTTGTGACGTCCAGTTCTCGTAGAAGACGAAGCGGGCGGGATCGGTTGTGTGCACGTGCAGGTCGTATTGCACGCAGCCGTCTTCTTGGCGCGTGGGTTCGATCAGGGCGAGCACGGCGCGGCGGAGCGCCTCTTCTTTACCGGGTTGCGCCTGCATTTCGGCGACAACGGTCAGCAGTTGAGCCATATTGACGATGATGGCACGTCAACTGGCGATTTCGTACTCCTTCAGCTTGCGATAGAGGGTGGTGCGTCCGATGCCCAGGAGGTGCGCCGCGATGGCACGGTCTCCTTTGGTGTATTCGAGGGCGTGCAGGATGGCGCGGCGCTCGAGCACATTGAGTGGGATGACGGAGGAGGCGGCGTTCTGTACGGAGATGGGTTGGGGCGCAGAGGCATCGGACTCGGGCTGGGACGGAGCGTTCGCGGTAGAGTCGGCTCCGACGGCGGCGATTAAGTACTGAGACTTTTTCTGCAGCAGGTGATTCTGCAGGCTCGAGGGGAGATCGGCGACGTGCAGCAGGGGACCGGAGTTGATGGCCACCATGTGTTGCACGCAGTTCTCCAGTTCGCGCACGTTGCCGGGCCATTCGTAGGAAAGCATGACTTCCAGGGCTTCGGCGGTCACACTGTAGTTGCCGCCGACGCGCGAAAGGAAGTGGTTGATCAGCGCGGGGATGTCTTCGCGGCGCTCGCGCAGGGGCGAGAGGCGGATGTTGATGACGTTGAGGCGGAAGTACAGGTCGCGGCGGAAGGTTCCCTTCTCCACTTCTTTGGCGAGATCGCGGTTGGTGGCGGCGATGATGCGGAAGTCAGAGTGGCGCGTCGAGACGGAACCTACCGGGCGGAATTCTTTCTCTTGGAGGACGCGGAGCAGTTTGGCTTGCAGGTCGAGGGGCAGTTCGCCGATTTCGTCGAAGAAGGCGGTGCCTCCGTTGGCGGCTTCGAGTAGGCCGAACTTGGTGGTGCCGGCGCCGGTGAAGGCGCCTTTGACGTGACCGAAGAGCTCGCTTTCCATGAGCGGGCCGACCATCGATGAGCAATCGACGGTGACGAAGGGGCCGGAGGCGGCGGTATTGTGGATGGCGCGGGCGACGACTTCTTTGCCAGTTCCGGTTTCGCCGAGCAGCAGGGCGGGCCAGCGGCACTTGCCAAGCTTCTCAATCAAACGGAATATCTGGCGCGTGCGCGGCGATTGCCCCACCAGGATGTGGCGGGTTTCCTCAAGGTTGGGTGACATGTTCGTAAAGGGGGACCTAATATAAGGTGCGTTGGGTAAAGATAAACTCTACGATTGAATGCAACTTTCCTCAAGACCCGCTTAAAGAGTATTGGGGTAAGTCTCTTGCGGGTGGAGAGTATACCCACTTTGCGGGTAGGTACTACTGTGGCGGCGCGGGGGTAGGTGTCGGTTCTGCTACGACCAGGGCAGCGCCGGTTTGCTGGCGGACGCGGATGGCGAGTTCAGTGGCTTGGTCCCGTGTCATATCGTGGCCTACGATTACGCGCCAGGGTGCGGCTGTTGTATAGAAGACGACGCGAGCGGGCGGGAAGCGGTCGGCGAGAGTGACGCGCAGGGATTCGGCGCGGTCGCGATCGGTGAAGGCGCCGGCTTGGACTACGAAACAAGACGCGATGGCCGCGGGTGTCGATGCGACTAGGGGCGCGGGCGGCCGCGGGGCGATCACGGTCAGGCGCACGCGAGCGGTTCCGGCGCGGAGCATGTCGATGTCGCGCGCGGCGGCTTGCGAGAGATCGACGATGCGGCCTTTTACGAAGGGGCCGCGATCGTTGATGCGCACATCCACCTGTTTCCCATTGGAAAGGTTTGTCACTTCGATCCAGGTCTGAAAGGGGAGCGTGCGGTGCGCGGCGGTGAGCTGCTGCATGTCATAGATCTCTCCGGAGGCGGCGCGGCGTCCGTGATAGGGGAAGCCATACCAGCTGGCGACGCCGGTCTCGCTGTCGCCGATACGCGCGGGAGCGAGGGGCGTCGACACATGCGCGGGTCTATGAGAACAACCTTCGACGAAGAGCAGTGCGAGTGCGAGTAGCGCGAAACCCGCATGAATCGGCCTTCGGAACAACATCATCATTTCCCAAGCACCTAAAACAATTCTACGCATTTACGTTTTTTTATGAAATGGGGGTCTTGCGAGGCGCGCGAGGTGCGAGCGCGTACACCCGCACTATGCATTTTTTTCTTGACATTCAATTCAATCCACCTTATAAAGGGGACACAAGCGCGTTCTCTCACGAGTAGCGCGTACTTTGATGTTAAGGGAGAATCAAACGATGAAATTCGCAACCAAGAAGAAAGCGGCCCCGAAGAAGAAAGCTGCTGCTAAGAAAAAGAAGTAGCTAAACGGGCTCGCAATAGCGAGTTTGACCAACCGGCCCCGAGCAATCGGGGCCGTTATTATTTTGTGCCGCCGTTCTTATTTTGTGCCCACCTGGTTTGTCCCCACCGGATTTGCAATCACCTTGGCCACTGCTGCGCGCAGGTCGGCATACGTCATAGCGCCGGGATGGTAGAGGCGGACGATGCCCGCGCGATCGATCAAGACGATGGTGGGCGTGGTGCTGGCGCCGTAGCGAGTGAAGTTGGCTTCGCTCACTTTGACGGGGGCCTCGATCACTCCTGTGTAATAGGTGCGGCGTATCTGTTCGATGTAGGCGGTCTCGACGGCGGGCGCGGCGTCGATGCCTCCGGCGACGTAGCCGTACTTCTGTGTGGGAGCAAGGAAGGCGAGACCTTGCGGAACGAACTCGGCCTTGATCTTGGAGAGGATGGGGATTTCGGATTTACAGTCGGGACACCAGTGGGCCCAGAAGAAGACCAGCGCGGGTTTGCCGGGCGGGCGTACGATGCCATCGAGCGGGGGCGCGGGCTTACCTTCGAGGGTGAGCAGCAGAAGGTTCTTGCGGATGCGGGGCAGGATGGAGGTGGCGCCGAAGGTGTTCGACTGTTCCTGCAAGAAGGTAACGGCTTCGCTGCGGCGGCCTTGGGCGGCGAGGGTGCCGGCTTGGATCTCGATGGCGGCGCCGAGCGCCAGCGGGAGATGCGACTCGCGGTCTAGCGGGCGCTTCTTCAACATTTCCGTCGATTGCGCGTAGATGCCTTGGGCGAATTTTTCGGCCGCGGCGTAGTTGTGGCTTTCAAACTCGGCGCGGGTGAGCCAGCTGAAGGCTTCGAGGTACTCGGGCGTGATGCCTTGAGCGGCGCGATAGGCGGTGAGCTCCTGAATGGCGCGGGCGTCGGAGCCGGTGGAGAAGGAGGCTTTCACATCCTGGACGATGCCGGCGGGCGCCGGGACCGCGGCTACTACGAGAAGGAGCGAAATGGTTAGGAGGAGGCGTTGCATGGAGCTATAGCTTCAGACTCTTTAAATATTCCAGGAAGGCTTGGCCGAGGTCGTGTCGTTTGAGAGCCAGTTCGACGGTGGCTTGCAGAAAGCCTTGCTTGTCGCCGGCGTCGTAGCGTTTGCCTTCGAATTTGTAGCCGTAGATGGGCCGGCTGCGCAGCATGTGCTTGAGGCCGTCGGTCAATTGGATCTCGCCGCCGCTGCCGGGCTCGATGGTCTCGAGCGAAGTGAAGATCTCGGGGGTCAGGACGTAGCGCCCTATGATTGCCAGGTTCGAAGGGGCGTCGTCGGCCTTGGGTTTCTCGACCAGGTTGCGGATGCGATAGAGGCGGTCCTTGCCACCGTTGTGGGCGACGGGCTCGGCATCGACGACGCCGTACGCCGAGATGTTTTCGCGCGGGACTTCCATTAGAGCCAGAACCGGGGCTGAGTAGAATTCATAAACGTCGAGCAGTTGGCGGAGGCAGGGGGTCTCGGCGTCGATGATGTCGTCGGAAAGGATTACGGCGAAGGGCTCTTCGCCGACCAGTTCGTGAGCACGGAGGACGGCGTGGCCCAAACCCAGCGCCTCTTTTTGGCGGACGTAGGCGACGTTGATCATGTCGGAGACGGCGCGCACGGTGGCTAGCAAGTCTTTCTTGTGACGGGTTTCTAGGAGGTGCTCGAGTTCGAAGCTGACGTCGAAGTGATCTTCGATGGCGCTCTTGCCGCGGCCGGTGACGATGATGATGTTCTGGACGCCGGAGTGTTTGGCTTCTTCGACACCGTATTGGATCAAGGGCTTGTCGACGAGCGGGAGCATCTCCTTAGGCATGGCTTTGGTTGCCGGAAGAAATCGCGTCCCGAGGCCGGCTGCGGGAAAAACTGCCTTACGAACTTTTCTGGTCATTCAGCTTCTATTCTATCGGCTCGGGTTGCGCGGTTCGTCAGGCCTACTTCAGGAGCTTGGCGATGGCTTTTAGTTCCTCGCGAATCTTTCCGAGGAGAGGGGTGATCTCAGCCGGGTCTGCATCGAAGAGATCGCGCTGCACGCGCTTACGTTTGCCGGGGGCGGCGGGGGGTGGAACCACTTCGGGCTTGGCCCGCGTTTCGAGGAACTTGCGGGCGCCCTCGATGGTGAAGCGTTGTTCGTAGAGCAGGCGCTTGATTTCGAGCACCATCTCGACGTCCTTGCGGCGATAGAGGCGGTGGCCGGTGCCGGACTTCTTTGGGCCGAGTCCGGGGAACTCGGTTTCCCAGAAGCGCAGGACGTAGGGCTTGATGCCGGCCAGGCGCGCCACGTCGCCGATCCGGAAGTAGAGCTTGTCGGGGATCTCCGGCGGGGCGGTCACGATCATGTCTTCTTGCGAACTCATGACGTACCCTTATGATAATGTCCCCGCTTGTAGGAATCCATCCGGTCCGTGAGGCGCTGCTGGCCGGGAGGCCGCTGGACCGCGTCGTCATCGCTAAGGGCGCCGGCGGCGTGCGCTTGCAGGAACTGATCACGTTGTGCCGGGAACGGAGCATTCCGGTGCGCGTGGAGCCGAGGGAACGGCTGGATCGCGCGGCCAACGGAGCCAACCACCAGGGCGTCATCGCGTTTGGTGCGGCGGAGAAGTATTCGTCGATTGATGAGACGGCGTCGTCGGGCGGATTGCATGTGATTTTGGACGGGGTGGAGGATCCGCACAACTTGGGAGCGATCATCCGCACGGCGCATGCGGCGGGGGCGGCGGCGGTAGTGATCCCGGAGCGGCGGGCCGCTGGACTGAACGAAACGGTGGGCCGCGTGGCGGCGGGGGCGCTGGCTTATTTGCCGGTGGTGCGGGTGGTGAACATTAATAGGACGCTCGACGAATTGAAGGAGCGCGGGTATTGGATCTACGGACTGGACGAGCGCGGCAAGGACACTTATGACCAGGTGATGTTCACTAAACCGTCGGCGATTGTCTTGGGGGCGGAGGGCAGCGGACTGCATGAGCACGTGGCGAAGCGCTGCGATTTTCTGGTGCGCATCCCGATGGCGGGGCAGGTGGCGTCGTTGAATGTCAGCGTGGCGGCCGGCGTGATGCTGTTCGAGTGGAAACGGCGGGCGGCCAGCGAAACAACGGCGGGTTGACGCCGCCTACGCGGCCGGCTTGATAGAGGCGCGGGTCCATGCGGACTAACTGGCGCTCCATCGGCTTTGTGAGTATGGCGGTGTGGGGGATTTCGCAGAGGTGGCCGGGGATGTCCCAAACTTCATCGAGGGTGGTCATCCATTGGAGCGGGCGATCGAAGCGGGTCAGATTCACTGGGCGTGAATAGGCGCGCAGAGTTTTTTCGCCGGCGGGGTTGTAGTAATGCTCGAAGTAACTCAGGACCAGCTCGCGGATAGTGGCGTAGACAGGCTCGCGCGAGCGCAGGCCGGCATAGTCGGATTTAGCGAGGGATCCCCAATGGCCGTTGACGCGATAGACGGCTAGGACGTGGTCGGAATCGCGGACGGCTTCGAGATCGACCAGCAGCGGAGGATGACCCAGGCGCCGCAGAGCCATGGCGGCGAGGAGCGCGCCTTCCATGCAATGGGCTACGCGTTCGCGGAGAACCGTGGTGGGCGAATAGCAGGTGGCGCCGCGCGGTTCCTGGTTGTAAGCGATCTCATTATCGAGGAATTGCTGGATTTTCGCGGGTGTCGTCAAGCGATGGAGCACCTTGCCAGACTAACGCAAGTGGCTACGCCGCTGTTACACTAACGGGCATGTGGGAGCTTCGGCTCGGCGACGAAATCGACGATTATTGCGTGAAATGCAGGCGGTTGACGAACCACGCAATCGTGTCGATGGTGGACGCTAAGGCGGCTAAAGTGCGCTGCCGGAGCTGCTACGCCGACCACGATTTTCGCAACGAGCAGGCGCCGCCGACGAAGAAAGAACTGGCCAAGCAAAAGGAATTGTTCAACGCGGTGCTGGCGGGGATCGCTCCGGCGGAAGTGGCGCTGCCGGAAGCAGTTGAGGCGCCGGTGGAAGCGGAACCTGAACCCGAAGTGAAAGTGAAAGCCAAGAAGAAGAAAGCCTAGGTGGCGGCGGGAGTCCATTCGCGCCACTCATCTAGTAGCGGGAAGTAGAGTCCGACATTCACGGGGTTGCCGAGCGCGGACAGGATGCTGGCGTAGCGCTCCATTTGATCGCGGTAGCGGCGCTGTTGTTCATCCAGGAACGCTTCAAGATTGCCGCCTTCGTGGGCGCTGGTTTTGAAATCGATGATCCAGCGGGTGCCTTCGTCGACGAAAGTGCGATCCACCAGGCCGCGCACGACTTCGCCGTTCACAACGCCGGTGACTGCGTATTCGGTGTGCGAGTCTTCATGCGGGGCGAGAATCCAGCGGCCGCGGCGGCTGGTACGGATGCGGGCGAGGGCCTGGCGGACGCGCTGTGCGGTCGCTTCGAGATCGAGGGGTGAGACGCCGGCGTGGACCAGCGCTCGTTTGAGCACGGATACGTCGGGAGGATCGGCATCGACATCGGGCATGCGCTGCAGAAACGCGTGGACCACGGTGCCGGCGTGGCGGAGGCTCTCGCCTACCCATTCGAAAGACGGCTCATGAGGTTCTGCGTAGGGAGCGGCGGTGCTGTGCCAATCGACGGGCGTGGGTAGGTCGGGCAGATGCCAGGAGTCCGGCAAGCGGCGTAGTATGGTTTGCGGAGGCGGCGCGGGAGCGGGCACGGCGGCGAGGCCGCGGCGGAAGCGATCGATTTCTTCTGGGGTGAGGGCGGGCCACACGTCGGCTAGCATCGAATCCGAAGCGGGCTTGGGCTCACCGGTTCTATCCAAGCGGACGTGGCCCATTAGATGAAGGCGCTTCTTGGCGCGGGTGGTGGCGACATAGAGTTGACGGGCGCGCTCCCATTTGTCTTTCTGCCTTTCGATGTCGCGCAGGTAGCTGTAGAGGGCGTCGGGCTCGGCGCGGGTTTCATCGATGGGAGCCATGAGGCACTCGAAGTGATCGTCTTGACGCCACTCGTGGAAGAGAACGAGCGGCTTGTCTTCGGGTTTGGAATGGCGGCCGAGGCCGGGGAGGATGACGGTGTCGAACTCGAGGCCTTTGGCTTTGTGGATGGTCATCACGTGCAGGCCGGCTGCGGCGGGATTTTCGGGCTGAGCGAAGAGTTCGGCTACGCGATTTTCGAAGCGCTCAAAATCGCGGAGATCGGCGCCCGACTGCGAAGCCTCGAGGAGATCGAAATAGGCTGAGGCGTCTTGCAGGGAGCTTGCGCCGTTGAGGCAGGCGGGGCCGCCCAGCTTCATCCAGATGCGTTCGATCCAGCGGCGCAGCGGCCAGCGGCCTTGTTCGGCGAAGGCTTCTTGCATGGTGCCGCGCACAGAAGTAGCGCGTCGCTGACCGTCGGCGGACAGAGCGCGGAGGTCTTGTAGGCATTCCCAGATGCTGGTGGAGGTGCGGTCGTGCACTAGCGCTTCTAGATCGGCAAGCGTTAGGCCGCACCAGGGGGCGCGCAGGATGGAGAGCCAGGCAATGCGGTCTGTCGGATTGAGCAGGGCGCGGGTCAGGGCGAGGAGGTCGCGCACGACGGAGCGGTCGGCGAGCGAATCGATGTCGACGGCGCTGAAAGGGAGCGCGGCGGTTTTGAGAGCGGCCGTGATGGCGAACAGATGGGAGCGGGCGCGTACTAGAATCGCGATGGAACCGCTGGGGTCTTCGCTCTGCGCTTCGCGAATGCGGCGGATAACGCAGGCGGCTTCTTGTTGGTCCTCGCCTTCGATGAATCCGTCCACGGTGATTACGCCGGCGGGTTTGGTTTGGGCGGCTTGGGAATCTGTATAGGTTACGGCTCCGGTTTGATCGTCGACTACCTTCGGGAAGCGGTCGCGGAAGAGCGCATTCACGCGCTCGACAATGGCTGGGCCGGAGCGGCGGTTGAGGCGGAGCTGTAGCGGCTGCAAGTGCAAGCCGCCGATTCCTTTGTCCTCGACCGCGCCAAATAAGCCCACTTCAGCCTGGCGGAAACGATAGATCGACTGCATGGGATCGCCTACCAGAAATAGGGTGCGACCGTCGCCGGGCTCCCATCCGCTGGTCAATTTGAGGAGCAGTTCGAATTGCGCGCGCGAGGTGTCCTGGAATTCGTCGACTAGCAGATGCTCGATGCGTGAGTCCATGCGGTAGGCGACTTCGCTGGGGTTGTCGATGTGGCCCAGGGCTTCGCGGGCGGCGATGCCGAGTTCCATGAAGTCGATGACGCGCTCTGCGCGGAACACCATTTTGAGTTGCGCTACGGCGAGTTTTAGCGAGCGCAGTAGGGCTCGCAGGACTTCCCACTGTTCATCGGAGTAGTGTGGGGGCGGAAGTTTGCGGAGCTTTTTCAGGACTTCGAGCAAGCCCTCGCGCTGTTCGAGTACGGCGATTAGATCGGCACAGCGGTTTTTCTGGGTGTCGCTGCCAAGAGGAAAGCCGCAGTTGGCCGTTAGTCCTCTGCGCTTGCGCCACTCATTGGTTTTGGTCAGTACGACCTTCGCCAGGGTCTGCCACGCGTCGAGGGTTTCAATCGCGGTTCCCGGCCACTTCGCAAAATCCGCCTGATAGGCGAAGCGCGCCAGCTCGACCCAAGCTTCTCGCTGGCCTTCTGGAATTAAATCATCGACTCCGGCCAGGCCGGTGATGACGGTGTCTACCAATGCCCGCTCCAGTTCGGCCCGGGCTTGGTCATCGTCGACGGCCAGATCCGCCCACTGATCGCGCTTGGCTAGCATGCTGGCGATGAGTTCGCGCGCTTGGGTAGAGTTATTGTCCAGGTGCCGCAGCAGCGTGGTGAGGGCCTGTTGATAGTCGGGACTGTTATCGAGCAGCGTGAGGTGCGCGGCCTCTTCATACAACTGGCGCGCATCTTCTTCAATGCGCGGCATGCCGCCGAGGCGTGCTAGCCAGGGCATTTCGCCGGTGATCGACATGCAGAGCGAATCGATGGTTTGGACGCGCAGACGGCCGGGGTGGTCGAGGAGGTCCCAGGCGAGTTCGCGATCGCGCTCGAGTACCGCGAGCGCCAATTCGCGGGTGGTTTGCATGTGCGGTTTGTCGACAGGGGTCCCGGCGTTGGCGGCGTGCAGTGCGCCGAGGACGCGGTCCAGCATTTCTCCGGCGGCTTTGCGCGTGAAGGTGATGGCGACGATGGATTCGGGCTTTGTGACTACCGCGAGCAGGCGCAGGAAGCGCTGAATCAGCAGTTCGGTTTTGCCGGAGCCGGCGGGGGCGCGCACGGTGAAGGAACGCGTGGGATCGAGAGCTGCCTGGCGCTGCGGTTCGTCGAGTTGGTGGAGGATTACGGGGCTACTCACCGGTTTCATCCTCCGGTGTGAGGGCGCGCACTTCCGCGATGCGGCACAGCGAGTGGAGCTGGCAGAATTCGCAAGATTTCAATCCCAGCTTGGGGTCGACTGCGGCGTCGCCGCGAAAGAAGCTGGCGCCGAGGTGTTCAACTACATTGGTCCAGTCCGGTAGCCGTTGTTGCAAGTCCTGCCCGCGGTATCCGTCGAGGTAGGTCGAGCCCGGCACTAAAACGGCGAATTCAACGGATGAAATTTCATGCTCGGTTTTGACGGCGTAGAGCATCAATTGCGGAGCGTTGGGGCGATCGCTTTCCCAATCTTTGATCCCTTGCTTATCGGACGTTTTGTAATCCAGGATGGCGTGGGTGTCGTCGGCGTAACGATCCACGCGGTCCACTTTGATTTGCAGGGTGACGCCGCCAACCACCGCGGTCTTCTGCGCTTCGCGTTCGAGCACGGTGAAGTCTGGCCTTTTTCTTTCCTCCAACAGCCATTCGCGGAGCAGGTCTTGCAGGCGAACCTGCTCGAGGGCGCGAGAGCGTTCGAGGGAGGCGCTATGGGAGCGGCGGCTCATGCGGGTAGCGAGGGCCGCGCTGACAGAGCGCTCGATGACGACTTCAATTTCCGGGGGAGGCAGGGCCAGCAACTGACGCTGCGAACCGATATCACGCCAGAAGAATTCCAAGGCTTCGTGGGCGATGGTGCCGCGCTCGGAGAGTGAAATGCCGATGTCCGCCGCGTCTCCCTCACGGGCGCGCAAGCGGTGCTTGGCAAAAGCGCGGAAGGGACACGCGGCTTGGTCGGCTAAAACAGTCATTCCCCCGGGCTGGGAAATACCGGCGGCTAAGGGCGGGGCTTGACTGTCGGGTTGTTGGTCTAAGGGAACCGCAGACGAGAAGATTTTCCGCAAGGAGGTTTCGAATGGTGCGGCGAATTCGGCGGCTTCGGGGAGGGCGTCGAGAAGAGGGCTCGCACGAAGCTGTTCCTCGCCGGAGAATAGCGGGTAGCTGCACACGACTTCAGGCGCAGACGCGAGCAGGCGCGCGGTTACGCGGCGGGCGTAGTGGAGTTCACGATCCGGCGAGCTGTGCGTCATACCGGCCTGGCGCTGGAGCGACACGGGCAGAAAAGGATTGGGGCGCGCGACGCTGGGCCATGCACCTCCGTGCAAGCCGGCGATCCATAGGGCGTCGAATTGCGATCCGGCGGCTTCGAGCATGTCCATGATTTGAACAGGGGCGCCTTCATCGCGAGGGGCGAAGCGTTGATCGCGGGCGATGCCGCGTAGACGCTGGAGTGCTTGGCCGTAGGTGAGGCGGGGGAGCACTGCGTCGAGCGAGGCGAGTGCGGAGAGAAGATTTTTCCAAAGTTCGACGATCTGATGCTCGGCGGGCGAGAGTGCGCGCGTGCCGGGCCAGCCGGCGTGGCGCAGGAGCTTCGAAAAAGTTGCGCTCCACTCGCTGGGATGCTGGCGGGGGCGCGATTCTTCGGCGGCCTTGGCCATGTCGGGGAACATGCGGCGTACGGCGTCGACCTCGAAGGAAACCTTGTCGACGCCTTGACGGCGCAGGTCGGCGAAGAGGCGCGCGCCGTGCCATTGGTCGAAGCGCAGGAAGGGCGATCGCAGGAGCATTCCTGCTTCGCCGATTTGCAGTCCGGGATGGATTCCTAATGCGAGCAGGGCGGAGGCGATCAGGGGGACGTCGGCGGAGGGCACTCCAGCGGAAATGTGGAAGGCTACACCGGAAGGGGGGCGTTCGAAGTCCAGGGCGGGATGGAAGGTGTCGTCGAAAATGCGTTCGGCAGCGGCGGACAATCCGGCTAGGCCGCGCACGACGATTCCGATGCGGGCGTTTGGCTGCGCTTCGAGTTTGCGCCGGGCCCAGGCGGCGGCTTGGACTAACTCTTCTGAAGAGTCGCGGAGTCCGACACGATGGTGTATGGGTGCCAAGTGTGCGGGCTCGGCGGGCCAAGGCTGCGCGTGGCAGGCTTCGAACAGGCGGCGGTCGGCGGGAGTGAGCTCGTCGAAACCGGCGTAAAAAAGCGGCACGGGCGCGACGCGATCGAGGAGCGCGCGGGGGAGCTGGCTGGCAGTGATCCAATCGTTGTCGTGGAGCTTGCGCTCGACGGCCAGCATCCATTCCAGGAATTCTTCGGTGTCGCTCACGCCGCGAAATTCGGCAACGTTGCAGGGGGCTTCCCAGGCGCGCACTAAGCTCCAGGCTTGCGCGGCGGCGGTTACGGTGGCGGACAGATCCAGTAAAATGCTGGCGCCGTCGGAGGCCGCGATGGCTTGTTCCCACAGGGCTTCTTCCTGTAGCGGGCTCAGCAAAACCGGGGTGTGGAAGGGATCGCGATAGGCGCACTCTTCCCAGGCGCGCGCTAGCCAGGCGCCGCGCGGAAGGATGTCGGCGGTTTCCCACACGCGTACATCCTGGCGGCGGCGCTGTTCATCGTAATCACGGCGCAACTGGCGGCTGAGGCGCGCGTTTGCAGTGACTAGAGTGCCTTGGGTGTAGCGGTCCACTCCGTTAGTGTCTCATCGTCGCGCCTGGTACTTGCGCAACAGTTCGAAGAGTACAACACCGCCGGCTGTGGCTACGTTCAAGGAGTGTTTCTTGCCCAACATGGGGATGCGAATATGGACGTCGCAGCGCGCTCCGACTTCGGGGAGGATGCCGTCTACTTCGTGGCCGAAAATAATGCAGACGGGGAAGGCGGGCTGCCATTCGAACAGATCGACCGCGTGCGCTGTGGTCTCGATGGCGGCGATCTGGTAATTCTGTTCACGGAGCTGATCGAGGAGCGGGAGCGGATCAGGCGCGTGTTCCCAACGGACGGATTCTTCGGCGCCGAGCGCGGTTTTATGAATCGCTTTCTGGGGTGGGCAGGCGGTGATTCCTGTGAGTAGAAGTTTTTCGGCGGAGGCGGCGTCGGCGGTGCGGAAGAAGGATCCTACGTTGTACATGCTGCGTACGTTGTCGAGCAGGATCACTACGGGGAGTTTGCTGAATCCTTCGTAGGGTGAGGCCAGCGGCGTGGCGCGAAAAGGGAGGCGCTCCATTACTTGTGCTGCTGCCACTATAGCGTGAGTAGCCCGCTATAATGGACCGTTGACGCTCTCGATCGTCATCCCCGCGTATAACGAAGAGCGCCGACTCCCCGCGACCCTCGACGTGATTTTCCAGTGGCTCGACGGCTCTCCTTATGCGGATGCCGAGGTGCTGGTGGTGGACGATGGGTCGACTGACGCGACTGCGGCGGTGGTCGAGAGCCGAGCCGCTAGAGAGCCTCGACTGTTGCTGATGCAGAATCCGGGGAATCGCGGCAAGGGATTTGCGATCCGACATGGGATGCTGCAGGCGAAAGGCGATTGGATTTTGTTTTCCGACGCTGATCTCTCTGCGCCGATCGACGAGCTTCCCAAGCTGCTGGTTGCCGCACAGGAGAAGAATGCGGCGATTGCGATTGGCTCGCGCGCGCTCGACCGGTCTTTGATCGGGGTGCACCAGAGCCAATGGCGCGAGATGTCGGGCATTGTTTTCAATCGCATCATGCGGCTGATTACGGGGCTGCCGTTTTCCGATACGCAGTGCGGGTTCAAGCTGTTTCGGCGCGATGCGGCGCGGCGCGTGTTTCCGCTGCAGCGGCTGGATGGTTTCAGTTTTGACGTGGAAGATTTGTTTGTGGCGCACACGCTGGGGATTCCTACGGTTGAAGTCCCGGTGCGCTGGAACAACGTCGAGGGGACCAAGGTGGGGCTGATGCAAGGCGTGGCGTCGTTTTTGGATTTGCTGCGCATCCGCTGGAATTGGTTGCAAGGCCACTACACGGATTAGACTAGAGAGATGGCAACCAAAGCTGGCCTTCGCGCCATCCCTTTGCTCGATCTGACGCGCCAATATCAGCCGTTGCGGGAGCGGGTGCAGGCGGCGGTTACGGGCGTGATGGAATCGCAGCGGTTCATCCTGGGGGCGGGGGTGGAGCACTTCGAGCGGCGCTTCGCCGAATATTGCGGGGCGCGGTTTGCGATCGGCTGCGCTTCCGGTACGGACGCCTTGGAACTGGCCCTGATGGCGCTGGATATTGGTCCGGGCGATGAAGTGCTGACGGTGCCGTTCACGTTCTTTGCGACGGCCGGGGCCATCATGAGCTCGGGCGCGCGGCCGGTCTTTGTCGATGTGGATCCTGGGACTTTCAATCTGGATGTCCTGCAACTGGACAAGGCGCTGGCGGAGCATCCGCGGGTTAAGGCGATTCTGCCGGTGCATCTTTATGGTGGGTGCGCGGACATGGGTCCGATCATGGCGCGGGCGGCGGTTCGCGGGATTCCGGTGATTGAGGACGCGGCGCAAGCGGTGGGGGCGGAATGGCAAGGGCAGCGTGCGGGCAGCATCGGGACTCTTGGATGCTTCAGTTTTTTCCCGACGAAAAATTTGGGTGGGTTCGGCGATGGCGGGATGCTCACCACCAACGACGAAGAGCTGGCGCGGAAGTTGAAAGCGCTTAGGATTCATGGATCGTTTGAGAAGTACGTGCACCAGTGGCCGGGGATGAATTCGCGGCTGGATGCGCTACAGGCCGCGGTGCTGGACGTGAAGCTGGATCATTTGAATGACTGGAATCGCGCACGTCAACGCAATGCAGAGCTCTACCGCGAGGCGCTATCGAACGTGGTGATCACGCCGGCGGCGGAGCCGTATCAGACCAACCATGTGTTCAATCAATTCGTGATTCGCTGCCAGCGGCGGGATGAATTGAGGGCTTACCTGGCGGAGTGCGGGGTCGGAACCGAGATTTACTATCCACTTCCGCTGCATCTGCAACCAGCACTGGCGAGCTACGGGTATAAGACTGGGGATTTCCCGGTGAGCGAGCAACTCGCTCAAGAAGTTTTGGCGCTGCCGATTTTCGCGGAGCTGACCGAGGATGAGATCACAACTGTCGCGGGGTTGATCCGCGAATTTTATCAGCGAGGATAAGCGTGCTTATGCGGTATCGTGCTCTCGCATTTTTCTTGATGACGATCTCTTTGTGCAGCGCGGCGGATGATTTGCCGGCTATTCCGCAGACGCCGAAGAAGCCTGTCACTGAGGAATATCAGGGCGTGCAGGTAGTGGATGACTACCGGTGGCTCGAACCGCCGGCTGACGCCGACGTGCGCAAATGGAGCGATCAGGAAAACGTGCGCACGCGCGCGTATCTGGACCGGCTGCCGAGCCGGGGCGCGCTGGTGGAGCGTCTCAATCAACTGAACAGCAGCTCGTCGGTCCGCTTTTCGGGGTTAGTCTCGCGCGGCGGCGTGTTGTTTGCCATGAAGACGCAGCCGCCGAAACGGCAGGCTTACTTGGTGGCGCTGGCTTCGCCGGACGATCCTGATTCCGCGCGCACGGTGGTCGATCCGAATGTGCTCGACGCTACGGGGGCCACTACTATTGATTTTTATGAGCCGTCGCTCGACGGAAAATTAGTGGCGGTTTCGCTTTCGAGGGGCGGCACGGAAGACGGGTCGGTGTCGGTGTTTGAAGTCGCGACGGGCAATCAGCGCCCGGATCTGGTTCCGCGGGTCAATGGAGCTACGGCGGGCGGGAGCGTGGCGTGGAATCGTGACGGCAGCGGGTTCTGGTACACGCGCTATCCGCGCGCCGGCGAGCGGGCGTCGGCCGATTTGAATTTTTTCCAGCAGGTTTATTTTCACCGGCTGGGGACGGCGACGGCGCAAGACGAATACGCGGTGGGAAAACAATTTCCGCGGATTGCTGAAGTCGAACTGCGGTCTTCGGACGATGGCAAGTATGTTCTGGCGCGCGTGGCTAACGGAGACGGTGGCGAGTTCCTGCACTTCATGCTGTTGGCAGACGGGCAGTGGCACCAAGTTACGCGCTTTGCGGATCATATTTCGCAAGAAGCCTTTGGGCCGGACGGGACGTTGTACTTTTTGTCACGCAAGGATGCGCCGATGGGGAAGCTGCTGGCGGTTGCTCCACCGGCGTTCTCAGTGGCCAATGCCAAAACGATTTTGGCGGCGACGCGTTCTTCGATCGATGGGTTCGTCGAGGCGGGCTCGCATCTGTATGTGCGTTTTATGGCGGGCGGACCGGCGAAACTTTTTGACGTAGAGGCGGGGAAGCCGGACAAAGCCATCGACATTCCGCAGGTTTCGTCGGTGGGCCAATTGGTGGCGCTGAGCGGCAACCAG
>Ga0265314_10002484_pt1 | contig 18842 bp, 17 predicted proteins | sample 4126metaG_FD_203106 | JGI IMG/M metagenome (GOLD analysis project Ga0265314, IMG submission 203106) | Rhizosphere microbial communities from Carex aquatilis grown in University of Washington, Seatle, WA, United States - 4-1-26 metaG | ecosystem: Host-associated > Plants > Roots > Rhizosphere >... | reverse complement strand
CGGTGCGATCGCCTTCCAAGTATCGGTTGCCGGCGTGTACTCCCATGCGTTGGTGACGGGCTGCCAGGCGATGTCTTTGCCCGGCCGCTCGAAGCCGCCGAACACGTAGATTTTGCCATTGAGCGCGGTGGTCATGCCGTGATGCACGTGTGGTTCGGGCATCGCACTCTTTTTCGTCCACGCCTTGGTGTCCGGGTCAAACACATAGACCACCCCCATCGGCTGGAACCCGCCGTCGGTCAGCCCTTGGATAATATAAAGCTTGCCATCGACTACGGCGCCGACCGGCTCCTCCATCGGCATCGGGAAAGGCGTGGAGGGCGCCCATTGTCCCTTGGCGGGAGTCGCTTCGGCCTTCTGCGCCGCCTCGAATTTTTTGGTCGTGTCCTCAGTTGGTTTGGTGGTCTGAGCGCCGGCCGTTCCCGCCATGGCCAATAGTGCAGCAAGCGCAATGCTCGCCGGTCGCAGTCTCTTGATGTGATCCAGCTTCGTCATCTCCATCCTCCCTAATGATGGTATCGTTGTTGGTTTGTGTAAGCGGAAGCTTATTCTTGCGGCAGCGCCAAGACCTCCGGAAGCAATTGTTGCCACGTTGCCATTTCGATTTTGATCTCTGATGCAAACTTGGCGGGCGTCTCGCTCGTTGTAATCGCGGCATTCACCTTGTCGAATGCGGCTTTGGCTTCGGCTGAATTCATTGCCTTGACTGCGGCCTCGTGCAGTCGCTGGACGACGTCGGCGGGTGTGTGCCGCGATGCGAACAACCCTTGCCAGTTGCTGGTGCCGATCCCGGCATAGCCGGCCTCGGTCATGGTCGGGACAGCGGCGAAGTTCGCCAATCGGCGAGCGCCGGTGACGGCAAGCGGCTTGAATTTGCCGACGTTGGCCGATGCCGTCGCCACGTTCAGGAACGCGATGTTGCTCTTGCCCGCGACCAGATCGGCGAGCACACCGGTCGCCCCGTTCGGGTTCGGGTGATAGGCGACTTTGAGGCCGGCCGTCTTGGCGAGCATGATGGTGTCGACATCGACAAAAGTCCCGATGAAGTCGGTTCCGAGCGTGAGCTTGCCCGAGCCTGACTTCAGCGAGTTGAGGAAATCCTTCACCGTATTCGCCGGCGCCGACGGGCTGACCATCACCACGCTGGGGAAGTCCGCCAGCCGTGTGATTGGCATGATCTCCTTGTCGTAATCGAACTTGATATCCTGCCGATGCAGCACCGGCGTCATGGAATTGGTGATCACGCTGCCGACCATCAGCGTATAGCCGTCGGACTGTCCGACCAGTTCGCCGAGTGCGTTGATGCCGAAATTGCCCGGCTTCACGTCGAGCGTGACCGGCTGGCCGAGAACTTTCTGCAATTCGTCGGCGAGCACTTTGGCGGCGTAGCCGGTCGAGCCGCCGGGGGGGAACGGGATGACCAGCCGGATCGGCTTGTTCGGATACTGAGCGCTGGCCGGCAGCGCGGTGGCGAGGACCAGCAGCAACGCCTGCAGCCAGCGTTTGACCCCCATCGGACATCTCCCCGTGACGATTTTGTTATTCGCCTGGACCCAGTCAGGCAACGTTGACAGGGTCGCAATGTTGTCAGACAACATACATATGACCAGTGCCGTTCTCAAGCTCAATGTTGTTCGGCTTCCCGCCCTCAACCGGGTTGAGGAAGTCGCGCGTGAGTTGGGCAGCCGTATCCGTTCTGGCGAATTGCCGCCTCACATGCGGCTGCCGTCCGAACAGACGATGGCGGTGCAATTCGGCGTCAGCCGCACGGTGATCCGCGAAGCGATCTCGCGTTTGAAGAACGCAGGGCTGGTCGCCACGCGCCAGGGCAGCGGCGCGTTCGTACGCGATTGGCAAACGATCTCGCTTCAGCTCGATCCCGAGATCAGCAAGAGTCTAGAGTCGGTGCTGTTCATCGCCGAACTGCGCAAGGGAATCGAAGCAGAGGCGGCCGCGTTAGCGGCGGAACGGCGTACGCGTAAGGAAATGCTTGCGATCGAAAAGGCCTACGCACGCGTGTCCGAAACTGCGCGCGCGCGCGGGGATAGCGCCAGGGCCGACATGGGCTTTCATCGTGCGGTCGCGGATGCGTCGCACAATCCGTATTACACAGCTATCCTTGACTATCTCAGCCAGTTCCTGGTGCAGGCGTTGCGCGTCAGCCGCGGCAACGAGGCCTTGCGCGAGGATTTCGCGCGCCAAGTGGAGAACGAGCATCTCGATATTGTCGATGCTATCCGCCGCAAAGACAGCTCGGCGGCACGGCTCGCCGCACAAATCCATATGGATCAGGCCCGCATCCGGATACACAAAGCGGGCCGGGACATCTTGTCGAAGAAAAACAAACGCGTGACGGAAAAGCTCATCCCGCCGTCGTTGTTGGCGACACCGCCAGCAAGCAAGCGGCGACGTGAAAAATAATAGAGAGCCGTCCCTGCACGACACAACGTCAAAGACATACAGCAGCGACGAAATCGATCGGAGTCGGCAGGCGATGCTTGATACCAAGTCCAGAACCGGAGTCCGCGAAACTACCGTCATCCAGGATGGCATGGCGATCGATTGGGATATGCCGATCGCGATGGACGACGGCCTCGTGCTACGCGCCGATGTGTTTCGTCCGCTCGCTCCGGGCCGCTATCCGGTGCTCGCCTCCTATGGTCCCTACGCGAAATGGCTCACGTTCCAGGATGGTTACCCGACGGCCTGGGAGATCATGGTCCGCGAACATCCCGACGTCGCCGCCGGCTCGACGAACAAATATCAGAGCTGGGAAGTCGTCGATCCGGAGAAGTGGGTGCCCGATGGTTATGTGGTATTGCGCGTCGACTCGCGCGGGGCCGGCCGTTCACCCGGATTCATCGACCATTTTTCTCCGCGCGAAACGAAAGATCTCTACAACTGCATCGAATGGGCCGCGGTACAGCCATGGAGCAATGGCAAGGTCGGTCTGGCCGGCATTTCCTATTACGCGATCAATCAGTGGCAAGTGGCCGCGCTACAGCCGCCGCACCTCGCCGCTATTTGCATCTGGGAAGGCGCCGGCGACTGGTATCGCAACAAGAACCACCAAGGCGGGATTCTCTGCACGTTCCAGGCCAACTGGTACGATATGCAGGTCAAGAATGTGCAGCACGGCTTAGGTGAGCGCGGCCCCCGTAGCCGCATGAACGGTGAGTTGGTCTGCGGCCCGGAGACACTCACCGACGAAGAACTGGCCGCGAAACGTTGCGAGTTCGGCGAGGATATCTTTTCCCACCCGCTCGATGACGCTTACCACCGGGCCCGATCGGCCGACTGGAGCAAGATCGAGGTGCCGCTGCTGTCCTGCGGCAACTGGGGCGGCAACAGCCTGCATTTGCACGGCAACATCGAGGGTTTTGTCCGCTCGGCTTCGACGCAAAAATGGCTGGAGATGCACGGCGACCGGCACTGGACGTTGTTCTATACCGATTACGGCGTGCAGCTGCAGAAGCGCTTTTTCGGCCACTTCTTGAAGGGCGAAGACACCGGCTGGTCCAAACAACCGCCGTTGCAGTTGCAGATTCGTCATCCCGGCGAGAAGTTCATCGAGCGGCATGAAAACGAATGGCCACTCGCGCGCACGCAGTGGACGAAGCTCTATCTGAACGTTGCCGACAGCACGCTCAGGCCCACAGCCTCGGCGGACGAAGGCACGGCGCAGTTTGCCGCGTTCGGAGACGGGCTGACCTTCCTCACGCCGCCGCTGGAGCGTGAAACCGAACTGACCGGGCCCTTGGCGGCCAAGCTGTTCGTGTCATCCTCCACCGTCGATGCCGATCTCTTTCTCGTGGTGCAGGTGTTCGCACCGGACGGCAAAGAGGTCGTGTTCCACGGTGCGCTCGATCCGCATACTCCCGTCGCGCAGGGCTGGCTGCGCGCCTCACATCGCAAGCTCGATCCGGTGCGGAGCAGGCCCTACCAGCCCTGGCACACGCATGATGAAAAGCAGCCGTTGATACCAGGGCAGGTCGTCGAACTCGACATCGAGATCTGGCCCACCTGCATCGTTATTCCCGCCGGCTATCGCATTGGACTTTCGGTGCGCGGCAAGGATTACGTCTATGCCGGCGAGAGCGGCGGACGCCTCTCCAACATGAAGAACGAATTTACCGGTTGCGGGCCGTTCCTGCACGACGATCCGCGCGATCGCCCGCCCGAGATCTTCGGTGGGACAACGACGATCCATGCGGGACCGAAGCAGCAGAACTTCCTGCTTCTACCGATCGTGCCGCCAAAGACATGAGAAACGGCGGATCGACGACACAATCGTGAATTTAGACGCAACAAGCGAGAGGGAAATAGGGCGATGGCCGACAGCGTTAAAACTCAAGCGACAACGGAATCGCGCACACCGGGAGCCAAGCGCGCGGGGCCTGGCGAATATTATTTCGACATGACCAAGGTCAACTCGATTATGGGCGGGCCGGCCTATTCGAGCGTGTTCGGCGGTTGCGTCGAGGGCGACCGGATGATCGCTGCGCTGATGCGCATGCCGGCCGGCACCGGAGCGGAGCCTCACTCGCATCCGAACGAGCAGTGGGTTTATGTGATCGAGGGCACGATGGATTCGATGGTCGACGGCCGACGACAATTAGCGGGTCCGGGCTCGGCCATCTACATTCCAGCCAATACGATCCACCACGCCAAGGCGACAAAGGACGGCGATGTCATTTTCTTCACAGTCAAGGACGCCTCGCACGGCTTGCACGGGATCAAAGCAAAAAGCGCCTGATGGAAAGTGGAATGTCATGAGCGGGATTTGGACGCGTGTCAGCGCGCTTTGGCTTCATATCGGCATCGGCGTGGTCACCGTGGTCGGTCTACTCACGTTCGCTAACCCGCCGCTGGATATAGCGCTGGTTGCGTCGGCGCATGCACAGGGCTCGCAGGTCCGGCAATTTGCGGTGACGATCAAGCAGCGCAAGGTATCGTCGGGTCCCACGGTCATCCGCGTGACCGAGGGTGAGTCGGTCGAGATCGTGCTGACCGCAAACGAGGCGGCCGAGCTGCATCTGCACGGCTATGATGTGCTGCTGTCGTTGCAGCCGAACGTGCCGGGCAGGATGGCATTCGATGCCAAGTTCGGCGGTCGCTTTCCGCTTGAGGCTCACCGCTATGGTAGCGGAGACCATACCGGCCACTACCACGGCGGGCGGCCGCTGCTCTACGTGGAAGTCCATCCGCGTTAGTCCGTCGTGTCAGCTCGTCTCATACGATTTTTCATAACCTGGCTCGGTTTGGCGGGCGCTGGCCTGCTTGCGGCACCGGCGCATGCGCACGGGTTCGGCCAGCGTTACGATCTGCCGATACCGCTGTCGTTCTATGTTTTTGGCGCCGGCGCGACGGTGGTGTTTTCATTCATCGTAGCGGCGTTGTTCCTGCGCACCGCGCATCTGTCGCATGTATCCGGCCAACTGCGGTTGTTGCGGACAGCCACATCACGCCGATGGGTCGACGCGGCTGCGCTGATGGCACGGACGCTCGCGGTCATCTATTTCATCGTGATGATTGCCGCCGGACTATTCGGCGCGCAGACACCGTTGCGCAATATCATCGTCGCCTCGATCTGGATCGTCGGCTGGGTGGCGGTCTCGCTGCTGTCCGCGCTGGTCGGCGACGTGTGGCGCGTGCTCAATCCCTGGGACACGCTGTTCGCCGCCGCCGAGCGGATTTACGCGCGCTTGCGCCCGGGGCGCTCTTTGACTCTGGGGTTGTATTACCCGCCGACAATCGACGTCTGGCCGGCGCTGGTGCTGTTCGTCGGGTTTGCTTGGATGGAGCTGGTATGGGCCGGCCGAGACGTGCCGGCCAGGCTCGCGAGCGCGATGCTGCTTTATTCCGGCTTGACGTGGCTCGGCATGCTCGCGTTCGGGCGCGAGCTGTGGCGCCAGCGCGCGGAAGTGTTCACCATCGTGTTCGGCATCTTCGCGCGCTTTGCTCCGCTGGCGCCGGCGGGAGATCGCGGCAACGGTCTGGTGCTTCGCTTGCCGGCCGCCGGACTGCTCGAGGATCGTCGCACCTCTTTCGCTATGATGCTGTTGGTGATTGCGTTGCTCGCCACGGTCACCTTTGACGGCATTCTGGAGACACCGCTGTGGGCGCGGGTGGATATCGCAGTTATCGACGCTCCGGACGACTCGGTGCTGTGGACGGTGTTCAACTTCAGCGAAGCAGGAGCGTTGCGCCTCGCGCGCACCATCGGGCTTGTGCTGTTTGTCGTGCTGTTCAGTGCAGCCTATCTATTGGCGTGCAAGGGCATGGCGACGGCCACTGGCGGCAAGCGCGGCGGCACTGTCGATCTGGGACGGCGCTTTGTGTTCAGCCTGCTGCCGATCTCGATCGCCTATCACATCGCGCACTATTTTTCATACCTGCTCAACGGCGGGCAGATTATTATTCCCCTGTTGTCCGATCCATTCGGATTCGGCTGGGATTTGTTTGGCACCGCGGCCTATCGGCCCGATATCGGTTTCGTCGGGCCCCTGCTGCAATGGTACGTCGCGGTAACGGCGATCGTGGTCGGCCATGTCATCGCCGTGTGGCTGGCGCACCTCATCGCCTTGGCCAAGTTTAGCAATCCAACGATGGCCTTGCGCAGCCAGCTGCCGTTCCTGGTCCTGATGGTGTGCTACACCATGCTCAGTTTGTGGATCCTGTCGCAACCGATCGTCGAGACGAATCCTGGTGGCTGATATTCGCCGCAACATGGCGAAAGGGATTTCGTGCTCGACTCTGACCGGCGCGCAACGCGGATTACTGACGGTATAGTTTGCGAACCGCGCGTAGTGCGTTGCTACCGGTCTGCTCCAGGATGTTCTGGTAGGCCTTGAGCACGTAATTGTCGTCGGGCAACGGCTGGTAGTTGCGCCAGGGCGTGCACAGGATGGTGTCGAAGCCGAGCGGCGCCGCCAAAGTCAGGAACGCGCACTCGAGCGACAGCTTCAAGTCCGATCCGTCCGCCGCTTTCGGCGGCAATTGCTGACCGATATTGGTCAACCCGCCCATGATGTGCAGGCCATTGAGCTGGGGATCGGTGTGCAACATGCGTACCGCATCGAGTGTGGCCCGGTGCAAACCGTTGGTATCGGCCACCACGGCACTGACCGAGATGTCGATATAGATGTCGTTGAGTGGCATGCCGTAGTCGGACTGCAGGCGCAGAGCCGCACGCTTGGCGGTCGACGCTATCTCGTCGGCGGTCTTGTTCTGCTTGGCGATGCCGTCTTCCATCCGCTCGGAAGCCATCACGATGACCTGGAACGGTCCGTAATCTTTGTACAAATCCATGATGTCCCAGCGCTGCTCGGTGATGGAATTGATCAGCGCCGGTCCGCCGCGGGCACGGTCGTAAGCCTTGAAACAGACCTCCTGCACCTGGGCGCTGGGTGAATCGAAGCACAACTGCACCGACACCGCCTCTTGGATCGCGCGCACCACCTTTGTCAGATAATTGAAATCAGTCGAACCGCGTGGCCCAATGGTGACGTCCAGAGCGAACGCCCCGGCCTCGACCTGCTTCACGGCAAGCGCCTGCACGCCCGCCATGTCCTCGTTGTCGAGGAGCTCCCTGGTGCTTTTGAAGCCGGGATTGATACGATCGCCGATCATGGCGATTCCGAAACCGGGCGAACCTGTCACGATACTCTCCGTGGTTTAAAGCCGATGTTGTGCAAGAAGGTTTTCTGGAAATCGGCGCGAGTGCTGAGTTCGAGATAGCGGCAGGCTGTCGCTAATTCGCGTGCGTGAGTGCGCATCGCGCGCGAGGCCAGCATCTGCCGCACCCCAGCGCCAGCCGCATTGCCCACCTGCTTGAACCGATCGAGCGGCAGCGTCGGCAGCAGGCCGATGGCGATAGCGTTGCCGACGTCGATATAGGACCCGAAGGCGCCCGCGATCACGACCCGTTCGATGTCGTTTTCGTGCAATGCGCGCTCGCGCAGCAGCAGCTCGACACCAGTGCGGATCGCGGCCTTGGCGAGCTGCACGGCGCGCACATCGTGCTGATTGAAGGTGACGTCGGGCGCGAGCTGCGCGACGCGCGCGTCGTCGGTCTCGGCGACATCCGGGTGCGTGCCGACGATACGGCCGCCGTCATCCAGAATACCGGCCTGACGCATCGCGGCCAGCGTATCGATGACGCCCGAGCCGCACAGACCGGCCGGCGGTCGGTTGCCAATCGTCTCGACCCGCAAGCGCCCGTCCTCGACGGTGACGCGCTCGATGGCGCCTTCCGCCGCGCGCATGCCGCAGGAGATATGGCCACCCTCGAGCGCCGGACCTGACGGACACGAGGCCGAGACGATCTCGCCGCGATGGATCAGGGAGATCTCGGTATTGGTGCCGATATCCATGACCAGCGCGGCAGCCGCGTATGTCCAATACTCTTGCGTGGCGAGCAGCGCGGCGACGTGATCGCTGCCGACAAAGCCGCCGATGTTGGGCGCCAGATGCACATAGGCGCCCGGGCACACGGTGAGATCGAGCTCGCGCGCCTTGACGTCCATGGCGTCGCGCACGGCGGCGACGAAAGGCGCCCGTCCGAGCTGGCGCACCGGCAGCCCGAGCAGCAGATGGTGCATGGCGGTGTTGCCGCAGATCGCCACGTCGACGATGTCGGCGGAGCTGGCGCCAATCGAGGCGGTGAGATCGTGGGCGATCGCGTTGATGGCCGTGCTGGCGGCCTGGCGCAGTTCGGCGGCCTTGGCCGGACCTTGGATCGCATGGTTCATGCGGCTGATGACGTCGGCGCCCCAAGCCACCTGCGGGTTTTCGATGCCGAGGCTGGTGACACGCTCGCCGTTTTCGAGGTCGATCAGGAACCCGGCGACATTGGTGGTACCGAGATCGACGGCCAGCCCCAGCGTGCGGCGTCCAGGGAGCGAAAATCCGATCAGCTCACCCGTGCGATTATGCGCGCGCAGCGCCCAGCCACCCTGACGCAGGACGGCCGGCAGGTGACGGGCCGCGATGAGGTCGGCCGTGCTCGTCGGCACGGCCAGCGTCCGCGTCACGCGGTCGAGATCCGACAGGTTGTCGGTGAGCGTCGCTTCCGCAACGCTGACATCTTGGCTGACGACCGCCGGATCGAGCGCGAGGATTTCGACGATTTCACCGGCGTCGAATTCGGCGCGTACGATTGGCGCCAGCGAGCGCTCCGCAATCTCGATTGCGCAATCGGATTGCGGCGTGACCTGGCAGGCCCGCACCCAGCGCGGTTTTCCGCTCGGCAAGGTCTTGGCGTCGGCGCCTTCGATCTCGCCGTCGCGGATCAGCACGCGGCAGGTGCCGCAGGTGCCACGGCCGCCACAGGCGCCGATAATGCGCACGCCGCTCCGGCGCGCGGATTGAAAGATCGTTTCGCCGTCGTGGCTCGCGATTTCCCGGTCGATCTGGGGAAATCCAAGCGTAAACGGCGCCACGCGGTCGGTCATGGCGCGGCGCCCAATCCTTGACCGGCCATGCGGCACTTCGACGCCGACGGACAATCGTCGCAGCGCGACCAACGTGCGGGCGGCAAATCGATGCCAATGCCGAGCACCATCGACATCGACTTGAGCGGATGCAGAAGCTGGCCTTGCGTCACGCTGACGCCGATCGTGTCGGCGCCGGCCAGACGCAACACCGCCGGCTGGGCCTTGAGCGACATGCCCGGATCGCCCGGCCGCAACTCGCCAGCCGCCGTCAGTTGATGCCGGCGCGCATCGACGACGATGCGGTCCTGCAGGCGACGCGACAGCGCGAAGAGCAGTTCATTGCCCAATCCGTCGAGTGCGAGCGCGAGCGAATGCTGCCGCTCCGCGAACAGCGCCGAGATGCGTCGTTCGAATGCCGGACCTAATGTGCAGACAGCAGCGGCGATCGCGGTCAGTTGACCGCTCTGCGGTACCAGACGTGTGGCGTCGAGCGTCTCACCGCCGGCGCGCAGACACGTCGTCGGCGTCTCGTCTAAGGGGACGATGCGGGAGCAAAAGGCGGCCTCGATCAAACCTTCGCGTTCGATCAAATTGAGCGCCTCGCGGCGGAAGCGCTCGCGCTGCGGAAACGCCGCAACGCAAGGGCCTGCCGCGATATCGCGCAGAAGAGCGGTGCTGCCGACCATCGGCATTGCGCTGCGCTCTCTATCAACCGGCGTATTTGCGTGCGGCCGTGTACATGGCGCGCACGTTCTCGACCGGTGTTTCGTCCGGCAGGCCGAAGGCCGCGTCGAGTATCAACTTGCCGCCTTTGTGAAAAACGTTCTCCGCGAGATGCCGCACTGCGGCGTCCACTTCCTCCGGTTTTCCGGTGGTGAGCAGCGAGGGCGAAAGATTTCCTCGCAGAGCCACGATATCGCCCAGGACCTCGAACGCCTTGACCATGTCGGTTCGCTCGAACCAATAGATGCACTTGCCGGCGGGAACATCGCGGATGGTCTCCAGCCGTTTGGTGCAGTCCGATTCCCACAGCGGCATCGGAATCAAGCCGGCGTCGATCAGACCGATCAGCAGTTTACGGAAGCTCGGCCACCAGAACGTCTCGAATTGCTTCTGCGACATGAAAGCATCGGGCGCCCAATGGGTGGGGATGAAGACGATCGGGTGGTTCCATTGCTTCGCGGCGGAGATCGTTTGCCGCAGGATAAAGACAACCGCCTTGTCCAGGAGCAGCAACAGCTTTTCCTTGTTGCGGTAAAGGTCCTTCATCATCCCGGTGGCGCCGCGGAAGTAGTCGCCGATCAGGTCGTAGGGCGCGATCGACGTGGTGCCGTAGGAGGTCGGAAAACCGAGCGTTTTCATGTGCTCGATGAAACCGAACTGATGGTCGTTGAGGCGTTTCACCTCTTCCGCCGCAGTGATCACCTTCTCCAAGGATTCGCGAATGCGGGGATTGGTGAACGGAATGATGCCCGACAGCATGCGCAGGTAGTGCAGGCCGGGGAGGTAAGGCATCTCATCGAGGCCTTCGAACGCGCCGGCGATGCGCGGCAGATATTTCGAAAGGTAATAGCCGGTCGGGTCGAACAGGAACTCGTCGTACTCGTCCGCCTTCATGTATTCGCGGTCGAGGTATTGGTAGGGCTGGGTATCACTGACCCCGTGACCCGGCCACTGGAGCGGCTTGAAGCCGACCTTATCGAGCGAAGGGCCCAGCGCGCATTGCAGCACCATTGGGCTGTGGGTGTCTGGCTCGAATTCGAGGACGACGCGCTCGCCGATCTCTTTGACCTTCTCGTAATCGTACATCAACTGGCGATTGGTGATCCCGCCGTATTTTGCCAGCCAGAACGTCGCGAACAGGGTGACCGGCATGCGGTCGGGTTGCTTCAAGTTGACGCAATCCATGATCCGTTGCCAACGCGCGTCATAGGCGGCTTTCGCCTCCGGCGTCTGGACGTTGTTTTGTGGCGCGGTCATGCGGCGACCCCCATCCAGGTCTTGCACAGCGACACGGCGTCGACGGCGTTGGTGCCGAAGGCGTCCGCGCCGGTGTAGTTGCGCACGGTCTCATCGACCTGGCCACCGCCGATCATGATCTTGAGCTTGTCGCGCATGCCGGCATCCTTGATCGCCTCGATGGTCTCCTTCATCGAATCGAAGGCAAGCGTGAGAAAGCCTGAGAGCCCGACGACGTCGGGCTGAAACGCGCCGATCTCGTCGATAAAGGTCTTCACCGGTACGTCGATGCCGATGTCCTTTACCTCGAAACCGTTAATGTCGAGCATGAAGGTGACGATGTTCTTGCCGATGTCATGCAGGTCGCCGTGCACGGTGCCGATCAGCACCTTGGCGAGTCTCTTCGGTGCTTCGCCCGGCGCCTGAATGATCAGCGGCTTGGCGATGGCGCCGATGTTCTCCAGCATTTCGCCGGCCAACACCAATTCTGGCAGGAAATACTCACCTTTCTCGAAACGCTTGCCGACGATATCCATGGCGTTGCGGCACAGCTCCAGCACGCGCAACGGATTGACCTTCTCCTCGAGCAGCATCTTTTTGGCGAGGGCGAAGGCATCGTCCTCGTTCATGTCGGCGAGCCAATTCACCAGATTTTGTTCTTGTTCGGTCATGTCAGCCATTGCAACCCCCTAGAAAAGACCAGTGTCATGCCGCGCGCGTGTTCGCGTCGCGGCGGATTCCCGATTCCTCGATCGCCTGCGCCAAGATCTCGTCGTTGCGGTAGCCCATGAGATGCACGCCACGCACGCCGTCGATGTCGCGCACGGCCCGCATGGTGTCGATCAATACCGCTTTAGCTTCGGCTTTCTGATTGTCGCTGCCAGCGATGCGCCGGAGCACGGCGTCCGGGATGTGGACGCCCGGTACATGTTCGGCCATGCGGCGTAGCGCCTTGGCGCTGCTCAGCGTGCCGACGCCGACGATGATGGCGCAGCGCTTGTGCAGCTCGCGCGTACGCACCTCGCGCATGAAATCGGCCAGCAACGAGACGTCGAAGCAGAATTGCGTCTGGATGAACTGCGCGCCGGCATCGATCTTGCGTTCCAGATTATCGACGCGGTCACGATAGGGCGGCGCGAAGGGATTGGCGGTGGCACCGAGGAACAGGTTGGGCGCGACCTGAAGCTTACGGCCGGATGCAAAGGAGCCACCATCGCGCATCTGTCTTGTCATGCGCAGCAGCGTGATTGAATCGACGTCAAACACCGGCTTGGCATTGGGATGGTCGCCTTGGCTGACGTCATCGCCGGTGAGGCAAAGAATGTTGCGCACGCCCAGCGCGGCGGCGCCCAGGATGTCGCCTTGCAACGCGATACGGTTTCGGTCGCGGCAGGAGAACTGCGCGACCGGCACCAAGCCGTTGGCGGCAAGGATTGCGGCCGCGGCGGCGCTCGACATGTGGCAATTGGCGCCTGCGCCGTCGGTGATATTGACGGCGTCGACCAGACCACTAAAGCGGAAGGCGCGCGCGATCAGTTCGCTAGGATCGGCGGAATCGGGCGGCGAAACTTCAACGGTGGTGACAAAACGGCCCGCATCGCAGGCCTGCTCGAAGCCGAACGCCTCGCGTGCTGGCATCGGATTTGGCCTTATGGGCGTCGGCGATGAATGCGTGCCCTCGATCACCCGCAGCCAGGACGAGTGCTGCCAAAGCCGGTGATCGATCGGCTCGAGAAAAGTCTTGGGCTGCGGTTCACCGATACGCTTGCGTCCCTCAGTCGCCTCGACCCACACGCAACGCATATCGGGGTGAACTTCGCAGCCGCCGTCGGCACGCACGCCGCCGCAGGGGCCGTTGCGCATATGCTTGGCGCAGTTGGTCGGGCAGGCCATGCCGGTCGACGACAGCACACACTGGCCGCACATCTGGCAGTCGAACAGCAGGTGTTTCGACACGCGCTCGATCGGCTGCAGCAAACGTTCCATGCGCCGCCGGCCGACCCAACGCAGCGGGCGTCGCAGGTATGGTGTGAGCCGTGCGCAGGCGTCATAGACGCGCTTGAGCGCTAATGCATGCCGCACGCTCCAATGCCGCAAGCTGTGCAAGGTCGCCTCGCCCCCCCGCCGTACTCGTTGACATGTCAACATCGACTATGGCACGTCAGGGCGGCTCAGCCTTTTGATTTTGGTCAAGATCGCCGATGGCCCACGCACGCTCTTTCGCACTGCAAACAATCGTGCGTTCGGGCGGCTGGCCCGCAGGGGCCTCGTCCCACGAGATGTTGCGATGAGCCTGCGATCCAAAGCACGGCGGCCCGGGCCTGAGGCGCTTGACGCTACGCGCCGTTCGACGCACGCGCTCGACCTCGACCACTACGTGCCCGCCTATCTGACCTTTCTTGCCGGCAAGATTTCGAGCTCCGCCTCGGCGACCTATCGTCCGCGTTTCGGCGTCGGCATCACCGACTGGCGCATCATGGCGCTGCTTGCCACCGAGCCGTGGATCAGCGCCGGCCGTGTCTGCGATGTGATCGGCCTCGACAAGGCGGCGGTTAGTCGCAGTGTTCGTGCGATGAAAAAGGCCGGCATCCTGGAGACGGGCGACGATCAATACCGGCAATCGATCGCGTTGACGCGCAAAGGTTTGAATTTGCACGATCGCATCGTCAAATTGTCGTTGACGCGCGAGCAGCAATTGCTGCAGAGTTTTTCTGCAGCCGAGCGCAGGATGCTGGTCGATTTTCTCTCGCGCATGCATGCGCAAGTTATCGACGCCGAACTGAGCTCAGAACGGGCTGGCAGCGGCGCTTCGCGCTAACCGACCGTCAGCCGCCGGGCGATCTTCATGCGCGAGACGCTGTCGCCGGCAAGGTGATTCCAGATGAAGGCGTCGCGGATCAGCTTGTCGGCATGATGATCCATGGCGCAGCCGTCGGCGCCGCGCACCTCCATGTAAAGCTCGGTCACCTCGTTGACCACGTCGCAGGAGTAGTTCATCGCCAGGCCCGCGCGCGCGGAATGGATCTTCATGTCGTGCTCCCAGGCCACGCGCATGACGAACGAACGCAGTGCCTCGGTCAGCATGAACATCTTGTTGATCTGCAGCTGCACGTTCTGCTGTGCGAACAGCGGCTCGCCGCGCTGTTTCTCGCTCTTGGCGTAGCGCAGCGCCGTCTCGCAGGCGTCGTCGCAGATGCCCAGCGCGTTCGAGGCGAGCTCGAGATCGCCGAACAGATCGCCGCCTGTGGTGTCGCCGCCGGCGCCGCCGGTCTTCTTGATGGCGCCGCCGACCTCGCCGACGACGTTGGCATGCGGCACGCGCGCGTTCTCGAAGATCATCTCGCCATTCTGGTAGAAGCGCCAGCCGCTCTTGTTAAACACCTTGCCGATACGGAAACCGGGCGTGTCATACGGCACCAGGAACAGGGTGGTGCCTTGCTTCGGCGATACTGTCGGGTCCGTGCGCGCGTCGATGAAGAACAGCTTGCCGATCGGCGCGTTGGCGATGAAGGCCTTCTCGCCGTTGAGGATCCACTCATCGCCCTTGCGTTCGGCGCGCAGCTTGATGCCGCTCTTGGGGTCCTCGATCGGCATACGGTTGTCAGAGCCGGCGCTCGGCTCGGTGATGCCCTTGCCGAGCACCCAGGTGTCGTCGGCGAGGAAGCCGGGCAGGAAGCGCCGCTTCTGTTCCTCGGTGCACACCTGCGAGATCAGGTGGCTCCATTTCCAGTTCTGGCTGAAGGCTTTCGACATGGCGCTGTCGGCCTTGGCGAGCTCGGCCATCACCAGCGCCTGCGTCACGAAATCGGTGCCGTAGCCACCCCATTCCTTCGGCACCGCCATGGTGCGGAAACCGAGCTTGGAGCCCTTCTTGATCACCTCCCAGTCCCAGGTCTCGCGCGCCGTGCGGATGGCGTCGCGCGCGAGCGAGATCTGGCGGATTTCCTCTTCGGCGAATTTACGCGCCTTCATCTGCCAGGCGCGCTGTTCATCGCTCAGATTGAAGTCCATGGGAGCACCTTTGGCTGAATGTCTTTCACGCACGTCTATTCGCCGGCGAGCGCCATGGCGCTCGGATCCGCGCGCCTAAAGCCGGCGATGGCCTCGGCGATGCGCAGCTTGGCGTCGCTATTTCCGTCGTTTGCGTGCAGGCAGACGCGAGCGTCATGGATGTATTTCTGTAGCGGCATGTCGCGCATCACACCCATGGCGCCGAAGATCTCCGCCGAATCCTTGGCGGCTTTCATCACCGCCTCGGAGGTAAACACCTGCGCGATGGTCGTGAGCGGCAGGTCGGACAGGCTGCGGTCGGCGACGGCGTCCGGATGATCGGAGGCCCACGCCGCCTGCCACACGGTGGCGCGCGCGATCTCGAGCCTGACGATGGTTTCGGCGAGCTTGGTGCCGATGGCTTGATGCTCGATCAGCGGCCGGCCGCCCTGCACGCGGATGTGCGCATAGTCGAGCGCCGCTTCGTAAGCGGCGCGGCCGATGCCGAGGTTGAGCGCCTGGTAGAGCGGACTGCCGCGACCCGCGACGTTGGCGCCAGTCAACAGCGCCGCCGCGTCGGCGCCAAGCAGATTGCCCGCCGGCACGCGGCAATCCTGGAAGGTGACGGTGCCGTGCGAGCCGTGCGGCCAGGCGTCGGCGTGCGCCTTGACGCTCACGCCCGGGGCGTCCGCCGGCACCAGCAGCACGGCGGGATCGGGGCGGCCCGCAATCCGCACCAGCACCGCGAACAGCCCGGCAATCGGCGCGTTGGCGACACAATCCTTGACGCCGTTGACGACGAAATCGTTGCCCGCCTTGACGGCGGTCGTTTTCACCACCGCTTCGGCTGCCGGCGCACGGTGATAGTTGACGCCGAGCCTCGTGTCCGACCCGGCCTCGGGACCGGCGAAGGCGAGATGGTAGCGGTCGCCGTTTTGCAGTTTGGGCAGGAACGCGTCGCGCTGCGCGTCGCTCATCGCCAGGTCGAACAGCAGATGCGACAGCCGCGAGGTCTCCGTCAGCACCGCGGCGATGTCGGCGTCGCCCGCGGCCAGTTCCTCGGTCACGATGCAGGCGGTCAGGGCGTCGGCGCCGGCGCCGCCGTGTTGCTCGGAGAGTGCCAGCGTGCGCAGTCCAAGTTGCGAGGCGGCGTCGATCTGCGCCCACAGCAGGCTGCGGTCGGCGACGTCGAGCCGGTCGGCTTTCAGTGCTGCCGGCTTGATCTCGCGTGTGACGAAATCGCGCACCGTATCGCGGATCTCAAGCTGCTCGGGACTGAGTTGCAGGCTGTACATGGTTTTCCCTTCGGCGTTCCCTATTCGCGTTCCGCGTCACCCTATTGTTGCGATACTGCCGCCGCGATCGCATCGCCCATTTGCGTTGTGCTGGCGCTGCCGCCGAGGTCCTTGGTGAGGAACTTGCCGTCGGCGATGACTTTGTCCACCGCCTTGCCGATCAAATCGGCGGCGGCGACCGCTTTCGGCTCGTTGTGTTTGCGGCCGAGCCATCCCAGCAGCATCTGGCCGGACATGATCATGGCGTAAGGATTGGCGCTGCCGGTGCTGGCGATATCGGGCGCCGAGCCATGCGTCGCCTGCGCCATGGCCTGCCGCGCGCCGACACAGAGGCCGGGCGCGAGGCCTAAACCGCCGACAAGGCCAGCGCCGATGTCGCTCAGGATGTCGCCGAACTGGTTGGTGGTGACCACCACGTCGTACTGCTGCGGCGCCATCACCAGCTTCATTGAGATGGTGTCGATCATCGCCTCTTCGAATGTCACGTCGGGATATTCGCGCGCCACCTTGCGGCATTCCTCGGCGAACATGCCGCAGGCGAGGCGATAGACCGGCTCTTTGTGTGCGGCGGTGACCTTCTTGCGCGGCCGCGTACGCGCGACCTCGAAGGCTTCGCGCGCCACGCGGTTGGCGCCCTTGCGTGTGATCACGCGCATGCCGATGGTAATATCGTCGTTCGGGCGGAACTCGGCCGAACCCGCCACCACGGTCTCGGAATAGAGCATGCCCTCGGTCAGCTCGCGCACGAAGACGATGTCGACGTCCTTGTGGATCGACTTCAGCGTCGGGTGGCCGCGCGAGGGCCGCAGCGCCGCGAACAGCTCGAACTTCTTGCGGATCGGCGGCATCACCCAAGTCGAGTCGTTGCGGGGGTAGGCGGCGTGGCCGATGGGCCCGAGCACCCAGCCATCGAGCGTATGCAGCGTCTTTTCCGTGATCGCCGGCAGCGTGTCGCCGTGCTCCTCGTGGCCGGCGCGGCCGATCGGTAGCGGCACCCAGTCGATGGCAAGCCCGGTGCGCGCCGCGCCCGCTTTCATCACCTTGACGCACTCAGGCACGACCTCGAGGCCGATGTCGTCGCCGAGCAGAATTCCGATCTTCACGGGGCAACCTCCGCAGGCACGGTTATGAGTGAAAGCGGCAGCGAGGCGGGTGCAAAATCGTTACCGGCGGCAATTTGGCGAGTCAACGCGCGGCGGCGCGCGGTGTCCATTCGCGGTGCACAGCAATAAAGCGCGTTCATCGCTTCGACGCTTTGTCGCCGGACATCAACGCGAACACTTCGTGCACCGAGGCGGTATCATGACGCGCGAGGCCCTGCGCCATGGCGGTGTCGTAAATCGGCACGCAAGCGTTGAACAAAGGCACCGGGCAGCCGACCGCGCGCGCCATGTCGCCGATCACGCGCATGTCCTTTTGCCAGATCTCGACTTTCATGGTCGGCGGCCGGTACTTGCGCTCGACCATGAACTTGCCGCGAAGCTTGAACACGCCGGTGCCGACCACCGGGCTCGCCGCGAACAGGTCCCAGACCTGTTGCGGCTTCAGCCCCATTTTGCGGGCGAAATTCAGCGTCTCACCGACTGAGACGTTGTAGATCGCCACCAGGTGGTTGGCGATGAACTTCATCTTGCTGCCGTTGCCGAAGGCACCGACATAGGGTGCGTTGCGCGTGAACACCGACAGGATCGGCGCGACGTACTTACAGGCCGCCGCGGTTCCGCTGACGAAAATCGTCCAGGAGCCGTCTTTCATCCGCTTCGCCGTGCCGCTGATTGGGCAATCGAGCATCGTGGCGCCCACGCGCTTAAGGTGGCGTAGGGCGCGTTCCTTGTCGGCGATGGGCAAGGTGCTGGTCTCGATGACGACCAGCTTCGCGCTACGCTTGGCGTCGCGCGCCGCTACAATCTTCTCGACCACGTCGTCGAGCGCCGCAACCGACGGCAGCGATACGATGACGACCTCGGATGAGGCCACGACCTCGGCGGACGAGGCGACGCCGTGGCCGCCGGCCCTCGTCAGCCGCCGCCGCGCTGCGGCCGCAACGTCGGTGCCGACGACGCGATGTCCCGCCTTGACCAGCGCCTCCGCCATGGCGCCGCCCATGATGCCGAGCCCAATAACACCGACCGTCTGCATGTGAATTGCACCTCCGCCGCGC
>Ga0265314_10002483_pt1 | contig 18845 bp, 15 predicted proteins | sample 4126metaG_FD_203106 | JGI IMG/M metagenome (GOLD analysis project Ga0265314, IMG submission 203106) | Rhizosphere microbial communities from Carex aquatilis grown in University of Washington, Seatle, WA, United States - 4-1-26 metaG | ecosystem: Host-associated > Plants > Roots > Rhizosphere >... | reverse complement strand
GTCGAGATCATCCGTCACACCACGGTGGACGATGTCGGCCGCGCCGTGAATCCGCTTATCATTCATGGGCAAACCCATGGCGGCATTGCCCAAGGTGTCGGGCAGGCGCTGCTCGAACATTGTTTCTATGACGCCGGCAGCGGGCAGCTGCTGTCCGGCTCGTTTATGGACTATGCGATGCCGCGCGCCGACGTGCTGCCGTTCTTCACCACCGAAATCAGCGAAGTGCCGTCCACCACGCATCCGCTTGGCATGCGGCCGGCTGGGGAGGGCGGCACGACGCCGGCCTTGGGTGTCGTCATCAACGCCATCGTAGATGCGTTGTCGGACTTCGGGGTGACGCACATGGAAATGCCGGCGACGCCGGAGCGGATTTGGCGCGCTATCCGCGGCAAGCCGCAGCGCTCGCGCATCGTGCCCGACGGCGTCGAGCAGGAGTTTTCACTGAGCTGACCAAATAATTGGCGGGCCGTTTGTTGCCGGCATCCGGCGGCGAGGCGCGGCCGAGAGGAGTTTTGCGATGGAAAGCTATCCCGAGCTCAAGCTTCTGATCGATAACAAGTGGGAGGGCCGGGCCGCCGGCGAGCCCGTGTTCAATCCTGCCGACGAGACCGTCATCGGCACTGTGCCTCACGCCACGATCACGGATCTCGACGTCGCGGTCGGCGCGGCTGAGCGCGGCTTCAATGTCTGGAAGCGCACCGCCCCGGCGCAACGGGCGCAGGTCATGCTTCGCGCGGTGGGCCTTATCCAGCAGAGGATCGAAGCTATCGCCATGGCGATGACGCTGGAGCAGGGAAAGCCGCTCGCGCAATCGCGTCTAGAAGTGTTGCGCGCCTGCGAGATCATCGAGTGGGACGCCACCGAGGGACGGCGGATTTACGGCCGCATCATTCCCAGCGAACCCGGTATGCGCCAGTCGGTGATACGTGAGCCGATCGGAGTTGTGGCCGCCTTCTCGCCGTGGAATTTCCCGTTCAGCTCGCCGGCGCGCAAGGTCGCCGGCGCGCTGGCCGCCGGTTGTTCGATCATTCTCAAGGCGTCCGAGGAGACGCCGGCCTGCGCCATGATGTTGGCTCAAGCCTTCGTCGACGCGGGTCTGCCGCCCGGCGTTCTCAATTTGGTATTCGGCAAGCCGGCCGAGGTTTCCGAACAACTGATCGCCCAATCGTCGGTGCGGCTCGTGACTTTTACGGGCTCGGTCCCGGTGGGCAAGCGCCTGGCCGCGCAGGCGGGCGCACATATGAAGCCCGCCATCATGGAACTCGGCGGGCACGCGCCGGTCATCGTTTGCGAAGATGCCGACCCGGTCCGTGCGGCGCATGCCGGTGTCTTGTCGAAATCACGCAATTCGGGCCAGGTTTGCGTGTCGCCGACCCGCTTCTTTATTCATGACGCGGTCTATGATCGATACGTCAAAGCATTCGGCGAGAAGGCTTCGGCTATCCGACTCGGTCCCGGCATCGACGCGGCGGCTCAGATGGGACCGCTCGCCAACAGTCGCCGGCTGGAGGCGACGCAAAACCTCGTTGCCGACGCCGTGAGCAAGGGTGCCCGCTGTCTCTCCGGTGGGCAGCGCCAGGGCAATCGCGGCTATTTCTTCCCATTGACCGCGCTCGCCGAGGTTCCCGACGATGCACGCGCGATGCATGAGGAACCGTTCGGGCCTCTGGCCTTGCTGGTGCGGGTCTATAGTCTAGATGAGGCAATCGAACGGGCGAACGCGCTGCCTTTCGGCCTATCCGCCTATGCCTTCACGGAATCGGCCCTGAACGTCGATCGTCTGGCGGAGGGCGTGGAGTGCGGCAACCTTGCGATCAACCACTTTACGGCATCGATCGCGGAGACACCGTTCGGTGGTGTGAAAGACAGCGGTTACGGACGTGAGGGCGGCACGGAAGGCTTGCAGCATTATACAGTCGCAAAATTGGTCTCGCATAAAGTTGCAGCGTAGCGTCCCAATGTAGCAAACATTGTTGCAATCTCGCGATCGGCGCAGTCAATTGGCTGGGCAAGCCCGTGCCGATCTCCGACCCAACCGGTGCGGCGTGGCCTACTCGCAATGGAAATCGGCCTGTTCCCGAAGGTGCCCGCAAACGCAAGATGTACCATCGGGCCTTCATCCAGGCCTGATTCAGTCCCTGGAGCAATGGCCCGCTGAGGCCACTGAGATAAAAAACCAGGGGAGTACAAACATGGGTCGGTTACGGGCGCTTTTTCATGTCGCTTTGCTCGGACTTGGCGTTATCTCGACGGCGCATGCGCAGACCTATCCGACCAAGCCCGTGCGCGTCGTGGTGCCCTTTGCCGCCGGCGGACCGACGGACCTGGTCGCGCGGATAGTCGCGGCAAAACTGTCGGAAAAGTGGAACCAGCAGGTCTACGTTGAGAACGTCGTCGGTGCGAGCGGCAACATCGGCACCCGCGCGGTGGCGCGGGCGGCGCCGGACGGTTACACCGTGCTGGTGACGACCAGCGGCTTTGTCGTCAACCCCAGCCTCTACGCGAACAAGCCTTACGACCCGATCGCGGAATTCGCGCCGATCACCATCCCGGCACAGGCGCCGAATGTTCTGATCGTGCATCCGTCAGTCGAAGCCAAAACCGTCAAGGAGCTTGTCGCGCTGGTGAAGGCCAATCCGGGCAAATACAGCTTTGCATCGGCCGGCGTCGGCCAGACCGGTCACCTCGGCGGCGTCTTCCTCAATTACAAATACGGGTTGGACATGGTCCATGTGCCGTTCAATGGCGGCGGGCCGATCATGAATTCAATCATGGGGGGCCACACCTTGATTGCCTTCCTGAGTTTGCCGTCCGCCGCGGCCTACATCAAAGACGGCAGGGTCCGCGCCTTGATGGTCACGACCGCAAAACGCTCGCCGGCTGTTCCGGACGTGCCGAGTGTCATCGAAGCGGGCCTGCCCGAACAGGAAACGGTGTTCTTCCAAGGCATCTTGGCGCCGGCGGGAACGCCCGCCGACATCATTGCCAAGTGGCACGCGGATGTCGTCGAGGCGATGAAAGACCCTACGGTCAAAGCAAAGCTCGAAGCGGCAAGCTACGAGGTCAATCCCAACACGCCGGAGCAATTCGGCGCTCTCATCAAGAGCGAAGTCGCTCAGTGGCAGAAGGTGATAGAAGAAACCAAAATGGAAAAGGTGCAGTAACAGAGAGCTGCCGAGCGCAGCCGCTCGTCACTGCGGCTCGATGCCGGCGGCGCGGGCCACCACGCCCCATTGTTGCCGCTCCTTCTCGATCTCTGCCTTGGTGTCGACCAAGGAGCCGCCGACCGGTGCCATTTGCAGATCGGCAAATCGAGATAAAACCGTCTTGTCCTGCAAGACTTCGGCGATCGCCGCATTGAGGCGGCTCAGGATCGCGGGCGGCGTTCCGGGCGGCGCGCTCAACGCATTCCACGTCGATGAGATGAAGCCCGGATAGCCTGATTCCACCAATGTCGGAATATCCGGCAGTCCCTCGACACGCTTTTCGGTAGCGACGGCAAGAATGCGAAGTTGGCCGCCTTTGGCGAATTCAGACGCCGCCTGCAGCGGCAGGAAGCTGAAGTCGACGGTCCCGCCGATCAGATCGTTCAAAGCGGGCGTCGTGCCCTTGTAAGGCACATGGACCATCTTGGTGCCGGTCTTCATCATGAAGAGTTCGGCCGTCAGATGCGAGACCGTGCCCGCGCCTTGCGAGGCAAAAGTGAGTTTGCCGGGCTCGGCTTTTGCGTAGGCCACAAGCTCCTTGACGGATTTGGCCGGCAGATCCTTGCGCACGACAAGGACATTCGGAATCCGCGACATGATCGAGATCGGCTCGAAATCCGTCGGCTCGTAAGAAAGCGATTTGAAAATCCAGCCGTTGAGCGCCAGCGGCGACCCCGACGACGACAGCAACATGTAGCCATCGGGCGGCGCGTGAAACACCGACGCGGCACCCGTATTGCCGGACGCGCTCGGCTTGTTCTCGATCACGAAAGGCTGTCCGAGTTTTTGCTCCAGCTTCTGGGCGACGATCCTGGTCGTGGTGTCGACACCGCCGCCCGGCGACACATTGACGATCACGCGCACCGCCCGGTCCGGATAATCCGCCGCGGTCGCGGTTTGCAGGCAAGCAAGCAAGGCGGCCGATAGAATGGCGCCGCTCAACGCTATTGGCTTGTCAATTGGCATCGGGTTCCCTCCACGCGCGCCGTTATCGCGGCTGTTCTTGTCGCGCAGGTTCGGCCCGCGGTCTTCGGCGATTTCAGACGCTCGCCTTGAGCATTGTAGGTATGCTATCGCTTGGCGGGCAGGCGGCATTTGTGTTCAGGTCGGTTTCTTTCGAGAGTGGGCCTCCGTGCGCAACGTTAAATTCGCCGAATTCGAGACCACGCCGCGGCCGGTCGTTGCGATAGGCAACAGCTTTGGCGCGGCCGACGCCATTGCTCCGCACAAGCACGACCGCTCGCAATTGGTATACGCCGTAGCCGGCATGATGACGGTCGGTACCGAGCAGGGGCGCTGGGTCGTGCCCTCGGGACGGGCGGTTTGGATTCCGAGCGGCGTGATTCATGAACTGAGAATGATGGCACGGGTCGAAACCATCACGATCTGGATCGATCCGCGCCACGCCGATCGGTTGCCGACATCATGTCAGGTCGTCGAGGTGTCGGCTCTGGTCCACAATCTCCTGCACGAAGCCGTCGAGATTGCACCGGAATACGATGCGCTTGGTCGCGACGGTCATTTGATGGCGCTGCTGCTGCACGAGCTGAGACACTTGCCCGCTTTGCCGCTCTGCCTGCCGTTTCCGCAAGACGCCCGGCTGGCGCGGCGTTGCCGCCTTTTCCTGAAACATCCCAAGTCTTCGGACACCATCGATCAATGGTGCGCCGATCTGAGCATGAGCCGGCGCGCTTTCACGCGGTTGTTTCGCAAGGAATCGGGCATGAGCTTCTCGGTCTGGCGTCAGCAGGCGTGCCTCGTCGCAGCCTTGCCGCGGCTGGCTGCCGGCGAGCCGGTCACGGTGATCGCGCTCGATCTCGGCTATGAAAGTCCGGCGGCGTTCACGACGATGTTCAAGCGATTGCAGGGCGTGCCGCCGAAACTGTTCTCGAGGACGAAGCCGAAAGAGCGCAAGCCGTTCGTCAGCGCCCCGCGGATGTAGCGGACGCCGCCAACTTGGCCCATTCGAGAAAAAATCAGACCCAAGGCCACAAGCAGGCCTAGCGCTGCGAAACTAAAGCTAGGCTGCATTCGACGTGTCAGTCGACCTCAAAGCATGCGTGGCAATATTGACAATCCAGCAGCCGGGTCGATGAAGGAAAAAGAGCTTGCCACACCCGTAGCGATCGTCGGCGGCGGTCCGGTTGGACTGTTGTTCGCCCTCTATCTCGATTTCTACGGCGTGAAGTGCACGATATTCAATACCGAACCTCACGAGCGCTGGCATCCCAAAGGCAACGGGCAAAACGCGCGCACCATGGAGCACTATCGCCAGCTGGGATTCTCCGACGAAATCCGTACGCTCGGTCTGCCGGACGATCATCCATTCGACCAGGCCTACTTCACCCGGCTGAGCACGCACGAGATTTATCGCTTTCCGATGCCCAATCGGCTCGAGCGTATTGCCATGCGCCGCACAATGCCGGTCGACGACCAGACGCCGGAGCCGATGTATCACGTCAATCAAATGTATGTGGAGCGCTATTTGCTCGAACGCGTTCGCAAGAGCGCCAACATCGACGTCCGTTTTGGCTGGCAGGTGCAGTGGTTCACCCAGGACGAAAACGAAGTCAGAATTCACGCCAGCGAGGTTGACGGCGCAAAGGAGGCGACCTGGAAGGCGTCCTATGCGGTTGCTTGCGACGGAGGCCGCAGTCTGATGCGCAAGACCCTGGGCATCGGTTACGAAGGCGATGTGCAAAAGAAGGACGCCTATTGGTCCGGACAATTTTTCTCGGTCTATATGCGCATTCCCGACCTCTATCCGAAATTCGTCGGCCATCGCCGCGCCTGGATGTATTGGGCCGTCAACCCGGACCCCAATACACGCGGCGTCATCATTGCGCTTAACGGTGACGATGAGTTCATGATGCTGGTCAAGCCGAAGGGCGGCCGCACCGACGTCGACAAGGACGAAATCGCGCACTGGGTCCAGCAGGCGATCGGCGCCGATATTCCGGTTCATATCCTCGCGTATCATCCGTGGGCCGCCGGGCAGGCATTGGTTGCCGAACGCTACAAGGCGGGGCGCGTCATGATCGCCGGAGATGCCGCGCACCTGTTCACCCCGACCGGCGGCTTCGGCATGAACACCGGTATGGACGACAGCGCCAACCTGGCCTGGAAGCTCGCCGGTGTGCTGCAGGGCTGGGGCGGGCCGAAGCTGCTCGACACCTATGAGACGGAACGCAAGCCCGCCGGCTATCGCAACACCGGTGCCTCACGCAAATACGCGTCGCTGATGCACGATGCCAACGTGCCCGAAGATGTCGAACTCGACGGCCCGCGCGGCGACGCGGCGCGCAAGGTCGCCTCTGAATTGACCTACGTGCGAAAGAATCATTTCGTGCGGCCGGAAGAGCATGACGCGCTCGGTATCCAGCTTGGCAGCCGTTATGACGGCTCGGCCATCGTCGTCCCCGATGGCGAGCCGCCGGCCGATGTCTTTCCGGAAACCTACGACAAGTACGTGCCGACAGGCGTCCCCGGCGGCCGCGCGCCGCATGTGTGGCTCGATGACGTGCGCGGGATGGGCAGCTCCTTGTTCGACCGCTTCGGCAAGGGCTTCACGCTGTTGCGGTTGAATAAAAATGCGACGGACACGGCCGAACTGATGCGGGTTGCGGCGAAGCGCAACATCCCTTTGACTGTGCTGGATATAGCCATTGCCGAGGCGCGCGTGCTTTACGGCCGCGATCTCGCTCTGATCCGGCCGGACCAGCACATCGCTTGGCGCGGCGATACACTGCCCGCCGACCTCGACGCGCTGCTGGCTAAAGTCACGGGACATTGAAATTGTCGCGGCAACGCGGACCGCGTAGCCGCACAGAGACGACCGGAGAACAACTTCGGCGCTCGCATAAAAAGGGAGGGACCATGAAGGCATTGCGAATTATCGCCATCGCGTTAGCCGGGGTCATATTGGTCGCCGCCAGGCCCTGCGCCGCGCAGGAAGATGCCAATTATCCGCAGCGCCCGATCAAGATCATCGTCAATGTCGCGCCGGGCGGCGGCGTCGATGCAGCGTCGCGCGTGATCGCGCAAAAGCTCGGCGAGCGAATGGGTCAGACGATTCTCGTCGAAAATCGTGGCGGCGGTTCCGGCAATCTCGCTGGCGACATCGTGGCGCACGCCAAACCGGACGGCTACACGCTCATGGCATCACCCGGCGCGACGATTTCGATCAACGACTTTCTGTTCAAGGACCTTGGCTACAAGCCGAACGAGCTCGAGCCGGTCGCGGTGCTGACGTCGGTGCCGCTGGCGCTGATCGTCCGCCCTGATTTTCCGGCTAAGAACTTCGCGGAATTCATGGCTTATGCCAAAGCCAACCCGGGAAAGCTGAACTACGCCTCGAACGGCATTGGCACGGCGGCGCATCTGACCGCCGAACTGTTCATGCTGAAGTCCGGGATCAAAATGACGCACGTGCCGTATAAAGGCACCACGCCGGTGCTCAACGATCTCATCGCGAGCCATGTCGATCTCACTTTTATCCAGTACTCCGCGTTCTACGAATTCTACAAAGCCGGGCGCGCCAAGATCCTGGCCGTCGCCGCCAATAAACGTGTGCCAGCCTTGCCGGAAGTGCCGACGATAGAGGAAAGCGGCTATCCGGGCGTGATCTCCAACACCTGGAACGTGTTGAGTGCGCCGCCCAAAACGCCGCGTGCGATTCTCGTCAAATTGAACCGGGCCATCGCCGCGGTTCTGGATCAGCCCGACGTCAAGGCCCACTTCGCCGCGATGCAGACCGACACCGAAGGCGGCAGCATCGACGACGCCAAGAAATACGTCGCCAACGACCGGGAGTATTGGAAGAAGGTGATTATCGCCGCCGGCGTTCAGCCTGAATAGGGATTGAAGTCTGTTATGGGACAGCGGAATCAAACGATCTCGGACCTCGTCGTTGCCAACCACATCCTGGCCATGGAAGGCATTCTCGATGGCTTCGGCCATGTCAGCATCAGGGATCCGCAACGGCCCGATTGTTATTTGATGTCGCGCTCGCTCGCCCCGGCTCTGGTGACCGAATCTGACATCGTCCAGCACGACCTCGACAACAACGCCGTGCTGACAACAGACCGCGAGAAGAAGCTCTATTACGAACGCTGGATCCACGGCGAGGTCTACAAGGCCCGGCCGGAAGTCAACGCGGTGGTGCACAGCCATTCGCCGACGGTGGTGCCCTTCGCCTCGACCAACGCGCCGCTCCGGCCGCTGCTGCACAACGCATCGTTTCTCGGCTTCGGCGCGCCGGTGTTCGAAATCCGCGATCACGTCGCCCATTCCGATCTGATGATTAGCACCGCGGAACTCGGCAAGGCCATGGCGGCCACCCTGGGCTCCGCCGCCGACGTCGTCTTGCTGCGCGGCCATGGCAACGTCGTCGTCGGTCCGACGATCCAGATCGCGGTGTTCCGCGCGTATTACACCGAGATCAACGCGCGCCAGCAGTTGCAGGCGATGACCATTGGCGGCGACAGTGTGGTCTACATGGATGCCGGAGAATGCGAGACCACCGACAAGATCATGCGGTCGGTTGCCGGGCGGCCCTGGGATTTGTGGAAGGCCAAGGTCGCGGCCAGCCGCGCCTGACGCCATCGGCGCCGGAGAAGAGGAACATAGATGTCGAAAGTACCCATGACGTTTGCCTGTGGTCTTTATGACCGGATGTCGGCTTTGCAGACCGGCGAGGTGCAGGTGGACGGTGTCGACCTGAATTTCATTCCGGTCCATCATCCGCGCGACCTGTTCGATCGCATGGGCGGCGGTCAGGAATTCGATGCGTCCGAGATGTCGGCCTCCGAATACATCACCCGCTATGTCACGGGAAAATCACCGTTCGTCGCACTGCCCGTGTTTCCGTCGCGAACGTTTCGCCACGGCTTCATCACCGTCGATTCCCGCGTGATCAAGACGGCAAAGGATCTTGAGGGCAAGAAAGTCGGCGTGCAGCTCTACACCATGACCGCCGCGATCTGGATTCGCGGCCTGCTGCAGCACGACCAGGGCGTCGATCTGTCCGGCATCCAGTGGATCGAAGGCGCGATTGAATCGCCGAAGCCGCACGGCAAACCGACGGTTCTGCCGCCGCTCAAGCCGATCTCGATCGCCGCCAATACCAGCGGCAAGTCGTTAAGCGATCTCTTAGAGGCCGGCGAAGTCCAGGCGGTGATCGGCGCCGACCTGCCGACTTGCTTCGGCAAGGCGCCGCACGTCAAACGGCTATTCCCCGACTTCAAGTCGGAGGAGAAGGCCTATTTCAAACGCACGGGGATATTTCCGATCATGCATCTCGTGGTGCTGCGCCGCGATTTCCATGAACGCCATCCCTTCGCCGCGACCAGCCTGTTCAACGCCTTCAACGAGTCGAAGGAACTGGCTTACAAGCGCATGCGCTATCTCGGCGCGCTGCGCTATATGTTGCCCTGGCTGCAATCGGAAATCGAAGAGATCGACGAGGTTTTCGGCGGCGACCCGTGGCCCTATGGGGTCGAGCCGAACCGCAAGGCCATGGAGTCGCTGATTCAGTTTCTGGTCGACCAGTCGATGATCGAGAAGGCGGTTCCGGTGGAAGACCTGTTCGCCCCTGTGCGCGGGCACAGCTGGAATCGCGACACAAAGCGCTGACACGCTCCGCTGCTAATCCTCGATTTTTTCGTGGGCATTTGCGGTACCACTTTTCCAATAGCCGGCAGCTTTAATCCAGGCCCTCGGATGTTGGTGCACATTCAAGAAATAGTCCCGGAGCGATCGGGCGACCGAGGCTTCCGCGGCGATCCAGATATAACCGTCGCCCGCGGACGGCTGCCATTGCGCCAAGGCGGCATCTAGCATCGCGGTATCGCGCCCGGAGGGCTGCCGCGACCGATCGAGCCAAATGGCCTTGTGTTCGGCCTCCGTCTCGAAGGTTTGTATCTCGCCGGCGTCTGCCACCAGGCAGAATGTCGTTACGGGCACACCGCGTCGCAGTCTTTCCACCCAGCGTCCGATCGCCGGCAGGGCGGTTTCGTCACCGATCATAAGATACCAGTCGAAGTCATCGGGAACGACGGTCGATCCGCGAGGCCCGCCGATCTCAAGGGTGTCCCCAACCCGCGCGGTGTTGGCCCATTCGATGGCAGGTCCGGATTCGTGCACGGCAAAGTCGATGCTCAAAGATCCGCTGGCGGGATCGAAGGCGCGGGGGGTGAAGTCGCGTTTGTGCGGCTCGCCGGCGGATTGAGCGCGATCTGGAATGAATAGCTTGACGTGGTCGTCGGGCGCCGCGCTCTCGAAATCGCGCAGATCGTCCGAGGCGAAGGCGATGCGCAGCATCCGAGGCGTGAGCCGCTCGACCGAGGACACTTGCACCACGCGCCGACGCGGTTCCCGGCGGACTTTAGTGATCATATGGGGCTGCATTAGTTTCGACCTTAAGAAGGGACAGACTCTGATGATTGACGGTGGGCCGGTGAAGACGGGCGACCCTCGCCGAAGCAGACGGGTGTAGTGCGAGAACCGGGCGATGTAAACATCTGTTTAAAATTGTTGCCAGCCGGCCCGGACCACGAACCAGTTGAAGTTTCGACGAAAACAGGGCTAATCACGTTAATCAACAGTGCAACCTGTCTGCCTAAACATGCCGAAGCGGAATAAGCAAAAAGTCAAAGAAGCGGTCATGACGCCGGACGACGGCACGCGCGAGCGCGCCCTTCGGACCGCCGAGCGGCTCTTTGCTGAGCGCGGTTACAACGGTGTGTCGGTGCGCGAATTGGCAGCCGCTGCGGACGTGAACATCGCAAGCATCGCCTACCATTTCGACAATAAGGAAGGCCTGTTGTCGGAAGTCTATCGCCGCCATTGCGAGCCGATGATCAGAGAGCGATTGCAAGGCCTTGAGGCGGCGTTACGGCTGCGGGGCAAGGCCCGCATCGGCGCTATTATTGAAGCCTTTGTGCGCCCAGCCTTGAAGCAAATCGAAGACGCCGAAGGCCAGACCTTTATTCGTTTGCGGGCGGTTTTGTCAGGCGAGAATTCGGAGTTGCTGGAAAAGCTCGTGGCGGAAAACTTCGATCAATCCAGCAAGGCGTTCATAAACGCACTATGCGAGTGCCTGCCGGCCCTGTCGCGAACGGATGTCTGCTGGCGGTTCCATTTTCTGCTCGGCACGATCTATTATACGGCAGCCGGTCCGCACCGGATTTATGCTTTCTCCAATCACACGTGCGATCCTTCCGACAACGAAGCGGTCATCCGTCAACTCGTACCCTTTATGACGCAGGCATTTCTGGCGCCGGCAGAGGCGCCGCACGCCAAGGCGCGCCGGCCGCGCTGAGCGGCCTCAGTGCGGCGCAGTCTGGGTTTATTCTATTTACACACTTGTTTACATTAGATACCTTGTTTTTGAACAACCGTTCACAAATGCGCATCTTATAAGCGCGTGCCTCTCAGGGAGAAGACCATGGCGTTCCGCAATGCGGCCGGCGCATGCCTTTGCGCGCTTTCATTCATTATGGTTCCCGGCTTGGTATCGGCGCAAGAATGGCCGGCGCATACCGTCCGTGCGGTTGTTCCGCTGACGCCTGCAAGCGCCACCGACATCGCAGCCCGCACCGTTCTTAGCCAGCTGTCGAACCAGATCGGGCAGCCTATTATCGTCGAGAACCGGCCGGGCGCCGGCAACACCATCGGCATGGCGGCGGTCGCGCGCGCCGAGCCGGACGGTTACACACTCCTCATCAACTCATCGTCGCACACCGTCGTGCCGGCGACATTCAGCCAGTTGCCGTTCGATACTTTGCGCGATCTGTCGCCGGTCATTCCGTTCGGTAACGTTCCGATTGTGGTCGTGGTGTTGCCTTCCAAGGGGTACAAAAACCTCGGCGATCTGGTCGCAGCAGCCCGCGCCAAACCGGGCGCGATGAGCTATTCCACCGCAGGCGCGGGGAATTTCTCGCATCTGGCGACCGAAGCCTTCCGCCGGATCGCAGCCTTTGAAGCCGTCCACATTCCCAGCAAAGGCGCGCCGGAAGCGATCACCGAGGTGTTGGCCGGACGCGCCGATTTCTTCTTCTCACCGCTCACCGTGGCGTTGCCCTTAATTCGCGATGGCCGGCTGCAAGCGCTCGCCGTGAGCGGATCGCAGCGCGCGCTGGCGCTGCCGGATGTGCCGACGACCTCACAGGCTGGATTTCCGAACTCGGAGTACAACTTCTGGGTCGCGATGTTCGTGCCGGCGAAGACCCCGGCGGCCGTTACCAGTCTGCTCTACCGCGAAACTGCTAAAGCGCTCGAAAATCCGGATGTGCGCGCCAAGCTGGCAGCGGTCGGCATCGACCCGATGCCGATGAGTCAGAGCGCATTCGCCGCTCTTTTGGACAAGGAAGTCCGCCTCAACACCACCATCGCAAACGCGTCCGGCCTCAAGATCAACTGAAAGCAGCGGCGCGATCGGAGCTGGACTTGACTTCCGATTTAAACAAGCGTTTAAAAATGTCAGGTCGGGCTAGATTGGCGCGGACCGAGTACAGACGGCTTTGCTAGGAGGACTATATGGGTCAATCGTATAAAACCCTGGTGATCCGGAACGGAAATCTGATCGACGGCACCGGGAAGGCCACGAGCCGCAACGACGCCATCGTTATCGAAGGCAACAAGATCAAGAGCGTCGGTCCGCTGCCGCCTGACGTTCAGCTGCAGGACCCGAAGGTCGAGGTCATCGACGCCGCCGACCAATGGATCATGCCCGGCTTGATCGACGCGCACTGCCACGTCTCCTACGGCTACCCGCTCGTCAAGGGCGAAGGCAAAGGCAAAGGTACGACGCGCCCTGAATTCTCCACCCTGAAATCCGCCCGCAGCGTGCAGAAGGTGCTGCGTTCCGGCGTTACAAGTATTTCGGTGCCGGGCGGCACTTGGTTCACCGATGTCGGGGTCCGCGATGCGATCCGGCTGGGTGTCATGGAAGGCCCGCGCATGTACGTCGCCGGCCGCATGATCGTGACTTATGGCTGCATCGAAGACGACGAGCCGTCTTGGGAAGGCACGCCCGATCATTCGATCGGGAAGCTGTGCAACTCGGCGGCGGAAATGGTCACCGAGGTCCGCCGCCAGGGCAAGCACGGCGTAAACTTCATCAAGATGGCGGATAGCCGCTCGGGCGAGTCGCAGATGCTGGCCCAGGAAGAAATCGCCGCGGTTGTCGGCGAAGCGCACCGCCGCAATCTCCGGGTTGGAATTCATTCGCGCGGCGCCGGGTCGACCCGGGCTGCCGCTTTGGCAGGGGTGGACTGGATCATTCACGCGGATCTGGCGACGGATGCCGACCTGGATGCCGTGGCGAAAGCAGGTATGCCGATCATTCCAACGGCGACCTTCCTCTCGATTGCCATCGAACGCGGCAGCCAAGTCGGAGCGGCAGACGTGGCGATCGACGTCAGCCGGATGCAGCGCCACTACGACGCGCTAGGCGTGATCATGCACAAAGCGCGCAAGTTGGGCATCAAGCTCATGGTTGGTACCGATACGGGCAACAATCCATTTACGCCGTTTGGCGAGAACCATTCGCGTGAGCTAGAAATTTTCGTCAATCACGGCGGCTATACCCCGATGGAAGCGATCGTCGCCGGCACGAGAGACACGGCCTATGCGGTCGGCCTTGAGGGACAAGTCGGGCAGATTTTGCCAGGCCAACTCGCAGACATCATTGTCCTGAAAAAGGATCCTATCGCGGATATCGGGGTGCTCAGGGGCGGCCGCAATTTGTCCCATGTCATCAAGGACGGCAAAAGCATCGCTCTCGGCGCAGACCGGGACGAGACGTTGACGTTCCAAGAGGCGGCTGAATAACCTCTGTGAACATCTCGCAAATTCCGATTACCGAGATCGTCACTCTGACGGTGCAAATCGACGAAGTGTCTCCGGCGGTGATCCGTCGCATCGAGGTGCCCTCGGCGATGCGCCTGGACGATTTGCATTTCGTCTTGCAGATCGCCATCGGCTGGCAGAATTGTCATCCGTTCGAGTTTCGCATCGGCGACAAAGCTTGGGGTCTGGTCGACCGCGACAGCTCCGACAATCCCATGCCGGCAGAGACCGTCAACATCTCGGACATTCTGCCGCTGAGCCACGCCTTCAAATACAACTACGTTTATGGCGACGATTGGCAACACAGCGTCTCGATCGAGTCCGTTACAAAGCCGGAGCCTGGCGTGACGTATCCACGCCTGATAGGCGGCGAGGGCCGCTGCCCGCCAGCGGATATCGGCGGTCCGTCCGGCTACGAAGCCTATTTACAGGCACTCGGCGACCCGGAGCATTTCCATCACGAAGCGATGGTCGAGTGGGATGAGGCCGATTTTGATCCCGCGCAGGCGGACCTGCCCTCGCTTCAGAGCAATCTCGCGAACTTGGCGAAATATATCGGCCGCAGGAAGCTCATGGCCTGAATAGGCGCGGCTAAAAGACTTTAAAAAAGAGAAAAACTCTGGGGGAGGTATCAGCATGAAGACCATCTCGCGAGCCTTTGTTGCTATTTGTTTAACCGGCATCGCATTGGCGGGTGCCTCGGTGGGGACGCGTGCCGATGACGTGACGCTCGATCCCAACATCGTTCGCGATGTCGTCATTGCCAACCGCATCCTGGCCAATGAAGGCGTGGTCGACGCTTTCGGTCACGTCAGTATCCGCGATCCCCGCGATCCGAACCGGTACTATCAGACCCGCTCGATCGCGCCCTTTCTCGCAACCGAAAAAGACGTGATTCTTCTCGACCTCGACGGCAAGCCGGTCGATTCGAAAGTCAAATGCGGTTGCTATCTCGAGCGCTTCATTCACGGTGAGATCTACAAGCTCCGGTCCGACGTCAATGCCGTGATCCACACCCATTCGGCAACCGTGGTGCCGTTCTCGGTGGTGCCTAAATCGCCACTCAAGCCGATCTTGCACAGCGCGGCTTTCCTGCCGCCTGAGGGTACGCCGGTCTTCGATTCTCATGTCGGCTTCGGCGCGACCAATATGTTGATCCAGAACCAGGCCATGGGAAAGGCACTCGCGCAGGCGCTGGGAAAAAGCTCCGTCGTCCTGATCCGCGGCCATGGCGATGCCGTGGTCGGAGCCACCATTCAAACGGCCGTCTGGCGTGCCTACTACACAGAGGTCGATGCACGCATGATGATCGCGGCCAAGACGTTGGGGGAGCCTATCGTCACGCTCTATGCTGACGAGGCCGCCATTACCAATGAAGAAATGCAAAGTTCGGTTTCGATCACGCGGGCCTGGGACCTTTGGCGGCTTCGGCTTCCTAAGCAAGCCGACTGAAGCGCGCCCTTATCCAGCACGCGGGTCGCAATACCTGCGCTGCGATAATGTTGCTCCTCTTGCGCTCCGCCAGATGCTATCGCCCTCTTCCCGGCTGGAGCGCGGTGGCAAAGGGTTGTCCATGATTTCTCAATATGCACGCGTGAATTTGCTTATCGGCACCGGGCATTTTCTCTCGCATTTCTATCAGCTTTGTCTGCCGACACTGTTCGTGGTTTTACAGCGACAGTTCAACGTAAGCTTTGCCGAGCTCGGTCTTGTCGTCGTCTTGATGACGGGGACGTCCGCAGTATTTCAAACGCCGATTGGATTTCTTGTCGACCGCTACGGTGCGCGCCACTTCTTGATCGGCGGCGCTTTGGTCATGTCTTTGGCTATCTCTGCAATGGCGTTTGCAACGGCGTTTTGGCAGATACTCGCCCTGGCGCTTATTTCTGGCGTTGGAAATGCCGTTTTCCATCCCTGCGATTATGCGATCCTAGCCGGTTCAATTCCTCCAGAGCGAATGGGCCGGTCTTTCGCTCTACATAGTTTTACCGGCAATGTCGGTTTTGTGTTGGCTCCGCCTGTCGTCGTCGCGCTTTCAAGCATGATGGATTGGCACGGCGTGCTGTTTGTGGTGGGCGGCCTGGGTCTCCCGGTGGTGGGCGCGTTGATATTTCAAAGCAGTATCCTTCACGACCAAGTGCCGAAGAAAACGACCATTCGCAATATGCCGGTGCATGAACTGCTACTTCATCCGACCCTGTTGTTGTTTTTCTTTTTCTATTTTCTCGGCGCGATGGCGAGTGGTGGCGTATTGGCGTGGCTGATAACGGTGCTCCACGAGGTCAAAGGCATTGATCTTGCGGTGGCTTCCCTCGCGCTGACTGCCTACATGGCCGGTAACAGTGCTGGGGTCCTTCTGGGCGGCTGGGTTGCAGACAGGTCGGCAAGGTACCTCGCGATCTTTGTCGCTGGGCTCACCGCATTCTCGGCCGTAACAATTCTGGTCGTTGATCTCCTGCCAATGGGTGGTAGTGCGGCCATCGCCCTGATGTTTGCCTCCGGACTTTGTCTGGGGGCTAGCCGGACCCCGCGCGATGTAATGCTCAAGGACGCTGCACCACCCGGGCAGATCGGAAAAGTATTTGGCTTTGTCAGTACGGGTTTGCCGCTAGGCAGCGCTGTAACACCGGTGCCGTTCGGCTTCCTTATCGACCACGGACACGCAGAACTGGTTCTGATTCTGGCGGCGGGTTTTTTGCTGGCGAGTATTTTATGCATGGGAAGCGCCAAAGCATCCGCTTCTCGCGATCCATTGCCAGCTGCCGCGGAGTGAGCGACGTTGACCGGTGTTACGCTCGCATTGTCCGTCCGCCGAGGGACTAGGGCCACTGGCTGAAACCGGCGCAACCGCCAAATCAAAAAACGGCCAGTGAGTAGTTTTATCACCTATTCACAACCGCTATTGCGCCCCTTGAAATTGTTCGTAATTTGTTCTCTCGCCAAAACTGGTTTTCACCCGCGCCAGTCCGCTTCGCTATTCCGTGCCTTATGCGCCGCGGCGGCTGGGATCGGCGGTAAGTCGGGCCAGTTGCTGACTGAGGATGAGCTGTTTGCCATCGCGGATACGTCGTCCGCGACGCTCCGACCAATGGCGGTTAGACGAGGAAGTAGAGGTGCGGTGGGGCATGGATAGGCGGGGCACTGGCCGAATAGGCCACCCCTGAGGGGAAAAACAGGGCCTGTAATTAGATCGTTAAGTATCTGATTTTCCTTTTCGCGCACCAGGCTCGATCCGTTGGCCTCCCATGCAACTCCCATACTTTGGGTGGGCCATTATTTTTCGTTGTCCGTATCGACGAACACAATTGTCAATTCCCCGATCGTCTCCATGGATGACCGACCAACGTACTTCAAGCCACCGACCAAAACTGCCCATTTAACCGAGGCAGGAATATCCTTGTCGGTAAGACTTTCGTTCGTCGCCGTGATCCTACCCATACTCAGTGAGCGCAAATAAAACATCGCTCGATAAACGTCAGACGCATTCGATGCGGGACCGACGACTATTCCGTCGCTGCGTCCAATTAGACCGCGCAGACGGTAATTAGCGATGCCATCTGCAAAAGCGGCATTGACGGAATTACGGCGAGCATCAACGACGCCGTATGCGTCTCCGCGGAACAGCACGTAGGTTGTGGCGAGTCCGAGTACTGCCCACCAGACGGTCGCTAACAACACTAAATTTCGTGGCCGCTTTCGCCCCAGTATAGCAATGGCGGCGGCCGCCAATATCGCAATCACAATGAAGCGGCGTCGGTACGCTACTAACGCTATATCCGGGAAGTCCACGCCACTCGGCTCGAAACCTGCGGCGACTATGACCATGGGGGCTGTTGACATCGAAACAAACAAAAGAGCATTTAACCAGTCGGGAATCACACGAAGCGTTGCCTCTCTGCACATCGCAACGGCGCAGAGGACAAACATCGGGAGTGCATAAAAATAATATCTCCCGTGTAGCCTAGTAATGCGTTCCGCCGGGGAAATTTGATAAACGCTCTGGGAGAAATACACGGTCATTCCGACCATTGCCACCAATAAACAACAAGCCAGTAACCCTAGTTCGAAGGTGTCTTCGTTGTTTGACCGAGCAGGAAGGTCTATCAAATACTTAGCAATTCCAAAGATCGTGAAAGCCAGCGGGATCGTCAATAAAGTAAGGATTGACGCTGTGTGCCCCACTAAATTCTGACCAGAGGCCAAAAGATCGATGCGGGGCGTTGAGATCATCCCGTTATAAGATGAGCCAGATACTGACCACAGCCATTCGCCGGTAAGCAGATGGCCTAAAATTACGTGCACGATGTAATAAGCTACTGGCACCATCAGGGCAGCCACAAACGTCGCGCGATGCCTTTTGCGTAAAATGAAGAATGCTACAAGCCCCAATACGAGGGCAATTGCATGAGGCTTAACAAGTGACAGGGCACCAATCATCGCTCCGCCGAGGCTAGCAGACAACGCTGCGGACTTCTCAAGCAACGTAATGACGACAAAAACTACACACCAGAATCCAAATAAATACATTGGCTCTGGCATCACGTACCGAACAAATGAACTGATAGGAGACAACATGACGACGGTAGCGAAGCCAGCTGCGAGCGCCGGACTGATATAACGACGAGCCAAGGAATAAGTGGGGAGCGCAGTTGCAGCAATAAATCCTGCGTTCAAAATTCTAGAATAAGTATGAGCGTCGACAATTGGGAAAAAAGAGCAAGCCCAGAAATACAGATATGCGGGATACGCAACCAGGATCGACCATTGAAGATAATTGTTCGGACC
>Ga0265314_10002482_pt1 | contig 18847 bp, 14 predicted proteins | sample 4126metaG_FD_203106 | JGI IMG/M metagenome (GOLD analysis project Ga0265314, IMG submission 203106) | Rhizosphere microbial communities from Carex aquatilis grown in University of Washington, Seatle, WA, United States - 4-1-26 metaG | ecosystem: Host-associated > Plants > Roots > Rhizosphere >... | reverse complement strand
TTCGTCCGATGCCGGCGATCCTGAATTGGGCGTGAAGTTCATCAACGCTTCGGTCTCCGATCGCAAGATTCTCAAGGATTTCATCGATGTGGCCGTCGCCGCGCGTTTGGCCGCCAAGCAGGCTGCCACGGGCGAAGCCGCCGCGCCGAAGTCCTAGCGTCTGATTTTCGGATACATTTTTGCGGAGCCGCGCCACCAAGCGCGGCTCCGCTTTTTTTGAAGCGCGTTGATCAGTCTTTGAACTTGAAGGCCGGGCCGGCGTTCTTCCACCAGACTTTCCAGGTCTTCATGTCCTTGTCCTGGTCGAGCGTGGTCTGGCCGGAGACTTCGCGCAGCGCGCTGAGGGCGGGGTAGAGAATCGTTTCGTCGCGCGTATTCGCGGGTGGCGGCGCGTTGGGCAGGCCGAGCGGATTATCGCCGCCGATGCCTTTGGTGTTTCCGCGCAGTGGGTTCTTCGGGTCCACGGCATTGCCGCTGGCCAGTTCGAAGGACGCTTCCTTCAGCAGCAATTCGATCGCTTCCACATCGCCGTAGCGCCGGATCGCCTGGCACATCAGCCTGCGCGCCGCAAAGGGACTCTTCACGTCGATGGAAAAGTCCACCATCTTGCGCAGCGTGATCGGTTCTTCGAGCGCGGCGAGGCCCTTGGCCGCGGCCAGGCGCACTTTGTCGTCGGGATCTTCGATGCATGCTTCCATCAATGGCTGCATCGCGCGGCGGTCGCCGGCCAGTCCCAGGATCACGGCCGCGCGCTGGCGAATCTGCACGTCCTGGATGTTCGCGCTGTTCGGCCAGCCCGGCGCCTTGAGAATCTTGGCCAGCAACTCGGGCTTGTCCTGCGCCTGTTTGACCAGCGCCTGCACTTCGGAGTTCTTCTCCCACGAGCCTTCGCCTAAGCCCTTGAGCTGCTTGGCCAGGCGCTGCGCTTCGTTCGGGTCGGGCTTTTCCGTGGCTGTTGAGCTCTTCCCGATCTCCAGATCCGGATCGACCTTGGGGACCATGCGCCCGCCATCGCCCTTCACGAAGCCCAGGGCCTCGCCTGCGCCTTCGTGAAACGGATCGGCTTTCAGCACACGCTGGAAGGTATCCTTGGCCTGCTCGCTCAGACCTTTTTCCTTGGCCCACAGGCCCAGCTTGTAGAGCCCCGCGGCGTCGTCGGCTTTGAGTGCATGCAGGCGCGTGTAGAACTCATTTTTTTCAGGCTTGTCGGCGCGCTTGGCCTGAATTTGCGTTTTCTTGAGGCGCACTTCTTTACCGTCGAAGGTCGTAATGACGATTTCATCGCCCTGTTCGATGGCGGTGCCTTCAAGTGTCGAGCCATCGGCCAGGAAGAAGACGTCCGCGCGGGCTGGACTCGCGCACCAAAGCATGGAGGCCAGACCGATCAGAAGCAGCTTTGTGCGGCATTCGGATAACATGTGCATTTAAGTCCGCCCTTCTTCCCCAACGCAAGACGCTTGAGCTCGTCTTACCTGAGACGGATTTTTCCTGTGTTTGTGGCCGCTGGCTGCGTTGACGGCCACAACTGCTTCATCTAGCATACTTCAAGTTATCGGGGCCGCCCAGTAGGGCGAAAGGACGCTATGTCCGGCTTGGACGTGCCAGCAGGTACCACAGACGCACGCAAAGCCTCGGGCAGCTTCCCTGTTGCATCCGAAGCCGTTCCCGATCCCGGCAGCAAAGCCAACATTCTGATTGTCGATCCGGAAGCCGCGTATCTCAAGCTGGTGGAGATGGCCTTCAAGCGGCGCGGCCACACGGTGCGTGCGTCAGCCGCTCCGGATGCGGCGCTGCAGGTGCTCGAAGCTGAGCCGATCGATCTGCTGATTTCCGAGCTGCATTTTCCCGACGGCGGCGGCTACCGCATGCTGGAAATGGTCCGCGCGACGCCCGCCACGCGACGGCTGCCGACGATCGTGCTGACCAAGGACCGCAAGACGCGCAGCCGCGTTCGCGCGCTTGAAATCGGCGCCGACGACGTGGTCCACAAGCCCTGTCTGCTCGATGAACTTTTCGTGCGCGCCGAAAGCCTGGTGGGAAAATGGCGGGAACTCTTCCGCGCCGCGCACGCCCTGCGCGGGGACCTTGCGGGCAAACTCGTTGCGCTGCCCGTGGCCGAACTCTTCCCGATGCTCGAGAAGAGCCGGAAGTCCGGCGTGCTGCGCCTGGGCGAAGCCGGCGAGGAATTCGCGCGCGTCTGGTGGCGCGAAGGCCAGGTCTGCGACGCGCAGCTCGGGCCTTTGCGTGGCGAAGAGGCCGTCTACGCGATCCTGCCGCTGCGCGCGGGCAATTTTGAATTCCGCTCGGACGAAATGTTCCAGGGTACGCCCACGATCACGCAGAGTGTCACGGCGCTGCTGCTTGAAGGGATGCGTCGCATGGACGAGACGCTGACTTTTCAGCTTCTCGGCGGCCGTCCGCAGATCGGTCCGCGCGGCGCGCGCATCGAATGGTTCCAGGACACCGCGCAGCAGGCGCTTTCCCGCGCTTCCGAATCACGCGAACTGCGCGAACGTCCTCAACCCAAAGTCGTGCTCAACCTCTGCAATGCATTTGAACAGCGCTATCGGGGCAACCCGCCCACGCCGGGGGTCAACTTCTCCGACCTGAACGAGGTCCGCAACCTGTTCAAGGGCAGCCTGAACGGAAATCTTGAAAACACACGCATGGTCGTGCTGAGCGACATGGAAGAAGGCCTGCGCTTTATGACGGGCCTGATGGGACCGCCTTCGCCCGCGCAATTGCGCACCGGCGTGCGCAGCGCGCTCGAACTCTACCCGACGGGCCAGATCATGCTCGACGACCGCCACCGCCTGACGCTGCTGATGGCGCCGGTCCGCGAACTCGACGTGCTCGCGCGCTCGATTCCCGGCGCGGAACTGTTTCTGGTCATGCCCGGCGGCGGACGCTGGATTCCGCCCGAGACGCGCGGCAGCATGAAGGAATTCCTGCAGCGCGCGCTGCCGTGGGTCTGCCAGCCGGTCGGCGACGGCACCGTCGTAGTGGGCCTGGGCGGCCTGATCCATGAAATGGGCATGGAAGCCGTGGTCGCGCCCGTGATCGAGAAGCCCCCGTCGAACAAGCTTGAGGCCACGCGCCTCGTCCAGCGCCTGCTTCGTGCGATGGCGCCGGAAAACGCCACGTGAGCCGCGCGAGGCGCTGAATCCATGTTTCGTCTCGGCCTGGTTGCGTGTGGATTCTTTGCCGTCGTCGGATTCTTTTGGGCGGTCTACGATCCAATTGCCGCGCGCTGGGACGTGTCCAACTTCGCGGGCTCCGGGCCTGGCGAACACCCTGCCGAAAGATTGATCCTGAGCCGCGGCCGCGCCGCGCTGGAATCGCTGCGCACAGGACTTGACGATTCGCGCCCTGAAGTGCGCCTGCGCTGCGCCGGCCTGCTGGCTGTTGCGCTGGAGCTGAGTGGGGAAGGGGAGGAGTCCGGCGACCGCAAAGGCGCCGTGGCGATCCTCGTGCGTGAATTGAGCAATGCCGAGACCGATTCGCCCACCGCGCAATTGTGCGAGCGCCTCCTCGTGCGCTACTGGTCGGTCAAAGGCAGCCCCGATGGCCTAAAGGCCGCGGATCTCGTAACGGCGGTTTATCCGGACTCGAGCAAAACTTCGCCAAGTCCATATGAACGCCGGCTGCAGGGCTTGCTCGCGGCCAACCGCAACTGGGTTGGCGGCTACGCGGCGCTGGCGCAGATGTACTACGACCGCCAGCAATACGAACAGGCCGAGCAGCAGGCCTTCAACGCGTGGCAACTGGATTACGACGAGTTCGAAGCGCTGGCGCTTTTGGGGCTTTGCCGCATGCGCCAGAGCGACTATGCCTCCGCGATCACCTATTTTGAACTCGCACTGGAACGCAATCCGCGGCTCAAAGCGCGGCTGCACGACGAATTGGAACGCGCGCGGAAGGCCGAGAATGACGAGCGCGAGCGCCGCCTAAAGGAGAAACGGCTCGAGCGCCCGCTGACCTGACGCGCCCGGGATTTTGCCCCATGCTGATTCTCTGCGACTTCGACGGCACCATTACGATCGAAGACATCACCAACATGATCTGGGACCGCCACGGTATTCCCAATTGGCGGGAAGTGCTTTTGCCGCCTTACCGCGCGGGAAAGACCACGGCCATTGAACTGATGGCGCAGGGCTACAAGGCGGTCAAGCAGCCCAGTGCCGAACTGCTCGAGCTGGTTCGTCCACATATCAAGATCAGGCCGGGCTTCCCGGAATTCGTCGCACAGTGCCGCGCCAGAAGTTGGCCGCTTTACGTGGTGAGCTGCGGGCTCGACTGGTATCTGCGCCATTACCTGCCGCCGGAGGTGCCGTTCCACGGTTTGCGTTCGGAATTGAAGGACGGCTGGGACGTGCACCTGCCAGAAGGCTGCACGCTCGCGCCGGGCCAGGATTTCAAAGTGAACGTGTACGAGCGCCTGCGCGAGCGGCACGCGGGCCTGGAAATGGCTTTCATCGGCGACGGGCGTAATGATTTTCCGGTGGCGCGCCGCGCCCAAAGGGTATTTTCGGTGCGCGAAAGCACACTCGAGGCGCTGTGCGGAGAACACAAAGTTCCGCAGCACCCGTTCGTGTCCTTCCACGAAGTGCTCGCGGTTTTGCAGCGCTAAACGCGCCGCAGGTTATTTATTCTCGATGAGAATGCGCTGGTCCTGCCAGGCGTCCACTTTGCGGCAGAATTCCTGAAAGCGTTTGTACTGGTCCGGCGGAACGCGCGGTACGGCGAAGCTGAACTCCTCCGTCACCGTTACCGTCTGGCCTTCGGCTTTCACTTCGCGTTTGTAACGCGCGAATTCGTCCTTCAGTTCCGCGGGTTCGGGCAACGCGGCAGCTTTCAGGCCGTCATCGAGCGTGTAACGCAACGTTTCCTTCTTGGAGAACGCGTGCTCGATCTCCAGCGGATGGTCGCGTTCGGTGCCCGTCACGAAATCGCGGGTCAGATTGAGCGGGTCGAGTGAGGTGCGCAGGGCGAGCTTTTCGCCGGATTTGGTCGCGAGCGCGGGCACCTTGAAGCGCGATTCGAATTTGAACGGTCCGGGCGCCTGGCTGTCGCCATGCTTCAGGTCCTGGAGTTCTGCGTTTGAGAACAGCTTCGCGCCGCGTTCCTGCACGTACTCTTTGAACTTGCCCGGCGTTTCGACAGCTTCGCGATACACCGGCGCGTTCTGGCCGCTCACGCGTTCTTCGAGGGAAAGCGTGCCGGAGCCGTCGCGCCCGACTTTCACTTCGGCGACAGTGTCGTGGCCGTTGGCTTCGGCCGGACTGCGCGGAATGCGCACGAACTTGCCGCCGCCCGGAGAAATCACCAGCACCTGTGCGCCTTCGTCGCCCGCGGGCACTTCGCCCAACTGGAAGAACGACGCGGTCCCGTCGAGCCAATAGGGCTTGCCTTCAACATCGGGTACGAACGCAATGCAATGATTGAAGTGCATCGGCGCGGGCAGCGCATCTTCGGGCAGCAGGCCGTCGTCGGTGGTGCGCACGAGCACCAGGCGACTTTCGATGCCCGCGACGGAAAGCATTGAAGTGAGCAGCGAAGCGGTGTCCTTGCAATCGCCGTAGAGCGCTTTAAGGCACTCGGGTGCGCGGTGCGGCTTGAAGCCGTTGCGTCCGAACTCGATGCCCAGATAGCGCACATTGCCGACGACCCATTCATAAATCGCGCGCAGCTTTTCCGTGGGCGTCTTTGCGCCGGCGGTGATTTCGGCGACCTTCTTTTTCAGGGCTTCGTCCGCCGTCAGCGCATCCTTGGAAAGATTCCAGTACCACGCACCGACTTCGTCCCACGTCTTCATCGTCGAAACGTGCACCGACGGCGCCAGTTCCGAGAGCGGCGGCATCGCGTCTTCATGCACCACGCCGGAGTGGTTCCGCAGCTCCCACTTTACGATTTTGCGTTCACCCGCTTCCGTGATCTCCGGTTTTACGGTCGTGTGGAAGGCGCGCATCGCGAACTCGCGGTTGGCGGGCAGGTCGAGCACGTACTGAGCGCGCACGACCGGCTGGTCCATGCCGAATTCGAAGCTTTCGGAGAAGTAATCGCCGTAAATATTTTCACCCGTGTCGCGAATCGTGTATTGCAGGTCCACGATGGCGCCCGAGGCGATATCCTTGAAGGTGATCGACTTGAGATGGTACTCGTCGTACATCTTGGTCTTGACGCCTTGCTCGGCGCCGACGCTGCGGTCCGCGATCTCCGCGCGCGCCAATTCCTTTCCGTCCGGCGAAATCGCCGCCGCGCGAATCACATCCACCACCTGCCGGCTGGGATCGTAGAAGACTTCCTGGCTCTGCGCTTCCTCGATGCCTTCGTCATGCAGCACCTTGATGATCTTGTGGACCATGCGGCTGGAGGTGCCGTTGGCGTTGACGTGCACGACTTCCTGGTTGAGCAGGTAGACCGCGTGGTCGCCGGGGAAATCTTCGATCCGCGGCACCTTCAGGCTCTTGAGCGGGATTTCGTACTCGGCGAAAAACGCGCGATCGATGGATTTGCCTTGCGAGATTTCGGTCAGCCAGTCTTTGATTTGCGGTGCGTTGGGGCGCAGGTGCAGCGCCTCGCGCCAGCGTTCCTCCGCTTCCGCTGAATGCCCCGCGCGCAAGGCCTGTGCGCCGAGGGCTTCGAGCAACTCCGGGTTTTCAGGCGCGACAAGGCGCGCGCGATCGAGCAGCGCCGCGGCCTTGAGTTCGTCGCCGGCTTCCCGCCAGGCTTGCGCGGCGGTGAGATAGCCATGGATGTCGAGCGGCTCGCGTGCGATGCACAACTCCATGAACTCCGCGGCCTCGCGTTCGCGGCCCAGGTTCTCCAACGCCTGCCGCCACAGCGCTTCAATCAACGGATCGCTGGGGTGCAGTTTGAGCGCGCGTTCAAGCGCTTTGAACCGTTCCGCTTTCGAGAGCTCCAGTTCGATGCGCGTCGGCCAGCCGGTCGAGTCCCAGGAATAGGTCTCCGTGTATTGGCGGGCCAGTTTTAGCGCTTCCGCGCCAAAGCCGCGATGTTGCAGCACCTGCGCGAGCCGGATCGTGCAGCCGCCCGCGCGGGCATCGCCAAAACGCTTGATGGCTTCGCGTGCAAGGGACTCCACGCGCATGTCCAGGCCGCTCTCCGCAGCCAGATCGCAGAGCTGCGAGTACGCGTAGGCCAGCGAAGGGTCGTCCTTCTGACTCTGCTCGAGCACTTGGCGCGCCTGGTTGGGATCATCGGTTACCGTGGCGAGGAGTTGCTCGAAAAACGCGCAATGAGACGCGCGCTCGAGCGCCTTGGCGACTTCCTTGGCGTCGAGGCCCTCTTCTGCTTCGCCCAGTTTGCGGGTGTGCAGCAGCAGTCCGTACATGGCGAGCAGCCAGGGCGAATCGGGATTCTTTTTCAGGGCGGCTTCGACTTTGCCCACCAGACCGGCATCCGCCGCGGGGGCCGGCCCGTTGAGCGGAGCCCAGCCAGCCGCTTCCTTTATATAGGCCTGCGCGGCTTCCGCCGAAGGGTCGACTTTCTGGATTGGGGACTCGTGGCCGTCGAGTTTTTCAAGGCGCAGCGCGAACGACCAGCCGTTGTTGTTCTCTTCGACCGCCGACTTCACCAGCAATTGGTTCCAGCCTTTGTGCAGGTAAACCGGCGCGCAGGTTTTGTCGTACGAGAAATTATTGTAGTACGGAATCTCCAGGCTTGCGGCGCCGTTGACCCAGAGTTTCAGCGCGCCCGCGCCGCCGGCGTACACCAGGGCCCAGCCGTCTTCGCTGCTTTGCACCCAGGTCGCGGCGTAAACCAGCACGTGAATGTTGGGCTCGAACAGTTCAGGCAGGTCGTAGACACCGTCCGTGGGCTCGGCCTGCGGCGCAAACCAGGCGGCTTTGCGGTTGCGGCCGGCGGTGGGTTTGGCGAGGTCGATAGCCTTCTCGGGCTCGTACTCGACGGCAAAGCCGGCCTTGTCGCGATTGTCGAATGGCCCCACCAGCGCCCAGCGCGTAATGAAGCCCAGCGGCTTGAGGGATTTGGCCGCGGTCTTCGCATCACCGTGCGAGACCAGCCAGTCCATGCGGAAGAGCCGCGCGTGGTCGCGCAACGCAAATGGCACTTCCGGATCTTCTTCGATGCGTTTGACGGCTTCCAAAAGCGGTGTGGGATCGGGGCTGCGCTCAAGCAGCATCGCGGCCCATTCCAGCCACGCGTCCGCCCAAGGCGATTTGTGGCCGGCGTCGAGCGCGGCGGCGGCGAATTCCACCGAAGCCTGCCGCTCGCCCTTCAAGCGCGCGATCAGACACTGGCCAAAGCGCGCCGCGGCGTCTTTTGGATCGGCCTGCGCGGCTTCGGCGAAACTCTTTTCTGCATCGGCATTTTTTCCTGCGACCAATTCTTCATAGCCCCGCGCACAGACGGGCGGCGGCGCCGCGCCATCGAGAGGTTCGAAGCCCGCCTGCGCTTCGCCGCCCTGCAGCGCGCTTCCCGCAAACCAGCCTGATAATAAAAGGAGCAGTCCGGCGCGTGCGCTGAAGGACATGAACATTCGGTCACCTTGCGAGGCTTGGCCGCCGAGTCGCGGCTACACAGTTAGACGGATATACACCCATAACCCTTGCATGAAAATGGCTGGACAGCATTTCCGAGGCTTTTAAAAACCAGCACCCGCGAGGAACGCCATGCCCGTCATTCGCAGTGGCACCGGCCGTGCGCCCGCCTGGAGCGAGTTGGACCGCTTTGAAATCGTGCGCCTTGCCGCGGGGGAAGCCCGCCGCTTTGCGCGCAGCAGCCCTCAAGAAAAATTGATCCTGGCCGCGGGCCGCGCCTACATTGCATTCGAAGGCAAAACCGTAAACGCGGAGCCCGGTACGAACCTCGATCTCTCGCGGCTCGATTCGAATTTTGAAGTCCGCGCGCAGGACGCCTGCATGCTGGTGCTTTTTTGCGGACGTTGGGGCGCGCACGTCGGCGGCTCGGGGCTCTTCTCCGTTGAGAATTCGCCCGCGCCCAAAGATGGCGGCGATCCCGTCGCCTACCCCAAGCAGACGAATTTCGACTGCCACTACCACGACTGCGATGAATTCTGGGTGCTGCTGGAAGGCCGTGGCGTCGCGATCTCCGAAAATCGACGTTACGAAGTCGCCGCTGGCGATTGCGTCGCCACGGGCCGCGGCCACCACCACGACTTTCCCATCGTTCACGCGCCCGTGCGCGCGGTATACTTTGAAACGAGCCTCGAAGGTCAAAAGCGCGTCGGACATCTCTGGGACCACACCCACGGGCCAGCCGTTCCGTGCCTCGAACGGGTCTGATCCCCAACCCAACGGAGTACAGCATGGCTTACAAAGTCATTCAGGTTGGATGCGGCGGCCACGGCGGGTCCTGGTGCGCGCGCTTTTTGCCGCCGAACATCGCCGACGGCCTGGTTGAACCCGTCGCCGCCGTCGACCTGAGCCCCGACGCGCTGAAGAACGCGCAGGAGAATCTCAAGCTCCCGTCCGAGCGCTGCTTCACCGACGTGAAAAAAGCATTCGCAGCCGTGAAGGCCGATTTCTGCGTGATCGTCGTGCCGCCCGCGTATCACGAAGCCGTGGTCGATATCGCCGTCGCACACGGCGTCCATATTTTGAGCGAGAAGCCGATCGCCGACACCTTGCTCGCTTCCTGCCGCATCGCGCTGAAGGTCAAGCGCGCGGGGCTCAAGATGGGCGTGACGATGAGCCACCGCTTCGACCAGGACAAGACCACGCTGCGCAACGAACTGCGCTCCGGAAAATATGGAGATCTAGACTATCTGGTCAGCCGCTTCACCTGCGATGCGCGCAAGTTCGGCGTGTGGGGCAAGTTCCGCCACGAGATCGCGGACACGCTGATGATCGAAGGCGCGGTGCACCACCTCGACATTCTCGCGGACCTCGCCGGAAAAAAATGCCAGACGCTGTACGCGCGCACCTGGAAGCCCAAGTGGGGCGAGTACAAGGGCGACTGTCAGGCGCTGGTGACGATGGACTTCGGCAAGTCCGGTCCGCGCGCGTTTTATGAAGGCGCGAAGACCAACGCGGTGGGTTTGAACGGCTGGACGCAGGAGTACATCCGCGCCGAATGCGAGAAGGCGACTTTTGTCTTGAGCCGCCGCCGCGTCGAAGCCTTCGATCATGATGCGTCGAAGAGCTGGACCTTCGTTGAGGAAGGGAAGGGGCGCGAGATCCCGCTGTTGCAGCAGCCCAAGTGGGCCAACACCTGGCTGATCGAGCAGTTTGTTAAGTGGCTCGACGGCGGCCCGAAAATGGAAACCAACGTCGAAGCCAATTTGCAGTCCATGGCGCTGGTCGAAGCCGGCATCATCAGCAGCCGCAGCAACGAACCGGTCCATGTGCAGGTGCTGCTCGATGAAGTCATGCATCAGGCGCAGGCCGAGTTGACCCCGAAGGCGTCCAAGGCCAAAGCCAAGCCCGCGCCCAAGAAAGCGGTAAAGGCAAAAGCGCCCAGCAAAAAGAAGCGCAAGTAATTCGAGATTCAGCTTGGTGGAAATTTTGAGCGCGGGCCGCTTGAAAATTCGGCCTGCGTTTTTATTTCGCGAGCCAGGCCTTGCCGTGCTGCGCGGCAAGCTGCGTGAGGAAGTGCGCGCCGCGCGCGCGTGCGGCCTTTCCAGAGCCCGCGAATTCCGAGAGGCTCTCGATCTTTTTGAAGGTGCGCCGCAGACCGGGCCGCGCCGCGGCTTCGATGCCGCCGCCCACCGCGATGCAAGGCACACCCGCTTTTTTGGCGCGCGCCGCCACGCCCGCCGGCGCTTTGCCCATCAACGTCTGCCGGTCCAGGCCGCCTTCGCCCGTGATGGCCAGATCAGCGCCCTTGAGGCGCGCGTCGAAATCCACGGCGTTCAAAACCAGTTCAATGCCGCGCACCAGCCGCGCGTTCAAAAACGCCAGGCAGCCCGCGCCCAAGCCACCCGACGCGCCCGCGCCGGGCACGCGCGCGACATTTTTCTTAAGGTCCCGCCCCACCACGCGCGCGAAATTCAACAGCGCCGCGTCGAGTTGTTTGACCGCTTTCTTCGTCGCGCCTTTTTGCGGGCCGTAGACCGCGCTCGCGCCCAAGGGGCCGCAGAGCGGATTGGTTACGTCGCAGGCCACGGTCACGCGCACGCGCTTTAAACGCGGATCGAGCTTGTTTACTTTGATGCACGCCAAATTCGCCAGCGCGCCGCCGCCCGGCGGAAGTTCGTCGCCCTGCGCATCAAAGAGCCGCGCGCCCAGCGCCTGGGCCATCCCTGCGCCGCCGTCGTTGGTCGCGCTGCCGCCGATGCCGAGCAGAATCTCCTGCGCGCCCGCGTCGAGCGCCGCTTTGATCTGGTCGCCGACCCCCAACGTCGTCGTCACGAGCGGATCGCGGCGCTTCTCGGGAACCAGCGGCAGTCCCGACGACGCGGCCATTTCGATCACCGCGGTCAGCCGCTTGCGCATTTTGCTTTTGGGCAGCAACGCGAAAATCGCGCGCCGCTTTTCGGCAAGCGGGCCGCGCACCCTTGCTGATTTTAGTTTGGAACCCGGCACCGCTCGCGCGAGGGCTTCGACCAGCCCTTCGCCGCCGTCGGCGAGCGCCACGACTTCCGCCACACAGCCGATTTTACGCAGACCTTGAGCCAGCGCTTCGCCGGCTTCGCGCGAAGAAAGCGTGCCTTTAAAGGAAGCGCAGGCGACGAGCACGCGCGGTTTGCGGGCCATGCGTCGTTAGCCGACCGGCGCGTGCCTGGAGTGGAAGTCCGTCTTGGCCTGGAAAGCCGCGGCGAGGCGCAGCAGGCCCGCTTCGTCGAATGGTTTGCCCATCAACTGCATGCCGATCGGCAGATTTGATTTCGTGAAGCCGCAGGGCAGCGCGAGCGCTGGGATCGTGGCCAGATTCGCGGTGATCGTGAAGATGTCTGAGAGGTACATCGCCAGCGGATCGTCGGACTTTTCGCCGATCTTGAATGCGGGCGTGGGCGTCGCGGGGCACAAGATCGCGTCGCACTTCGCGAACACCGTGTCGAAATCCTGTTTGATCAGCGTGCGCACTTTCTGCGCCTTCAGGTAGTACGCGTCGTAATAGCCGCTCGAAAGCGCGAACGTGCCCAGCATGATTCGGCGTTTCACTTCCTTGCCGAAGCCTTCGGCGCGCGAGCGCGCGTACATTTCAACCAGGCCCGTCTCTTCTTTTGTGCGGTGGCCGTAATGTACGCCATCGTAGCGCGCAAGGTTGCTCGACGCTTCGGCGGTCGCGACGAGATAGTACGCCGCGATCCCGTGTTCGGAGTGCGGCAGCGAGACTTCGACGAGTTCGGCGCCGAGGCCGCGATAGGTTTCAATGGCCGCGTGCACGGCCGCTTCGACTTCCGGCTCCATGCCCGGCGCGAAATACTCCTTCGGCAGGCCTAGGCGCAGGCCTTGCAGACTCGCCGGCGTTTTGACGTCGAAGAGTTCGGCAGGCACGGGCACATCCGCGCTCGTGGCGTCGTGCGGATCGAGGCCCGAAATCACTGCCGTCAGGAGCGCGGCGTCGGCGGCATTGCGTGCGAACGGGCCGATCTGGTCGAGCGAACTGGCGAATGCGAGCAAACCATAGCGCGAGACGCGGCCATACGTCGGCTTGAAGCCCGTCAGATTGGTCAGCGCCGCGGGCTGGCGGATCGAGCCGCCCGTGTCGGAGCCCAGCGAAAGCGGCGCGATGCCTGCCGCGACCGCGACAGCCGAGCCGCCCGAACTGCCGCCCGGTACGCGCGTGGGATCCCACGGATTGCGCGTCGTCATCAGCGCGGAATTTTCGGTCGACGAGCCCATCGCGAATTCGTCCAGGTTCGCCTTGCCGAGCACCACGCCGCCGGCCGCGACGATTTTTTCCACCACGGTCGCCGTGTAGGGCGGGATGTAATTTTCGAGGATCTTCGAACTGGCCGTCGTGCGCGTGCCCTTCACGCACAGGTTGTCCTTGATCGCCACGGGCACGCCGGCGAGTACTCCGGCATCCTGGCCCGCAGCGATTTTTGCATCGACCGCACGCGCCTGCGCCAGCGCCAGTTCGTCCTGAATCGTGACGAACGCGCGCAGCTTGGGGTCGAGCGCGTGCGCGCGGGCGAGCGCCGCCTTCGCGACGTCCTCGGCGCTGAACTTTTTCGACTTCACGCCTGCGGCGATTTCGCGGGCGCTCATCCAGGCGTACTGGTTCGGGTCCAAAGCCATCGTCAATCGTGCTCCGTTGCGTAAGGGACGCTTGAAGGTAAAGGAAACGCCTCGCACCGCAAGAAGAGCAACGCGCTATGCGCGTTCAAGTTCTTCGATCTGCCGTTTCAGTCTGCCGTCCATGAAGAACGGGCCCAGCGGCAGTAGCGAGGCGATGAAGTAGGGCAGGGCCTGGCCCACCGTCCACTTCGCGCGCCGCTTGGAAAGAAACAGGCACACGCAAAGCGCGATGAACAACGCGCCGTGCAACGAGCCCGCGATCAGCACTGCGACCGGCAGTCCCCAGACGTACTTCAGCGGCATCCCCACGCCCAACAATATAAGGAAGGAGACGCCTTCAAGGATTCCGATGACGCGCAGCGCGCGAAGTGAGGTGGTTTTCATGGCGGCGGACTCATGTTCCCAAACGCTTGAATGCAGGATGAGCGGACCGCAATTTATCCGGATTTTCTTTGCCGTCAGCATAAAATAGTGGTATATTTAAGACCGTAGTTGGAATGCGTCACAGGTGATATGTTTGGTATGTTTATTTCGATGTTCACGCATCCAGTTGACCCCTCCGCGATCAGCGTAAGCTGTTCGTTCTGGATCGTTCACGTATCTGCTTGGGGCACGGCATCGCATGGCCAAGCTGTTTCTGCACATAGGTGCACAATTTTTCACGCCGAATGTAAATCGAGTTCAAAAGGCTTCACGAAGCCGAACGCACAAGACGCTCGCTGCACCAGTGCATCTTTTTTCACGGCTTTGCAATCCGCATTGAGAAAGGTGCACGCATTGTGCACAGATTTTAAGAATTTTCTACGCGTGCGCGTCCACAAATGGTACATTTTACGAGACTGGACTCTCAATCCATGCACGTCGAGCACAAATTTTAAGAATTTGGTACACAGGAACGTATCCGCGCGATTGGACCCTCCAAACCAGTCTTCTCATGGTGCAGACTTTTGCAGGAAAATGCGCGAACCTCGGACCGCGCCCACGCGCAGATTCATGTTTCCCAACCCGTGTCCGCGTGGTACAGCAAACCCAAGCTTCCTTATATATGTAGGAAGCGCTCGCCCTTGGAGTGACGCTGGCCATGCCTTTGCCTGCCGCCTCCGCAGTCATCGTTGAGACGCCCCGCGACGCGTTCCAGGGCTTGGGCAAAATCATTCCCACGCCCGAAAAGGTGCGCTACATCAAGGCGCTGCTCGATGCGGGTCTGGCGCATGTGGACCTGGGCAGCTTTGTCTCGCCCAAAGCCGTCCCGCAGATGGCCGACACGCGGGAAGTCATCGACGCGCTGCGCGCGCACAAGGGTTTCGAACGCATCGCACTGGTAGCCAACGAGCAGGGCGTCGAACGCGCGATTGGCTGTGGCGGGCTCGACACGCTGGGCTATCCGTTCAGCTTTTCGGATGAATTTCAGAAGCGCAACACGCGCAAGACAATTGCCGAAAGCTGGCCGCTGTGTGAACGCCTGGCCGCGCAGATTCAGGACGCGGACATGGGCTTTCTTGTGTATGTCTCAATGGCCTTCGGGAATCCGTACAAGGAAGCCTGGGACGAAGCGCGCCTGCTTGAATTCTGCGGCGGCTTGCACCGCTTCGGCGTGCGGCACATCGCGCTCTCGGACACGGTCGCGGTGGCGAACCCGGCGCAGGTCGGACGCGTGTTTAAAGCCGCGTGCGCGGCCTACCCCGATGTGGAGTTCTCTGTGCATCTGCATGGCCGTCCGCAGGATTGGCAGGGCAACATCGAAGCGGCGCTCGACGCGGGCTGCCGGCGCTTCGACGCCGCCGCCGGGGGGATGGGCGGCTGTCCGTTCGCGCAGGACAAGCTGGTCGCGAATATCCCCAGCGAGGGACTTGCCGCGCTGCTGGCGCGCCGCGGCTTGGCGACCGGCATCGACCAGGGAAAACTCGACGCCTGCGCGCGGCTCGCGCAGGAATTTCAGGCCCGCTACAGCTAGCGAGATCCATGCGCGCATTTCAGATTACCGCTCCGAATAAATTTGGCCTCACGGAGGTCCCCGAGCCGCCGCTGGCCGCTGGCGAGTGCCGCGTGCGCGTCCGCCTGGCGGGGATCTGCCGCACGGACCTTGAACTGGCGAAGGGCTACATGGACTTCACCGGGATCCCGGGCCATGAATTCGTCGGTACGGTCGCATCCGGACCCGAACGCCTGCTCGGCCGGCGCGTGGTCGGCGAAATAAACGCGGCGTGTGGCCAATGCGACGACTGCCGCCGCGGACTGGAACGCCACTGCGCGCAGCGCACCGTGCTGGGGATCTACAAGCGGCCCGGCGCTTTTGCCGAGACCCTGACGCTGCCCGCTGAAAATCTGCTCGCGGTGCCCGACGAAGTCAGCGACGAAGACGCGGTCTTTACCGAGCCGCTCGCCGCGGCGCTGGAGATCCTCGAACAGGTGCCCGTTCCGCCGGGCGAACACGCGCTGGTGATCGGTGACGGCAAGTTGGGCCTGCTGATCGCGCAGGTGCTCGCGCTACACGGCTGCCGTGTCACGCTTTTGGGCCGGCACGAACGCAAGCTCGCGCTGGCAAAGCGCTGGGGCGTGCTGACGCGCGTCGCGGGTGCGAATGACGCGGCCGATCTCGGGAAGGTTCCGCTGGTGGTCGAAGCCACGGGCTCCCCCGCGGGCTTTCGCACGGCGCTTTCGGCGGTGCGGACGCGCGGGACGATCGTGTTGAAGAGCACCTACGCGCCGTCGGAGCTCCCCGCGCTCGACGCCGCAAAAGTCGTGGTCGACGAGATCACCCTGGTCGGCAGCCGCTGCGGGCGTTTCGCGCCCGCCTTGCGCCTGCTCGCGCTGGGTAAAGTCGATGTGCGCGCACTTATCGACCAGCGCGTGCCCTTCGCCGAAGCCGAACGCGGTTTCGACCTGGCCGCACGCAAAGGTGCGCTGAAGGTGCTCTTACAATTTGGACTGTGAAGGCAGGCAGGTGCGCGAGCGCTTCGGCGAACCTCAGTGCGTTGGCGTGGGGGTTTCGGTGGCCGGCTTGGGAAGAAGCGGGAGGGCCGCATCCGCGGCGGCTTCAGTGCGGCGGCGGCGTTCCAGGGCTTCGGCTTCGACCGTGTATTCGCCGCGGCGCCGGAAGATCGGCCAGCCGAACGCGAGTGCCGGAAAGCCGAGCAAGTACCACAGGTCATGCGGATCGAGCTTCGACGTGCTCATGACCTGGTTCAGGACCATGACCGTGCTGCCAAAGCAGCACAGCGCCGCCGGAATGATGCTCAGTGCGGCGAGAAAACCGACCACGCCGAAGGCCATGAAATAAAACCGGTCTCGCGGCGCTTCGATTTTCTTCACGGTTGAGATCCACAAGCCCCAGCCGGCGCCGCGAATCAGGATCCAAACCAGGAGCATGCATAGCGAGGAAATGGTCAGCGCCTGCTCGAGCGTCGGGCGGTTTTCTTTATAAATGGACATCGCGATCAGCCCGCAGCCCGTTCCCATGACGGTCGTGAGCACGAACAATTCTTCGGTGCGGATGCGCGAGCGGAAGAAGAGCATGTAGACCGCGTCGCCGCCGATCCAGACGAAGGTTCCCAGCAGCGCGAGCACGAAGAACGGCGTGCCGGCATCCGGATAAACGGTCGCGAGCACGAAAGCGACGAAGAGCACGGCGGGCACGACCCAGAACCAGCGCACATGCCATGGCGCGCCGTCGTTAAGCGCGCGCTCGCGGCGCAACCGCAGCATGCGCAGGTCTTCGCGGGAGGGTTTTCGAGGCATGCGTCACTCCAGCTTGAGCTGGCGGAATTCCTGCTCGTGCAGAGTTTCCGCTTTTTCCCCGGCGGGAGCAATCTCAATCTCGAGGGAAAGTTCGATGCGCTCGGGCGTCAGGCAGCGCTTGTCGTCGCAGGCCTGGAATTCCACCGCCACCCGCAGGCGCGCCTTGCCCGGCTTGGCGTCGGCGGGCACTTCGAGCCGCGCACCCATCAGCGCGGTTCCGCCATAGACGTGGAGTTCGCCCAGCGGCGTCGCGAGCTTCTGCGCCTCGGGGTAGACGGCTTCGCTCAGTTTGCCGAGGTCGGTATTCAGGAGCGTGAAGCGCGTGCCGATCAGATTGGGCTGCGAAGGTTCGTGCGCCTGCACGTGCCAGCCTTCATCGAGGCTCAATTTGACCGCGAGTGGCACCTTGGAGCCGGCGCGGAATTTGTCGGCGCCGGCGAGCAGTTCGACGATCACCGGGCCCTTTTGCACGCGCGACACGGCCTTTTCCGCGGCGACCGCGGCGGCGGGCTGCTTGTCGCCGGCCAGGCCCAGGTATTCGTCGTAGGCCAGGATGATGCTCTCCACCTGGATCGGCATCGCGTCCATGAGGGTGTGGAAGGCTTCGAAGAGTTTTTCGGCGTGTTCGAGGTACGCCTTTTTGCCGGTCGCCTTGGCCAGCCGAACGAGCGCCTGTGCCGCGATCCCGTTGCCCGAAGGCGTTGCGTTGTCGCTGGGATTCTTCATGCGCACGAGCAGTTGCTCGTGGTCGTCGGCGGTGAAGAAGTAACCGCCGCGCTTGGCGTCCCAGAAGTGCTGATCGAGGATCGCGACGAGCTCCTCGGCTTCATCGAGCCAGCGCTTGTCGTTGCTGGCTTCGTACAGATCGATGAACGCGTTGGCCAAGTACGCGTGGTCGTCCAGGTACGCGGCCAGCTTGGATTGCCCGCCGCGGTGCGTCGCCAGCCAGCGGCCGTCTTTCGTGCGCTGGTTCGCGAGCAGCCATTCCGCGTTCTTAAGGGCCGCGGCCAGATAGCGAGGCTCCTTTAAATGAATCGAAGCCTGTGCGAGCGAGCCGAGCATCAGCGCGTTCCAACTCGTCAGGTGCTTGTCGTCTTTGAGCGGCCAGACGCGTTTCACGCGAACCGCCAGCAGCGTGGCGCGGTCGGCGTCGAGTTCCGCCCGCAGCGCCGCTTCATCGAGGCCCAGTTTCTTGGCCTGCTCCGCGAGCGAGAGCGTGAGGTGCGGGATGTTCAAGCCGGTTTCGTGACCGGTGGCTTCTTCGGCAAAGTTGCCGTCGGGTGCGACATTGAAGACTTGGCAGAAGCGTGCGGCTTTGTCGCCGAGCAGAGCGGAGATTTCCTTGTGGCTCCACGTGTAGAACTTGCCTTCTTCGCCTTCGCTGTCGGCGTCGAGCGCGGAGCAGAACGCGCCCCCGGGTTCGGTCATCTCGCGCAGGCACCAATCGTAAATCCCGCGCGCGGTTCGCGCGTATTCTTCGTTTTTGAGCAGTGCCGCCGCGCGCGCATAGACCTGTCCGAGTTGCGCGTTGTCGTAGAGCATCTTTTCGAAATGCGGCAGGAACCAGCGCGTGTCGGTCGCGTAGCGGTGGAAGCCCCCGCCGACCTGGTCGTGAATCCCGCCCAGGCGCATATTCTCAAGGGTGATCGCGAGCATCTCGCGCACCTTCACGTTTTCAGGCTGCTGGGAAAGCACTTCAACCAGCAACTCGAGGCTCTGGTGCGGCGGAAATTTGTTGCGCGGCGACTCCAGTCCGCCGACGCGGAAGTCCCAGTGTTCCCCGAGGAATTCGACCGCACGCGTGATCGTGGCCTGCGTGAGCGGGCGTTCCGGCGCGCGGTATTCGACGTCGGACAGTTCCTGCATGCTCTCGGCGACGGACGTGGTCAATTCCTTGAGCTTGTCCGGCTGCGTGGTCC
>Ga0265314_10002481_pt1 | contig 18849 bp, 23 predicted proteins | sample 4126metaG_FD_203106 | JGI IMG/M metagenome (GOLD analysis project Ga0265314, IMG submission 203106) | Rhizosphere microbial communities from Carex aquatilis grown in University of Washington, Seatle, WA, United States - 4-1-26 metaG | ecosystem: Host-associated > Plants > Roots > Rhizosphere >... | reverse complement strand
CTGCTTGTCAGAGACGATGCCTTAGATCCCGCGAAGCTCAAGAAACGAGACGCCAGCAATGTCAACGGCGAGCAGTACCAGGACGCCGAGCTGCTGGGTTTGATTACGGAAGGCATGACGCAACGCGAGTGGTCGGCCAAGGCCGTGAGGAACCTGGGCATGGACAAATCCACATTCTCACGGCGCAAGACCAAGCTCGTGGATAGCGGTAAAGTCACCATCCTGGACGGCAAGGTGTTCATCCCGGAGAGATGAGTGTGGCCTGGAATAAGACTTCCGTTACGCTGGTAAAATGCGTGTTGCATACGTGTTTTGCAACCGTTGCAACTTTCTTGCCGTTTTGCCATGTAAGTGCTTGTGTATTATATGTTTATTCCATAAACGCTGGCGGTTGCGTTGCAGTTGCGTTGCACCTATATAGGGTGCAACGCAACAACTGCCCCAACACCGCCAGCAACTGGGGTGGAGAAGAGGAGAATCTTCCTGGGCGCAACCAAAACCAGGCATCCGCCAGATCAGGATCAAGGAGCGCTCTGGCTAAAGTCTACGCAGGGAGAGCAATAGATTTGGAAAGCCCAAGCCTAAACCAGGTTTCAAACATCAGGAGCGCCTTGCCCAGGTGTTTCACACGCAACCCAGCAAGCCCCTGCATCACCCATGATGCGCCACCGTTCGGTCACGCCCACAGCCAGCCCGGCACATGGCTATGCCTGGATCCGGTTGTTGTTGTTTCAGCAATACCAAGCCAGACGACGACAGCCGCATTTTACCGAAGTTTTTGAGAATAACGGCCCGCACCTATGGGCAACCACCTTCACACTCAAATCCACCGGCAGCAGGCCGGGCAAACATGAGTCCAGCAGCCTGCACTGCAATCAGTTGCCGAGGCATTGGCCCGTGGCTGGGCCAAAGACGTGCCCTGTTCCGTTACGCTCGCACGCAGCGGCTGGCAGCCTCCGTTGCCTTGGCCGCCCGGCGTCCAACCGTCCGCGATGGCGATCGTGTCACTAACAACAAGTCAGGCGACGCCTCCGGCAGCCCACTTTCATCCAGACTTTCAGAATTAGGGATCGCACCCATGAACAACAACCCGCGAACGAGGTTCCGCCACCGGAAGCCCGAGCAAGTGTGCGCCCAGCAGCGGGTAATTCAGTCCGCTGCCGAAGAACTGGCAGTCACCTGGGCCGCTGACGCGCCCGCCGTACGTTCAGCCCGTGCCCTGCGCCTGGCACCTGCCGTTGCCTGGCTGCCCGGCGGCACTGGCCCGGACGCCGCAATGGCATCGATGCGTATTACAATTTCAGGCCTATTTCAGCTCCTTTAGCACTGCCGCCGCGTGACCGTTGGAGGGATCAAGTTTCATGGCGGTTCGATAGCTGTTAATGGCGAGGTCCCGTTGGCCGTTTCGCCGATAAGCCTCGCCCAAGCTGTCAAAAGCATTCGAAGATTTGGGATGCTCAGTGGTGTTTAGCGTAAACATCGCAATTGCGTCGCTAGCCCTCTTGTCTCCGTAGAGCAACTGGTATCCCAGGAGATTCAACTCGGACTCGCCCAGGTCGTAGTCTGCGGTCTTCCCGTTCTTCAGCGCACCGTACATCTGAAGAGCAGCCTGAATTCCAGACTCGTGGATGGCTTGGTAAAGTCTCTCGGCGCTCGATCGTTTTGGCAAGACGTAGGGCTTTGCTTCGAGGATGTTCTGGATGGCAGTGTTGATATCCTGGCGTTTGCTGTTTCCCTTGTTCGTCAGCAAGATGACGGTGATTCTATCCGCAAGCCGCCGCCCAATGAACGCTCGGAAGCCCGCGTGGTTGCCTTGGTGCCAGACATATTTATCGCCGAAGAGCAAGTACTTGCGCGAAATGTTCCATCCGAAACCGTAGGTCGAAGTGCCTGCTCGCACCTTGCCGGGAGTAAAAGCCTGGCCCAGGTCGGATCGGCTAACGAGTTTTTCCGTGTATAACGCCTGGTCCCACTTGAACAAGTCGTCTACTGTCGAATAAATGCCGCCATCCCCAGGGATCGCTGTGGGCCGACCGTCATCCGTTTGGCCGAATTGGGCGTAGCCCACCGCGGCCCGCGCGCTTTTCTTCGCTGGACTGTCATAAACGAACGTTTTGCTCATCCCCAGGGGTGTAAAAATCTCATTTTCAAGGAAGGTGGCAAACTTTTGGCCAGAGACCCTCTGTACGACGATGGCCAGCAGTGCATATCCAGGATTGCTGTATTTGTATTTCTGGCCTGGCTCGGCCAGAGCACCTTCTTTTTTGAGCAGCATCGCGATTAATCCCTTTTGGTCGAGAGCGGAATCGTCGATATCCAGGTCACCGTAATCCGGGATTCCAGAGGAGTGTGTGAGCAGATGTCTCAGAGTGATTTTGTTGAAACGTGCCGAGTGGGAGAATTCGGGAATATACCTCGAAACCGCGTCGTCATAGCCGAGCTGGTTCCGCTCCTTTAGCAGCATGATGGCCAATGCCGTAAATTGTTTTGTGACGGAGCCGATATCGGAGGGAGTCTCAGGAGTCAGCTCCGCGCCGGTCGTAAAGTTTGCTTTGCCAAACGCATTTCGGTAAATGACTTTTCCCTGCCGGGCGACGAGGACCTCGCCGTTGAACTGGCCACGCTCATGCAAGGCTGACATTAAGGTTGTGAACCCCTTGGCGGCGTCGGCGGGCTGCCGCTGGGAGGGATTGCACGAGGTGAGCAACGCAAAGGCCAGGAGGCTCGCCTTGTTGCTAACGCCTTTCCATAAACCTCGTACCGGGTCGTTGCACCTAGCCAGGAACGGTGTATGCGCGGTGAGGCGACAGCATTTTACGGCGGTTTCCATGAAACCAAAGCGCATATGCTCCGTTAACCCTCGCACGTGATGAATTGTTTCACTTTTTTCCTGACACTTGTCGTCCCTTGGTGAGGAACTGGCGGCAGACATATTCGAGGGTGCCGAACTGCGCACCCGCGCCGAACTGGAAACTACCGTCAAAACCAGGTTGACGGTGAGCGGCAGCACCGTCGAGAGGAGGGTCAAACGCATGGTGAGGCTTGGCATCGTCGTAAAGAGCGGCAACCGTTATGGGTTACGTTGATTTACCGTCAACCGTCAAACGCCCTCAAACGACGTCATTGACGGCGGCGTCACACCGTCACCGCCCATATAGGTATGGGCGGGGGTGACTGTGCCAGCGTGACGGGGATCAATTACACACACACCAACCAACTTGGATTTGCTGGAATATGCCTGTCGCGAGTGGGGGTTTACCGGCTGCGGTTGGGCCGTCAGCCGCCCTCCCAGTCCGGCAGGCCGCCCCGGTTCTAGCCCGCGTCCGGCCAATGACGCCCCCGCGATCCGTTACTCCCGCGCCCTGCGCTTGGCACCTGGCTGGACGCCGCCGCCAAGCCAGCGCCAGCTGCACGCTAGCCCCCCGGCCCCTCGCTCCTTACGTAGGTCCAAGCGGCAAGAGAAAGACGAGGTTAGAAGCGGCGGCGGCCAGAAAGGCGCGGGCCATTCTGCTTCGACCGACGGCTGCGCCCTGCCAATGGACGATGCTCCAGGGTTGGAGGAGATCAAACAGCCGAAAAGCCACGAAAACCAGCAGCGTCATGATCCAGGCATCCCCCAGGAACAACTGGCTCGCCCCCGGCATGTGACCGCCTACTGTCGCGGCGCGAAGTGTCCAGGCGGCGAAACACAAAGGAACCACGGCGATCCGTTCCACCACGATGGTTCGTGTTTGAGCGGTGGACATGATTCTCTCGGCTGCCCGGCCCAGACTGATCGCACCTCGGATGCCCAGGAGCATCGCGACGAGGTAGAGGGCAAGGTTTCCAGGAGCAATCGTGACCATGAACCAGATGAATCCGAAGAGCGAAGCCAAGGTGCCGCCAAACCCCGGCAACTTTCCGGCTCCGAAGCCTTGAGCCAGCCAGACAATCAACCGGTCCAGCGGTGATTCATCATGCTGCGACTGATCGATGAACTCTGCCGTGCGGTTATCCGGGGTCAGGGCTTCGTAGATGGCCCAGCGGCGAACCGCTTCCTTGTCCATCACTTGCTCCGACTCTCGGATCCCTTCTCCGATTCCTCTTCGGAACTGTTGGAGTCCACCCAAGAACCGCCTCAGGAGGACCCAAGGCCGCGCACTCGGGAAGAGCACCAGGAGACACACGATCAATATCAATTCGCCTCCGCTTAGGCCAAGGACAGCCAACGATGGCTGGTCGGTAGTCATGAGGCGAACGCGCTCCCCGCCTTGGCGAATTGCAGCGCGGAAAACAAAAGTGAGCCGAATTACCACTTTAAGAACTATGCTCCCGCTCAGGCTGGTAATAGTAGAAATCCAGGCTCATGGAATCCCCAACTTCGAAGACGCTGCGCAGCAAGTCAGTGATGATGGCTGTGACCTGTGCGGCATCGAACGGCAGGGGAAACACCATGACCCTTGCACAATGGCTCAGGCCGGAGCCAGGGGTTGAAAGATCCTGCGATGCTGGGATGTGCCGCGAACCGAAAAAGGCTCGAATCTCCTGTTCGTGGCGAGGCCCCTCTACCCAGAGGGTCATTTCCAAAGTATTCAGCATCCGGCAGCATGCCACGCCATGCCGCTCGGAGCGTTGGCAGATGGTGAGGCAGGAATCCTGGGACTCCAGCAGTCTTGAAACGTAACGGCCAACCTCGGCCAATCCGTCTGTTGGGACGTGCTCACTCTCCAGGCCCGGCATTCCGAAGACTTCATCCGCCTCAAAAAACACTTTCGTCCGTCGACGCGGAGGCTCCAAGAGGTCGATGAGGTCTTTGCAGCCGTCAGGCAGAGTAACACTGCGCTTCTGGAAGTTGACGAATTTCGACATAGGCGGGCCTTTGGCTAACACGGAACTGAGCCACGAGGTGCTCGGAATGTCAACCGAGAGTAAGAAGCGGCCCGAAGGTGCGTCCCCAGCTGGCGGCTGACCGCCGAGCGGCGGTGTTTCAGTCGCAGCGATCGTTCACGAAGATTTTCTGCGGTCGCAGACAAAGCCGGGATGATCTCCGAACCCTCGACCAAATCGCAACCACACTCGGTTTCTGCGATAAGTGCTCCCACGATCCCTGCAGGCCGCGACGGCCAGGAAACCTCAGCCACACGCCGAAGTCTTCCGCCCGCACATCGGCCTGCAAAAAACGCAGCATGATGCGTTTTTGATCCGACCTCCCCCGCTCAGATCATCGACAGCCAGCGGTACAGCGGCGAGGAGGCCCTCCGCTGGGCCGGAAACCGGCCTGGGCAATGCTTCGTGATCGCGGAACGCCTTCCTTTGTGCGCCTGACGGATCAATGGAGCGCCAGCGGTTTTGCCATGGGCCGGTGCCGCTATCGACGACCTGGTGGCGCTGATGGCGCTGACGTCGGCGGCTGAGCAGCCTGAGCAATGGCTGATGCCACGCCGGGGAAGGTTGGTGAAGGTTCGAAGACGGCAACTCAAGGAGGATGACTGACTTGACGAGCGCGATCTTGGGCTGTTTTCATCCGCAAGAGCTTAGCAGCAGATGGGCAACGATGTTTTGGTTCAGGTTGGGACAATGAACGCTGGCCCCACAGCGAACGTCGGACAATCTACTTTAGATTGCCGCGCCCTGACGCAGCTTCAAAACTCCGAACGGCTTTCTACATGAACGATGAACTAAGGCAGCGACTCGTGGCGATGGTTGAGGAGGACGCACGGATCCGGGCCGAACTCCGTGCCACTGGTGAACTTTTCTTGGGTTACGCGCCGCGTATGGACGAGGTCCACAACCGCAACGCCCAGGCTTTAGAAACGATCATCAAGCAATTTGGCTGGCCGGGTAATTCTGTGGTCGGCGAGGAAGGTGCCCGCGCCGCTTGGTTCATTTTGCAACACGCAATTGGCCAACCGGACTTGCAACGTCGATGCCTGCCGCTCTTGATGGCGGCCATTGCGCACCAGGAAGCTGACCCAGCTGCGGCTGCGTATCTAGAGGACCGAATCTGCTTTTTTGAGCGCCGTCCTCAGCGCTACGGCACGCAATTCGACTGGGATGAACATGGCCAAATGAGTCCCTGGACCATCGAGGACTCAGAACGGGTGGATGAGTACCGGCAGATGGTGGGACTAAGCTCGTTGGCGGAGAGAACCGAACAGGTGCGTCAGGAGGCCACAGGCGCAGTACCGCCGGATTATCGAAAGCGTCAGGAAGAAATGCGGATGTGGGCCAGGGCTGTGGGCTGGCTGTAGCCCTCGACTCTAGCCCCTCAATCGGGTCGCCCGGAGACTCTCCGGGCTGCCACGCCAGCCGAGACGACAGTCTGCACCAAACGGCCCCAGTGATGCTGCCATGCCGATCGCGGAGCAACTATTCGCACGTCCCAAGGCCTCGACCGTGTTAGCAGGGGTAAGCGTGACGGACGCGAGTCCACCGGCATCTTCGAGGATTACGCGTCCAGATGACCCAGGACGCCGACCCACTCCTGCATCAAGCGTGTTGCAAGTTGGAGTTAGCCGTTCGGTTTGCAGGGCAGTGGCTAAGCGAAAATGTCTCGCGGGATGTTGCCAACCTGGGCAGTGTTCGCCATTAATTACCCATGTGCGCGCAAACAAACACCAACACCCAAAATCGCGACGAGAGATCAGAGGACATTTCCAACGCTGAGACCGTGGTGGGCTGGGCCGTTTTTGGCTGCCTGGTTGCGGGCGGGGTCGGCATCTTCAAGGCTTTGAATATGGAGAGCGGAAAGGACGTGTTGCTATGCCTGCTTGGATCCGCCGCCGCATTTGGCATTGTACTCTACGTTTACCTACGTAAGAGTTGAGTCCTGGCGGGCCCAGGGCCCGGCAGGTCGACGGTCGGCTGCGGCTGAGTCTCCTACGTCCGCCCTCCTCGTATGACAATGGAACATATCAAGCGGTGCTTTAAGGTTTCGCTCGACATCACGCACCCCTCGATTGATCCCGAAGACATCTCACGGGAGCTTTCGCTGTCCCCCTTGCGGCAGACAAAGGTGGGAGAGCAGAGGAGCACGCCTGGCGGTGGGCCGCTAATGGGCACTTACCAGTTTTCGTTTTGGTGTCATGCCTTCGAGACGAGCGGTGTGAGCGACCTCGGCACATTTCTTGCCTCACTCAGTCAGCGACTCGTACCACACGGCTCATTTTTTGTCGGCCTTGTCCGCGAAGGTGGCAGCGTTGAGTTGTTCTGCGGCGTTTTCGCTGACGGGAATTGGGATGAGGTTCTCGATCACACACTGATGCGAAGACTCGCTGACATGGCAATTGATTTGCGACTAGACGTTTACCCCGCCGTTGGCGAGCCAATCGCTGTTCAGGAGGCCACTCGAGGCAAGACGGGCCACTACACCGTCCAAGGGAGAGCGGTTGACCGCCCGGAAGCCGTGCTTTAGTCGCACTGGACGGGTTACGAGGAATGTCTGCGGTCGCAGAAAGGGCCCGATTCGCTGAAGTCGGATCTTCCACCGCTGACGGTGTTGGTTGACACAGGAGCCCAGGTGGGATGGGCGAGATCGGCGAAGGCTCCTACCAAGATGATCATCTTGTTTCCCCAAGTGGTCGGGTATCCAAGGCCGTAGGACGATCACCGAACGTTGCCCGCAACCCATGGTTCCAGCCAGACATTACCCGGCTGGCCGAGCGGCAGAGCGCTGAGAAGTGGCATTGGCCCTCATGGCGTCTTTGCAGTTGATGTGGGGTGTGGGGGGTATAGATAAGTAAGCATGGAAGCTGGGCACGCGAAAACGGTCAAATTAGTGCTGGAGGTCCTCGCAAGCGATTTGGTCCATACAGAAGAGCGGGTGCGCAAACTGAGGTCTGAACTCGAGGGTGTGCCGATGCTGAGTGGGGAGCAGGCCGCGTCGTTGATGTTCATGTCCGGCGTGAGGAGGTTTGCGGATTGGATGGAGGGGAATGAGCCGAAGTGTCGCTCGAATGCTGTGGATAATCTTCGGAAGATTGGCGGGTGGATGGGGTGGGGGACCTATGGCGGGGCCGGAGACGAATCAAAAGCCGAGAACGGCAAATCGAGAACAGTCAAAATGGAAGTGGAGGTGTTGGCGGCGGATCTAGGCAGGATCGAGGAGGGGCTGCGTAAGGCGCAGGCGGAGTTCGGTGACAAAGTGCCAACGTTTGATCGTGAACAACTGGCGTCTGTGATGTTCATGGCTGGAGTGGGAAGCCTTGTAGGCGCGGGAGAGGGGGAGGACGAGCGGCACCGGGTGTTTGTTGTGAAGGAGCTTCGAAAGATGGCAGTGCTTATTGGTTGGGACTGCTCCGGGTGGGCGAGCGACAAGGTGCGCCTCAAAACCTTGAATGTGGAAATTGAGGTTACGGAACGCGACCTGGAGCGCTTGATGACGGGTTACCGTGTGGTGTGCGAGCATTTTCCGGGTTCTGTTGAAGGCTTGGCCCGGGAAGAGCTAGCGGCAGCGGCGTTGAGGAATGGAGTGGAAGGGTTGGGCGGGATTTGGAGTAACCCCGACCTTTGCCCTCCTGGGTCGTTGATGGGGAGTGCTATGGCGAGATCTGGGGTTGTGCCTGAGGATCTGGGTGGCTTGCGCTCAGGCGTGGCCGCAAGGCACGGAATGAAGAGCGTGCGTATGGAAATTGCGGTCCGGGAAAGTGACATCGAGGGACTACTAGCGAGTTACCGGCTTGTGTGCGAGCGGTACCCGGGCTGTGTGGACGGCTTAAGTCGGGAGGAACTGTTAGGGGCGGCGTTCGCGGACGGGTTGGCCCAGCTGCATGCGTTTTGGGGCAGCGGGGATCATTGGGTGATTGGTTTCGCGCAGGTCAATTTGATAGGTGCGCTGAGGGACCTAGGCTGGGACGGTTGATGGGTGCGTAAGTTGGCAACCCTGGCCGGTTGCGTCATCGCCAGATACCAGTAGAGCGGACAGGAGGCCGGACGCTGAGCCGCAGACCGGCCTAGGTCAGGCCGTGAGCGCATGGATCGACTTGCATCAGGCCCAATAGGCGGATGAATGGCGCGCCAGCGGGTCTGCGGAGGGCCTGTCCCGCTATCGATCACCTAACATTGTAGCGCCTTCATGTCGCCATCTGGGCGGTGAAGACCTGGAGTCGCTCGCGAGCTGATCTTCAACGACACGGCCTCTGGCCAGGGCATGCGTAATCCAGGGGGCACGGCCAGCGGCTGCGGCGCTCACGGCAGTGCCTTTCAACCGCCCGCGCGGCCTGCTCACTTACCAGGTTAGCCGTCCGGGCGCTATACGGGCGCGCCTGAGACCAAATTGGCCAGGCACCGCGCCACTACCGACCTGATGCGCCATCCAGAGGCTATGCGGAGCTGATGATCATGGAGGGTTAAGGAGGTTGAGCGGCGACCGCCCAGCAACTGGTAGACCAGATGATGATCAGCTCTGGTGTCCGAGTTGTCTACCTGCGCGCCACCCGATGGGCGATGACGCGGGGTGGAAGCAGATCAAGGTGACCGTAGCCTTTAGAACCTCGCCGGATAATTCGTCCACTGCGGATCGCTGAAGTAGGCCGAGCCGCCGCTCAGGGTGTTGGTGGCCACCGGAGGCCAGGTGGGGTGGGCGAGGTCGGTGGTGGCTTCCACGACGACGGAGAGGTTCATTGCCGTGGAGGTGGTAAAAGCGAATGGATTGGTTTGCAGTCCGAAGCTGGGCTTAGGCATGCACAATTACGTCGTGGGCAATCGCAGCAACTGTCAATTCTAGTTTGCGCCTGCGGAAACCGATGGAGCGGGGCCTCCTACTCATTGGATGCAGACTTCGGAGCCATCCTATCTCCTCATCTGGGAAATGGAGCCTGCCGCCCTCATGTTACGCGTGCCAGTTGGCCCAGCGTAAAGTCACTCCTTCGGTGCGCAGTGAACTGGGGCCTGTCCGAACGAACGCAAAGACCGCCAACGAGTCCCAGTGGAGTTCAGCAGTGGATGTCGCCTGTGAGATCCCGAGTCGGGGATATCCCCCATGGATGCGACCTGTTCAAAACAGATATCCTCATCACACTAAGAATAACACGAACACGGAGCCCGTCAGCGACCGTAGACCGTTGAACCCATGAGGCCGCGATCATCCATGCCTGTTTGGTTCCTTTCCATCCTACTCCTCATTGTTTGGGAAGAAATGCCATGGGCTTTCGCTCAACCCCAGCCCAGTGTTGGCCTGCAATTCTCTTCAGGGCAGGCCACCTTGAGTCTGACTGGGGCGGTAGGGACGGTTTACTCGATTCAATACACCAGTGGCCTTTCCTCCACGAATCTTTGGGTGGATCGGACGTTGCTGCTAGCACAGCCTGCCAGCAATGTCTGGACTGATCCCACGGCCCCTTCTACCGCTCAGCGGTTTTATCGCGCCGTATCCGTGGCTGCACCGGCGGACACCAATCTGGTGTTCATCCAACCAGGGACGTTCACGATGGGCAGCCCCACGAACGAATCCGGGCATGTTTTTAAAGAGACCCAACACCTGGTAACGATCAGCCGGGGTTTTTGGATGGGGAAGTATTTGGTGACGCAAGGGGACTACCTGGCGGTGACCGGCATCCACCAGAGCTATTTCACGTCCGCCAAAGGATATTCAGATGATCCGACTCGCCCGGTGGAGACGACTTCTTGGTCTGGTGCCACGAATTATTGCGCGCTGCGGACGCGGCAGGAGCGGGCAGCGGGTTTGGTTTCCACCAATTGTGTCTATCGACTGCCGACGGAATCTGAATGGGAGTTCGCATGTCGTGCGGCGACGACGACGGCGTTCTACTTGGGTGATAGCATTCAGTCTGGGCAGGCGAACTTCGATGGCCGACACGAATATGATGCTGTACTCGGCACAATCTCTAATCCCAGCGGAATCTTTCTTGGGATGACCAGCCCGGTTGGGATCTATGCGCCGAACCCCTGGGGATTGTATGACATGATCGGGGACGTGTGGGAGTGGTGCCGGGATTGGTATGGGAATTATCCTGGCGGGAGTGTGATTGACCCGCAGGGTCCCGATTCTGGCTCGTTCCGTGTGCTTCGCGGTGGGGGCTGGGACTACTACGCCACCAACTGCCGGGCAGCGAAACGGTTCAGCATCCTGCCGGAAGAGGGGGACTTCGACATTGGTTTCCGAGTTGTTTTGGCTCAAGGGGAGCCCTGATCGGAAGGGTGCGATGAAGCGCGCCGGTCAGGAGCCGTCCAGGTCCTTGAAAGGCAGATCCAGGCCGGAGCCGAGGTCCCCCGGGGCGGCCAGCCCGATTATTATCTCGGGTGTGACCCACTTCGAGTGGCTGCTCCTGCGATCCTGAGGAGAGGTAGAGGTTGTCAGAGGCATGGGCGTCCCTCCACCAGGACCCAGACGTCAGCGCCGACTACGGGCTTGTCAACAGGGTCATCGTCCAAGATGGCCCCGAAGATCCAGGTAGCGGTTACCAACCTGATCCAATCCTCTGCCGCCTGAACTCGATCACCGACCTGAGGATTATCGGACATCGTCCCGAAATCCTCGCTCTGGCCCGCATCGTTTACGCGGACCCAGATCTCTGGCAGCCTCCGCTTACCGGCCTATTCGCGCCCACGCTGCGCGCAGGTGAAGCTGGCGCGCTTGCTGAAGCGCGTCGCAGGCGCGTCGGAGATGACAGGGGTGCTGTGGATCGCCCATCAGCGTGGGTATGGCAATGATCAAACTGATTTTGGAGCGGGATCATCGGCGCTTCTTGGTCCTTGCAGACACCCAGCACTGGAGTAGTGTCCAGCTTATCGGCCCCCATTGGCGTTTAATGGAGACCTGGGTAATTGCGCCATGCGATCATTTCGAGGGATAAATCGGAGCAGAGAGAATATTGGGCTCTCAAGGAAGGGCTTTACCTTAATCGAGTTGCTAGTCGTGATCGCGATCGTCGCGATTTTGATGTCGCTGCTGGCGGCAGCGGTGGGCAGAGCCAAGAGCGCAGCCGATTCTGCGTTCTGCAAAGCCAATCTACGACAGATCGGCCTGGGTGCTCGGATGTATGCTGACGCATTCCATGTCTATGTTCCGTGGGAATCGAGCTACCAATGGACGAGTCTGGCCGACTTTTTTGCGGCTCCACCTGAATCCTCTGGTTCTCCGCTGCTATCGAGCGATACTGGTGGGATTATCTCCATGTCCTGGCTGCCGTTGCTCGAGCCTTACGTGGGTGCACGCTTTCCCACGGTGGTGCCTGGCAAGAATGGGTGGGTGACGCCCAACAACATCCGCAACATCTGGATCTGTCCCGGATACAGCCGTGTGTTCAAAGGCCCCATGTATGCAAGCAACGGCGGCGGCAGTTACGGATATAATGTGCTCGGAATAAATGGGATCAGCCTGACCTACCCTTCCGGGCGCGGACCCAATGTTCTCGGCGTGGGAGGCCACAATCTTGCCTGGCAATTGGACTTCGTACGCCCGGTGCATGAAAACGAGGTCGTTGTGCCAAGTGACATGATTGAGTTTGGAGATGCGCCACTCCGATCTTACCAGCGTGGTTCGGACAAATTCATCCTGGGAGATCCGTCGCTCGGGATGGCATTGAACGACGCGTACAACCCGCTTCAAGTGTCCGCCACGCCGGGCGGGGCGCTTTACCCAGGATTAACCGATGCGGTGCAGGCGCACCAGCGCCGACATGGTGGTCGTTGGAACCTGGAGTTCTGCGATGGCCACGTTGAGAACCTCGCGTCTCAGGCATTCTTAGATGGGCATAAATCCGACCAACGGCAGCGTTGGAATCGGGACCATACTCCCCATCTGGAGGTCACCCGATGAGGGCGTCGTTGCTGGCCCGCGTGACCAGCCCGGATAGAGCGTTTTGGGATAGGGCAGCCACAAAGGAGGTCCGGAATGGCCGAGTCATCGGAGAGGGCGTCCCTCTCTCGAGGGGAGCGTTTACCTTGATCGAGCTACTCGTGGTGATCGCCATCATCGCCATTCTCGCCGCGATGCTCCTCCCGGCGGTCGCCAAGGCGAAGACCAAGGCCCAAGCCATTGTCTTTGCCAGTAACAGTAAGCAGCTGCAAATCTGCTGGGCGATGTATGCAAACGACTTTAACGATTCGATTGTGCCAAATCGGCTCCGGTCTTCCCAAGCCTGGATAGACGGCAGTCGAGGCAGCTACGCTAATGAATTGCCGGGCGCTACGGACCACTTCGTCATCCAGCGCGGCTTGCTATTTAGGTACAACACGACGTTGCAAATCTACACCTGTCCAGGCCAACACCAGGTCTACGTGGCCGGTCGCAATGCGGCGCTCACCGCCGATCCGGCAAGGAGCTTCTCGATCAGCGGTCAGATGAACGGCATGCTGCCTGATGGGTCTGCCTTTACACTGGGTGGAAACCCGTCAGACGCTCCAGCCTACAAGACCGTTGCTCAGATCAATCGCCCCGGCCCAACGCTGGCCTTTGTTTTTGCGGACGAGAGCATGTACACCATTGATGACGGGTATTTCGCGGTGCTCGTGAATGAGGACGTGTGGCAGAACTATCCGGCTACGAGGCATGGCGGCAGCGCCAGCCTTTCATTCGCTGACGGCCATACCGAAGTCAGACATTGGATCGAGCCCTCAACTCTAACTCTCACTGATCCAAACGGCTTTGCACCTGCCCCGAACTTCGGACGAAAGCGGAACCGGGACCTCCAGTGGGTGTCTGATCGCTACATCAACCCCGCTAGGCACTAAGCTGCCGATTTCACCACTGGCGGGTCGGGGCTTTCCACCCGGTGACCAAGTTCCGTTGAAGTGCGAGCAACCAACCGCACGGGTATCCCGCTGGCCAGTGACTCCATCGCCAGATCCCGGTCGAAGCAGCGAGGAGTTTCCTTGTTCGGAGCTAAACTGGCGACGGCCCAGGGGATTCCGGACATCGGGGAGCTGGGCCAGCTCGCGGCTTGATTGGGGGATGCCGCTCACCCTTGGGACACCGGGCCCAGGCACTGCCTAAGTGTTCGCCCCTTATTGGAGGCTTGCGGTCGGTCCAAGAACGGACCGGTTCCGACGCAGCCCCTAGCCACCGGTTGCTGCCCACCATAATCTGGTTATGAGCCAACCAATAGGTTCATTCAAGCAGAAAGCTTGGTTCTCCAGTCGCACCCGTCCAGTCCACCTGCGTTTTTATGTCGGCGTTATCACCGCATTTTTAAACCGGCGCTACCGTGCTGGATGATCTTGGATATGGACGGGGGCGCGGTGGCGGTTGATCTCTCCGGCCCCTGGGCAAGAGCAGCGCTGGCGGCTGCAATCCTGCGCTTGGAAAGGCGTTGCATCACGGAATCGAACCGCTCATCGTGTGAATGGATGAATCGTTGAGGAAATCTGAACCATCATCGAACCCACTCGCTATGAAAACTTGGACGTTTACCTTTGCTCTTCTTGCGCTGTCGCTCGCGGGATGCCTGACGCCTCCAGGCTTGAACGACGCCAGCAAATGGACGATAGAACTAGCCTCCTCCGAGTCTTCACCGAGCGGTGCCTGCCGGATTTACGATGAATCTCACCGGCTGACCCTCCAGGGGGCGCTGATCTCCGGCAAGATGGACGGCACTTGGACCTTGTTCGGTTCGGATGGGACTCGGACTATGGTGTGGTCATACCGTCAGGGTGTGCGCAACGGTCCAGTTCAGATGTGGTTCGGCGCATTTAGCTACCCCGAGGCCCGTGGTCGACTGAAGCTGGAGGGCAGCTTTACGAATGGCGAGTACGACGGGACGTTGACTCGCTATTATCCGTCCGGAGCACGCCAGAGCGTGTGCGTTTATGTTCACGGAGTTCTCAAGACCAGCCAGAGTTTCTCACCTAGCGGCGAAGAAGCACCAGCGGCCTCCGCGAGCAAGCAGGCAGCCTGGGAATTGGACCGTGATCGCATCTATCTATCGTTGATTGAGGACGCGGTTGCGCGGGCACTCGCACAGGCTCATCGTGAGGTTAAGCCATGATAAGATGCGGCGCGGTGACGCTTGATCCGCGGCAACAGCTTTTAACCGATGCCGCCAGCCGAGCCTCGCCCAGGCCAGAGGTCGCCTTCATCAAGGAGCAATAGGCCACGGCACCTGTTCATCGATTCGCTCCACTGGCCCAGTCCAGGCGGCACCTCATACTTCTTGGTCATCAACATCCTCGATGCCAACTTTGTTAAAGCCGACCTCGCAGCCTGACAGCCGGAGGGAAATAATCGACGTCCGCAACCTAGGTTTCTGGTCCAGTTGGAGGAGCGCGCCACTGCGTCCCAGGAAACCCTCGATGATCTCTGGGTGCTGGGTGATCGTTATCTCCAGCCACTCCGATCCCGACGTCTCCCAGCCCTTGGCGTGCCCGCAAGACAGTAGAGGAAGTCGTTTACACTCCAGCAGCAGGCCGGTCTGTCTAGTGCTGATTAGCGTTAGCCCAGAATGTGTCCTCTGAACCGCGCATCAGCAGCAGATGCGCTATTACCTCATCGGTCGGGCACATGACTCCGGCCCAGGTCTCCCCATAATAACCAATCGGGCGCAGGCAAATGGCGCACAACGGGTAGGAACCTGCCGATAACGAAGGAATCAGCGTCCGCATCCGGGCACGGCGCAAGAGCGCCAAGGAGTTTCTGGTGAATGCGTGATTACGAACCCGAAGTTTGTCGCCTTTGAGCTGTGGGCGTAATCTCCGTTGAATATGGAAAGCAAACTGACTGGAAGAATCGCTCTGGTCACCGGCGGCAGCCGGGGCATCGGGCGGGCGTCCGCTTTGGCCTTGGCCAAGGCCGGTGCCGACGTGGCTGTAAATTTCCAGCACCGCGAGGACGAAGCGCAGGCGGCTTGCAGGGAGATTGAGCGGTTTGGTCGCCGCGCCCTACCGGTCAAGGCTGACGTGTCCAAGGCCACCGAGGTCGCCCGTCTGGTCCAGACGGTGGAGAAGGCGCTGGGCAGCATCGACATCCTGCTCAACAACGCCGGTATCGGTCCGCCTCGAACTCTGGCGGAAATCACGGAACACGACTGGGACGAGGTCTAGACCGTCAATCTCAAGTCGATGTTCCTCGTCACCCAGGCGGTCCTGCCGGGGATGCGCCAGCGCAAATGGGGCAGGATTATCAATCTCTCGTCCGTGGCCGCGCAACTGGGCGGCGTCATCGGCCCGCACTACGCCGCCTCCAAGGCCGGAGCCATCGGTTTAACACACTCGTACGCCGCCCTCCTGGCCAAGGAAGGCATGACGGCAAACGCGATTGCCCGGCACTGGTCGAAACGGACATGGTTACCAGCAACCCAAAGGCTCGATCCGACCTGATTCGAGCGGGCTGGTTCGGGAAGGTTGAGGAAATCGCTCTTGTGATCGTGCTGCTTGCCAGCATCGGCACCTCACCGGCCAGACCATCAGCGTGAATGGCGGTTTGTGCATGACCTGAGCGCAGTGCAGACGACCGCCGACGCAGGCATGAACGCGCCACGTCGCGGAGGGACGGTTCAAGCAGCCGCATCCCGTTTGCTGCTGCACTTCCAGCACTTCCTGAACTGGCCCCCCAATTGCTCGCCGCAGCGAGGGCAAACCCAGTCAGTTCTGTCCGCAGCGGTTGGGTCTCGCCACTGTTCCAGGAAAGCGACCGCTGCTGGATAATCCGCCTCGTCTTCAACCCACAGTTCGGCCTGAAATGGCGCTGCGGGGATTATATGGGCCATTTGCTCGTTGATCTCCACGCAGCGGAGGCCTGCCTTCCTCAACATGTTCTTGAGCAGCCCCATCTCTGCGCTATCAGGTGAAGTGAAGACGCGCTTCATAACCAAAGTGTCTAATCGAAGCAATTTACCAGACTCCATGAAGAATGTCTCCGGGGCTTCTTGGTTGGAGGCAGACGGGGTTAACGAAGCCGAGGCCGAGGGCTCGAAGCTCAATGCCCGCCGATGACCGTGTGCCTGTTGCGGCGCAAATCCTCGGCCAAGTCCCTCTGCGTTTGTACCGCCGCCTCGCGAGGCATCAGGATCTGGTGCGCGTAAAGCCCATCCAGCAGGCGGATAAGCGTGTGTCTTTGTTCTGCAACAATGGGTTGCGTCGCTGGCAACGCTGTCTCAGGATGAGCCACATGGTCGAGAGAATCGTATCAAGCGGTCAAACTGGTGCAGAACGGGCTGCCCTGGATTTCGCAATCGAGCACAACATTCCACATGGAGGCTGGTGTGCGAGCGGCAGGAGGGCGGAGGATGGAGTCATCCCCTCCCGCTACTCTCTCGACGAACCCCGCAGGCGCGATGCAGTGGCCGTCCGCTATCATCAGGAGTGGCCACCACGAGACCGACCGGGGTGCAGTACCTTGGAGCTTGGTGAGAACGACGCCCCCGAGAAGTATTACCATGCCGGTTCATGTAACGTTCGCGACAGCCACGCTACGATCATATTCACAATCAAGGGGGCACTGACCGAGAAAACAAATAGAGCCGCCGGGTTCGCGGCAAAGTACGAAAAACCATGGATTCATCTGGCCAAGTATTCAACGGATGACCAGGCCAAGCTGCTTCGGGACTTTCTAGCCAACCGCAAGATCAAGATCACCGTAGTGAACATCACCGGCTCGAAGGCGTCAGAGGAGCCGGAGATCGTAGCGTTTGTCCACGAGGTTTTGAGCCAGGTTCTTCTGGCGGGACCGGCGGACGCCTCCAGCCACGGCAGGGCCACCCTCTCGAAGCTGCGAAAGTACTCAGAACAGGGATCGATCAAATTCCCTCGAGTGGTCAGGACAGGCGCTAGTTCACATATCCGCCAAGTACACCCCAATGGTTCGTAACCAACGGTCGTCAGCGTACGTCTAACCTTTCGTCGGAATTGTAAGACGATGGTTGATCCCAAGCCATACTCGAGCCCATTTCCAGTGATTCGAAATGCTCTGGTCGGCGCCCAGCCAGAAGCAGCGCGGGGGGAGTGGGTCGCTGGCGGGAATGGCCGCGTATCCTTCGGCCGTCGGGTCAGCTGCCCTCGAGCAGGGCTGGGGCGCCGTCAATTGGCCAACGTCCTAACGGCAGTTGCGGCGGCGATGTTCAGTGTAAAGACGCAAGTCGCTGAGCAACATTATCGTCGACGAGCGTGGTTTCGGAGGCGGAGACTGAAACCGTCAATTCAGGTGGCCGCTTAATGACCGGGGGACAGGTATACTGCAGGAATCTATGAAAGATTGCAGTTGGTTGAAAGCTAGGGTGCACGTCGTCAACGCCCTCGCCAGCTTGCTCCTTGGGTTCGCAATCGGGGACCGAGGGAGCATGTGCAGTGCTCAAGAACCGGCACCTTCACCACCGCCGCCTAGTCCTGGTGTGGCGGGACAAGTGCAAGTTACGACGCCGCAGCCATCCCCGGCGCCCGAAGTCAATCAAGCGTATTTCCAGGCTCAGCTAACCCCCTATGGAACTTGGATGGAAGTCGGGGGCGTTTTGTGCTGGCGTCCAGACACCGCCCTCCGAGCGAATCCTGACTGGCGCCCGTATTACGACATGGGCCGCTGGGTTTACACTCAAAACGGTTGGTTCTGGCAATCCGATTATGGCTGGGGTGACATACCGTTCCATTATGGCCGTTGGTTCCGGGACCCCGTTCACGGCTGGCTTTGGGCCCCGGATTACACATGGGGCCCTGCCTGGGTGTGCTGGCGGCACGCGGAAACGGACGGATCCATTGGGTGGGGCCCCTTGCCTCCTGGGACCGTGTTCGTTGATGGAGGATGGATGTACCACGGTTCTCGAGTCGCCGTTGGCTTTGACTTTGGCCTGGGCGAAGGCGTATTCGTGTTCGTGGGGTATGATCACTTCCACGACGGATTCTTTCGAATGCGCGGAAGGGAATACGCCTTCCACGTGCGTCCGGATCGAGTTCATCTCTTCTACGGAAGGAGCGTTCTCAGAAATG
>Ga0265314_10002479_pt1 | contig 18855 bp, 14 predicted proteins | sample 4126metaG_FD_203106 | JGI IMG/M metagenome (GOLD analysis project Ga0265314, IMG submission 203106) | Rhizosphere microbial communities from Carex aquatilis grown in University of Washington, Seatle, WA, United States - 4-1-26 metaG | ecosystem: Host-associated > Plants > Roots > Rhizosphere >... | reverse complement strand
TCGTATCGTCCGAAGTTGAACAATACTTCATTTCGGAGAGGACGTGGGAACTTAAGACTGCGCGGAGGTCGGGGTGACCCATTAATTTCAATCGCGGATATGTAAAGCGCCAATGCAGATAAGCGGAGCGCAGATTCACTGATTTCGAATCCACGAATCTGCTGATACAAGATTCTCTGTATCGTTCGGGTATCTGGACGGATTCCCGTTGACTCCCAGCGCTTGCGAACTAGCTGGCGGAAAGCCAGAACTAGAAACATTCCCGCGCCACATGCTGGATCCAACACTATCGCGTTGGCCGGGTTCTCAATCCCCGCAAATGCCTCGTCGACAAGTAGCTTCGCGATATTTTTCGGAGTGTAATAAACGCTCGTCTCTTGGGAAAGTTGTTCATCCCATTGTCGGCTAAAACTTTCGTATACTTGGCTCAAAACACCGATCGGAATATGCGCAAAATTGAAATCATCCCAATCAATTTCAAACGTCATCTGAAAAGCCGATTGGCCAATATGTTTCCAACCCTTCAGAATTGCCTGCAGATGATTGAACTATCGCTGATCGGTTCGTTCGCCCGCCTCTTTATAGAACCTTCGATATGCACGCAGACGTCTCTCCGGATCCTGGATCTCCTTAAGTCCGGAAACAAGCGGCAATACGTCACCGTTGAATGTCTCGTCCAACCATGCGGACGTAATCGCAGCCTTCTCTGGGGTTGAAAAAGCATCGCGCAACTCTTCAGCCTCACCACAGATTGCGCTCAAATCGGAGGTCAAGACGATTTTCCGATCGATTAAGAAACGGAAAAATAGTGCACGCCCCGTTGTGGAGAGCACGTCCAATCCCTGCATTAAGCCCGGACGATCAGTGGTACCCGCAAGATCCTCGGAAGCCTTGGAAAGCAAATCATGGATAGTATCGAAAACATAATCAGCATGTCTGGGACGCCCCGGTACATCGAACTGCCCCAGAGCGAGGCTCTGAAAAAAAGTCGTAGCTCCTGGTTCAGCGACGTGGATTGTCCGAAAACTCGCTTTCGCAAGGGCCTCGCGATCTAGGTTGATCGGATAAACGTCTAGAGAGCCGGGGCGCACAACTGCAAGGCAGGCATGCTCGCTGCGATTAGCAAGCAATGTCTGCAGGTCTTGAACCTGCGGCGCCGAAAAGCGTGCGTCGCCATTCTCATTGATGCCGTCAACCAAGTAGAGCAACGGCCTTCCTTGGTATTCCGCAACTGCGTCAGGAAGCAGTGTGGAGTCGCCTCTCCGCGGTAACAAATCGAGATATTCCAGATGCGAAACATCAGGTCGGTCAGCGAGTAGCAGCAGATCGCCACAACCAACTGCTGCGGCCTGCTCCCTCAATCGAGTTTCTCTGGCTAAAACTTGTGTCGCCATTTCAAAGTGTCCTGATAATGCCGACCAACTCGCCAATCACGCGCACACTCTCTGAATCTGCTGCTGGAACCTTGATGTCAGAGAACGTTGGATTCTCTGCTCTAAGCACGAGGCCATCCGGGCTCCGATAGACTCGCTTCAGCGTCGCCTCATCGCCGATCACGACTGCGCCGATGGTTCCTTCGCTGATTTCAGGTTTTTGATCCAGAACCGCGAGATCTCCGTTAAGAATACCTGCGCCCGACATACTGTCTCCCCTAACGCGCAGTGCGAAAAGTCCACCTCCGCGAAATAAGCCAGCGGGCACATCCACAGCCTTATCCAAATCTGGAATTGCGACGATGGGAGGTCCCGCCGCGATGCGACCCAACATTGGTAGATGAATTGAGTTCGTTTCGTCCGAGCGCGTATGAGGTACTGACAAAGCGCGATATCGCCCGGGTTCCTTACGTAAAAACCCTTTCTTTTCAATCAGTCGCAGATGCTCCCGGACAGAATTTGTGCTCTTAAAGCCGAAATACGCCGCAATTTCCTGAATTGTCGGAGCGAATCCATTTTGACGCAAACGCTTCTTTATAAAGGACAAAACCTGCCATTGTCGTGCTGTGAGAACATCCTTCCGGGGCATGAGAGAATAATACTGCTTAAATATGCAGTATGCCAACCAATTTCGAACACGGAGGAACCCAAGCAATCAAACTCAGAGCTCGACACCGTATACGGTAGATACGTAGCCTCGATGACAACGGTAGGTTCTTTCGCATCAGAGCGATAGGCGTACCGTCCAATTGACAGCGATATGATCTGAGACAAAAGAGGGGATTCAGCGTCGACCTCGGACGGCCGGGAATAGGAACTGAGGGAGGCGAAGCGAACTGGACTGAGAAAGGACGGCATGCTAATCGCGATAGAGGGGTGCATAGGCGCCGGAAAATCGACTGTGGCGAAGGGCCTTGCTGAGTATCGCAAGAGTAATCTCCTCCTCGAGCGTTTCGAAGAGCATCCCTTCCTGAAGTTGTTCTACGAGAATCCCTCAGAGACGGCCACCGAAACTGAGATTGCTTTTCTGCTCTTGCACTACAGCCAACTCCGGACTCTGGATTCTTCTTCGCAAAGGGAGACCGTTACGGACTTTCATCTTGGAAAGGATTTGCTCTATGCTGACCTCAATCTGACAGACAGTAGAGCAAAGACAGCTTTTCTTCACCTGTACGAAGTTTTTTCTGAAAAGGTGCCCCCACCGACAATGCTTGTATATTTGTCCGCAAGAACAGACCTCATTCTGGACAGAATTCACCGGCGAAATCGCAAGTTTGAGGCTGTGGTTGATCCTGCCTATTACGCACGAATCAACAACGCCTATGACAGGCTTTTTCTGAGGTATTCAGGAAAGAAGCTTTCAATCCCAATGGAAGAATGGGACTTCATTACGCGGCCCACTCTCTATCAGGAGCTCTCAGCTCTTATCGACAGCCAACTACCAAGTGGAAAGTAATTTCGAGATGAAATCCGATACGCTGAAATCTCCGTCCAAGTTCACCATACGTCCCGGCTATTTTCGGCGGCGGGATTTCGAGATCGTTCAACCACTCTATGATCTGGCGTTTCTCCTGGAGGTAGGCGCGCTATCATCAGGCACCGAGCCACCCAAATACCGAACGTTCTCTCTCTGGAGAGCCGCATACAGTCTGGACGGATACAGCACGGTAATCGACCGCTGGATGGACGGCGAGTTGAATGACAGCGATCTGGACTATGTTCCATCGTCGCGAATTCGCCAATATCTTAGCCAAATCAGAGAAACCGGAACTCTCGCTGAACTCAACTCCTTTGATTCAGACCCCTTCCATAGATGCCTCAGACTGAGATCCGTAAGAGGCCTCGGACCAAATAAGATTGCACTTTCTATCCAAGCTCCAGATCCCACTGAATGGCTTGATCGCACGGGTCTTGACCTCGAAGTAAGCTCTGATCGGGTACTCGCGCTTTTCTCTGGGCGCAATGCGGGGCCGTGGCAGACAGCGCACGTTATCCCACCGCTCCTGCGATTTCTAAAGACGGTGCAGATGCAGACGAAAGTGCCCATCCGGTGGGGAATCTCGAACCTCAATGATCCATTCGAGAACGCACTCTGCCCAATAAATGTGATCACGGATGCCACATCTGACTCCATCAAAGTATGGATCAAGAAGGCACTTGATTTGGAGAAGTTCTTTAGCCGTGTACCGCGTCATGGCGTAACCGAGATAGTCCACCAAATGGGCTGGAGCTTTACCTTTAGTTGTCGCGAAACCTCGGCCCATTGCACGGTTGAGGAGTTGGTTGAGCGACTCGATCCACTCGCGTCCGTGGCACCGAGTCGCCTGAGATCTGATCTTCACTTGCACACTGTTTGGTCTGACGGGAGCGCCACAGTAACCTCGATGGCGGAAGCCATCAGTCGTTCCGGTCTAGAATACTTTGCCATTACCGACCATAGCCGAAGCTGCAAATTGCAGGGCGGCCTTACGCCCCCAATGTGGCTACGTCAGGCGACTGCTCTCAAACTCGCTGAACCTCTGTGCCCTGTAATCCATGGGACGGAGGTCGACATCCTTAGAGACGGCAGTGTTGATTTGCCCGGGAATCTTCTTCGCAGCGCCGGACTAGTAATCGGATCGGTCCATTCAAACTGGACAGAAGATTCCCGGAGAAACACTAACAGGCTCATAACCGCAATCGAATCTGGGTTGATTGATGTCCTCGGACACCCGACCTCAGCGGTAATCGGAAAACCTGGTGTTCCCGACTACATCCGACCTCAGGCCCAATTGAATTGGGAAGAAGTCTTCGACGCTTGCAGGCGATATGGGGTCTGTCTGGAGTTCAACTGCTTCCCGTCTCGCTTGGATCTACCTCTGGATCTCGCGAGGATGGCAATTGATGCTGGGTGCTCACTTTCAATTGGCTCAGACGCCCACGCACGGTCACATTTGCTGAACCTCTTGTACGGGGATTTGTTGGTGCAGAAGTTGGGATCCGAATCATTCCTGAATTCGCTTGGTTACGATGAACTACGGTCCCGAATGGCTCAAAGCCGGGGGATGAGAAGCAAACTGTCACGGTCGAAAACTGACGATGGCCAGATCCAACTAGATTTTGGAGACCGGCAGCCATTGTCCTCTAATCGACTTCGCGGCCGACTCGAACCGCCCCAATGCGTGCCTGCCGGTTCTAAGATCGTTGGGATCGATTTGACGGCGGGGAACAAGGCAACGGGTGTCGCCAAACTCGATGGACATATGGTTGAAACCACATCGCTGGTCACAGATGATGAGATCGTCGCCTACATAAAACAACATCAGCCAAAAATCGTTAGCATTGACTCACCCCTTGGTTTACCCGGCGGCGGAACAGAAATCGATCCAGGAGCAGGAATTGTCAGGATTGCGGAACAGGACCTCGCCAGCATAGGCATCCCTGCATATCCGGCCTTGATTGATTCCATGCAAAACCTCACTTTGAGGGGAATCAAATTGCGCCACATCATAATGGGCTTGCCTTATAAGCCGCTGGTCATTGAATCATATCCAGGGGCTGCCCAGGACATCCTATCCATTCCGCGCAAGCAACAGGGTCTGGATCTACTGCGCGAGGGACTCAGCCGACTCGGGCTCAGCGGACCAGGGCTGAAAACACGCTCGCACGATGAAATGGACGCGATTACGTCAGCAATTGTCGGTCGCTATTTCGAGGCTGGCCAATTCGAGCCGATGGGAATTCCAAGTGAAGCTCAACTGATTGTCCCGAAGGTCCCGCCAATAGCGTTCGACGTTGCACCCATTATTTGCCTGGCGGGGAAAACCGGCGCAGGTAAATCAGTTGTCGCTCGATATCTGAGCGTTTTCTATGGTTTCCACTGGATGCGCACTCGCAACGTCATTCGTGAGCTGTTAATTGAGGACCAAGCTAGGTCAGGTGGCCCCACCATTCTCAATCGGCGTGTTAACCCAGATTCAGTTAGTGAGGAAGATTTGCGTGAGTTCGGTGCGATCGTACTCGACACTTACAAGCAAGTTCCGCTCCGGAATAGACTCACTGCAGTTCTGAAGGACTCTTTGCAACCCTGCGTGGTAGATTCAATCCGTGATTTGGTCGACGTGGAGGATGTGGTCCGCGAGAGTCGCCCGGTTCAAATCTGGTTTGTCGAATCAAGCGACGGAATCATCAAGTTGCGTCTGAAGAACAGGAAAAAGCTTGCAGATCGAAGGATAGAGAGTGGGAGTCCGGTTGACCGGACAGCCTCCACCATACGAGAACGATCAGATCAGATCATACTGAATAACGGTTCACTTGAAGAGCTACGATGGCAGATCGATGATCGATTGTTTGATTGGCTAATGCTTATCCCAAACGGGAAGTGACTTTCAGAATCGAGAACACATGCTTCGGCCGTTTAAGGCCGTTATCGTTTCGACCGTCACTTCTTCTTAATTGTCTCATTGGTTGGAGAGCGCGAGCCCGACGAAGCTTGGGATTTACGATTCACAACTTTCTCCTTCGCATCATCTGTTTTCTTGAGTGGCTCCTCCTTTAGATAATATTGTCGTCTCGACGCAAGAAAGTCGACGTCGAACTCTTTTCGTGCAGGCTCTCCTGCGCGCAGAGCAATTCCCCCTGCGGCCCACTCTTCAACATCCGTTCCGAACGACTTGATTGTCTTGCACTCACGAAGCGCGCCCAAAAGCGTCTTTACCTTGTACATACGCTTGAGATGGTCGAAGAAAACTGCTAATTCTGAAACTGTGAACAGATCTAATAATTGTTCAGCTTTGGAGCCATTCGGAACGAGGCGTTTCAGCTCTTCTTCCACCGCGTCCGGGCTTGTAACCTCCAGTATTCGAGCAAGCTTCTCGGATGAACGTTTACCTGACCATGGGGGCGGGGCGACACAGAGAAGCAGATCGAACCTGTTTGCGCGTGTAATAGCGGGGTCGAGCTGTTGCTTGTGATTTGTGGCCATCAGGAAAATAACCTGAGCTTGTTCCCATAGATCTGCCAACTTTGGCAGCATGCTTGTTGTGAGAAGTTGGCGTGTGACATCGAGAGATTCTCGGGGATTGTCTCCTGGCCTCTCTTCGCGACTTTGGGCAAGGGCATCCATTTCGTCGAAGAAGACAACTGTCTTTCGCAAATCCATCAGATCAGTGAAGACTTCATCGACTAAGGCGTGGACCTGCTCCAAGCCACGACTCAAGAAGTTAGATGGCGTGATAATCACTATGGGCCATCCCAAGAACGCTGCGATGGCCTTCGCTAGCCCAGTCTTCGAGGTCCCAGGAGGTCCAAAGAATAATGCCGAGCGTGGTGTGCCCAGTTTAGAGCCGATGGAGGGCTTTTGTGCATTGTCGATCAGCTCATTCTTTAATACGGTTAGCAGTGTTGTTTCTGATTCATTAGGAAACTTGATCTTAACGTCTATCAGACCTTTGAACTTGCCTTCAGATTCTACTACCGTGTTGCGGTCGATCCCATAGCGTTTGAGGACAAGAGTACTAAGTAGATCACCGATGCTTTGATCGAGGCGCTCTAGAAACATGTGCACGGTGGCAGTAGCCCACGATTCCGGCATGCCCTTAGAGAGATTTCGCACCTCTCCACCTGAGTTCCATCCGCGATAGTGTTCTTTCGCAGTAGTCACGAAATGTAACAAGTGCCCATCGCACCACGCGACTGATCGTCCAAAGGCTTCAACAATCGCCTTTGTTTGAAGCACTGCAACTCCGAATTCGACGAGGATAGCTTCTAGAAATTCGAAGCTGAAACAGTAATCAGCCGCGCCACCTCCGTGCGGAAAATGAAATAGCGGAAAGTATTTGTGCCAAATTCCCGAGTTTGGCTGCTCAACCAAGACGCGTTTGATTGCAAACTGCAGTTCGATTTGCGACGGTAGGGAATGCGTAATTTCGAGGAGTCCCAACTCCGGTCTGTCGTTACAATGACGGTGTATTCGATTGATCAAGCATGCGGCCATTGCAAGTTCCGGAGGATCCATAAGTGCGTCATTGCCTGCGGAGACATTTATGAGCTGTTGATGGAACTGCTTCGTCGCCCACGATGCAATTCTGGGAAGGTGCGTATCGAGATTTAAACCAGCATTAGTCGCTCCGTCCACAAACCAATAGGCGATTGTCGCTTTCGGAGGATAGCCGCTAACCGCAAACCACTTATCGTCGTCCTCTTGGAGTTTAGCGTCGATGATCTCTTGCAGAGTCTTGTTTTCAACGGTCGGATCGACTGTTTCTTCACATCTTTCATTCTTTGACGCATACTTCTCATGTTTTAGCGCCGCAGCTTCCGCTGTTGAAAGGATCCCTGCGTTTACGGCAAATCCCGCGGTCCGCATCACAAGCGCGGTGGTAAACCAATTTCCGTCCGGAAGTCCGGAACTTCCCCATTTTGAAGTGACAAGCCGCTTCAATAGACTGGCAACATCGATTGGAGTCTTCTCACGGTTCTTCGGAAGTTTTGACATGAGCTTGTCATGTTGCCGAGTCGCCAATAATGCCATCAGAGCCGTGCACGTTGAGCCGACGCTAATGTCCGCATCCGTCCCTTTATATGCTATCTTCGGAAGCGTCTTGAAAGAATCGTCATCTTTTTGAAACTCCTTCAGCTGCTCCAATATGCCACTGTTGAGCCTGATTACATCTCTCCGCATTAGCCGCAAGTCTTTCACATTGGGCGCGTCGGTTTCCGGAGATGATGGTCGATTGGATTGTCGTTTCACGCTACCACCCTGAATCAATTAGGAGTTACAAACCTGTTCCATTTAAAACAATTGAGAACGGACTGTGATTAGGCGTGCCCCTTCCGCGCAATGGAGCTGCGCGAGGCTCCTCAGTCCGAGGCGTGGATCGCAAGACCAACTTGAGAGGACATAGTAGGGTTGATTACGACGTCAAATGTCCCGAATCCTGTTCCAGCAAACTCAACTGGGACTGCCGTCTCCATTTCGATCTTATGTAGTAGTTTCTTGGCCTTTTCTGAGAGCTCTGCTGGGGTCGTCACACCAATGTTTGCATAGTCGAGACGATCAAGTCCCATGATAGCGAGGGAGGTGGGCCGGTTATAGTTGCACGCGCGTCTTACAGCATCCAAATCGAAATGCGCAACTCTCCGCAGTTTGTGTGTTACAGAAGTGAACTCGGGCATAATTTCGGGCGCGCCGGACGACTCGCGGATTGCCTCCCACGAGATCTCATTTTTGAACGGGCCGCTGGAGCCGCCTACCCTAATAGGGTAGGTCCGAATGACCAGCACCACCTTATCAATCGATTTCGGAGCGAGTCCCACTTCCGATGCAAATCCTGATGCTGTGGTATCGCGAGACGTGACAAATGGATATTTGTCTCCGTGTAGTAGCGACAAAGCGAACCCCTGGCTACCCTCGATTATCACTTCGCTTCCGAGATCGAGCTGTTCGTGCAAAAGAGGTGCGATCGTTTGAAGGCGGCAACGATTCGCAAGAACATCAGAATCTCCCGCCAGCATTACATCTCTTGTCCGCAAAAGACGGCGCGCCATTGCTGATCCTGTGCCACTGCAAGTGCTCGCAATGTCCTTAAGGCTTTGCCTCTCGTTCTCGCGATCCTGATCGGTGACAATAACCGCACGCGGATCAACGATGATCCTATCCTGTGGGATTCCAAGCAGATCAAGTTCCCGGAGCAACACCGGTTCATCAATCACACATCCGGCAGACAACAAGAATGTAGCTCTATCTGGCTCGGTGCACGAGGGAACCTGGCGCAGTACAACGTCGTGTCCCTGAATCGTCACTGTATGACCAGAATTCGGCCCCCCGCACCTCACGAGCCAGGGAGATTCGGCTCGTGAGGCCAAAAGAGCGACCACCTTTCCCTTTCCCTCTGATCCGAACTGTCCGCCCACTACAATTGTCGCTGGCATATCCCCCAAATCTTTGCAGATCAATGGCTTCGCGGTCAACACGAGCGGAGGATTTTCACAGGAAAAAGTCGAAGTTTGGCAATTTCGCTTTTCGTCGCCACTGTGATTTCTTAGATGAACTGCGCAATCCGGTCGTTAATGGTATTTGCTCCGGAATCCCTCCGAAATTTCTCCCTTCGTCAACTGCCCCCGCTTCAGGCAACGAGCTTGGCAGAGGCGGGGGCACTCAACGAAAAAATGGTTTCAGAAACCTTGCTTCTGGACGCCGATCGGCCGGATAGTTTTGGGTTGCCATGAAGTGGTTAAAGAAGTTCTCGCGATGCAAGAATTGGCGATCACCGCCATCAATCTCGGGCTCCCGTCTCAGCGCATCATCGTAGTTTGGGATCAGGCAAGAGTTTCTTCATCTTGCCTCATCGTCCTAAATATTTCGCAAATACTTGCCGCTGCCGAACTGGTGGGGCTCACGATGCCGGACTCAAAGCCGCAATGTGCGAATTTGCAGAGAATAAGAATCTTGCCGCCATGCGTTGCGGCAAGAGAGAGGGCCGGGTTCATTGGGACGCTCGCACGTCAACGCGATCGAAGACAAGGATTTCGCGGCAACAGGGACATCTTCTTAATTATCGAACAGCTCGCTGATCTTCTGGCCTTTCCCACGAGGAAACGTCCTCGAATCGCTGCGTAAAACTCAGTTTCTGCCTAGCCCCCGTTACCAACGCAGTGGGATACGACGAACAGAACTGCGCATTCTGTGAGGTTAAGCCAATGCGCCAACTATACGGAGAGATGCGCAATCCTTCCCAATATCCCCTTTACGATGATGTCGAGTTGGGAATTCTCTTCATAGTTCGCCGGTGCCACGAAGTCTGCGCGGTCATCTGAGATGAGCCTGTGAATCTTCTCAAGGTCTCGCTTTTCTCGCTGTTCGTCATATACCGCGATCGAGTGGCCGCCCTGATAAGTCAACATCTTCATTGTAGGGATATCAGTATCTCCGTCGCCCAAAAAGATCATCCGCTCAAATGGGATGAGCCGCGTGCGTTTTGGCATGTATGCGTTAATTGCATTGTTATTCCAATGATTCTCGACACCTTTGTTTATTCGAAATAGGTATTGAGTTTTCGTGGTGTAGTTGATTGCAACACCAGGCCACGAGGCAACATCACCGTCGTAGATATACTTCGAGGCATATATGCGGTGAAACGCCGGCTGAATCGTACAGCCACCGATCATTTCTTCGATCCCGGAAGAAATGATGTAGTGCTGCAGATCCAATCCATGTCCTTCTGCGAATGCATTAATCCGCGTGAACCATGAACAATCTTCCAGACCCGGGAACAGTGGAGCGCTCCGGCCGTGCTCTCGAAGCATCTCCTTGGTCACTTCAATCTTGGCTTCCTTCGCCTTCGCGAGCATAAGATGCATATACACCAAGATCTCGTCCGCGTCTTCCCTCTTGGTCATCTCCTTGACTCTTCCCCAAAATTCCTCGCGACGCATATTCATCGTCGGTAAGAAGCTGCATTCTTGGAGATTCCCACGGGCCAGGGTACCGTCAAAATCGTAGATAATCGCGGCCTTCTTCTCGATCCCTTCAGTAGACGACATACGTCTCAGCCTCCGCTCACACTTCAACAACGCGCTGCCTTCCAATGCATCATAAATCTATCACTTGCACCTTTCCTGCCGGGTCGAGTGGCTCATAGTTTTCGTTGAGGTAAGCAGCCTTCACAAATCGGGCAGTACGATTGCTAGAGCACCCAGCACCGCCGCGATTGTGACCGAAGACATGCATTCCCCGCTCTTTCTCTTCAACAGCCTTCAGAAGTTCTTCGCAACCCAGGTGCCCTCCGTCAGGTGTCGTCTGATCGAGGATGCCCCACGGCGGCCCGTCCGTAATGAGGACCTCGCGGTTGCTCTTCTTCATTGGCGCTAGCCTGATTTTGACTCGGCCAAGAAAACGAACGGCCGATACTAACGTAAAGATGATGGCAACGCGATCTCGTTTCGTTTAGCTCAACAGATAGTCCGACAATCGGAACTGACGCGCTGTTTAGGCAGCGCGCAATGAAGCGCAGATTTCGAAGAACCACGCCGGCATCGGATGAATCAGGTCCCAGTAGATGCTCATCGGGCGACTTCCTGAATGGGAAACATACCGAACAGGCCCCAGAAACACAAAGGCATCGTTATTAGTGGGTCTCACAAATAGCAGAATCGTGCATCCGTTCTCGCTCTGTTCCACATAGCGGCGACCAGTCGGTGAATTCTCCGCCGTTGTGCTTTGAGATTGCCAATGAAACCGCGCTGGGCTGATTGCGAAATCCTCGTAGCGCGTAGTCGGAGAAAATGATTTGTCGGATTTGTCCAACGTGACGAAAAGAACTTCAGTGTTCAGTTGCTCAATCCAAAAGCGACCGGTCTGTGTATGGCGTGCACCAACCATCCCAGGGAATCCCAGGCCCACCAGGATTTCATCGCGTGTATATTGGCGGTGGAGAAACAAAGGGCACTCCTCAATGAGAGGAAGCTCATTCGAATGCATTCGCACTCGATCGAGCAGACTCAATATGAGTTGCTCAATTTCGGCTCGTGCAACTGGACTCTGCTGAAGCAATTTCAAACCGGCCGCCCAATCCACGTTCTCTGCTCGCGCGCTTGTTTGAAGAAGTCGGAACGTTAGCATCTGAATGGCACGTTTATGTAAGGCGGGTAAATCTACGATGTCGTTTGTCCCGCATCTGATTTGTTCGAGGTAGAGCTGTAACCGAGTCACAGAGTCGATATGCAATAGGTGTTGAAAGCGCCTCAACAGCATGACATCAGATTCAGAGGGAATTTCGTCAGATAATCCTGCCGCCCTGAGAAGAGCGAACCAGCCTCCAATCGACTGCTTGTAAAGATCGTACAAATCGTACTTGGTCTCGGCGAGAAACTCGACTAGACTCGGCGTCCGCTCTAGTTGACCGGCGAGTGCCCTGAGTTCAGCAGCCATTCGCACACGATTTGCATGAAGACGCGCTTCAAGGTTCTGAAGCACAATCTTTCGCGACTCTTTGTCGAGCCTGAAATAGCAGTTGCCAGGTAGCCGAGTGATCCCACTCTCGACTTCATGGATTACTTGCTGTCTTGTTCCGCCGAAAAGCGCGAGAAAACGCTGATCAAACCGAAATTCCCTCCTCTGGTTGCCAATGAAATCAAGAACGAGGCATGCGGTCTTGCCCGTATCCAAACGCAGTCCTCGTCCGAGCTGTTGGAGGAATACTGTCGAACTTTCGGTTGGGCGCAGGAAAAGGATGCAGTCGGCCTCAGGAATGTCGATGCCCTCATTGAATAAGTCCACCGTAAAGAGGACATTGATCTCGCGGTCGCGCAGCCGTTTGGTCGCCTCGGAACGCTCTTGAGCGCCACTACGACTCGTCAAAGCTAGCGCTGGGATACCGGCGCTAGTGAAGCATTCAGCCATGAACTCTGCATGCGAGATGCTGACGCAGAAAGCCAAGGCTCGCGACTGACGCCAATCACCGTAGATACTGCAGAACTCCCTCGCGACCAGATTCGCGCGTCGCGTATTTCCAAGATAACGCTCCTCCAGTTCGCTGATCGCATATGTACCGCGACTCCAGGACAAAGTAGAGAGATCAACACCATCGTGGATTCCGTAATAATCGAACGGAACAAGATACTGATGTTCTATCGCATGCCAGAGCCGCATTTCATCTGCGATTCGATGATTGAACCATGGCAAGATACTCTCACCATCCATACGCTCAGGTGTTGCGGTAAGTCCAAGCAGAATCCGCGGCTGCAATGCCGGAATGGTATCGCGATAGCTATCTGCCGGAGCATGATGTGCTTCGTCAAGGACCACGTATTCCCAATAGTCCGGGCCATGGTTGTTCAATAAGCCACGAGAACGAAAGCTCTGTATAGTCGAGAATAGGTATTGGAAGCCTGTCGGCTCCTCGCCGCCACCCAACAACTCGCCGAATGACTCATCGCGCAATACGTGTCTAAAGCTGTGACGGGCTTGTTGCAGAAGTTCCTCTCTATGCGCCAGGAAGAGCAAACGAGGGCGGAGACCAGTATATGGTTGGCGTTCATAATCAAAAGCTGCAATGAGAGTCTTCCCTGTCCCGGTTGGCGCGACAACAAGGTTCCGGAAGCTCCCGCGATCGGCGCGCTCTGATTCCAACTGATCAAGTGTGGCTTGCTGGTACGGGTGGGGCCTCAGATCAAAAAATACTGGCGGGCCGGAATGTGGGTGGCCGGGAGAGCGACGCGCGTATTCCAAGGCATGGCGAACTCGCCTGTGCATTTCTTCGTCGTCGGACCTGAACTCTTCAAACTCTTCGTCACACCACAGTGAGTCGAATGCGCCGCGGAACCGGCCGATGATTTGCGGAGATTCTATCTCACTCAGCTTAACGGTCCATTCGATACCATCTTCCAGGGCGGGACCCGAAAGGTTGGCGGAGCCAACGTAGACGCTGCTGAAGCCGTTATCTCTCTGGAAAAGCCATGCCTTCGCGTGAAGTCGGCGCCTACGGCCATCCAGCGAGATACGCAATCGCACATTTGCCAATCGAGAGAGTTCCAGAAGGGCATTGAAATCAGTAGCTCCAATATATGTGGTCGTTAGAATCTGGACGGGGATATTTCGCGCAGACAGCGTGAGAAAGGCGTGCTTGAGACGCTGCCAACCTCGCCACTGAATGAAACTCACTACCATTAATACTTGGTCCGCGGTCGCCATCTCGCGTTCGAGTTCAAAGCCGAGCCGTGGCTCGTCAACGGCATTCATGAGAAGATTCGTAGAGCTGAGCGGTATCGTTGGGCTGATCGGAGCAGTGGCTCCGGAGTAAATCGCGCGAAGGATCTGTCCCGCATGATCGACGGGGTCTGAATCGGAAGAGTCAGCACGTTCGCGGATAAATTCAAGAAAGGCATTCGCTAATTCAATCTGCCGGCGCTTCCGATCCTCCGCAGGTAGACCACGCAGCGCACCTTTGATCTGACGGGCAAGATGACGTGCCAGGTATTCCGGGCTGTCAGTCTCCTCGAGCTGATCGATCAATGATTTCAGATTCTGTCCCAAATCCTGATCGAGGAATTCGCGAACTGATCGTGTTACGAGCTGATCGTAAAGTCCCTCTTTGAGCCGGCCCATTTGGAAAGATCCCCTGAAAAAGGAATCATCTCATAAGAAGCTCGGCATATGAACTTAACCGAGGTGGCCTCAATTGACGCAAGAGCGGATCTCCAGATCGTAAAGTGGGATTTTGACCCATTTATGCCGAATGTCACTCCGGTTGCTGAAAGTGCAATAACGACATCGGCAACCGCATCCACTTTCTTCGGCCTCGTCTTAATAGATTCATCACCAAATGCCCGCAACCCATCATGTTGGACCTATAAGTTCCGACTCCGACAGGCAATTAGTTCGGTCACCCGCCGATCTTTACCGAAGTGGTCTATTGAACTTGGATCCGGTTTTCCAACGCTGGTCCGTCCGGCGCCGGAAATAGAGGAAGAATATTGTGGAACACTTCAGGTGAACGTGTTTGGATGGAACGCCGATGTCAACTGATTTGGGTAGATTTCCTGGTTGATCACATAAGGCCTTTCTCGGCGGGGGGAAATACAGTTATAGAGAACGCTGCGATCTTATGTGCGGAGCACAATAGAAAGAAGGGCAAGAAATCACGAGCACTCGCGGCTAAGAAGCATTTCACTAACAAGAAATGGCCCGCGAAAAAATGCGAAACCTTTTTGAACTACCGGATATGTTCCAGTCCTCTGGACAGAAACGTCCGGCTGGTCGCATCGCTCACCCCGCTGGCGAGATTGCAATCGCTTCAAAGTCTCCCTGAAGCATCAAGGTCTGGTCGATTTCCTGGTGAATGTATCTGGAGTACGCGCAGATGGAAGTGCGGTGTAGCTCGTTGACTCGCTCGGTTCAAAAGGAATCGCGTCGTTCATATGCGGCTTCAATTCTTTCTTCTGCCAAACTGGACGGATGCTTGTCTTCTGCGAAGTGAATGGTGTTGCGGGTCTAGGAATGCTCAGATACTCGAGTGCCGTCAGCGATATGACTGGTGTCAGCTTTTCCCGTCAAACTGGCCTCAGGCATATCGAGAATAGCGATTAACTTCAGGCCAGAGGGGGGGGTGAGTGGTGATCCGTTCAAAGGTGTCATGCTAAACGCTGCATCTCCTATTCGCTTGGCCCGGCGAGGTTTGGGGAACTCTGTCCCATGATTCTCACCCTCGCAGTGACAGACGCATACGGGGCCCCTCGCGCGTTTACAGCTATCGTTGCAGTCGTGATCCGAATCTCCAATCTGACTTAGGTGTCGGGTTGCGTAATGATGTCGCTTACAAAGGGGACATAGCCCTACGTAAACAGAATCACCAGACGTTGGATGCGGCGTTCGGTAGGTCCCCGGTAACACGGTCGATCGTCGTTTGGTGGAACGAGGAGGTTGGACTACATAGACCTGCTGCTGTTGGGGACCAGTAGGGGACAACTCCACGTGCTCATCCTTAAAACAGGCCAGTTGAACAAACTGCTGTTTGTCATCACAAAAGCCCCGGTACTCGTCGACTAGGGTCATCGACTTTTTGGATCTTCTAGACACGGCGAATCTCCAACTTTCAGCGTCACGGAGATCATCGGCATTTCGCCTAGAAATGATAGGATTCGTTTGCATTTAACTCATGTGCAACTCGGCTTCCGAGATGTTGCGGTCGCTGCCAAAACCCGATTGGCCCCGACACGCGATGGCTCTTGAGTGTGCGACTTCTCCAAGGCCAATCTGCTCCGACAGAAGTCGGACGTCTTACATTTCGTCGTGTGGAGAATCTTCTAGAACGCGTTCTGAGTGACCCGTCCTCAAGGGAGTTGGCCTGTTCCAATACTCCTCGTACTCTGCGGCGGTGAACCTGAGTCCTTGCTCAACAAAAGGCAGAAGGGGCAATCCTTTTGGCGGATATGAACGCAGTAGTCGAATCGTGTCAGGATCTCCAACTTTGCCAGCTCGCTCAGCCAAGTAAAGACTCAGCGCATTGATTCCCCGTTCAGAAAATTGACCGCTCGCCTGCTTGAAGAGGAATGGGATGCCGCGAGCCCGGCAAAGATCATACACTTCGGCCGCCCACTCCATCTGCATTTTGAACTTCCGGTGAAGTGGCCCGCTCATTCCCCCGACTGCCACCCAGTCAATCCCAGATAGATCGATATTTCCAACACTCTCCATGAGTGGCTCGATACTCACGAATCGCAGCGAGCACGCAATGGACCGGAGGTTCTCTACTCGAGAGAATGCGTCGCGCACGCCGCAGGTGGTCCCGAGCCAAGCATTGGAATAACGTCGGCCCTCGGACCAGTCATTGGGAAGGCATTTCTCGATTCGTTCAGGCCGCTTAGTGAGCAGCATGAAATTCACATTACTGCAGTCTCGAATCGTTTGCCAGGCGTTATCTCGCCAAAGGTCCGCGTCTTCATGAAAGAAATCAGAGAGTGAACAAACAAAGCAAATCGCCTGCTTGTTTTGGCCTTTCGCTACAGCGTTCAGCTGATAGGGCGTCATGCCAGTCTGAGTTAAGGCCAGAACATCAAATTTCCTTCCCTGTCGCAACATAAGTGCGCGTGCATAACAGCCAACGCACTCACGCCCTGCAGATTTGCAGCCTGTCCACGGGTTCCAGGTAGCATGAGCCCAGCTGATCTTTGTCTCTTGCATAATCTCTTCCTTAACTTCTGCGCTTTTTGCCGTCGATAGTAAGCGAAGATTTGCGCGGCGTGATCGTGATGATGACCGGTGTTGTTTGGCCCCATACCGCCTGCATTTCCTCTTCCAATGCGGCCAGTAATTCAGATAGCTTTTGGCTCGCCTGTATGTTGTTGAGTGCTGTACGGATTTTCAGACGTATTTTCCAACGCCTCTTTTCTTCTGCGGTAAGCGGTAAGAATGGGCCTTCTACATCGGTAGTGTGTTTGTGTTGACGCATTGAGTCCTTGATGATCTTCTCCGCTGCTGCGGCATCGAGAGGCGAATTGGATGCGAGCGACGTCTCCAACGCCTTAACTACCGGCGCATATCGCTTTTTGGCTAGGTCGATTCCTCGGCGGTGGGCCACGTCAATCACATCTTCCGGTAGAGCCTTAAGACCTTCATAGTCCGAGATGATGTTTCGGACCGTCCGGTCATTGCAGCACAAGGCTCGGGCTATGACCGAAGCTGCTTCAATCCAACCGCGATCCGACTTGAAGAACGCGCGATATTTATCGAGCGCTTTGCCGAGCGCGTAACGGCTCCATTGCGTATTCTCAATAGCGAGGATTAGGTCGCTCCTAATCTCGCCTATGTTGTCTTCTTTCAAGAGGTGCCGGTGCACTTCTTGTTCTTCGAGATTCCGTAACTCTTCCAGGAGAGCCGGGTACTTGGAAAACTTTTCCAACTCTATCTCGGGTTCGTTCCCGATCGAGTTGCGGATGGGATGTAATCTAGCGACTGCACTATTTTTGGTGTTGAAGCGCCCCTGTGGAGCACTATCTGAAGAGTGCGACAAGCCGATATTCGCAATGTATGCCAAGTCAATCCTCCACATTGGTATATCGGCAAAGCGCGCATCGATTACAACGATACTTTTTCACTGGTGTCCGAGATGGATACATATGGCCCCTGTCCGGCTCGTTCACACGCAAAAGGCCAGATAAGCGAGGCCACAAAGCACATCAAGGGTCAGGTATTCGCCTGCCTCACAGGTTTCTGCCAAAATCGAAGTAACCCTTTGACATTACAGTTTTGGGCAATTCCTGACCCAAGCGTGAGGCTATTCCCGTCCGTCCTCTTCACGTTGCCGCTTCTGGTTCCTGGGATACCCTTTGATCTCGGGCGACTCCCATCTTTTGCCGGGTGGCTTCTGTTCACCACTCTCGTGAACCGTCTTCGCCTTTGATTTGGTATCCAGCATGGCAGGGGCGGGAGAAACGTAGATCGCGCAAGCGGCCCGAACTGACTGGTGCACCAGCGCGTTTTCGTACTTTACTTGTTCTCCTTACCCTGACGTCTCTTCGCGTCAACTTTCTTATTTTTTTCCTGCTTGCGCCGGATCTTGCGGTGCCGTCCGGCAAGGTCGTGCGTTACCTCGGAGATCCTGAATTTCCTGATGATGCGAATATGCCCCGAAAGCGGGTATGACCTGATTGCACCGGTTCTTGCCAGGTAGAGTACGTAGCGACGCGTCTCTCGCAGGAATTTCGCGAGAGTGTTAGCGTCCACGAAATGTTCGTCATTCTCATTCATCTGCCTTTTCTCCCATCTCAGTGCGCTATCGAAATTCAGCGCTACTAGCGGCCACAGCGCGCGACCGTCATTATCCGCCTTCGCTTTGGTACGCGGCGCTGCGGTCACACCGCCTGATCTACCTAGAGCGCTTTGAGGGTTTCAGCTCCGAGGGCTTGCCACGCTTGATGGCGCGGAGAAAGATCCCCTGTGCGTCGC
>Ga0265314_10002475_pt1 | contig 18864 bp, 15 predicted proteins | sample 4126metaG_FD_203106 | JGI IMG/M metagenome (GOLD analysis project Ga0265314, IMG submission 203106) | Rhizosphere microbial communities from Carex aquatilis grown in University of Washington, Seatle, WA, United States - 4-1-26 metaG | ecosystem: Host-associated > Plants > Roots > Rhizosphere >... | reverse complement strand
TCTGGCCTGCGCCGGCTGCGGAAAGATCCAGTATCCCGGCCATATTCTGCGCAAGAACCTGACGCCCGAACAGTGTTTCAAAGCGGTCGACGAATGCGGCGCCCCGATGGTGAGCATCCCCGGCGGTGAACCGTTGATGCACCCACAGATCGTCGAGATCGTCGAAGGACTGGTGAAGCGCAAGAAATACATTTACCTCTGCACAAATGCGATTCTGCTCGAAGACAAGCTCAAGGATTTCAAGGCGAGCAAATACCTGACGTTCTCGATCCACATGGACGGCCCGCGCAAAGAACACGACTTCGCGGTCTGCAAAGAAGGCACATACGACATCGCCGTCAACGCGATCAAGGCCGCAGTAAAAGGCGGCTTCCGCGTGACGACGAACACGACGTTGTTCGACGGCACCGAGCCTGAGCACATCCGCCAGTTCTTCGACGACATGATGGCTCTGGGCGTCGAAGGCATGATGCTCTCTCCCGGCTACAGCTACCAGAAAGCGCCGGACCAGGAACATTTCCTCGCCCGACAGAAAACGCAGAAGCTGTTCCACGAGATGCTGGTCGGCCGCAAGAAGAGCTGGAAGTTCAATCTCTCGCCGCTCTTCATGGAATTCCTGCAGGGCAACATCGACTTCGAATGCACGCCTTGGGGCAACCCGACGTACAACATCTTCGGCTGGCAGAAGCCGTGTTATCTCCTCCAGGAAGGTTACGTCCAGACCTTCAAGGAACTGATCGACGACACGAAGTGGGAGAACTACGGCCGCAAGAGCGGCAATGAAAAGTGCAAGGACTGCATGGTTCATTGCGGCTACGAACCGACGTCAGTGAATGAGACGTTCACGGTTCGCGGCATGGCGCGCACGGTCAAATCAGTGCTCGCGCACGGGTTGTAACGGAAACTTTTTTAACCACAGAGATCACAGAGAACACAGAGTAAATCCTGTGTTTGTTCTCTGTGTGCTCTGTGATCTCTGTGGTTAGAAATTTGAGTTCGCATTGGGAGCAATAATGACGGAAGAGAAATCGCTCGAAAAATGGGTCCCGACGCTGGCCACAAAAGACGAGCTTTACGATGCGCTCGACAAGGCGTTCGACTACCGCGGCGATATCACGATCACGTTGAAGAACGGAAGCAAGGTCGTCGGCTACATCTTCAATCGCGAACCCAAAGCGTCTGAACCGTACATCGAGATGTTCCCTGCGGACAAGGACGAGAAGATCAAAGTTCTCTATAAAGACGTTGCGGCGCTTGCCTTTACAGGAATCGATACGGCCGCCGGCAAGAGCTGGGCGATCTGGCTGTCGAAATACAAAGAGAAGGAAGCGAAGGGCGAAGCCTGAGCCAATTCGGACTTCTATTCTGCTCACGTGCAAAAGTTTACAGCCCTTTCCCTTAGAATCCGGCAGAGTCTGTCCGGAAATAATGACCTGACGCCACTTTAAGATGTTATCTATTCCATAGCCTGCTAGAATCCAGCCAGTGGGTTCGGGCTCTGGGAACCGGTGGCAAGGGTGTCTATGATCCGCATTCAACCACACAACCGGTCGCGAGCGGGCTTTACGATGCTCGAATTGATCGTTGTGGTCACGATTCTCGTCATTCTTTCCGCCAGCCTGATCAGTGGTTTTGCGTCGATGGAAAAGACGCAGCGGCTGAACAATGCGACGGACAAAGTGATGTCGATGTTCTACAAAGCGCGCAGCCTCGCCATCAGCAACAACGCGATCTACCACGTGCGTTTGCAGGACGGCGATTGGACGAATATTAATCCACTGACCGGACGTCCGAAGGACGACTACTTTTACCTGGTTCTCTACAAGTACAATTCCGCGGCTGAAGCGCTCTCGGTTCACAATTCGTCAGACATGGCGGCGGGAAGCGCGAACGCGGCGTCGGGATTGACCGTTTCGCCGGCCGACGCGCAAAGTCACTACGACCAGATGATGTCGACCGCTTCGGGAATGGATACGACGGACCCCACCGGGGCCGAGGCGCTGCGGAACCAGGCGAGCACAAAGTATATCAACCCAACAACCGGATTGGTCTACAACAACTACCGCGTGGATCAGGTGAAGCTCGATGTCGGAACGGCGATGGGCATTCAGTCGCCGATTGGTTCAGGCATGCCGCCTGCTGATGACGTCGTGTTCTTCTATCCGGACGGCACGGCTTCGAAGAGCGTCACGATTTTCGTCACCGATCTGATCAATCCCGCGCCCACGCGCAACGCGACGACCGATTTCCGCGACGACCGGCTCGTGACGGACATGTATCTCGACCGCAACAACGCGCGCGCCGCAGCGCATGCCACGCAGAGCCCCAACATTCACATGATCCAGGTACTGCGCGGCGGGATGATCAAGATGCTGAAGCAAGCGGAGGCTCTGCCATAATGAGACGCCCTCGCGGTTTTACCCTGATCGAAATTCTGGCGACGCTGGGCATCCTCGCGGTCGGCCTGGCGTCGGTGATTGCCCTTGTGCTGGGAAGCAGCCGCATGAGCGTCGGCGCGACCGACAAGAACACCGCGACGATGATCATTTCAGAAGCGGTCGAAGACATTTCGCGCATCCACCTGATTACGAGTGACCAGTTGACGACGTCCGGACTGTCGACCACGCGCAGCGGGGATATCGGAAACTACATTGAAACGCTCAATTCGTCGCCGGGAGTAAACAATCGAGCGACAACGCTGGAATGGCCCAATGTCCAGGTCGGCGATTTCGCAACGTCCTCGGCCGTCGTCGTGGCGAACAGCAGTTTTCTCAGCGAATACCGCAATCCCAATATCACGCCCGACAATCCCGGCGGCGGCGTGGCCAATTCGCATTCGATGGTCTGGCCGCCGACGCCGACCCCGCGCTACTACGGCGGTCCGCTGCGCGCGGGCGGAGCCTCCTCGGGCACCGCCTTCCGCGTGATCTACCGTCTCGAACGGCATCCCGACTGGATCGAGTCCCTCGCAATCACACCGACGCCGCAGCCTTCCGCGTACGACGGCATCTACGTGCTGACGCTCGCTGTTTACAAGGATCTCGATCCGAAGTTACCCGTGAGCAACGGAAACCACCGCTACGAGCAGATCAGCGATCCGGCGGTCGTATTTGTGCGGACGAAAAACTGAGGCCATGGAAACGATGACGCATTCGCTTCGATTTCCATTGACCACTCGCCGCAACGCCGGCTTCACGCTGGTCGAAATGCTCATCGCGATCCTGATTTTCTTCGTCGGCTTCGTTACCATTACAGGCACGATCCGCGCGCGCGGCGAATCGATGTCGCGCGTTCGCGCCACCGAAAACGCGCGCCTGTTTTTCCAGATGCTGGAAAAAGATCTGGCTTCCGCCCATCCGGGAAAATTCGGGATGATCAAGGGCACTTCGCCCACGCCCGGAACCATTCCCGGCACGCTGGTGCTCAACGAAGGCAGCCCCGTCGCATCGGACCTGATCCAGTTCTACACGCACAACGACCTGAGCATCGAAAGTCCGACTCCGGTGAGCCCCGATCGCAGCGTCTTCGTGCGCTACTACGTCAACCAGATCGAACATTCGCTCTGCCGCGAAGTGCGCGAGGACACCACGCAATCGGTGCAGATGGAAACGTATTACGTGCCGAACACGACCACGCGGCCCGACCAGCACGCGCTGTTCGAAGACGTCCGCCAGATGCTGATCGATTTTCAGTACTGGGACAACGCGCGCAAGAACATGGTGACGGTCAACTGGAACGGCTCGTACTTCGTCGATACGGGCGGGACCCAGCGCATCCCGACACACGTCATGGTGCGGCTCGTCCTGTTCGATCCGTTCGCCGAAGCGCGCCTGAAAAACGATCCGACGGCGTTGGCAGATCCGAATTTGAAATTCCGTGCGTTCTCGAAATTGTTCCCGATTCCAGCAGGGTTTTAACGGCGAATGCCGGGTCTTGAGTGCCGCGTAAACTGAGGTGATGCAAAGCATGGCAAACCGGAACGAACAGAGTGCCGCGCGAACGCAGACAGGAATGTCTGCGCCACACTTATCGTCGCCACGCGGCAGCGTGCTGCTGTTTGCGATCGTATTGCTGGCGATGCTCGCGATGCTTGGAACAACGTTCATCCTGTTTGTGCGGCAAAGCCGCTCCGTGTCGAACAACAGTTCTGCGACCACCGAAGCGGTTTTCGCAGCCAACGCCGGCCTGACCCACGGACTCGCCGCCATTCGCCTGCAAGTCAAGAAAGGCGCAATCGCCGCGCGTAAAACAATTGAGACCACCGATGGCGCCGGCAACGTGATCGACGAATACCACTGCGCCGTTTTCAATCCGGGCAATCTGGCCACATTCTGCTATCTCGATAACGATTACAACGCGTGGGACGGCGCCACCGCCGCGACCGCGCCGCCGCTGGACATTGCGTTCTGGCATTTTGAAAACAACACCACCGGCGCCGCGGGCCCTGTGCTGACGACGTACGGCACGACCGACCGGCCGATGCGCTTCACCACGTCGCTGCTGGCCGCACGGGCGAACAGCGGCGGCGAAGTGGCCATCGCGCGCGAAGTCCAGGGCTCGACCAACGATCTCTACGCCTATCCGATTCCGCCGAATGCATCGGTAAAACAGATGCCGCGCGTCAGCAGCGTTCGCGCCGATTACAGCGTCTGGTATGCGGACATCAACACGCGCCTGTACGCCGTGCCGCAGGCCTGGGGCATGGACACGACCAACGTGCCCGGAGCAGTCGACACGATCACGATTTCGAAGAACATTCTGACGCAGTTGAAAACGCTGGCCTCGATGGACGACCTGCTCGATACGGACATCGACAAAATGTGCGCTTTTGCGCCGACGACCACGTTCGCGACCTTCGCAGATTTTTCGCTGCAGCTTGATTCGGTCGCCGCGACCTACACGCCTTCTCACGCCGAAACCGAATACTACTTCCGCACGCTGCTCGACACGCCCGCGACGACCGGTAACCCGCCCTTCCCCACGGTGGGAGAGCACCCCGCGTCGATCAACATCAACACGGCGCCGGTGGAAATCATCGCGGCCGCGATCTCGCAGATTCCGGCCGAGCAGACGGGTGATTATCTCGGCACAAGCATGACCCGCGCCGTCGCCATCGCCAAGCGCATCGTCGCCAAGCGCCCGTTCTTGTGCCGCATGGATTTTGAAGACTTTCTGGCCGCGCACCTGATGGGTTCGGAAGACGACGAATTTCTCCAGCCGGCCGACGATGCGCTGACCAATGTTCCCGACATCGACGATACGGCGACCCCATACGTCGCGCGGATTTATTACGCGATCTCGAGGCGCTGGGGCCCCGGCCACTCCTTGACCGACCCGGCGTTTCAGGGCCCCGAACTAACGCTGGAAGGTTACCTTGAAATTCCGGGTGTCTCTCCGACAGCGCCGGAATACCAGGCGAACATTGGCGGACCGGTTTGGCCGAATTACCCCGTCTACCAGAAAGCACGCTTCGAATATTTCTTCCGCGAAGACACTGTCGCGCCGCGCGCGAGCGCTCTGTTGACGCCGAAGGAATTCAACAATTTCGCCAACAGCATCTGCACGGCGAGCTACACCGATGACGTCCAGAAATCAGCCGCCAACGCCACCGGACTGCTCCCCGACGACGTGGTGATCGGACCGGGCCCGAACGGCACGGTCGAAACGACGCCGCAGGGCGACGATTACCTGATGTCCGAGATTCTGCTCGGCGATACCAGCACCACAACCGAAGCCGGCGACGACGTTCCGGATTTCGATTTCGACCTCGGCGTATTTGTGATCAAGCCGGGTCCGAATCATGTTCTGGACACCGTGGCCGATGTTGCGCAGGGTGACAGTGTGGTCTTCGCGGGTATCGCGGCCGGAACAAATGGGATAGTCGACACAGTTTTGCCGCGCGGACGGCCCAGCTACTACAGCTTTTTCGACGATGCCAATTACGGCGAAAACTTCTGGAGCGGTCTGGCGCAGGACAAGGATGTGACGAACACGCCCGAAGAATACGCCGCGGTCAAGCACATGAAGTTTTACTACCGACTCAAGCCCAAGCCGGCGGCACCGCCGGTGACGACGCGCGATCCGGCGAACCTGAGCGACCTCATTTCTTGGAGCTGCTATCCGGACGTCGGCACCGAACGCAAGCCCGGCTTCTACCAACTCAGCTTCGACAACTGGGACATCGGAGCGTCCACTCCTTATATCTACGGCAGCGGTCCGATGCTGACACAGGGCGATCCGGACGAAGAGGACAACCAGAAATATTCGAGCGCCAAGCGAACTTCGGGCTCGACCGGCACCGGCGATGTTTCGTGGTCGCCTCAGTTCTCTTACCGCTCGCGCTTCTTCGGCATCTACGTTCTAGGCCGCGGAAAAGTGCAGGGCCGCACGACGCCGGAACTCGATCCCAACGATGCGTCGTTGCGCAACCGCCTGCAACTCACCGGCGAGCGCCGCATCGAAGCGATCTATGACGGGCTCAAAGACGAAATTCTCTGGCAGCGCTCACCGCTGTCGGAAAAGCATTCGCTCGCCGAACCTTAACGACCGGTGACAAGTGACGAGTGACAGGTGACAAGGTAGCGCGTCACCTGTCACTTGTCACTTGTCACCCGTCGCGTTTTCCTTAAAGTCTATCGGTCGTTTTCAAAGCACCGTAGAGCCTCGGGAAGGAACTTCGACACGCATGAGCATTCTCGTCAATAAGAACACCAAGGTCATCTGCCAGGGCATCACCGGCCAGGCCGGCGCGACGCACACCACCGGCTGCTACCGCTACGGCACCCAGATGGTCGGCGGCGTGACGCCCGGCAAGGGCGGCACCACGTTCGACATCGCGGCGGCCGACACCGGCGGCGGATTCGATGGAAAACAGAAATCGCCCGCGGCAAAAATTCCCGTGTACAACACTGTCGAGCAGGCCGTGAAAGCCAGCGGCGCCGATGCAACCATGATTTTCGTCCCCCCGCCCTTCGCCGCCGACGCGATCATCGAAGCGGCCGATGCGGGAATCAAACTGATCTGTTGCATCACCGAAGGTATTCCTGTCATGGACATGATCAAGGTCCAGCAGGCGTTGAAACTCAAGCCGCACATCCGCCTGGTCGGACCGAATTGCCCCGGCGTGATCACGCCCGAAGAGTGCAAGATCGGCATCATGCCCGGCTACATCCATAAGAAGGGCGATCTGGGCGTGCTCTCGCGCTCGGGAACGCTGACATACGAAGCCGTGTGGCAGCTGACCTCGCTGGGTTACGGCCAGTCGAGCTGCGTCGGCATCGGCGGCGATCCGGTGAAGGGCACCGATTTCATCGACGTGCTCAAGATGTTCAACGACGATCCGCAAACGGCAGGATTGATCATGATCGGCGAAATCGGCGGCAGCGCGGAAGAAGAAGCGGCCGCGTGGATCAAGCAGAACATGAAGAAGCCGGTGGCCGGATTTATCGCCGGCAAGACGGCGCCTCCGGGCCGCCGCATGGGCCACGCCGGCGCGATCGTTTCAGGCGGCGGTGGCACCGCGAAAAGCAAGATCGACGCGATGATGAGCGCCGGCATCGCCGTCTGCGACAGCCCCTCGGACATGGGCATCACGCTGATTAAGAAAATGGGGCGGACGAAGAAGTAATTTCGGGTTGCGGATTGTGGAATGCGGATTTGGTGAGCGAGCCATCGTCAAATAGCCCGGGCTCGCTTCCGCGAAACGCCGCTCGGGCCGGCGAAGGTGGCGGACTTCCCAAAGGCCTCTCGCTTTTTCGCTTCATTCTTTTCTCATCGATCATGCTGGGCGGCTGTTACGGGGGCGCGGCGATTTATTTCAATTCGCCGCCACCGCCGGGCGATAGTCCTCCGCACGGCGTCCCCTCGGCACAATGGGAACCCACTCCACTTTGGCTGCCGTCATTTCTTGCCATCAAGTTGAACCTTGGCGTGAAGCCATCGCCGCTTGGATACGTCTATTCCAGTCGATCGGGACAAGCGGTGTTCGGCAGCATCGCCATTCTCATCGGCATGCTGATCTGCGGCCTGATTGGATGGTTCGGTGGCGAGCAGATCCGGCGTTGGTCGGTCCGTAAGCGGTACGAGTAAAGACCGAAGGAAGAACGCGTGAGCGGGACTGGGTTTTCGGCCGATAATAATTCTATGATGAAACGCGTTTTGAAGAGTCTGATCTGCTTCGCCGTCGCGGCGATTTTTCTTTCGGCGCTGAGCGGCTGCGAAAAAGCGGTGCCGCGCACCGATTATTTTCCGTTGCGCGACGGCAACCGCTGGGAATACCGCCTGCTCGATCTGCCGCTGCTCAAGCGCATCGAAGCCGGACAGACCGTGGATACGATGCAACTCGATGCGGACCTTGCGCCCAAGCGCGCAACACCGGCCGACAGTGAACCCGCGCCCATTCCAGCTCCGAATTCAGAGTTCGTCGATCCGGACAAACCGGCGAAAAAAGGAGTGGCGGCGCCTGCCAAAGGGGATGCGCAGGCCACCGCGCGGCGCGTCGTTCTCGAAATGCGCGACGCCATGGACGACAACGTGAGTTTCCGCGCAGTCTACGACACGGCCGAGCAAGTCTGGTCGAAGCGCAGCGGCTACGTGGGCTTTCAGAGCATTCGCGGCCGCAATTATCTCCTGATTCTTCCGCCGCACACGGGCTACAAATGGGTCGTGACCGATGCGGGAAAAGATCTCTACTACGAAATTGAAAGCGCCGCCGCGCAAGTCACCACTCCGGCTGGAGCGTTCAAGGATTGCGCGCTCGCGCGCCAGGAAACGCGTGATCGGAAAGAGATTTTCAAATTCTGGTTCGCGCCCAACGTCGGCCTGGTGCGTCGTTCGAAATATTTCCTGGGTGAAGAAGTCTTCCGCCAGGAACTGGTTGAGTACGCCGTGAAACCTGCGACACCGGCCACGCGCATGGCCGAAGATCGCGAAGTCCGCGCGGCGCTGAGCGGCAAAAATCACGGCAACGAATTTCATGAAGGTCTGAAGAAAGAAGCTCGCGATCTTCGCGTGGACGACAACGAACCACCCGAAACCAATAAGTTTGACGAAAAAGTGCGTAAGTTTGCCGATCCTAAATGAGTTCCTATATTAAGGAACCATTTGGTAGGCCGCGCGCATGACGGGCAATCGTTCCGCCATTCGGAAGAAATTGCTTTTCACTTACGTGCGTGAAACTCGCTGTCTCCTATTCAAATCTTGCGTTATACTACCGCGAACTCGGAGGCTAGGCGTTCGTAAGGTATGAATTTAAAGGGTGACCTGGACAGTATTGGGCTGGCCGAGCTCTTCCAGACGCTCTCGAGCCAGCGTGCCACAGGCGTTCTCACCGTTAGCGGCAGTTTTGGCGAGAAATTAATCGCCATTGCCCACGGTGAAATTGCTGTGTTGTCCGATAAAACCGCCGAGCGCGTGCGGCTGGGCGACCTCCTCGTTGCCCGTGGAAAATTAACGGAGACACAGGTTCAGGAAGCGCTCAAAATCCAGCGCACCAGTGAACAACGCAGCCGCCTGGGCGATGTGCTGGTCAAGCAGGGCCTGATCAAGCCGCAGGACATCGCCGAATCGCTGAAGTTTCAGCTCGAAGAAGAAATTTACGAATTGTTCACGTGGAAGGGCGCGTCGTTCGAATTCAACGGCGACCAGTCCGTTGACGATGCGGCAAAGCAGGAAAGTTCAGACAATACGCTGCAGCGCATGTACATCGAACCGCAGCAGCTCATTTCGGAAGCCAGCCGTCGCGTCGCCGATTGGCAGACGATCGAAAACCGCCTGCCCACGCCGTACCTCTGCTTCAAAATGAGTCCCAAGGGCGAGGAACTTTCCGGCAAAGCGGCACTCGCTACGCAACAGATCGTGAAGCTTTTGAAAGAAGGCCGCACGATCGAAACGACGGTCAAGAAAAGCTGCCTGGGCCGCTTCAACGTTTCAAAAGCGATCGTGAAGCTGCTCGACGAAGGCTGGATATTCCCCTATCCCGCCAGCGAACTGCGCTTTCTAGCATCCGAACACCGCTCGCACGGCCGCTATTCAGATGCGCTGTATGTGTACCGCCGCATGCTCGAAGCTTCTCCGACCGAATCGGAAAGCACCGAATTGCAGGGCCTGATCGACGACACGCTTGACGCGATCCGCCGCGCGCAGGACGCCGGCGAATCGGTCGAAGGCACGGACACAATCAGTTTCAAGCAAGCCGCCGAACGCTACAAGCGGCGCCAGCGGACCAAGCGCATTGCAAGCCTGGTATTAAGCGGCATAGGATTGATCGGCGCCACATTCTGGGTGACCGAGACGCTGCGCCCGCCACCGGGCATCAATGAGGCGTACCAGGAAGCGTATCAAAAAGCCTCCGACGCGCGGCGCCGCCAGAAATACAAAGAAGCCGTTGCCATCTGGCAGGGCTTTCAGAGCAAACTCGACCGGCGCAGTCCGACGTATCAGCTTGTCGACGAGCAGATTGAAAACCTCCAGCTTCAGGACGACGCATATCTGAAGGAAGTAATGCTGAAGATGGAAGGCCTGGAGGCCACGAATCTGGCTGAAGCCGAATCAGGCTACAAAGACATTCTTAAAGAATTGATGGATAAGACTCCGGACAGTCCGCACATTGCCAAAATCAAAGTGCAGTTGGAGCATATCTCCACGTTGCGCCAGAAACAGGCCGTTGAGCAGCAGCTTGCGAATCTGAAGGATCAACTCGCCAAGGCCAAGGACGCCTTCCAGCAGAAAAAATACACGCTGGCTCGTTCGCTCTGCGTGGACATTTCGCGCGTGGCGCCCGCGGGATCGCCGGAAGACAAAGAACAGTCCGTTATCTTCAAGCAGCTTGCCGACATCGAAGCGAAGTCAATGCAGATGGTGGAACAGGCCAAGACTGAACTCGCGGCGAAAAAAGGCGAGCAGGCCATCCAATCGTTCGACGCGGCTGGCGTAGAATGGCCGGACCTGCCGTCGGCGGAAGCGGGACACCGCGAAAGCCAGCAGTTGAAGCGGCGGCTGGAGCAGTTGAAGGAAGACGTCGCCGCGGCGGACGCGATCACTTCGCGCGGCCAGGCACTCTCGGCACTGGAACGCTGCCAGCAGATTCAGCGCGACTATCCTGAATTTGAGCTCACGCTGACGGTCAAAGGCCGCATTGATAAATTGCAGGCGGCCATCGCCGTGTTTGACGGAAAAATCAAGGATGCGCAGAAGCTTCTGGCGGATGGAAAATTCGCCGAAAGCCGTAAAATGTTCATGGATCTGGCGCGCGAAAATCTGCCGCATTTGATTGCGCGCAACGTTGAGCTTCCTGTAATCGTGCAAAGTTTCCCGCTCGGCGCAACGATCTCGATCGATGGCAACGTTGTAGGGAAAACGCCGAAGGAATTGACGCTTCCGGCCGGGAAAGCGATCGTCGTACATTACGAATTGCCGGGTTATTCTCCCGCCGACAAGCAGATTCTGCGCGTGGGCACCGAAGACCTGGATCTTCACCAGGAACTTCTTCGCGAGGCCGTCACCCTGATGCAATTCAAGCCGACGATTCTCGCGCCGCCGAGCGTGGTGGGAAAGGATTTGTACGTGCTGCATGGGACGACGCTTTCGGTTGCCGATCCGTCCGGCAAAAGCGTGCAGTGGACGATCGAAAAACTGCTCGACGACACCGCGGATACACGCCCCGACCCGCTCGGCGGCCCGCCGAAATTCGTCGGCGACAAGACCTGGTGGTACCCGCGCGTCGCCCCTTTGCCGATGGCGAACGGAAAACTGCTGCTGCCGCTGCGCTCGCGCGAGCTGATTGAAATCGATCCTGTCGCACATACCAAGCGCACGATCCTTTCCACGAGCCAGGAACCCATCGGGCTGCCGCATGTTGAATTCAAATCGTTCCTCGCCGGAAAAACACTGCTGGCCGTGATCACCGCGGAAGGCAAGATCCGCACCTACGACATGGATGCGCCCGCCACGCCGCTGTGGGAAAAAAATTGCGATAAGGAAGTGAAAGCCGGCGAAGGCATCGTCCCGATCAGCGGGTTGTCTCCGCGGCCGAACGGCAGTTTTGCCTCCCTGAGCCAGCGCGGGCACCTCGCCTTTTTTAACATCGTCAACGGCGAAGAGACCGGAACGATCGACGTAACCGGACCGCTGACCGAATTCTCGAACATGCCCGACAACAAGGATGAAAATCTCGCGGCGCTGGTGCACAAGGACGGCAAGGTGACGGTCGTCGACCTGTTCGCGCGCGAGCGGGTCTGGGAATTAACGGTTCAGAACCCGATGGAAGAAGCCATCAGCGCGCTGGTCGGCAAAGACGGAATTTACATCGCAAGCCGCGATAGCACGATCCGCAAATACCCTCGAACAAAAACGCCGAATCGTCCCGCGTTTATCTGGAAGCGGCCCATGGACGGCTCGGCGGAAGTTCCGATGTGCCTGGGAAAAAACTTGTTTGCCGTGGCGAATTCGGGGACCGTGTATGCAATCTCCGCGAGTGGCGGAGACGAACTCTGGCGCTACCCGCTGGCTGGGAAAACACCGACGAACATCAGCACCAGCGGCGATTTTATTTATATCTCCACAAAAGAAGGCCAGCTGCTGATCCTGAACGCGAACCAGTAGCGGCCTCCTCTTTGTTCCTGACTCTTGAAAATTGTTACAGCGCTTCCGGTCCGCGTTCGCCTGTTCGAATGCGCACGGCGTCGCCCAACTCCAGCACAAAGATCTTGCCGTCGCCGATCTTTCCGTCGCCGGTTTTGGCGGAACGCGAAATGGCCTCAACCACTTTGTCCGCAACGGCCGAATCGCACGCAATTTCGATCTTTACTTTGCGCACAAAATTGACGGTGTATTCGTGCCCGCGATAGACTTCGGTGTGGCCTTTCTGCCGGCCATAGCCCTGCACATCCGAAACCGTGACACCCGCGACACCGGCCGCGGTGAGCGCTTCGCGCACCACGTCTAGCTTGTGCGGCTGAATGACTGCGATCACATATTTCATCAAAAACATCCTCCTCGGTTGAACTTGGTTTTATGTTGCCAAAGCAGAGTGCGTTTTCAAGACGCATTCGCGCGATGGGGCGACTTGACAGTTAATACTTCAAAGCTACTCTCACAATTTATGGTTGAAACAATTCGTTATGTGTTGATAGCAGACGACAGCGAAGACAATTGCGACATGCTGGCCACGCTTCTTTCGCAGGCGGAATACGTGGTTCGCGCCGCGCCCGATCGCAACGGGGCGCTGGATCTTCTCAAATTCGGCGAGCCGGACGTGGTAATCATGGACTGGTTCATGCCGGGTCTGTCGCTTGAAGATTTTGTCGAAAAGGCAAAATCGATATTTCCGGAAATCCAAATTATTCTCACCTCTGCGGCACTGACTGGGGAGTCAAAGGCGAAGTCGTTGAACCTTGGATATTTGAAAAAGCCATTCGATCCCAATGACCTCTTATCACTGATTGCCAATGCCGAAAAAAAGCGTCGTGAACGTGAATAGGCCCGAAGCGTGCTGTATTGAGACGTATGCCGCTCGCTTATTCGATGGAGATGAGACATGACATTCGAACAGAACAAAAAAATCCTGATTGTCGATCCCGATGTCAATAGCCGGGCGCTGGCCGTTCAGATGCTCTCAAAGCAAGGCTGTTTCGTCCAAGTAACTGGCGATCTGGACAATGCGTACTATCTGATCGAAAAGGATCCGCCGCACTACGTCCTGCTTTCGCTCGAGTTCCGCAACTTGGACGTCGCGACATTCAACTGCGTTCTGCTGAACCGCCGGCCTGATGCGTGCCTGCTGCTGGCCTCGCATGACCCCGAGCGCGCTCCAGTGAAAAGCTTCCCGATCCTGATCAAGCCTTATCAGGAGCCTCAGCTTTTGATTGCAGTCGGATGCTGAACGGGCAAAGCATGGTGACAATATCCGTGGAATGTTTCTCGCTTGCGGCAAATTGAGAATCTGAATCCGCACCCGGCGGACGCGAAGATCCCGCACCTTCGTTCTCTTGAGCAAACTGGATTTCGCGCCGCAGAATGGCGATGACCGCCGCAGTCCGCTCAGGCACATCGACCACTGAAAAATTCGCCGTCAAACCGAACATCTTTTTATTGATGGAAATGCTCAGTCCGCCCTTGGACGAAGCCAGCGCAATGCCGCGGAGAAGATTCGTTTCATCGAAATGGGGCAGGTTTTCCTGAACTTGTTGAAAGGTCGCCGCGCCGTTTCCGCGAAGAAGTTCAAGCACAGCAAGCGCGGCCTGTTTCTGAATAGCAGCCTCATCGGACGTCATCGCCATGCCATAGTTCTCCAAGATCTCAAACGAACAAAGCGATATATTGTTGGTGGATTTATTGCAGTTTCTCGTGCGGAGCGGCCGGTGCACGAATGAGCCCGTGCGACATTGCAGCGCCCGTCAGGTTCTGGTATGGTGTGTCGTGAGCGCTTTCAAGACTTCGCGCGCCGCAGCGGCAACAGCGCCCGGCGAGCGGCGGTTCAGAAAGCGCTTTCCTTCACAGGTGGAGCGGTGTCCGAGCGGTTTAAGGAACACGCCTGGAAAGCGTGTAGACGGGTAACTGTCACGTGGGTTCGAATCCCACCCGCTCCGCCATTATTCTTGAAACAAATAATCTTAAAAGATGCACGGCGCTTACGCGCGCTGCTGCGTTTTGATCGAAACGCGATGCTTCTAAAATGCTCAGGCGATAATCGCGTGTGCGACTTTGCCTTGCACATCCGTGAGCCTGAAATCGCGGCCGCTATATCGGTATGTCAGCTTCTCGTGATCCAGCCCCATGAGGTGCAGCATTGTCGCGTGCAGATCGTGAACATGCATGCGATTCTCGACCGCCGTGAATCCGAACTCATCGGTCGCGCCGTATGTCATTCCGCCCTTCACGCCTCCGCCCGCAAGCCACACGCTGAAGCCATAATGGTTGTGATCGCGGCCCGTGGACTGCCCTTCAGCCGTCGGCGTGCGTCCGAATTCACCGCCCCACAATACCAGTGTGTCCTCCAGCAACCCACGCGATTTCAAATCTTTCAGCAGCGCCGCGATCGGCTGGTCCACACGCCGCGCGCAGCCGGCGTGGTGCTCGGTGCTCTCGTGAGAATCCCAATTCTCTTTCGCGTCATAGTAAAGCTGGACCACGCGCACGCCGCGTTCAACCAGCCGCCGGGCCAGGATGCAGCCGTCGTTGAAATCGCCCTTGCCGTACATGTCGCGCGTAGCCTGGCTTTCCTTCGAGACATCGAACACGTCCTGCGCCTCAACCTGCATGCGAAACGCCATTTCCATCGATTGAATGCGCGCCTCCAGTGCCGGATCGCCGACGCGTGCCGCGAGATGTTGTTCATTCATCGCTTGGAGCAGATCAAGCTGTTCACGCTGCGCGGCCGGCGGCAGTGCCGGATTGTTCAAATGCGGAATGACATTGCTCGGCTTCAAATCCTTGTTCACGACATGGCAGCCTTGGTAAATCCCCGGCAGAAAACTGTTGCCCCACAATTGCGGCCCGACCACCGCCGGCCGTCCCGGACACAGCACCACAAACCCGGGTAAATTGCGATTCTCGCTTCCCAAACCATAAAGCAGCCACGATCCGTACGCCGGGCGGATGGGAAGGCTGCTGCCGCTGCACATCATCAGCAGACCCGGCTCGTGATTCGGAATGTCCGTGTGCATCGAACGAATCACGCACAGATCGTCGGCGCATTCGCTGACCTTGGGAAACAAATCGCTGATCTCGATCCCCGATTTTCCGCGCTTCTTGAACGCAAAGGGCGACGGAAACAGGTTGAACGTGCGCCGCTCCGTGTTCAAATTCGCCCCTGGCGGACGCTGGCCCGCGTATTTCGTCAACGCCGGCTTTGGATCAAACGTGTCGACCTGTGAAGGCCCGCCATTCATGAATAAATGAATAAGACGCTTTGCGCGCGGCTTGAAATGTCCCGGCTTCGGAGCCAGCGGATCGATACGCCCGCTCGCGGCCTTCGGCGCATCCTCACCGCCGAGCACATTGGCCAGCCCCAGCGTGCCGAGCCCCGCTCCCAGCATCTTCAACATGTCGCGGCGCGCAAAAAGATTGTTCATCACATCACCTCTTTCGCTTAATCCACGTAGAAAAATTCGCTACTGGCCAGCAGCGCCTGGGCGAAACGCTCGGCGCGTGTCGGAACCGTCGGTGTTTTTTTCTTTGGGTCTGTCGACGGCACGCTCGCGTCTTGCGCGGATAGAAATTTCACCGCACGCGAGAGTTCGGCTTCAGACGGCGCGCGTAACAGCGCCAACTCATAAGCCCTGCGCACCTGGTCCGCTGGATGCGATTCGCTGACGAAGCGCGACGCCAGCATTTTTGCCTGCGAGATCATGAACGGGCTGTTCATCAGAAACAGAGCCTGCTGCGGCAAAGTTGTGTCGATTCGCCGCTCGGCGCTGATGTTCGGCGCTGGAAAATCGAAGAGCCGCAGCAAATTGCTCAGATCGTTGCGGCTGACTCTTCCGTACACCGTGCGCCGGAAAAATTTCAGGTCATCCGCGTCGCCGCTTGGCCCGCCTGCGCTCAATTCCAGATTTCCGGAAACAGCAAGCACCGCGTCACGGAACGATTCGACGTTCAAGCGCCGCCGGCTCACGCGCCAGAGCCAGCGGTTCTCCGGATCGCGCGCCTCGTTATGCGCGTCCGGCGCGGACGCGCGCTGGTAGGTCTCCGAAAGCATGATCTCGCGGTGGAGCTGTTTTACCGACCAGCCGTTTTTCACAAACTGGCTCGCCAGATAATCGAGCAGCTCTGGATGCGTGGGCCGTTCGCCGTTCGCGCCAAAGTTGGAGGGAGTCGCAACAATACCGCGCCCGAAATGCTGCTGCCAGATGCGATTGACCATCACGCGCGCTGTCAGCGGATTGCGCGGATCGGCAATGGCTTCGGCGAGTTCCAGCCGACCACTGCCGTGCGTAAATTTCGGCGTGTCCGGGCCGCCCAGCACCCGCAAAAATCGCCGCGGCGCAACTTCGCCGCGCTTGCCCGGATTTCCACGCAAATACACATTCAAGTCGGCCGGTTTTTCCGCCTCGCTCACGCCGTTGCACTGCAACGGCTCCGGCGGCACCGCAGCTTGCGCCGCCTTGAGCGATTCTTGAAACGGTGCATACCGCGTTTTGAATTCGGCGCTCGCCACGGCAAGCACTGTTTTTTCTGTGAGCGGGAATGCGCCCTTCTCGCCGAAAAGATCGTTCTGAATATCCATGTTCCGCTTCGACATCGGCTTGGCGAGATTCTCTTTCACTACCGCGCGAAACTCTGTGGCGATCGCCCGAATCTCGTCGGTCGCTTCGCGCGGACCATCCTTCTTCGGCAGCAGGTCGTACCACTTTTGCATTCTCGCGCTGCGCCCGCCGCCGTTGCGCATGAACTTTTCAATAATCTTGAATGCTTTCGGGTCGAGCTTCTTCGACGCCGCGAAATCTTCCGCCTTCAGATTGGCTTGATCCAGTTTTGCCGAGTTGTAGTCCCAGCACGCCAGCGCGTATTCCGAAAACTGTTCGGACTTTTCACCCGCGATGCGATCAATTTCAATTTGGAGCACATCTTTCGCCGCCTGATCCGCCTTTGCGACTTTCGCCTTCGCCGCATCGTAGGCCGCGACCTGTTCACGTGGCGCGATCGGAATGGTGACATTCTTCGTGCTCGCGATCACGCCCGTCAGCGAATAATAATCCTGTGTCGGAATCGGATCGTACTTGTGATCGTGGCAGCGCGCGCAACTCACCGTCAGTCCCAAAAATGCGCGCGTCAGCGTGTCAACGCGGTCGTCCCACTCCTCAGCGCGCTTTCGATCCAGGTCGTTCGGGCGCGCGTAAATTGCGCCAAGCCCCAGCAACCCCAACGCGCGTTTATCCGCGGGATCGTCCGACGGCCCTTCCATCAAGTCCGCCGCGAGCTGCAACTTCACGAAGCGATCGTATGCAACGTCCTTGTTGTAGGACTCGATCACCCAATCGCGATAGCGCCATGCGAACGAGATCTTGCCTTCGTTGCCCTCTTTGTCCGACTGGTCTTCGCCATAACGCGCCAGATCCAGCCAGCCGCGTGCCTGGTGTTCGCCGTACTGCGGCGAGGCGAGCAGTTTATCGATCACTTTCGCAAACGCGTCAGGCGAGCTATCCGCTACAAACGCGCGAAGTTGTTCTTCACTCGGCGGCAATCCAATCAGGTCGAATGATGCGCGGCGAAGAAGCGTGCGCCGGTCCGCGGCAGCCACAGGTTTGATGTTTTCGCGCTCAAGTTTCTCCGCTACGAAGCGATCGATCGGATTCGCGTTTGACCCTGCAGGCAGGGGATGCGTGGCAACCGGCTTGAAGGCCCAAAACTCGCGCGCGACGTTCCAATCGATCGTTTTCGGGAGCTGCGCACTGGCGATGTCGTCCGTGCGCGGATCGAACGCACCGCTATCGATCCAAGCGACCAGATCCGCCACCAACTCCGGCGCCAGCACTCCGTCCGGCGGCATCTGCGCTGGCGTTTCCGGCCCACCGCGAACCATCCGTACGAGCAAACTGTCTTTCGCCCTCTTCGGAATCAGCGCGGGCCCCGATTCGCCACCCTTCTCCCAACCTATTTTCGAATCGAGTCGCAGACTGCCTTTCTGCTTTTTCTCACCGTGGCAACTGAGGCACTGTGTGGCCAACAGCGGCCGGATTTTTTTCTCAAAAAAGTCGCTGTCTGAAACGTCGGCCGCACGCGACGTTGCCATCGCCAGCGGCATGACAAGCAGTAGCGCAAACTTGATAAGAGGGTTCACGTTCATGGCAGTTCACTTTCCGCAGGAAAGGCCGGACACATTCCTTACCGCTAAGTACCCCAAGTCGTTTCAAATATTATACTATT
>Ga0265314_10002472_pt1 | contig 18870 bp, 17 predicted proteins | sample 4126metaG_FD_203106 | JGI IMG/M metagenome (GOLD analysis project Ga0265314, IMG submission 203106) | Rhizosphere microbial communities from Carex aquatilis grown in University of Washington, Seatle, WA, United States - 4-1-26 metaG | ecosystem: Host-associated > Plants > Roots > Rhizosphere >... | reverse complement strand
AGTCCGCGAATTCGCCCGCGACGAGGATCAGATGATCGTCATCTATCTCGACCTCGACGCCACGCCCGATCAAGAAGCCTGGTTTGAAACTGCCGTCGAGTGCGCCGCCTTCATAGCCTACCGCCTGGCCGATACCGGCCACCGCGTCCGCCTTCGCACCCAGGAATTCGACCTCGCCGCCCCGGCGGAAGGCGACGTCTATGACATCCTCAAATACCTGGCCGTAGTCTCGCGGCGAATGGGCGCCCGGCCACCTGAAGCCGACCAGTCGAGTCCCCTCCAGATCGTCCTCTCCGCGAATCCCCAACGCCTGACGTCCCTCGGCTGGAACAGCGGCCGCGGCTCACTCATCCTGGGCCCCGACTCTCTCAACGATGTGCTCAACGAAGAACCCCGCGCAACCCTCACGCTGTAGTACCAGTACGCCGGGACCGCCCTCGCGATATAATTGCCCCAGAGCCTATGGAAGAAACCGCCTTGGGCGACAGCGGCGAAGTTACTCGCCTCCTCGGGGAAATCGGGCGTGGTCAGCAAGAAGCAGTCAACAACCTCCTGCCTCTGGTCTACGACGAATTGCATCGCCTGGCCCGTTCCTATTTCCGGCGCGAACGCGGCGAACACACCATGCAACCGACAGCGCTGGTCCACGAAGCCTATATCCGTTTGGTAGACCAGCGCGCCCCGCTCGAAAGCCGCGGCCACTTTATGGCCGTCGCCGCCACCCAGATGCGCCGCGTCCTCCTCGACTACGCCCGCAAACACCACGCCGCCCGCCGCGGAGGCGACGATCAAAAAGTCTTGCTCGAAGACACCATGGCCATCTGCGAGCAGCGCCCTGTCGACATGATCCTGCTCGATTCGGCTCTCGAAAAACTGGCGATACTCGATAGCAAGCAGGCGAAGTTAGTCGAGCTGCGTTTCTTCGCCGGCCTGTCGGTCGAAGAAACCGCGGAAGTCATGGGTGTTTCGCCCGCCACCATCAAGCGCAGTTGGAGCTCCGCCCGCGCTTTCCTGCATCGCGAAATCTCCGGAGGTTCTCTTGACGCCTCAGCGTTGGGCGCAAATCCGGCAGGTTTTTGACGGCGCCTTAGAGCGCCCCGCCAAGGATCGCGCCGCCTACCTCCGCGTCCTCTGCGCGCGCGATGAAGAACTGCGCCACGAAGTCGAAAGCCTGCTACGCAGCCATGAGCAGTCCGACGAATTTCTGGAAACCCCAGCCGCGCAGCTAAGTCAGATCGTTTCCCAGGAAGACATCAGCGACTACCCGCACGGCTATCGCATCGGACCTTACGAATTCGACCGCCGCATCGGCCGCGGAGGCATGGGCGCCGTCTGGCTCGCCACCCGTTTCGATCGCGAGTACAAAAAACAGGTAGCGATCAAGATGGTGAAGCGCGGCATGAACTCGCAGGAAATCCTGCGCCGCTTCCGCACCGAGCGCCAGGTGCTGGCGAACCTCGACCATCCCAACATCGCCCGCCTGATCGACGGCGGCTCCACGCCCGACGGCCTTCCCTATCTGGTGATGGAGTACGTCGAAGGCACCCCTATCGATCAGTATTGCGACCACTGGAAATGCACGATCTCCGAACGCCTGCAGTTATTTCGCGACGTCTGCTCCGCCGTGCACTATGCGCATCAGAACCTCGTAGTTCACCGCGATATTAAGACCAGCAACATTCTGGTCACACCCGACGGTATCCCCAAATTGCTCGATTTCGGGATCGCCAAACTCATCGGAGCGGAGGGTTCCACCCTTGACCTAGCGCAGACTCGTCCGGAAATGCGTCCCATGACGCTCGACTACGCCAGCCCCGAACAAGTTCGCGGCGAGGCCATCACCACTGCCACCGACGTCTATTCGCTCGGCGTGCTTCTCTACCGCCTGCTGACCGGCAAAATGCCCTACGGCCCGAACGTCCGTTCGCAGGCCGCCATGCAAAACGCAATTTGCGAGAAGGAACCCATCCGCCCCAGCGCGCAAATCCTCAGTGACGAATCGAGCACCGTCCCCGATGCCACGCAGAAACTCGAAGCCTTCACCGAAACCCGGGATAAAGCCCGCAAGCGCCTGCGCAAAAAGCTCTCCGGCGATCTCGACAACATCATCTTGATGGCGCTCCGCAAGGAGCCGCACCGCCGCTATCTTTCGGTAGGACAATTCTCCGAAGACATCCGCCGTTACCTCGAAGGCCACCCCGTCATGGCGCGCCTCGACACCCCGGGCTATCGCATCGCCAAGTTTGTCCGCCGCCACCCAGAAAGCATCGGGGCAGCCGTATTGGTCGGCACCGCGCTGCTAACGGTGGCCGCAATTTCCGAACGCTCCGCCCGCCTCGCCGTCTCCGCGCGGCAGGCGGCCGAGCGCACGCTGCAGCAGACCCGTCATGAATTGATCGCCGCCTACACGCGCGCCCACGACGCGAAGGACGCCTACACCACCGCCCAACTCGAATTCCATACCACTCCCGGCGCCCCGGAAGCTCGCATGGACCTCGCCGAAACCTCGCGCGCCCTTGGCGATGCAGCCGAGGCCAGCGGCAACCACCAGGAAGCCGTCAAGTTCTACCGCGACGCCCTAACGCAATGCGAAGCCCTGGCGCTCATGAATTCCAAGGATCCCGGAGCTCAACGCGACGTAATGGTAACTGCCAACGCGCTGGGCGCAGCGCAATTGAACCAAGGCGATCTCGCTGGCGCGACCTCCAGCTACACCCGCGGCTTGCAGGTCACGGAGGGTCTGGCCGCGCTCGAAGGCTCGCAATTGACGCCGGGCACGCTTGATGAAGTGGCCGCCGCCAATCGCCGTTTAGGGGAACTTTTATTGCGCAGTGGCGCCAAGGACGCCGGCACGGAGAAGTTGAGGAAGGCCCTGAAAATCTATCAGCAGTTGAGCGCGTCCGCGCCCAATCCCGCAGTCGCCGAACTCACCCGCCAGCTCGCGAACTAGAATCCGACGGAGCCGGCCTGGGTTCTGGGTACCCGGCCGGCCCACCAGGCGTTCCTGCCACCTGTTCCTCCGATCGTCGGACATCAGAATACGCGCGTTCACTTCAGGAACCGGATCATGCTTTACCGAATTTTTTTTGAAGCTGCTGGAGGACGCCCAAAGCCCGTCCAGAATCAATCGCTTCGCTGGCCTTCGCCACCGCCTCGCGTGGCGTCGACGCCAGCCCGGAAGCGAGCAGCCCCACCGCCGCGTTCACCACCACAATGTCCCGCCGCGGACCTTTCGTTCCGCGCAAAATTTCCGTTGTGATCCGCGCATTGTCAGCCGCGTCGCCCCCCGCCAGCGCATCGAGCGAAGCCCTCGGCACGCCGAAATCCTCCGGCATCCACACGCTTTTCTCCACCCGTCCGCTCCAGACTTCATAGACGTCCGTAGAACCAGCAGTACTCACCTCGTCCAATCCGCCCCCGTGGACCACATACGAATGGCCCGTGCCCAAGTCCGCCAGCGCTTCAGCGATGACCAGTGCGAATTCAGCCGACGGCGCCCCAATCACCTGCGTCTGCGCCCGCGCCGGATTCGCTAGCGGACCCAGCAAATTAAACACCGTGCGCATCCTCAATTCACGCCGCACACCCTGCACGTTCTTCATCGCTGGGTGCAAATGCGGAGCGAACAAAAATCCCAACCCAATGTCACGCACCGCCCCTGCGGCCTCTTCCGGCGACATAGCGATGCGGACTCCCAACGCTTCGAGCACATCCGCGCTGCCCACTTTGCCAGAGATCGCCCGGTTCCCATGCTTGGCGACCTTGGCGCCCGCCCCCGCCAACACCATCGCCGCGACGGTTGAAATGTTAAACGTCCCCGCCCCATCGCCCCCCGTGCCGACGATATCGATCACGTCGGCTCCCGCATCGACCACGACCATATGCTCGCGCATTGCCCGTGCGAACCCTGCGAGCTCGGTAGCCGTCTCGCCCTTCACATGCAGCGCGACCAGAAACGCCCCGACGACAGCATCGCCCAGCCCGCCCTCGAGCAGCAGCGTCATGGCCGCGTGAGCTTCGTCGGAACTAAGATCCGCCCCCGCCGCGACGCGGTGCAGAAAAGGAGTAAGTGGCATCGGATCTTCTATCATCGCGCACTCCCGTTCGTGACCAACCCTCCTCCGCCCTCCTGCATCCAGGGGATTCCTTACGAGCATGGTTAGATGTAGCCTGGACTTGGGAATCGCCCCGAATAACTGAAGAGGGGATGATGAAACACTACTATCATTTCGCCGTTCGCCGCTGGGTGTTTTGGACTTTCACTGCCGGGGTGACCATCGGCGTTTATGTACTCGCCAACCTTGCTTCATGGGAACACATGACGCCGATTCATCTGCAAATCGCCCTCGTAGTTGGCGCCATGTTCTGGCTGCTTTTCGCTTTTGTGGCTTGGACCGCGGACGGAATAGAGCTGAGTCCCCGGGAAATATCAGTTGGGCGCGCACTCCCCGTCGAGCACACGCATGCTCTCTGGGAGGATCGCGCGCGGCTCGAAGCGATTCGCGCACGGGCGGCTGAACATACTGGCGAATCTCATTTCGCCAGCTAGCCGCGTGCCTTTTTCACCGCGAACACCATCCCCGTCCACACCCCATCGAACGAGCAGATCTTGTAATCCACCAGCCCCATCGCCAGCGCCGCCTCGCGCACGAAGTTCCCATTGAGCCCATCGCGCCGCCCCTTCTGCCATACGATCCACAACCGGCTCTTCGCCGCTAATAACCGCCGCGTAGCCAGCCCTGCTTCGTACTCCCCAGGATCATGCACGAACCACACCGTAACCGGGCACGCGTCCCGCGAGTCTTCCTCCAGCACCACGCCCTCCGGCAACACGCCCAGCACTTTCAAATAATCCGCCGGCGGATCGATCAATCCCACCACTGACCCTTCGCAAATCCCCATCTTCTGCGCCGCCGTCCGTCCCGGTGCAGTCTCCATCATTTGCCTAGGCACCACCGGATCCCTAGGCGGCCGCGCGATGGCCTTCTTCAAAGCCGCCCCCACGCCCGCAACAGACGAATACACCGCATCCGGCATCTGCTTCTGAATCGCCGCCACCTTCTCTGGCTCCCCGCCCACGAACACCAATGGAAGGTGCCGCGTACCCTTCGATCCCCGCAGCCAGGCACCCACGTATTTGCCATGCGAAGGCAGCCGCGACAGATCCACCACCACTGCCGCCGCGCCCGACTCCTTCAACTCCCGCACCGATGGCGACTGGGTCTCCGCGTTGTACACCGCCTCAAACCCCGCCCCCCGCAGCTTCGCGATCAGGGCTGCCGCCTCTTTCGAGTTCCAATGAAACAATCGCACCCGCCGCATTGCTCTCATTTTCCACCCATGTGCGCTATATTAGAAGTTCCCGTTTCCATCATTCACATGAAGATCCATGAATATCAGGCCAAAGCCTTGCTTGCGCGCTACGGCGTGCCCGTGCCGCGCGGCGAAGTGGCGCACACCGTAGTCGAAGCCGAAGCCGCCGCCCACAAGCTCGGAGGCACCGTCGTAGTCAAAGCCCAGATCCACGCCGGCGGACGCGGTAAAGGCGGAGGCGTCAAGGTTGTCAAAAATTCTGAAGAAGCCCGGGCCGCCGCCGAAAAAATCCTGGGCATGACGCTAGTCACCCACCAGACCGGCCCTGAGGGAAGAATCGTCCAGCGCTTGCTCATCGAGGAAGGACTCCCCATCGAGCGCGAACTCTACCTGGGCATCGTCCTCGATCGCGCCACCGGCAAGAACACCTTCATGGCCTCCGCCGACGGCGGAGTCGAGATCGAAGAGGTAGCCGCCAAAACCCCCGAGCGGATCCTGAAAGAAACCATCGAGCCCGGCATCGGACTCCAGCCCTTCCAAGCCCGCAAGCTAGCCTTCGGCATCGGCATCCCCGGCCCCATGGCCAACGCCGCCGCCAACGCCATGATGGCCCTGGCCCGCGCCGCCGAATCGCTCGATGCCTCGCTAGCCGAAATCAACCCTTTCATTCTGACCAAGGACGGCAAAGTCTACGCCCTCGATGCCAAGGTCACCATCGACGACAACGCCCTCTTCCGCCACAAAGATCTGCTGGAACTCCGCGACCTGAACGAAGAAGATCCCCTCGAAGTAGAGGCTTCGAAATTCGGCCTCAACTACATCAAACTGGACGGCACAGTCGCCTGCATGGTCAATGGCGCCGGCTTGGCGATGGCCACCATGGACATCATCAAGTACGCCGGCGGCAGCCCCGCCAACTTCCTCGATGTCGGGGGCGGAGCCAATGCCGACCAAATCCGCAATGCCTTCCGTATACTTTTGTCAGACAAGGCAGTTAAGGCCGTCTTTGTCAATATTTTTGGCGGTATTTTACGATGCGATACTTTAGCCACGGGCGTAGTCACCGCCGCGCGCGAACTTAAAGTAACCCACCCCATCGTGGTCCGCATGGAAGGCACCAACGTAGAGCTAGGCCGCCAGATTTTGAAGGACTCCGGCCTGAACTTCACCATCGCCGAAAACATGCTGGACGGCGCGAAGAAAGTCGTAGGGTTGGCCGCATGAGCGTCCTAGTCAACAGCAACACCCGCCTGCTGGTCCAAGGATTCACTGGCAAAGAAGGCACCTTCCATGCCCAACAAGCCATTGCTTACGGCACGAACGTAGTCGGCGGAATCACCCCCGGTAAAGGCGGCCAAAAGCACCTCGACCGGCCAGTCTTTGATACCGTCGCCGACGCCGTAAAAGCCACCGGCGCGAACGCCTCGGTGATCTTCGTCCCCCCGCCCTTCGCTGCCGACGCCATCATGGAAGCTGCCGACGCTGGCATCGCCCTCGTCGTCTGCATCACCGAAGGCATCCCTGCGAACGACATGGTAAAGGCTTGGGAATACTTGAAGTCGCATCCCAAAACCCGCTTGATCGGACCCAACTGCCCCGGCATCATCACGCCTGGTCAATGCAAGATCGGCATCATGCCCGGCCACATTCACCTAGCCGGCCATGTAGGCGTAGTTTCCCGCTCCGGAACGCTCACCTATGAAGCCGTGGGCCAACTGACAAATCTGAGGATCGGCCAATCCACCTGCATCGGCATCGGTGGCGACCCCATCATCGGCACCAACCACACCGACGCCATCAAGCTCTTCAACGAAGACCCCGATACCCACGTGATCGTAATGATCGGCGAAATCGGCGGCAACGCCGAAGAGCAAGCCGCCGCGTATATCAAGCAACACGTGAAGAAACCCGTCATCGGTTTCATAGCCGGCCAGACCGCGCCTCCCGGCCGCCGCATGGGCCACGCCGGAGCCATCATTTCCGGAGGCAGCGGCAAAGCCGAAGACAAAATGGCCGCCATGACCGCCGCCGGCATTGTCGTCTGCGAAACCCCCGCCGACATCGGCGAGAAAGTAAAATCCGTCCTATAAAAGAACAAAAGAGGGACGGAGCCTCATTTTTATTTCATAAGGAATCCTAAAATGGAACGCACATTCGCCATCATTAAGCCCGACGCCGTCGCCGCTAACCAATCCGGCCAGATCCTCGCCATTATTCAGAAAGCCGGCTTTCGCATCGTCGGCATGAAGCAAAAACGGCTCAGCCAAATCGAAGCCGAAAACTTCTACGGCGTCCATCGCGAACGGCCCTTCTACGCGTCGCTGGTGAAATTCATGACTGAAGGCCCCGTAGTCGTCCTGGCCCTCGAAGCCCCGGACGCCATCAAAAAATGGCGCGACACCATGGGCGCGACCAACCCCGCCAACGCCGCCGAAGGCACCATCCGCAAGCAGTTCGCGACCTCCATCGAGCGCAACTGCGTCCACGGCTCCGACGCGCCCGAAACCGCAGCCGTCGAGATCCCCTTCTTCTTCGCCGCTTCCGAACTGCTGTAAGGCGCCGCACACTAGCCTAAACCCTAAAGGTTTGTGTTAGATAGGTCGATACCAAGTAGTGAGAAGGTAATGTTGACCCGGCCCAGCGCTACAGGTTCGTCTCCACTACGAATAACCGGAGCCCTGTGCGGCGTGCTCGCCATCCTGCTGGGGTCCGCAGTGCTGCTTGGATGGGCCATCCATTCGCCTTTCCTGATTCAAGTGGTGCCCAACCTGGCCCCCATGCAGCGCAACACCGCGCTGAACTTCATCCTGAGCGGGATCGCCCTGCTGGGCATCGTCATCGGCAAACCGCGGCTCACTCTTCTCGGCTCCGCGATCGCGGCTACCCTATCAGCAGCCTCCATCCTCGAGTATCTGTTGCACGCGAACTTTGGGATCGACCAACTTTTGGGCGTAGCATTTATCACGACGCAATCTCCGGAACCTGGCCGTATGTCTCCGACCACGGCTCTGTGTTTCACAATCTTTGCCGCAGTGACGATGTTGTCCCAATCCCCCCTCATCAGCAGGAAATCTCCCTTCCTGGGCGTTACGGGCTTGCTGCTGGCCGCAGTGGGTGCGTCGTGCAGTATCAGCGTACTTTCAGGAACCAATGACGCTTTTTCCTTGGTCGATTTAAACCGCATCGCGCTGCACACCGGAATCGGCTTCATCCTGCTCGGAATCGGCGTCGCCGCTGCGGCACTTGACATGACGCAACTGAGCCTTCGCGAGCCCATCTGGGTGTCCGTCGGCGCCGGCCTTTTTGTCGCAACTTTCAGGATCGGGCTGTGGCAGGCGTTTTCAGAGAAGAACCAAAGCAAGGGCGATCTGCTCACCAACCTCACTCTGTTGGGAGGACTCTCCAGTGCCATCCTCTGCGGCGTGCTCATTCACCTGGCGTGGAAGGCACACTTGCAGCGCGAAGCCCTGCGTGCCGTGAATCGCAGATTGGAGCGGGAGATTGTCGAACGCAAGCAGGCGGAAGCGTCGGCGCACGCGGCGAATCAAGCCAAGAGCACCTTCCTCGCAAACATGAGCCACGAAATCCGCACGCCCATGAATGGCATTCTGGGCATGGTCTCGCTCACGCTCGACACCACGCTCGATGCCGAACAGCGCGATTGTCTCGAAACGGCGAAAGCGTCGGGCGAGGGCTTGCTCAAGTTGATCAACCAGATTCTGGACTTCTCGAAGATTGAAGCCGGCAAGCTGGAACTCGAAACCGTTCCTTTCAGTCTCCGCGAAAGTCTGGCGCAGACGATAAAAACCCTGAAGCGCTCCGCCCAAGAGAAGGGCCTGGATCTCCATTGGCAGGTGGACCCGCAAGTGACAGATCAAGTCTCGAGCGACCCGGTGCGCCTGCGCCAGGTCATCGTAAACCTGGTGGGCAACGCCATCAAATTCACAGACTCCGGCGGCGTGACGCTATCGGTTCACAGAGAGTCCCAAGAAGGCGACTGGATGATAGCGCGCTTCTCCGTCCAGGACACCGGCATAGGCATCCGGCCCGAAAAGCAAAAAGAAATCTTCTCTTCCTTCACGCAAGCCGACAACTCCATGACCCGCAAGTACGGCGGCACCGGACTAGGACTAACCATCTCTCGCCGCTTAGTCGAACTGCTCGGCGGCCGCATCTGGGTAGAAAGCGTGCCCGGGACCGGTAGCGCCTTCCACTTCACCGCCCGCCTTCGCATAGCCTCGGAGGCCAAGCAACCCGGCGAACACACGCCTCAATCCACCTTGTCCTTGGCCAGCTAAGAGTTTGGGTGTAAAAAGGTGGTAGGAACTCGAAGCGAGTTCGGAGCTAAGGAACACAACCGCATGGATGGCGATACCAAGTTTTTTGACGATCCTGTAGGACGCTATCTGTTCGAAGTAGAAAACGTCCCGCCGCTAAGCCCTGAGGAAGAGATTCGCTGCGTTCAGCACATCCGCGCCCGTGATCCGCACGCGGAAGCCTCAGGCGAACGTCTCTTCGAAGCGAACCTACACTTAGTCGTGTCCATTGCCGACCGATACCGGGACCATAGCTTTTATCTTTTAGATTTGGTCCAGCATGGGAATGACGCCTTGCTGGAAGCGCTCCGGACCTTCGCCGGCAGTTCTGCGGACTGCTTTTCGGGTCACGCCACTCCCTACATCGAACGCGGAATCGGAGATGCCATTGCCTCTCCCGGTGGTCCCGCGGCGGTCAAGTATTATCCGGGCTAAATTCTTAAAAACGAACCCGCCATCCCGCACTAGCATCCCTCCCCATTTCGTGGGAACATCTTCTATAGCGCAATCTAAAGGAGTTAGAACATGCGAAGAGTGGTCCCCCTTGGCGCCTTCCTAGCGGCAGCCGCCCTACTTGCCGTCACTCCCGCCCTAGCCCAAACCGCCGGGCCCGCCGCCTGGCAGAACGATCTCACTCCCATCGCCGCCAAAGATTGGAATCGCGACCTGGCCGCGCATCTGCTCGAACGCGCCGGCTTCGGAGGTACGCCCGCTGAAATCGACGCCCTCGCCAGGCTGACCCCGCAGCAAGCCGTCGCCCGCCTGGTCCGCTACCAAGGCGCCGACGATAGCCACCTGCCGACCTTCGACGAATCCGGTATTCACGACCCTGGCCTCGAACCCTTCCCGCCCAGCCGCCCCGCCGTCACTGACCTTGCGAAGAAGAACGGCGAAGCGCTCGGCATTAAGGTCAAACCCACCGGCAACCGCCGCCTCCAACCTATCGTCGATGAATTTTTCTACTGGCTCCGCGCCAGCGTACTCGAAACCAATCGAGTCGCCTATTGGTGGGCCAACCGCATGCTCACGAGCCCGCGCCCGCTCGAAGAAAAGATGGCTCTCTTCTGGCACGGCCATTACGCCGTCAACGAGCCTAAGGTCCGCGACTACCGCAAGCTCCTCGCCGAATTACAGCTCTACGAAAACCACGGCACCGGCAATTTCCGTGACCTCATGGTCGCGATGGCCCAGGACCCCGGCATGCTCACCTTCCTCGACGCCGGCGTCAACGTCAAAGGCGCTCCCAACGAAAATTTCGCACGCGAAATCATGGAAATGTTCACCATGGGCGTCGGCCACTACTCGGAAAAAGACATCCGTGAAGCCGCCCGCGCCTTCACCGGCTGGAATTACGTCGACCTCAAATTCGTAGTCAACAAGGACCAGCACGACGATGGCGTGAAGACCTTCCTGGGCAAGACCGGCAACTTCGACGGCGTCCAGATCATCGACATCATCATGCAGCAGCCCGCCACCGCCGATTACATCGCCGGCAAGCTGTACCGCTTCTTCGTCCGCCAAGACCTGACACCAGATCTTCAAAAGAAGTTGGGCGCCGTTCTCCGCGACAACCACTACGAAATCGCCCCGCTGCTGGAGACCATGTTCCTGTCGCGCGATTTCTATAGTCCCGCGTCCGTCGGCACCCAAATCAAGAGCCCCGTCGAACTAGCCGTATCGACTTACAAAAAACTAGGCCTCGACGCCATCCCCGGCGCTCCCGATTTCAATAACTCGACCGCAGCTTTAGGCCAGCGCCTCTTCTCCCCGCCCACCGTAGCCGGCTGGGCCGGCGGCCGCAGTTGGATCACTCCCGGCCTCTTGCTCGAACGCGGCAACTTCGCCCGCGACGTTCTCTTCCCCGACATCAACTTCGTAGCTCCCGATCGCGTCGCCGCCAGCGAAGAAGTACGCCGCGTAGCGGACCGCATCCGTCAAGGAATGGACATCTCCACCGCCACCATCCCCGATTCTAAGTCCGGCGAGATGGCCGAATCCAACATGGCCGCCGATCGCGACGAAGACTTCAACACCCGCTACGGCAGCTTCCGCGGCTCGCAGTTGGCGCTCGAACGAGTGAAGCCCATCCCGCGCGACACGGCCCAAGTACACCTCGCGAAAATGGTGCTCGCGGCGAATCTCAAGAACACCACGCAAGTGGTCGACTACCTGATCGCCCGCTTCATGCGCGTGCCGCCCAGCGACACCGTGCGCCACGAACTAGTCGCGTTCCTAGATCACGAACTAGGCACCTCCGACGTCGCCGCCGCCAGCACCTATCTGGAAGAACCGCTGCGCCTGGTTTTGCACCTGATCATGAGCCAGCCCGAGTATCAATTAAGTTAAGAGGGAACCATGAAACTCACTCGTCGAGACGTTCTCCGCACCGGCATCACCGGCCTCAGTATGGCCGCGAGCACCGCACTGCGCGTCGGAGTCTTCGGCCGCGCCGCCGCCGCTCTCGCAGCCGACGCCGAATCCAACGGCAAGATTCTCGTCGTCCTTGAACTCTCCGGCGGCAACGACGGCCTCAACACCTTGGTCCCCTACGGCGACGATGCCTATTACAAGCACCGCCCCAAAATCGGCTTAGCGAAGAAGAGCGTCCGCCCCATCGACGATCACTTCGGTTTCAATCGCGGGATGGTCGGCTTCGAGCGCTTATATAAAGACGGCAAGCTCGCTATCGTCCACGGCTGCGGTTACGACAACCCGTCCTTCTCGCACTTCTCGTCAATGGCCTACTGGCACACTGCCGCGCCCAATAGCGGCGAGCAATACGGTTGGGTCGGACGCCTGGCCGACACCATCGCTCCCGAAGCGCCGCCAAACTTCTTGGTGAACATCGACTCGCACCAGTCATTAGCGGTACGCAGCCGCCGCCACGTCCCGGTAGTCTTCGACGATCCCAACAAATTCACGCGCGATAGCTTCTTCGACGAAACCGCTATGTTGAAGTCCGCACCGGACGCCGGAAAAGTGAACAATCCCTCGCGCCAGTTTCTCCTCGACACCGCCCGCAGCGCCAAAGACGCCTCGACGCTGGTGCAGGAAGCCTGGGCAAAATACCACTCGCCCGTCGACTACGGAATCGTCGGCCTCGACCTCCCGAAAGTGGCTGCGTTAATTGAAGCCGGCATGCCCACGCGTCTCTATTACACCGCGTACCGCAACAACGCCTTCGACACTCACGTGTTCCAAAACGACGTGCATCAGCGCCTGCTGACGTATGCGTCCGACGCCTTAGCCGCATTCATGCAAGACCTGAAACGCATCGGCCGCGCCGATGACGTAGTCGTAATGGCGTTCTCCGAATTCGGCCGCCGCGTTCCCGAAAACGTCAGCCTGGGTACGGACCACGGCTCCGCCAACCTGATGTTCGTAGCCGGCAATAAAGTGAAAGGCGGCCAGTACGGCGCGCCTCCCAGCCTGACGAAATTAGACGAAGGCGACAACCTGATCCACACCACCGATTTCCGCCGTGTCTACGCCAGCGTGATCGCAGGTTGGCTAGGCCACCGCGACACCACCGAACTCCTCAACGGCGACTTCCAACCGTTTCCCATGTTCAGCTAACTACTTCGGTTTCGGCGGATACTTCTCGATAGCCTTCCGCACCATCGCGTCCAACTTACCCTCGATCTTCGCCCCGTCACTCTTCTCTTCGCTAGCAATCCCGCGCCACACCAACGACCGCGTGCTCGGGTCCCGCAGATCGATCACCAGCGTCCCCTCCGTATAAGGCACCCGCACCACACGCGTCCCGTACCCCCGCCACCCCGCCGGATACGACTCCAGCTCCGACTTCCGCGCCGACCCAAACCGGTACCGAACGTTCAGATCCGCCTTCCCGCTAGTAACCTCCAACCCCCGCGCCGACAAATCGCGCACGATATCGTTCTCAATTTGCTTCTTGACCAGTTCGCTATTCAGCGCAGGATTCTTACTATTCAACTGTCCGTCGCGAATGGCAAACGTTTTGTACCGCGTGAAATCCGCCGCCTGATCGAATTCAACTGTGATTTTCTGACCGAACGCCGCCGCGCCCAGTAAGATGAAGACAACAATCTTCAAGCCCACGTTTAACGTCCGCCAGCCGGAGCCGGAGGATTGATCACCGCTCCATCCCAATGCTCCACCAGCTTTCCGTTCTTGATACGAAAACTGTCGAACGTGAACACTTCATAAAATTTGCCCGGCTCCGCCGTCGGATCCTGGCGATAGTTCTTATGAATTGCGGTCACAATATCGCATTCCGCCGTGACCACCTCCAACTGATTCCCCGCAGGCGGCGTCGGCCCTGTCGCCGGCCCGCGTCCTCCCCGCCCTGCCTGGTTCAGGAAGGTAGTCTTGAATTCCTCGTAATCCGTAACCTTATTATCCTCGGCGCGTTTCTTGAACGCTGGATTGTGCTGCTTATAAGTAGGATCGGCCAGCGCCACACGGTCCGCGCCCGTCGAACTGAAAAACGCCATCGCCACTCTCTTATTTGCCTCAAGCTGCGCCGGAGTCGCCGTGCATCCCGGCGTCGGATTCGCCTGCTGCGCCAGTAGCGGCAGCGCCAACATCGTTACAGCCAGCAAAATATTCTTCATCTTCATAGCCCCCCCCTTTATTCGAACTGCTTTCGACCCACGCCCATCATGTCCGGGATATCCAGCTTAGGATTAAACCCGACTTCGAAATAACCAATCATCATTTCTTCCCAACTCTGATCTCCCCAGCGAACCTCTTTCTGCGGGTCCGGATTGAACTTGTTATTCGGCGAATTGTCGAACCCCGCCGATACTTCCAGCCGCGTGCCCTTAGGCAGCACCTTCGGCCGATCCAGCACGAACTCCAACTGCCAGTTGAAACTGTACTGCGGCACCCGCAACAGAATCTCCTTCTCGCCCGTGGGATAAACCGCGCGGAACTCCATCCACTTGCCGCGCAAATGCATATGCGGCTTCAGCGAAACTAACTCGGTATCGGTTTGCAATACCGTCGACGCATCCACTCGATAATCATCTGCGCCCGGCGGAATCGTAAAAGTAGTATTGGCCGCCAGAATGCGCGCGACGCGTTTCTCCGGAGCCTGTTTCGCAAACACAAACCCGATCTTCGACCGGTCCATCCCCGCCGTTCCGTTCGACGTGTAGTGCATCTGAAAAACGATGTCCGACCCCGCCGGAATCAGCTTCGCCTGACGCGAATTCAACACCACCGTCTGCTTGCCCGGCGTGAATCCTGCGACATTTTCATCCAGCAGCGGCGCCCCTGCCGACGAGCTGAACTTCTGTTCGTCCGGCACAAACGGCACGCCCACCGGATACTTCCGCAGCCAGGGCGACCCGGCCCGCCGGATGTAGACATTCGCATGATGCACCACCGCGCGATTGCCCGGCCGCACTTCCATCTCCTGCACCCAGCGGTCTTCCGTGAAGCCCGTCGGCACGATCATGTAGGTGTACTCGACTGTCCCCTTCGCCGGCACCGCGACGTCCGTCGGCATTTCCACCACCAGATCCGGCTGCGGAATGTTCCACCCTTCCATCCATTTCACGGGCGCAGGGCGGTCCTTCGCGTCCCCCTCCGGCGCGCCCTGATCCGCCCATACCGCCAGCGTATTCACGTCCGCCTGGCTCAAACTGCGGTCATTAGAAAAGTGCCCGTACTGTGGATCGGCAAACCACGGCGGCATTTTCTTGCTGAGCACCGCCGCCTTGATGGCCTTGGCCCATGGCCGCGTGCCTTCATAGGTCAGCAGCGCCATCGGACCAATTTCGCCCGGCCGATGGCACGTCTGGCAATTCTTTTGCAATACCGGTAGGACGTCTTTATTGAAAGTAACCGCCGGCGTCGCCACATCCGCCGCTATCGCCGCCGTCCCCAGCGCCAAAATCTCAAAGTAAAAGCGCAGCATAAGCCACACCTCCATTGGGATCGAGCGTATCACGCTTTTCGCTCCGCGCAAAGCACGCGTCACTTCGCGATGATTCCCGAAACAAAAGCGAGTTTAAGGTTCCATAAGTCAAACAATTCCCCCGACGCATTCCTTTGTGTTATCCTGCGCCCCATATCTCTATTTATGAAACACTTCCCGAATTTCCTTCCTCTGGTCGCAGGAATATTCCTGGCGATGGCGGTCCGCGGAGAAGCAGATGGTTTGTTTAAAGTTCAAGGAACCGTGAAAGGCCAGAACGGAGTCCCTGCCAAAGGAATTCCGCTGCAATTTGCAGACGGCACCGGCGCCATTACTAACGGACTAGGCCAATACACCATCATCGTGCCGAGCGGTTATTCAGGCACGCTCACGTGCACGATAGTACAGAGCGCGCCTCCCTATTGCAACCCCCAAAACCGGGCATTCAGCAATGTAAACTCGGATCAACTTAGTCAGGATTTCACGACGACGACCCAGATAGGCGGATCCATCGGCGTAAGCGGAGTTGCCGTGAGCGGTGACGATGGGGATTTTGCAATGTCCGATGGAAACGGAAATTTTGCCGTCGATGTTCCTCCCGGCGCCTCGGGATCTTTCACACCGGAAGCCCCAGGAATCATTTTCAATCCTACCGTCCTCGCCTTGAAAGTTCCATTCGGTTTTAATACGAACGCCACCGCCGCCTACGGGATACAATTTCCGCTCTTCACCTCAGGCCCGATTTTTGCCGGCTGTTATCCCCCTAATTTTTCAGGTTGGTTTGATGGAAGCACGCAACGCATCTACGCCTGGACGCTCTTGAATGGCACTCCTGGGTCGCAATTTTTTTTCGATTGGTTTGATCCCAACGGCTTGCTGTATATGCGTACGACAGCGACTCTTGATTTCGCCGGGGAAGGCTGCGCCTGGGGTGAGCTCGACCAACCGGCCACCGCCATCGCAAATCACCCCGGCACCTGGCGCGTGTCGTTCGGATCTCAGGATGTGAACCAGACAGCAAGTACCTTTGCATTCAGAATTCAACCCTTTCTGGCTGGAGCCATCGAGGGTTCGATGGCTCACTTGGCTATCGCCAACGGCTGGGAAAGCAATATTCAACTGATAAATCCTTCCAACACAGCCTCAAATGTGCGGCTCCAATTCGGCGACGATAACGGCGCACTGATCCCGCTGGCGGGCCCGGGCATGAACACCAATCTCGCCGCTCACTCGACCGTGGTGGTCTCGCAAACCGGCCCTTTGGATCAGACCGTGCAGACCGGCGCGGCGCGCTTTGAAGGCAGCGGCGGCGTCAACGGTTTCATTCGCTTTCGCTACGCCCCGATCGATCAGGATGCCATCGTCCCGCTCGAAACCCGAGTGGCGGATTCGTATTTGCTGGCATACGACAGCACCAACGGCATCGCCACTGGAGTCGCCGTTGCAAACTTGGCGCCCCTATCCGCGACTGTTCCCGTGATCATCCGTGACGATACCGGTCTTATCATTGGCACTGGATCGTTAACCATTCCGGCATCAGGGCACACCTCGTTCGTTCTGACCGACAAATTCCCCGCAACAGTAAAAACGACAGGTACCGTTGAATTTCAAACCCCTCTCGATCGGCGCATCAGTGTGATCGGAATTCGCTTTCCGCCGGGCGGACGCTTTACTACCATTCCCGTGGTTTCTACGTCAGACCCTGGCGGCGGATCGATGGCGCATCTCACGGTTGGCGATGGTTGGAGCACCACTGTCGAACTGATTAATTTCTCCGCCAGTTTCGCCCAGTCGCACGTCAAATTCTTCGACGATTCAGGCAGCTCCGTCGCACTTCCGCTCACCTTCGCGGGCACTTCCACCACGGCATCGTCCGTTGACCAAACCCTCGCCCCTCATGCGCACCTGGTGATTCAAAGCAACGCCATGGATGGCGCGCCCTTGCAAATAGGATCCGCACAACTGACGACCAACGGAAAAGTGAGCGGCTTCATCCGTTTCCGTTACGGCCCTCGCGACCAGGAGGCGATCGTGCCCATCGAGTCGCGCAACGACGGCTCGTATCTGCTGGCCTTCGACAACACCGGCGGTTTAGCGACGGGCGTCGCGGTAGCGAATCAGAGCCCGCTGCCGGTTACCATCGGCGCCGTGATCCGCGATAACACCGGCGCGCCCTTCGGTCTGGGCACAGTGCAACTCCCGGCGAATGGCCACCGCTCCTTTGTATTGTCCGATCAATTCCCCTCCACCGGAAATATCAGCGGAACGGTGGAGTTTCTGACCCCGGCGAACGGACCAGTGAGCGTCTTGGGTATACGCTTCCCCGCATCTGGCGAATTTTCGACGATTCCCGTCGTAGCCCCGTAAAGCCAGCACCCTAGAATCAAGCCGTGGTTTTATTGCGGCGCGCGCGCCATGCAATCGCGAGTAGCACCGTCGTCAAGACGGCGAACGGAGCACCCAGCAGCACCACCGCGCGCACATCCACCGGACCTCTCATCATGCCCGCGATGCCCAGCATCAGCACCACGCCCCCCGCCGCGCCTGGGATGACCCGACAAGGCCAGATGAACTCGGCGTAAATGCCGCACAATCCCGCCACCACCAGCAGCATGTCGCGCATATATTCAGCTTACCGTTACTCTTAAGATGAGTGTCCTACAATCGCATCCTGGTCCGCGCCACCAATTGGCTGGGTGACGCCGTCATGTCTCTGCCCGCCCTGCGGGCACTGCGCCAGCGTTTTCCGCAAGCCGAAATCGTGATTCTAGCCAAACCGTGGGTGGCCGACCTGTATCATCGCGAGCCCTTCTGTGACCGCATGATTCCCTACACCCCGAAGACTTTTCGCGAAAAGTGGGCCGCCGGACGCGCGCTCGCCGCGGAACACTTCGATTGCGCAATTCTTTTGCAGAACGCCTTCGAAGCCGCCGCGGTTGCGTACGCCGCCGGCATTCCCGAACGCATCGGATATTCGCGCGACGGCCGCGGCCTGCTCTTGACCCGCGCCATCGCAGTGCCGCGCCGTGGCGAAATTCCGCGCCATGAGCGCTTCTACTATTTGGAACTACTGCACCGCGCCGGCATCCTCGACACGCTGCCCGAGAACGACCGCATCCGCCTCGACGGCGCCCCGGAAGCGCGCGCCGCCGGCATCGCGCGTTTTCATGAACGAGGAATGGGCGACGTTGTCGTCGGCATGAGTCCCGGAGCAGCTTATGGCACGGCGAAACGCTGGCTGCCGGAACGTTTCGCCGAAGCCGCCAGCAGTGTCGCGAGCAAGCTAGGAGCAACGGTCGCCATCTTTGGATCTAAAGACGAGCGTGAACTGTGCGG